>Ga0315274_10009336_pt1 | contig 14183 bp, 8 predicted proteins | sample YL17G02_20_MG_FD_203700 | JGI IMG/M metagenome (GOLD analysis project Ga0315274, IMG submission 203700) | Sediment microbial communities from Yellowstone Lake, YNP, Wyoming, USA - YL17G02_20 | ecosystem: Environmental > Aquatic > Freshwater > Lake > Sediment | place: USA: Wyoming | collected... | reverse complement strand
GAAGTCCGATCCAGCCTCAACGACAACCCCGGAACCATTGTGAAAGAGGAAACCAAGAGCATGGAAGACATCGTCATTCGCGGTGTCACTCTCGACAAGAACCAGGCCAAGGTCACGTTGGTGTCGGTGCCGGACAAGCCCGGCGTGGCGGCGCGCATCTTCAAAGCGCTCGGCGATGCCGCGATCAACGTGGACATGATCGTGCAGAACGTGAGCCACGGCAGCGGCAAACCCGCCACCGACCTGTCCTTCACGGTGGACAAGCCCGATCTGCTTAAGGCGCAGAAGGTCATCGACGGGCTCAAGAAGGAGATCGGCTTCGGCGAAGTAATCGCGGCCGAGAAGATCGGCAAGCTGTCGATCGTCGGCGTCGGGATGAAGAGCCACTCCGGCGTGGCGGGCAAGATGTTCGACACCCTCGCCAAGGAAGGGGTGAACATCGACATGATCTCGACCAGCGAGATCAAGATCTCGGTGGTGATCGACCTCGCCAAGGGCGATGCCGCCATGAAGGCGATCCACGCGGCGTTCCTGGGAGCGTAGGCGCCGCGACGTTGTTGGACTCCTGGGATAAAACCCTGGAGCCGGAGTTCATCGGAGCGCCAGCTTCTGGCCCGGCCCGACCTCGATTTTCAGGCTGAGTGTTCGCCGCATCACGCGATCCCGACCCGGCAAAAATCCCTTCGCGAAACCCAATTCCTGGGAGTAGTGTGTGATCGAGCCTTCTCCTTGACGTGAAGGTTCCCGAGCATCTGAGCGAATGTGGTTGTGGAAGTGCAACGGGCAACTGCCTTGAACGGATCGGAGAGCCGGCAGCGGCTTCACGCGTCCCGCGGCGGGTATCGTCTTGCCGTCACTCTGCTGTTCCTGCTGCTCAGTTCACGGTCCGTTGGCGCGATCTCGGTCACCAACGGCACGGTGGTCGGTTGGGGGTACGACGCCTCAGGCTTGCTCTCGCAACCCGCCGGTCTCACGGATATCGTGGCGATCGCCGCTGGTTATACGCACAACCTGGCGGTTCGGCGGGACGGCACAGTGGTGCCGCGCGGGGACTACTTCTACTATACCAACTTCTCTGAACTCGTAACTAATATCCCGGCGGACCTATCGAATGTTGTGTCTGTTGCCGCCGGTCTCCACTTCAGCCTGGCGCTCAGAAGCGACGGCACGGTCGTGGCGTGGGGTGACAACACGGCCGGGCAGGTTTCCGTGCCGAACGGACTGACAGGTGTGGTAGCGATCGCCGCCGGGAATTACCACAGCGTGGCGCTCAAGCAGGACGGTACCGTAACGTGCTGGGGCAGCCCGACGTCTTCGCCTGTGTCGCTCACCGGAGTTGTGGCAATCGCCGCCGGTAGTCACCACACCCTCGCGCTGAGGGGTGATGGAACGGTGGCCGGCTGGGGGCATAACTATTCAGGCGAGACCATCCCTCCCCCAGGTCTCGCCGGCGTGGCGGCGGTTGCCGCTGGCGATGGCTTCAGTCTGGCCGCACTGAGCAACGGCACCGTTGTAGCTTGGGGACGTGCCCTGGCCCTGCCGGCGCTCTCGAATGTGGTGGCGGTCGAGGCTGGAAACAGTTTTGGTGTCGCTCTGCACGGCGACTCGACCGTCTCGGCCTGGGGTTGGGGTTATGCCAGCAGCGAGGTGCACGTGCCGTTCGGCCTCTCGAACGTCGTGGCCGTTTCAGCAGGCTCTCAGTACGCCTTGGCGCTCGTCAACAATCCCCCGGATCCACCCATGATCGCCGAGGACCCGCAAGATCAGGTTGTCAAGGCCGGATTGGACGCGACGCTGAGCGCGCTGGGCTGGGGCACCGGACCGCTCAGTTACCGGTGGCGCAAGGGGGATGCGGAAATCCCGATCGCTACAAACTGGGTGTTGAGCTTGCCCAACGCCGCGGCACACATCGCTGGAGGCTACCGCGTCGTCGTGCGGAATCCGTACGGTTCCGCCACCAGCCACGTGGCAACTGTTACGGTTGAACCCAGTCCGCCCCGGGGAATCTATGTCGTGAACAACAACCAGGACTCAGGCCCTGGATCGCTGCGTCAGGCCCTGTTCGCCGCCAACGCGGTGGGCGGTGGGACCATCCTATTCTCCAACGTGACCGGCACGCTCCGGCTGGGCTCGGCGCTTCCGGCAATTAAAGGAGAAACCTCGATTCTTGGTCCAGGCAGCAATGGGCTGACGCTTTCGGGTTTCGATTTCTCAAGCGCTTTCTCGATGGCTGCGGGTTCGACGTGCAGCCTGTCAGGCTTGAGCTTCTCAGGATTCTCGGCCGCCGATTATGCAAACGGCGCGGTGATCTCCAATGCAGGTGCGTTCCATGTCACGAACTGCGCCTTCTTGAACAACTCGACCCGTGGTTTCGGCGGCGCGATCTACAATGTGGGCGATCTGATTCTCGCCAGTTCAACCTTCAGTGGGAACGTCGCCGGTCGGGCGGATGGGCAAGGCGGAGGCGGAGGCGGCGGGGCTGGTTTGGGCGGGGCTCTTTATACGACGAATGGATTGGCTTCCATCAGCAACTGTGTGTTTGCCGGGAACAGCGCCGTCGGCGGTAATGCAGGCTTCGGCGGCGGGTGCGGGATGGGCGGCAGGGGCGGCGGTCTCCAGGGTGGAGCAGGAGGCGACACCAACGGTCAACCGAATGGTTTGCCGGGTGGCTACGGCGGCGGCGGCGGTGGCGGATGTTACTGCCCAGGTTACAGCGGATGCTGTGGTACAGGCGGTTCCGGTGGCTTTGGCGGCGGCGCCGGACAAGGTGTTTTTGACATTGCATGGTGTAATGGACAGTCTGGAGAGGCTGGCCTCTTCGGCGGTGGAGACGGTGGCGGCGCGGGAATCGGGGGTGCCCTCTTCATGGAATCCGGCGTGCTGAAAGTGATCGATACCACTTTTGTCAGCAATCGTGTCGCCGGGGGCTACCAAGAGGGTTCCGCTCTCGGTGGCGCTCTTTACGCCGGAGAGGGAGCCGGCATGCTGGACGTGATCGATTGCACGTTTGTCAGCAATCGTATCGTCGGCGGCAACTACGGGGGATTTGCTCTCGGTGGCGCTCTTTACCTGGGAGGCGGAACCGTTCTGGTGACGAACTCAACGGTCACTGGTAATCAACTGGAAACTACTGAGGGAGGCTTCTCCTTTCGGAGCACGTACATCGCCTTGCCGGCCGGGGATGCCCTTGGGGCCGGGATCTACGTGGATAGCGGAGTGGTGACCATCGCCAATTCCACTTTGGCCGGGAACCGGCTGAAAAGTGGCGATGGCGGTTCCGGCTCTCGAAACGCAGGCAGCGCCGGGCGCGCTGCCGGGGCCGGCCTGTATGTGGAGGACGGTGCCGTTTCTCTGATCAACGTGACCGTCTCCAACAACGAGGCAGATGCCGGCAACAACGGCATCGATGGCGAGAGCGGCTGGGGAGTCGCGTACGGCGGCGGGGCATCTGGTGGTGGTGTCTTTGTCAGAACGGGCGCCGTTTCACTCGTGAACTGCACTCTGACATTGAACTACGCCGTCGGGGGTCTTGGCGATCCGCCCGGCTATCAGGGATGGGATCTGCGCGGTGGGGGATTCGGTGGCGGCCTCGCCAACGGTCGAGGCACCGTTCGTCTTCTTAACACGATCATCGCCAACAACGGCGCGCGCTGGACCACGAATAGCATGCACGACGTTGGGGGCAGCCTCCTCAGCGACGGGTTCAACTTGGTGGGCAACACCAATGGCGCCACCGGTTTTCTCTCCGATGATCTGATCAATGCGTGGCCCAGCCTGGGATCCCTCCAGTTCAACGGCGGCCCGACTCTCACCCACGCTCTGATGCCGGGCAGTTCCGCCATTGATGCGGGTACCGCTGTTGACGCGCCATTGACCGATCAGCGTGGCTTTGCGAGACCCGCTGGCCGTGGCCACGACATCGGCGCCTACGAGTATCGTAGCGCTTACGAGACCATTCGCGTCGAAGGAGGCAAAGTCATGATTCTCTTCGTCACGGAGCCGAACCTCTCCTATCAAGTCCAGGCGGCTTCGAACCTCTTCGACTGGCAGATGATCGCCACCGCCCCCGCGAGCACCAACGGTCAGTTCCTTCTCCAGGAAGTACTCCAGCCCCTGCCACGCTTCTATCGGGCCGCACTGCCGCCGTGAGCATTGGTGCCAGCCCGCGGGCCTTTGCTCACCACGCGTCGCATGCGCCCCAGGGCCTGCGCGGCGCGCGTTCTTGGCCTCAGATTTGGGCTTGCCAACCAGGGGCGGACGGCAGATACGTTGACCATCCAGTTTCAGGAACGGCAGCAACGTATCACCGGAACGGAGGGTGACTATGCGCGCGCACTTGCTTCAGGCTCTCAGGTGGAACCACAGCTTTCCGAACCGCACTCCCCTGTTGGCTGTGGCCGTCGGCTTCATCGTGGGTCTGGCCATTCCCGGCACTGCTAATGCCGAGCCGGTGTTTGAGTGGGTCCGCAGCGGCGGCAGCTCGTCCTGGGATTTCGGGAACAGTGTGGCCGTGGATGCTCAGGGAAATGCCTACGTCGTGGGCACTGTCCGGGGCCCCGCCGATTTCAGCGGCGTCCGATTCACGAATGTCACCTGGAGTAATCCGGAGCAGATGTTCATCGCCAAGTATGGTCGGGACGGGAGCCTCCGGTGGGTCAAAAGCCCCCCACTGACGCCGGTCACGGACCAGCGAGTCGCTTCCTCATTCGCCAACGGCGTGGCCGTGGACGCGTCAGGGAACGTTTACGTCGCCGGCAGTTTCAGTGGGATCATCACCTTCGGCAGCACGACGCTCACGAATTTCACGTGGAGCCGGGACGACGACATCCTCTTGGCGAAATTCGACGGTGACGGCAACCCCTTGTGGGCGCGACAGGCTCCGGTCGACTCCGGCTACGGCTACGGGAACGCTGTCGCCGTGAGCGCAGACGGCTACGTCCATGTCGTCGGCAGCTTCAGAGGGACGGTGTCCTTCGGCGGTAGCACCCTGACGAGCGCGGGGGATTGGTCCGACGCGTTTCACGCAAAATACGATCCTGCGGGTAACCTGGCGTGGGTGAGGAAGGCCGGGGGGATGGCCGATGACTACGGAGCGGCCGTGGCGGTGGACTCCAGCGGCAACGCCTATGTGGCGGGTGAGTACAGCGGCTCGGCGAATATTGGCGGAATCGTGCTCCCAGCTCGCGGCCGGTGCGCTTTTGTCGCCAAGTATGACCGGGACGGTAACGTTCTCTGGGCGAGGAAACCCGGCGGCAGCAACTCGGGCGACGGCCCCTACGGTTGCGGGGTCGCGGTTGATGGGAGCGGGAGTGTCTTGGTCACCGGCGCATTCCGGGGGACCGGCGAGTTTGATGGCCTGACGCTCTCCGCCGCCGGCGATGAAACGGACGTATTCGTCGCAAAGTATGATCCGCTGGGCGGGCTCCTTTGGGCAAAACGGGCTGGCGGTGCTTCGTTTGACTTCAGTCGAGGCGTCGCCACGGATTCGACAGGCAGTATCTACGTGGCCGGCCGTTTCCGGGACAGTGCGTCGTTCGGAGACCTGGTGCTCACTGGGTCGGGACTGGACGACATGTTCATCGCCAAGTACGCGAGTGACGGTTCGCCGCAATGGGTCAAGGCCGCGGGTCTCATCTATAACGACAGCGCCCTCGGCATCGCGGTGGATGGTCAAGGAGCGGTGTTCGTCACGGGGTCGTTCTACGATGCGGCCATGTTCGACACTACCTACGTCACGGGTGTGGGATTGGAAGACATGTTCATCGCCAGGCTTGCCTCCGAGACACCCGGCAGCGCGCCAGTTATCACGGTTCAGCCGCAGGATCAGACGGTGAACGCGGGCGACACCGTCAGCTTCACGGTCGCGGCCAACGGCACGCCACCACTTTCCTATTGCTGGCTTCGGAACGGTGAACCGATCGGGGGCGCCACGAACGCGGTCCTCTTGATACCCAATGTCCAGGTCGCGGATGCGGGAGATTACACGGCGGTGGTCACCAACTCCTATGGCCCGGCGACCAGCCGTGCCGCCACGCTCACCGTTCACTACTCCCTCACGGTCAATGTCAGCGGCCCCGGAACTGTGGCGCGCAGTCCCGATCAAGCGAGCTACGCGCCGGGCGCCGTTGTGACTCTCACTGCGGTTCCCACGGGCGCTGGCGGCTTCGTGGGTTGGTCAGGCGATGCCAGCGGCACAGCCAATCCGCTGACCGTAGCGATGGATCGCAACCGCGCCATCACGGCCAACTTCTCCGAAACGGCAGTGACGATCACGATCCAGGGCGAAGGCACAGTGAGCAGGAGCCCTGACCGGCCGACCTACCTTGTCGGCGAGCAAGTCACGCTGGCGGCGCTGCCGGCGCGCTGGTTCGCCTTCGCGCAGTGGGGCGACGGCGTGACCGCCAACCCGCGCGTCATCACCATTGGCGCCAACAACAACTACACGGCCGTCTTCCAGCCGGCCGCGCCGCTGGAGACTCTGACGTTCGACGGCATCACGCGCACCGCGCCAGTCGGCATGCCAGCCGTTTTTGTCAACGGCAGGTTCGTGGTCGAACCGTCCATCACCAACCGCGGCCCCGTGATGGTTTCGTTGGCGACGACGTTCGCCAACGGCGTCATCCTTTACAGCCTCAATGGCTCCGAGCCACCCATGAATTCCGCGCTTTACGCTCGACCGCTCGGCATGGATCGGACCGTCACACTCCGAGCGGTCGCCTACTCCGCCGACTTCAGCCAGGCGGTGCAGGCCGATCCGCTGCAACTCGTCATCGTGCCGGTGTTGTCAGCCTGGACTGCGGGCGGCGGTACGGTGACGATCGAGCCGCCGGACGGGGCTTACTTCCCGGATGACACGGCGCGCGTGACGGCGATGCCCGCGACGGGTTGGGTGTTCGTCGGATGGAGAGGCGACACCTCTGGAGCCAATGTGACGGCCGTTCTCAGGATGACCCAGGACAAGTGCTTAGAGGCCGTGTTCGGAACGACGCTGACGACTGCGGCAGCAGGAGGCGGGTCCGTGCAAGCAGACCCTCTCACGACCGAGTATCCCTACGGAACCGAAGTCCGGCTCACGGCGGTGCCGGAACCGGGGAACTACTTTGTCACCTGGGGCAATGCGGTGACGGGCACAGCCAATCCGCTGGCCGTGGTCGTGACGAATCCCAACCCTGCTATCTCCGCTTTGTTCGCGCCGCTCAACCCCGGGCAGGTCGCTTTTACCGTGTCGGCCGAGGGCTGGGGCCGCGTGGAAACGTCGCGTACCGGGAACCGCTTCAACACCGGCACGGTGGTCACCCTGACCGCCCATCCGGGCGACGACGAAGTCTTCCTCGGCTGGGCCGGCGACGCGACGGGTACCCAGAACCCGCTCACGCTGACGCTGACGAGCAGCAAGGTGATCACAGCGCAGTTCAGTCGCAGGCCGCGGCTGACAGTGAGCGGATGCGGTGAAGGACAGCGCGAGGACGGCTTCCGCTTCACCCTGAGTGGCGCTTTCGGCGCGCACTATACCATCCAAGGGTCGCTCGACGCTACAGTGTGGACATCGCTCGCGACGGTCACGAACCTGCACGGCACCGTGCAGTTCACCGACCCCGCGGCGACGAACACGCCCAGCCGCTTCTACCGCGCGGTGCTGGCGCCGTGATCTGCGCACCCTCGCTCGTAGGAGTGGTTGCCTCGGCGCGCCGGCGACCACCCGTTCCGCACGCGCCTGCCCCCTCGATTGCTGTTATCGGGAGGTGTCGCCACCAAAGAAACAGCCAAAAAACCGCCAAAAAAGTGGTTGCGGCCCACGAAGGCTCTGCTAGCTTCACCGCTCCTTCGCCTGGACCCGCTGGACGGGGCTGGGCGATGGGAAACGGAACGGCCGTAAGACATTGACCTCGGTTCGAGTGAGCCGGGGTGGCCATAACGACATCAACAACAATCCCGTGCTCCGCGGGATGGTCCGCCGCTCGTTCGGCGGGCTGCCAACCAGTGGAAAACGTGTGATCAGCATCGGACTCAAAGAACTCCTCGAGGCAGGCGTCCATTTCGGACATCAAACCCGGCGGTGGAACCCGAAGATGAAACGCTTCATCTTCGACGCTCGCAACGGCATCTACATCATCGACCTCAGCAAAACCCTCGCCCAGCTTGAGGTGGCGTGCGGCTTTCTGACGGAGACGGTCGCCAAGGGCGGCAACGTGCTCTTCGTGGGCACCAAGAAGCAGGCCCAGCAGGCCGTCAAGGAATCCGCCGAAACCTGCGGCCAACCCTATGTCACCGACCGGTGGCTGGGCGGCACGCTGACGAATCTCAAAACCATCAAGCGCTCGCTCGGGCGACTGAAGCAGATTGAGAAGATGGAGGCCGATGGCTCCATCACCAACTACGTCAAACAGGAGCAGTCGGCCCTCCGGCGCGAGGCGGCCCGCCTCCACAAGAACCTGCACGGCATCCGCTCCATGGAAAACCATCCGGAGGCCATGTTCGTGGTGGATATCAAGCGGGAACACAATGCCGTGGCCGAAGGCCGCCGCCTCAAGATTCCCATCGTCGCCATCGTGGACACCAATTGCGATCCGGACCTGGTGGATTACCCCATCGCCGGCAACGACGACGCGATCCGGTCGGTCCGCCTCATCCTGAGCTTGATCACGCAAGCGATCACCCAGGCACGCGCCGAGTACGAGGCCAAGCACGCCCGACGCAAGGCGGCCGAGGAAACGCCGGCTGCGGCCGAAGCCCAGGCACCGGTCGCCGAAACCGCGCCGGCGTCTGCTCCCGCAGCCAGCGTGACGGCCTGAGCCTCCGGCTATCCCGCATGCGTTTGCGGGCCGAAGTCCCACAAAATCGAATCCCCGATCTCAAACTCGATTTCTATTTCCTATGGCTGAAATCACTGCAGCATTGGTCGCGAAGCTTCGCGAAATGACGGGCGTCGGCATGATGGACTGCAAGAAGGCGCTCCTGGAAACCAACGGTGAGGTCAGCGCGGCCGTGGACGTGCTCCGCAAGAAGGGCATCGCCACCGCCGCCCATAAGGCCGGCCGGACCGCCAGGGAAGGCATCATCGCCCAGCACGTGCTCCCCGGCGCCCGGGTGGGCGTGCTGCTCGAGATGAATTGCGAAACCGACTTCGTGGCGAAGAACGACTCCTTTCGCGCCTTCGGCGACGAAGTCGCCCGGTTGCTGGCCACCAACACCAGCGCGGACCTGGAAGCGTTGCGCGTCGCGCAGGTCAGCAAGATTCGCGAGAACATCAAGATTTCCCGCCACCACCGCCTCGAAGTGTCCGGCCACGGCATGATCGCGGCCTACATCCACACCGGCGCCAAGGTCGGCGTGCTCGTCGAAGTCGGCGCCGGCAAGGAAGCCACGGTCGGCCAGGAGGACTTCCGACAGTTCGTCCGCGACATCACCCTGCAGGTCGCCGCCGCCAGCCCACTGTCGGTCACCCGCGACCAGGTGGACCCGGCGCTTGTGGCGAAGGAGCGTGAGATTGCCGCCGAACAGGTCAAGAACAAGCCGCCCCAGGCGATCGCAAGAATCGTCGAAGGCAAGTTGGAGAAGTACTACCAGACGGTGTGCCTCCTCAATCAGGGGTTCCTGAAGAAGAACTCCGAGGTGACCGTCAAGGAGCACCTGGCCAGCCTGAACAAGCAGTTGGGCGAGGAGATCGTGATCCGCCGCTTCGTGCGGTTCCAGGTGGGTGAGGTCGTCCAAGTCTGACGCCAGCCAGCAGTTGTTTTCACTGCCCGGTTCACTGGCGGCCCGCGTGGCTCAGGAGTGAACCGGGCTTTCATTTGACGCCTGGGGCGCCGGTTGCTAAAACCTCGCGCGACATGTGGCTCGTCGCCGTCAGCGCTCACGGCTTCAGACCCTCAACCGGTCTGCGTTCTCCCCTTCCATGAAACACACCTCCGCGCCGCGCTACCGTCGCATCCTGATCAAGTTGAGCGGTGAGGCGCTCGGCGGAATCTCCGGCATCGGCATCTGCCCCGAGGCCGTGCACGACATCGCCCGACAGATCGCCGCGGTCCGCCGGCGGGGCGTACAGGTCGTCATCGTCGTCGGGGGCGGCAACATCTTTCGTGGGTTGTCCGGCAGCGAGCGCGGCCTTGAACGAGCCACGGGCGACTACATGGGCATGCTCGCCACGGTCATCAATGCCCTCGCCTTGCAGGACGCCCTGGAGAAGATGGGCGTGCCCACGCGCGTCCAGAGCGCGATCACCATGCACCAGATCGCGGAACCGTTCATCCGGCGCCGCGCAGTCCGGCACCTGGAAAAAGACCGGGTCGTCATCTTCGGGGGCGGCACCGGCAATCCATATTTCTCCACGGACACCGCCGCCGCGCTCCGCGCCAACGAGATCGGCGCTGAGGTCATCCTCAAAGCCACGAAGGTGGACGGCATCTACGACAGCGACCCGAAGAAGAACCCCAAGGCCAAGCGGTTCACCCAGATCACCTACCAGGAAGCCCTCAGCCGACGGCTCCAGGTGATGGACACCACCGCCTTCTCCCTTTGCCAGGACAACCAGATGCCGATCATCGTCTTCGACCTTTTCAAGCCCGGCAACCTGGACCGCGTGGTCCGGGGCGAGAAGGTCGGCACCCTCGTGACCCGCTAGCGGCCCCCTCGTTCGGGAAAGTGGCCGCGAGCATCCCGGCGAAACCTGCCCGGCCTGGGGAGGCTCTCGCCGGTCCAGTTTCCCTTGAGCGTCGTCGGACGGCAGGTTGACTTGTGGAGAGCCGGCCGATAGGCTCGCCCCAGTTCAGATGCTCGACGCGATTGAGAAACTGCTGATCCTTCAGGACCGCGACCGGAAGGTGCTCCATCTCCATGCCGAGTTGGATGCGTTGGGGCCACAGCGCCAGATGATCCAGACCAAAGCGGCGGGCGCGCAAGCCGCGCTGGAAGCCGCCAAGCTCCGCGGGCGCCACCTCGAAGCGGATCGCAAGAAGCTCGAACTGGAGGTCGAAACCGAGAAGCAGCACATCGAGCGGTATTCGCTCCAGCAGTACCAGACCAAGAAAAACGAGGAATACCGGGCCTTGGCGCATGAAATCCAGACGGCCAAGAACACCATCGTCAAGCTGGAGGACCAGCAGTTGGAGCTCATGGAACAGGCCGAAGCCGTCCAGAAGGAAGTCCACACTGACGGCAAGAACCAGGCCGAAGCCCAGCGGGTTTCGACCAAGCAACAGGCCGATCTCGCCGCGCGCGAAGAGAGCCTCCGGCGGGAACTGGAAAAGATCGAGGCCGATCGGGACCGGTTGACTGCGGGAGTGGATGCCGACGTGCTCCTCCGCTACGAGCGGCTGCGCAAGAGCAAAGGCGAGAAAGTGGTCGTCGGTGTTGCTCATGGAGTGTGTGGCGGCTGCCACATGCGCCTGCCGGCACAGATCCTCGTGTCCTGCCAGGCCGAGCAAGAGATCGTGACCTGCCCCAACTGCGGTCGGCTGCTCTATTACACCCGCGACATGAGCCTGGCCGTGGCGGATTGAACCGCCGGGCCCTGCGAAAGACTCCTTGATTCCGCCGTGTCAGGGCGTTGGGACACGGAAGGTTGTTTGACCCGTCCCCCTGCGCTAGGGTCCCAATCAGCCGGAAGGTTGAGATGCCGGACATTCGAGACATTCACCGGGTGCAAGTGAGCGCGTCGCTGCGGCGTCGGGGTCCGACGGCCTCCGCCTTCACGCTGATCGAGCTGTTGGTCGTCATCGCGATCATCGCCATTCTCGCCGCGCTGTTGTTGCCGAGCCTGGCCCGCTCCAAGGCTCAGGCCCTCAACATCGCCTGCCTGAACAACCTTAAGCAGCTCCAGGTTTGCTGGCATCTGTACGCCACCGACCACGATGATTCTCTCCCCCCAAATCATTCGGTCTATGACATCAACACCGGCCAGCCCATCCCGGGCTTGGACCTGAGCCTGACGTGGTGTCCGGGCAACGCACGACAGGACACCAACACCCTGAACATCGAGAAGGGCTACCTGTTTCCCTACAACCGTTCCACGGCCATCTATCATTGCCCGGCGGACACATCCTTTGTCGAGCTGCCCGGAGGGGGCACCCTGCCGAGGCTGCGGACGCGCAGCTACAACATGAACCAATCCATCAACGGCCTGCCCTTCGCGACGGTGCTCACGGATATCCCCACGTTCCAGAAACTCACCCAAATCCGCGATCCCGCCCCGAGCGACTTGTTCGTCTTCATCGACGTGCATGAAGGGGGCATTCTCGACTCGCTCTTTGGCATTCCGATCCCGGGGCGCTGGAATGACGGCATCTGGTATGACCTGCCGGCAAACCGCCACACCGCCGGCTGCAACTTCTCGTTCGCGGACGGTCACGTTGAGCGCTGGAAATGGAAAGTGCCGAAGATCTTCAAGCAGTTGGGGCAACCCGTCGAACCCAACGGCGAGATGGCCGATTACCGTCGCGTGCAGGACCACATCCGGAAGACGCTGGATTGACGCAATGCCTCAGTAAAGGACGGGGGCGGAGCGCCGAATTCCAATTCGGCGCTCCGCCCCCGCGATAAAAGACCGGTTACGGATTGACCTCAAATCCACTTGCGCTCCCCTGCCCCGCTCGTAAGCTCCCGCCGAATTTGATGCTATGAACTACCGAATCTCACAACGCGCCGCTTCGCTCTCGCCTTCGCTCACCCTCGCCATTGATGCCCAGGCCAAGCAGATGAAGGCTGAGGGCCTCGACGTCGTGGGTTTCGGCGCCGGCGAACCGGACTTCGATACGCCCCAACACATCAAGGACGCGGCCGCGAAGGCCCTTGCCGAAGGCTTCACGAAGTACACCCCGAGCAGCGGCATCCCGGAGCTGCGCCAGGCCATCGCCGACAAGTTCAAACGCGAGAACGGTCTGACTTACAAAGCCGGCCAGGTGATCGTTTCCTGCGGTGGCAAGCATTCCTGTTACAACGTCATCCTTGCCACCTGCCAGGAAGGCGACGAGGTCATCATCCCGGCCCCCTACTGGCTCAGCTACCCGGAGATGGTCAAGCTCGCCAGCGCCAAGCCGGTCATCCTCGAGACGACCGACCGGACCGAGTTCAAGGTTACGCCGGGACAGCTTCGCGCCGCCATCACGCCGCGCACGAAGCTGTTTATTTTGAATTCCCCCAGCAACCCGACGGGCAGCGTCTATACGCCCGCGGAAACCAAGGTCCTCGGTGACGTTTGTGTCGAGAAGGGGGTGCTCATCATGAGTGACGAGATCTATGAGCACCTGCTCTACGATGGCGCCCGGGTCAAGAGCGTGGCCAGCTTCAGCCAGGCGCACTGCGAGCATACGATCATCACTCACGGCTTCGCCAAGGCGTGGAGCATGACGGGTTGGCGTCTCGGCTTTCTCGCCGCCCCGGAGCCAATCGCCAAGGCCATCGACGCCGTCCAGAGTCACAGCACCAGCAACCCGACCAGCTTCGCCCAGAAAGGCGCCGTGGCCGCGCTCACCGGTCCGCAGGATCACCTGCCCAGGTGGCTGGCCGAGTACGACCAGCGCCGCCGTTACGCCCACCAGAAGCTGAACAGCATCCCCGGCATCTCCTGTGTTAACGCGAAGGGCGCTTTCTACCTCTTCCCGAACATCTCGAAGCTCGGCCTCAAATCCACCGAGTTCTGTGCCCGGCTGCTGGAACAGGAGATGGTCGCCGCCGTACCCGGCATCGCCTTCGGCGCGGATGACTATCTCCGGATCAGCTACGCCACCAGTCTCGCGAATATCCAGAAGGGCCTGGACCGACTGGAGCGATTCGCTCGGTCGCTCCTGAAGTAACAGTGGCGCGCGGCGCTGAACCCCGAACCTCGTTCGTGCCGCGAAAGCTTGATTGTGGTAGGGATGGATTCCACTCCGTCCCTGATTTCCCCAAAAAGGTTCATCACGGATTTTGGGAGGCGCCTGAGAGCCTGTTTGAAAAAGGTAGGGCGAATCGTCCCGATGAGCCGTCTCCGGTGGACAAGCCCCAGAATCGGCTCGGCAGCGACGCCTCGCCCTACCGAATGGACAATTCTCAAACAGGTTCTGAGAACCAGCGAAAGGCCCAGCGCTCCGTAATCCCGGAGGGATTCCACCTGAATAGCCGTGGGTGCAACCCTTGTCATTACCCACATCTTTCTGCGCATAGTTGAGAGGCTCTTATTGCATGTGCTTGCGTGCCAGTAATTTAGG
>Ga0315274_10009333_pt1 | contig 14186 bp, 9 predicted proteins | sample YL17G02_20_MG_FD_203700 | JGI IMG/M metagenome (GOLD analysis project Ga0315274, IMG submission 203700) | Sediment microbial communities from Yellowstone Lake, YNP, Wyoming, USA - YL17G02_20 | ecosystem: Environmental > Aquatic > Freshwater > Lake > Sediment | place: USA: Wyoming | collected... | reverse complement strand
ATGGCGTTACTATACCGATGGAACAGCGATTTCTAATCGTAATGCTGGTTGGGTTGATGAAATTTCATTTGGTATTGGTAACAATTTCACTGGTGATACTTCTTGTAAGGCACTCTATAAATTTGAAAATAGTGTGAGATTAGGCTCCGATGCGATTAGTACTAACCATCTTCGCAATGTAAATTGTATTACCAGCAGTCCTTATCGTTATAAAACAGGATTTCAAAGTATTTATATTAACAGATCCTTAGCCCAAATACTTTTGAGAGAAGATGCGGGGCTGAGTGCAGACTTTCCATTAAAGAGTGGAGATGCTACAAAAACTGGAACCTATTGTTTTTGGATGAGACCAAATGCAATGGGCAACTATACTAATTATGATATTATAACAAAAGGAAATTCAACTACTCGAAGTTTATATATTTATTTTTACAATCAATTCCTTAGTTGTAACTGGGGATATTCAGGAGCGACAGCTCAAGATATTACGATGTCTTGGGCTATTACGGCTTTACGATGGTATCATGTAAGTATTTCATTTGATGGAGTTAATAAACGATTATATTGTCGAATTTGGGATGATGAAATACAACAGATTGTTTGTGACCAAGTATGGTCTCCTACAAATGCATTACAGATAAGTTCTGGAGATTTTAGGTTAGGTAGTTATCATGGTCTGGCTACTTATTTTGATGGATATTTGGATGAAGTAGTTGTTTTTAATCGCCAGCTTCCTATTTGGCAAATGGATGCTATTCGTAAAGGAGTTTTTTCGGGCACTGGACCTGCAACTCCTGCGAATGATTTTACGGGTGATTCTAGTTGTAAAGCGTTGTGGAAGTTTGAAGCAGGAGCATTAACTTCAGATGCAATTAGTACTAACACTTTAACTGACCATTCGACCGTTTCAATTACGAATGTTACGGATACAGTTAGAGAAGGCAGTGGTTGCGTTAAGACGACTAACTCAGCTGCGACGTGGTTACATATCGCAGATGCAAGCTTAGCCGCAGGCTTTCCTTTGAAGAATGGTGATGCTAGTAAAGTAATTTCAATATGTTGCTGGTTTCGTCCTATTGATTTTGGTAACTATCGTAATATAATTTCAAAGCGTGCGTGGAGTGCCAATAAAGGTTCGTTCGCTGTTTACTTAGATTCTTCTAATAGATTGAGTATTAGTTATGTATATGGATCTGGAACTATAACAACACAAGATTATTACATGGGAACAGGTTTATCAACCTTTGTTTGGTATCATTTAGGTTTAACGATTGATGGAATAAATAGAAAAATAACTTGGAGACTTTATAATTCATTTACTGAAGCTGCTACTTATGGTGAATTTTATCCTGGATATGAATTACGAATCGCTGACGCTGATTGGACTATTGGTTGTGAGCAAGGAGCCACAACAGGTACAGCTGCGTCAGCGTTCTATGGTTATATTGATGAAGTAGTTATTTTTAATAGAGTTTTGAATATTTTAGAGATTGATGCTATTCGCCAAGGAACTTATTCAGGTACTGGTAAAGAAGGTATCGTGACGGATTGTATAAGTGCACAAGTTGCTTATCGTACTCCCGATCGTCAAACATATTTTTGCATCGATTCTGATACAGGGTTGGAATACGCTAATGACGGTTTAAGTTATCAACGTCCTTGGAGAACGCATAAAGGAAAATTTTTGGCTCCAGGTGATGTAGTTACGTTTCCTCAATCAGATAAATATGTTCAAGTTGGAACTGTTACTGTTACTACTAATAGTTGGACTATTCAAACGTCGACCAATTTATCAGGTACTCTTAAGCAATATGATATTTTTTCTATAGGAACTGATAACGTTCTTTATTCGGTTAATACCATTACAAGTTCAACGATTACATTATGGAGGCCTTATCGGGGTACTAGCGCGGCAGGAGTTCAGCTTTATAAACATCGGGGCGTGTTACTTACTGATTGGAGAGATTGGAATTCTGGTGCCTGGAAAGGATATCCTGATTCTCTAGTCCGGATTGAATGCGGAGTTAATAGATCTTCTGGCCTCCAGGAAGGTTGGTCGGTGTATGATTACCAAGGTAATGATCCATTAAATCCCTCGCATCCTTATTTTTATTATAGTCGTTATGCAGGCTACAATTCCAGCGGAGCAGGTTCCTTTACTTCCTATGGATGTCTTTATGGAGATATGTATTTTGGTCAAAATAATTATGTAGATTTTTCCGGCGTACAAAGTACTTGGGATCGAATTGTTTGTGAAGCTCAAGCATATTTTAACTGTTCGGCTGTGGCTGATTGTGTGATTAATGATATGGAGATGTTCTCTAATCATGCAAACAACTTATACTTTTCGAATATGAAAAATGTTATCTTCAATAGATTTAAAACAGGCAATTCAATTAATGCTATTTATTTTTCTGGACCTTCTATACGTGATGTTATATTTTACAATCCCACATTTAGTGAAGGTGTTGATCATACTCGCTTGATTTATTTTGGTTCTACAGCGACATATTTTATAGAAAATATTGTTTTTATCAATGCTAAATTGAATATTGCTACGCCAGTATATACTATTGTTTCTACAACATCATTAATGACGGGTGAATTATCATTTGAACATTACAATCAAACTAAAGATGATAATCGTACTTACTTGTTTAATGGTTCGCCGACTGGTTCGCATGCAGGTATTATGTATAGAGATACTTTTACTTTTAAATCAAGCGCACCTTCAGCTCGAATTGATCTTGTAGGCGCTGGTGGCCTTCCTGTCATTCGAAAATTTCTTGTTCCTGCTGCCACTGGGATTGCAACAACTGTCTCATGTTATGTTAGATTTAATACTGCATATATGAGTAATTACTATTCACTTCCTAAAATGGTTATTAGAACAATCTCAGGTACAATCCCTAATTATATTTGGGTGGATACTATTGTTACTTCTCCTGCAACTGCAGATACGTGGCATCTATTAACTCAAACAGTAGATCCTTCAATCAATAATGTTCTAGAAGTATTTTTATATTTTCAATCAATTGGATCTGGCGCACAATGCTGGTTCGATGAAATTGATGTAGTGGTCCCGGAATAATGATATTTAAGATCAAGAGTTTTTTATCCGGCCCTGGATATTCTGAATTCCCTATGAAGACTTTTACATTGTAGAAAGGACAAATTAAAAGAAATGAGCACTGGATCTGAATATAGCGTCTGGCAGCTAATGGCCAGTATTTCATTAACTGCGGCACTTTCATTTTGTGGCTTTTACGTACGTTCTCTTTTGACTAGAGTCAATGAAGCAAACCAACAGTTAGCAACATTAAGAACGGAAGTGTTCGGTACGATAGAGAAGCTAAGAACAGATGAAGAATCAAGATGCGTACGTTGCCGTTCAGGTCAATATGATTTTGAGAAAGATATATTACAACGCATTTCACGACTCGAAGAAAAAGCTGGGATGATAAAGAAATGAACGAATTAGCTAGCTTTGTCGGTTCAATTTTATTTATAGTACCATCAGTATACATTGCTCATAAGTTTTTTCATTTAAATAAAAGTATTGATACTTATACCCAACAAGTAAAAAAGTTAAATAGTTGTAATGATATTAGTGGAACTGAACTTGATGATCCTCTTCGATTTAATCCTTCCTTGATTCATTGTCAAAAGTGTCGTCCACTTAATCCGAACGTAGAAGTTCACCAATAGTTTTATTTAGTCTAATTCATTGTCAAATTCTTTAATGAAGTTTATTGAGGAGAATTTTGTATGTCTAGAATTCTAGTTGAAGGCTTTGAGACTGGCGATTGGTCTCAATGGGATACGATCTGGGGAGATCCTATGAACATCACTGCGGTTCAAAAACACGGTGGATCTTACAGCTTAAATTATAGTGGGTTATGGGCTGGTTTTCTTTCTAAGAATATTAATGTTTCTAATACTATATATGGTAGTTTATGGTTTAGATGGCACTATTATGCTGGGGGTTGGGGAGGTGGTTGGAATCATCCAACGCCTATAATTTGGTTTTCAGGTGTTACCAATCTTTGTCAGTTTGGTATAGCTTTCGAGGGATTAAATGGTATGTTAGTTGTATATACTGGTTCAGGCCCTGGTAGTAATAGTGCAGATGTTTATATTACGAGTCGATCAACGAATTATATATTTCCTTATGATACGTGGAACCTTTTAGAATTTAAATTGATTGTCCACCCTTCTCAAGGTGTTTTTCAACTTAAACTTAATGGTGGTGATACTTTTTTATTTGATTTGCATGAAATTAAAACATGCAGCGATATCTCAAATATGATTTCTACGGTTAGAATTGGTTTTGATAATCGTCAAAACAGTTTTATATATGGCTGGTGGGATGATTTAGTTCTTGATGATTCTGATTGGCCTGGTAGTTCTAAAATTATTAGCTTGCCTATAAATAATAATGGTGTTACTAATCAATGGACGCCAACATCAGGATTAAATTATCAGTGCATAGATGAAATTGTCGCCAGCGATTCTGATTATATTCAAACGACAACACCTGATAATCTTGATCTTTTTACAACATCAGCGTTTGATCCAGATTTGATATGTAATGTTAAATCGATTGGAGAGTTATATCGGCCATGGAAAGAAGGCGGACCTTCATTATTATATACTCATCCTATTTTGTTTGATGGTGTGCATACCGATTTGCATACAGATCCACTTAAGTTAGGTTACGCTGTTCAACCGTCTATGCAGATTTGGGAAAATAATCCGTTCACTAGTTCAACGTTAGTAGCTACAGATATTAATAATTTTCAATTTGGCGTGCAAGCTAAGAAAACAAATTTTAATGTTGTATGTCATCCTGTATGTTTATCAATGCGGTTAAAGTTATTTTATTTACCTAATACTTTTTTATTGTATGATTCTCGATGCGTGGCAATTTGGAACTTTGAGAATGGGGCGTTAACCGTGGACTCTAAAGGTAACAATACCTTGACAAACTTTAATTCAGTTACTGTTGATGAGGTTAACTATCGCCAAGGGCGTGCTTCCGCTTCTTTTAGTGGTTCAAATAGTTTATCCATTGCTAATGCGGACATGGATGTCGGTTTTCCTTTTAAGGGCGGTGGAGCTTCCGAAATGACTATATGTTGTTGGCTTATGCAATCGGGAACGCAGAGTGGGGATCAGTACCCATATACTTTTGGGGAAGGTTATAACAATAAAATGAGTTTTTGTTTAGATCTTTTTTGGTCTGGACGTATTTATTTTATGGCAACAACTCTTGGCAATAATGCTACGTATGTTATTAACAATATTTCCGAATTGCCCGGAGGACGTTGGTATCATTTGGTTTTACGTTTTGGAGAAGTATTCGAAACATTAGGAAAATACTGTGCAATTACAGTTTTCGATTCTACAACTGGAATGAATTTTTTGTCTTATTCAATTAGTACAAGTGATGCCTTCATTAGTAGCGATGGTCATTTCTCTATTGGTGGTTGGCCTGGAGTTGGTTCTTTCATCGGTAAGATTGATCAGCTAATCGTTTTTAATAAAATATTAACTGAATTAGAAATATCGTCAATTAGAGATGGATATTGGGTATAAAATATTGTAGCTCAATCGAAATTATTGTTCCAAGGTAAATAAAATATGCAATCGAACAAATTAAAATAAGCCTGGGAGGTGGCATAAGATGTCCGTTACTGAGATCGTTAACGACAGTAGTAGCTTCATTACAATTATCCCGGATGATACACTTGATTGGGATTCACAATCTAATTATCCTAATGGGTTGCGTGTCTGGAGCGTTTTATTTTTTCCTTCAAAAGCCGGTGATCAAATCTGCTTGAAGGATGAAAGTGATGCAGGTCCTACATTCTTCAAAGCAATTGATGTTGAAGGTAGAGGTTTAATTATTAGACTACCTGCTAATATTATTAGACCTTACATGGACTTAAGTGAATGTACTTTTGATGACCCAACTAAAGTTCGAATTACTTTTCATATGGCTTAATGGTGATACTCATGGAGGGAGACCGATGGGCTTCAGTCATAGACGTAAACATGAGATCATTATGGGTCTTAGAAAGTTACGTCGCGTTAAACGTAATGCAGGTGAGAAGCTTACCTTTCGTGACATTGAAGAATTGATCTGGAATCTTCCTCCCTCACTTGTTGAACGTGTTAACGTTAGAATCTCAGAATGGCAGGGAAAGAAAAATGGTAAGTAGGAAAACTAAATGAGTCTGATGCATGCCCTCCATTTTGATTCAGGAATTGTACCTTCTATCCTACTACTTACAAATGGAGGGACGGCAAGCGTTACTCAAAAAAGAACTGGAGGCTATTCCTTACAGATTAGTCCTGTAACAATGGATTATTTTAGAATTGTTTCACTTCCTTTGTCTTCCGCTCAAAGCGAACTTTATTTTCAAGTTGCATTGTACTTTGATACTATTTGGTGGAATGAGAATACATACTCAAGTATTTTGAGATGGAGAAGCTCCGTCGGAACTGTTTTGGGAGGTATTAGATTAAATCATACGTCTCGATGCCTGGATGTTTTTACTGGTAACTATACGACTCTTGTTGCTTCGGGAACCACCACAATATCTCAGCAAGTTTGGAATTTAATTGAAGTGCATGTAAGAATCGCTGATTCAGGAATAATTGAAATTAGAGTCAACCAATTATCTGACTCAACATTTTCGGGGGATACAAAGCCTGGAGCTGATACTTCTATCTTTTATCTTGACTTTACATGTGTTTATAACGATTCATCTTCTGGGAAACAAACTTATTTTGATGATATTGTTGTGAACAATCCTTTAGGTAGTTATAATAATTCATGGCCGAACGCTGCTAAGGTTTATTATTTATTGCCAACTGGTGATGGTGCAACAAAACAATGGACTCCTACTCCTGCTGGCCTTACCCACTATACCACGATTGATGATGTTCCAGTTTCTGCGGTTGATTACTTAAGAGTAACTACAACGAATCTTGTCGATATTTTTACGATGGCTGACCTTCCTTCTTCAGCAGGATCTATTAAAGCTGTTATTCCCGAAGTGTATGCATTTAAGGGAAGTACTGAGTCTCCTACAAAATTAGGAATTGGTATTGATATAGGAAGTGGTGTTGAATATTCTATCGATAAAAGTTTAGGGACTAATCAAGTTTTGGTAAGTAATACTTGGGAACAGAAACCGGGTGGAGGAAATTTTTCTTCGGCAGATGTAAATGCATTACAACTTTATTTAAAGTCATTACCATAAGGATTTAATCCATTCTATGGCCAACAATTTTTCTCTAGACACGACATGTAAAGCGCTTTGGCAGTTTGAAAGTGGTGCCTTAACAGTTGACTCTCAAAGTACTAATACTCTTACGAGTGCTAATAGTCCAGCAGTCAATATTACAGATTATAAAGAGGGAGCTGGGTGTGTAGCTTTAACTGGAGATCCTCTCCAAAATGGTTCGGGTCCTTGTTTCAAAATTGATAATGTTGATTTAGCCGCAGGCTTCCCCCTTAAAACTGGCGACACCACAAAGACGATTACTATTTGTAGTTGGATAAAACCTTTAGACGTTGCCCAATCTGATCCCCTCTTGTGCTTTATAAATTCTGATGATATCAATATGTGCTCGTTAGGTGTTGGCTATGGAAATAGCTTTTATAATCTGAGAGTTAAATATAATAATCAGATAAAGAATACTTATATCCAACTCTTTGACAATGAGTGGCACCATGTTACTCTAGCCGTTGATGGCATTAATAAATTAATGTATGTTCGGTTATATCGCGCTTCAACTGGTATTACCTATACTTGGTGGAGCACTGGTACTGCTGAACTTGTAGTAGGTTCAAATTTCGGTATCGGTACTCGAGCCGATCTTCGTTCTGGGTATGGTTATAAATATATGACGTTTAAAGGTAGTTTCGATGAAGTAGTTGTCTTCAATCGTTTTTTAAATGTCAGTGAGATGGTTCAAGTCCGCAGTGGAACTTTTGGAAGTTCTGGTACTTCAGTAATTGCAGAAATTGGAACTTTAAGTTTAACACTCAATCCTTTATATGTAGACGGTACTGGACCTATTGATATCTATACTCAAGTTCCTGCAGGAAGTCTACCCTGGAAGAAAGTCGCGGGCAATTCTCAAGCAGGGCAACTTAATTGTTTGGGGATAGTGCGGCACAAGAACCGTTGGTATATGATATCATGTGACTACCAACCAAGACTTCCCAATGGAAGTGACTTTCGTTACAAGCTTTCCGAAGTGCTAGACTTACAAACGATGCGGCGGGTCTGGCGCGGAGGTCCATGGTATGGAACTCGTTATCCTACTTCAAGTATGTGGATGGATGGTAACAATACTAGTGGTTGTAAATTAATAGTTTATAAAGATAAAATTTATTTTGTTACGAAGGACGAGTCAGCTACTACCCCCCGAGTTTATTATACGCGAGTCTTTTGTTTTGACCCTTGTGCGGGGATTGGTCCCATTACTAATGTTTATACAGTCTCAAATCCTGTCACAGAAGGGTATGCAGATGCTTGGCCGAATGATATGTGTGTTCACAATGATAAGTTGTACATTGCATGCTGTGAGAAAATTATCATTTTTAACGGAACTTCATGGTCTACTCAGGAACCGCTTGGAGTATCGTTTATGGGACGGTTACTCCATTATGCTTATAATGATTATGTTAGTCTTTGTTCACATAAAGGTAAACTTTATGTAAGTATGAAGATGCATGGAGAGCCGCCCGCTGGATATACATACGGACCGCAATACTATGAAGGGTATAAGATTCTTGCCACATCAGATGGTCAAAGTTGGTCTACTGTTTGTGAATGGCCAAATAATGTTTACTCAAGCTATGATGACTTATTCACTAGCTTGACTTCATTTAACGATAATATTTATATGATAATTGATGTTGAGACTAGTGATCGGACTGGTATCTATAAGCTTGTAGGAGGTGCCGGAAACCCACAGTTAGTCAAAAGAGATGCTTCGTGGAAATGGCGTGTGTATGGAGCACTGTTTACTACTCCATACGATTGTTTGACTAAGATGTATATTGGAAGTAATAATAGCATTAAAGTGATGGATGTCAATGAAAATATCGCAAACGATATTACAATCAAACCTAAGTGGCCTACCGTCTTTGCTTCTCCCCACGTCATAGATCCTGATTCAGGAAGACTATTTTATATCGGAGGGGATACTGGATGGGTTAGTGGAGTAACTAATATTGATCCGACATCTGTCTATTACACGGAGGCATACTATAAAGACTTTACGCCTGCCTATACTGTTCGGACAACGTTACCTAATAAAACAATTGTTAAACTTGATAAGGACCCTAGATTTGATCCTCATCCAGATAATCTAGATCTGTATGTTCTTGTGGACCCTCCTCATATAATAGCAGTACCGCGTGAAGTAACAGTTATAACAACTACTGTCGTTGGAACGGATATTAAAATTGTACTTGGACCAGCGCCAATATCAAGTACGTTGAGTATCCTAGCCTTAGATATCATTACTTCCAGTATACTTGATGTCGATTTACTTAGTCTTTCAACAGTAATCTTTGCTGTGCATGCTACTGTTACGGATAGTGTTACACACAACGCTGACCTTCTTTCAATTACTGGGGCCTGCATTCCAATAAAAGGAGTTCAACGTGGAATTCAATTAGGTGGTCCACATTGTAAAGCTTTGTGGAACTTTGAACCCGGTGCCCTGACTATTGACTCTAAAGGTAGTAATGATTTTACGGACTACTATAATGCTACTGAATCTACTGGAGGTTTCAAGCAAGGAACAGGTGCCGCTGACTTTGAGATTAGTTCATTCCAAAAATTTCAAATAGAAGATGCAGATCTAGACGCAGAATTCCCTCTCAAGAGTGGAGACACTAAAAAATTAATGTCCGTTTGTTTTTGGATAAAGCCCGAGACGGCTTCGTCTAGTAATAACAACCGTATCTTTGCTAAGTACAATTATGTGGCTGGTCAGATTTCATTTGGTATTACGGTCAACTCAAGCAAGATTAAAGTTCAATGGTCTTCTGATGGATCTAATGTAACGACTTTTGCGTCAACGAATCCGACGATAGTCGCTGGGACGTGGTACCACGTTGCAATAGTTATGGATGGAATAAATAAAAGTGTTTATTTTAGAATTTGGGATGACACCGCTCAAACCGTTTATGTTTCTTCCTTCACTCCTGCAGCTGAATTATTTGTTGGCTCTTGCGCTTTAACGCTTAGCGGTATTGCAGCTTATGAAAATGAATTTTATGGTTATGATGGTATAATAGATGAGCTTGCGGTCTTTGATAATCTTTTAACGGCAACAAATATCGATCTGATCAGAACGTCAGGGGTCCCAGCTTACGGATACTTAGAAGAGTTTGGTCCTGATGCATTGGCTTTTGTAGATTGTATTAGTTTAAATATGACTTTACGATCTGCGGTTGCATGTTTTAATGGTCGCGTACTAATCGATAAGGTTGGCGTTACCACTACTCAATTAAATCCGTTTATTAGAGTACCTCACTCCGTACCCAAACAGTATTTAAGTTTAACTCAACGGTCTAATATTGGAGTCACTGCTACGTATGTTTATAATATGTTTAGTGACTCGTCTTTGAAATCGCGTTTTAAGTTTAATAGTGGAGCTTTAACCACTGACTCTATCGGGACTAATACTTTAACTAGCCATGGTACTCCTGATACTATAGCATCAGGAATGCCTGAAGGCAACGCGTGCGTTCAACTTGTACCAGGATCTACAGAATACTATAGTCGCACTAACGCAAATCTTTCGACCGACTTTCCATTAAAGAGCGCTGGCTCTTCCGTTGGAACGTGGTCATTTTGGTTTAAGGCTCGAATTACTCCATCTGCTACATGGCGTCTAGGCGGAAAGTACTATAACACTAATGGCGGCCGTTCTCTTGGAATCGCACACGAGACAACTGGTAATCTTGCAATCTATTGGGGACATACCAGTGGGAATAGTGTTGAAATTTTAGACCCAGGCTTTACGGCTGTTGGAGGTGAATGGTATCATTTTGCATTAACTTTTGATGGTGTAGGAAAGGTTGCTCGTGGCAGACTATATAGAGTTTCGACTGGAGTGACTACATCATATAATATGACCCCGACGAACACTCTTTACTTATCATCAACGGCTGATTTTGGTATCGGTGCATTTCAAGGTGCGAATTGTTATGATGGCCAGATTGATGATTGGTGTGTTTGGTCGAAGCGTCTTTCAGATACTGAAATAGATTTAGTTAGACAATTAGTAACTGGGTCTAGAACTTATACTATATATTCTAATGATACTGTAGCATCAAACTTTTATTTAAATGAACCAGTGATTAATTATGCTGGTAGTTTCGAAACGGATTTTATTAATTCAAATTTAAGTTTGATATCGCCTTCATTTTCTAGCGGCGTTTTTCCTAGCGGCGTGAGTATTACAGGACTTGGAATGAGTTTAGGTGCAGGTATTGAACTTTAAATTAAAAGGAATTTAATTTTGCCGACTGAAGTTGACCTTGTAAGTTTAATATCAACTATCAACAATGAAGTTGAAGTCTTATCCTCATCAATTGAAGTTGCTAGTCTTGTCCATCTTACATTACTTTCAAGAAGTGTAACAATAATTTCTCCAACTGGCGCTATAGTAACTATAACTGGTTTAGGTATGAATATGAGTTTAGGTCTGAATATGTAGTCTTGACCTTTGACGCTACCTTAGGATCAAGAAAATAAGATACCCGTTCATATGAACGGGTATCTTATTTTTAACTGTATGAATTGATTCGTGTTTATTTTGACCTTTTTTCCACCCTTTTGTTTCCTTTTAATGTTCGGTAAAGAATCAAAAAGATATTGTTTTATACCCTATAAGGCCCGTTTCTTTAGTTCGATGTGAGGGCCGTTTTTAACTGGGTAAGGTCAATTAACCACATTTACTAAACCCACAGTCTAAACATTCGCCACAACCTTCTTTATGAATGTATCTTCCTTGTCTACAGTTAGGACATTCATCATACTCCGCAGTTATAGTCTCACGTTGTGGATCGATATATTCTTCCCAAAGGACTCTCGCTAGCGCATCATATATTGATAGCACTTTCTTTCCTTCATCCCAAGTTACATCACGTCCTGCAATACCTTCGAGTTGGTCATACACTTGTTGTACTGAACATCCCATTTGAAACAATAAGCTTACCATTCTTCCAAGAGCTTCAGCATCTGCCTTCTTATTGTTTCCACTCTTTCCAATCTCTACGAAACATTCGACAGGTGTTGCTTCATGACAATTGATCGTTATGTACATATGTCCTTGTGCTGTCTTCACACAGAAAGTATTTCCAGTTAACTTTCTTGGCCGCTTGAATCTTCTTACCTCTGGGACTACTCCACCAAACTTAATTGGTTGATTAGTCTTACTTCCGTCACGATAAACAGTTACACCTTTCAATCCTTGTTCATGTGCAAAGAAGATTAATTGATATACATCTTCTACTGTTGCATCATTAGGAAGATTAACTGTCGAGCTAATCGAACTCGTGACCGCCCTTTGTAGTTCGGCTTGCATCAATATTCTATCTTGCCAATGGATGTCGTGTGCAGTTTTCCAAAGACGTTTAACTTCAGGTGGTACTTTGTTTATCTTTTGTAAAGTACCTCCTCTCTTTTTAATTTCGTTAATCAGTTGGGAGTCATACCAAGTTTCACGATAGTATCTTTTCTCGAACTCTGGATGTACGAACGTCATGATGTCACCAGTATCAGTAATCTTCTTTTCATATACAATAGCAAATAAGGGTTCCATACCAGATGAACATTCACATGATATAGAAACTGTTCCTGTTGGTGCTATAGTTGTTACTTGTGAGTTACGAACTGGTTCATCAATCTGCCACAACGTTTGAATACGTTCTTTATTTTCTTGATATAAAGGAAACGGTGTAGTTTCTTTTGCTAATGCTACTGACTCATTCCAAGCTGTAGATGTTATGAAGCCCATAATTTGTCCAGCAAGCTCTCTTGCTTGTGTTGATTCATATGGTAGGCTTAACATTAGAAAGGTATCAGCAAGTCCCATAATACCTAATCCAATGTTTCTAGTTTGCTGAGCGACTTGCCTAAAGTTTTCCGTTGGAAACTCTGCAGCGTCTAGCATTCCGTCTAGCATTCTAACTGACATGCGAACAGTCTTTTCTAATTCTTCCCAACGAATACCTGTTGCATCAACATGTACTCCAATGTTGATACTCCCTAAGTCGCAACTTTGATAAGCGTGTAATGGTTGTTCACCGCAAGGATTAGTTGTTCGAATCTTTCCAAGGCTTGGAACAGTATCCCAATTATTGATCCTATCGAGAAAGACTACCCCCGGATCTCCACACGCGTGAGAGCTTTCAGCTATGGCATTCATTACATCTCGTGCTTTGATCTTTGTCTTTATCATTCCATCTTTAAAACCCGTTGTCTCCCAGATACCATCCATCTGTAGACATTGTAAGAAGTCATCGGTTAAGTTAATTGAAATATTTATGTTACTAAGATCTTCCAAGGTTTTTAAACGAATGACGTCCATTACATCAGGATGTGTGACATCAAAGACAACCATCGCTGCAGCGCGTCTTGTCTTACCACCACTCTTAATAGTTCCACCTAAACTATTAAGATGTCTAATAAAAGAAATTGGCCCCGACGAACTTCCTCCAGATGATAACCCTGAACCTCCTTCTCTAAGGTCCGAGAAGTTTGCACCAATGCCTGCACCAGCAAGAAAGACTTCTGTTGCATCATCATAGAATTGTTTAATCTCGGGCATGCTATCTTGTAGATTGCCAACGAAGCAAGCGCTCGCAATCTGTCTACGGTTACACCCAAGATTCATATAGCAGGGAGTGTTAACTCTAAATCGATTCTCGTTTTGAATTCGAATAAATTCTTCTTTGTATGCCTCAAGGTCTGGTCTTATTTTTGTTACTGCATTAGATACTCTTTTGAAAGTATGTAATGGTTTTGTTTCTCCTTCATCTAGATACAGGCGTCGGAAGACCCAGAGAGCATTCTCACCCAACTTGGACATGTAGTGGTTCTCCTTACTTCAATATTTTATTGTTGTATAGTTTACTTCGGTAG
>Ga0315274_10009332_pt1 | contig 14186 bp, 7 predicted proteins | sample YL17G02_20_MG_FD_203700 | JGI IMG/M metagenome (GOLD analysis project Ga0315274, IMG submission 203700) | Sediment microbial communities from Yellowstone Lake, YNP, Wyoming, USA - YL17G02_20 | ecosystem: Environmental > Aquatic > Freshwater > Lake > Sediment | place: USA: Wyoming | collected... | reverse complement strand
TTTGTCCACCTAAATTTCTTAAGAAAAGTCTTTGCTTTTTTGTCATTAGTCAATAATTTACTTAAGTCTAAGATATCCAATAAATTATAGTATATCTTAGTCCGTTTATGTTATCAATTCCCTAAAAAAATAATAAGAATATTAAAAACCTTAATATTTACTTTAGGTATCGTTTTGATATTTTTAAGTGAAGTAAAAATAGCAAAATATATATGGCTAGAAAAGCCTGTTAATAAAAAAAGCGTGATAATAAACGATATCAATAAAATAGAAATTAAAAAACTAACAAAGGGACCTAATGAGTTTGAGGTGAATGCAATTCTATCATTCTATAATGATTCCGATTGTTCTTCCCTAATTATGAAAAATGATTTTATATTTGCATTGGAAATAACCTGCTATCCCAGAGAAATTACCCTCAACAATCAAAACCTTCAAGATTCGAGCGCCCTTGTTGTTAACTCTACTCGTTCACTTCGCATACAAGACGGAGAAATAATCGAATGGACTTATGGTAATAATAATGTGGCTATAATAAATCCGAAAAGTTATTTTTCTGTAATAATAAAATATGATGTATCTTCCAGTCAAATGATTAATGATATCTTCAATAAAAGCAATGTAGATTCAGTTTCATCATTTGTGTATCCTATCCAAAATGCATTTCAAATACTTGCTGAAAATTTAACTTGTTACAAAAAAATCTATTCTCAACATATAAAGCGGGATTCTAATTCAATAGTTCTAACATACACGGGCCCTAACATTTCCATACCATTAGATAAGTAGGCGTTGCCCTAAAATTAGATGTATGTCCGAAAGCGTAAGTATTTGATTATGGAAGTTCGATTTCGATAATAAGACTTTTGTATAAATTTAAAACCTCAAAATAAAGTGAAGGAGTCAGCCCCCGAACCGACTCCCCAGGTTGCTCCCGAAGCCGCTCCCCAAGTTGTCCCCTAAGCCGCTTCCTAAGTTACCTCCTAACCAACTCCCTAACCAACTTAGTAGGTGACTCCCTAAGTGACTCCTTGGGTCGTTCCCTAAGCAGCCTCTTATGCAATTTCCGAAGTGCCAATCTAAGCAACTTGGAAACCCACCCTCTCAACGACTTACTAGGTTATCTCGGGAACGATTCCCGAAACGGCCGAGGGAGCTACTCTAAGACGCTCTCCCACCATACCCCATACCTGCCGGAGATTTAATGTAATGTATCTAAAAATCAAACAGGTAAAAGAAATTTTCGATTAATTTCTACGTAATATAAATATGACATCTTTTATCAAGTCACTCTCTGAGCCCCCCTGAGACGAATTCAAACCGAGGCAGCTAATCCAAAACAAAAATAGGTTAAGCCTTGGACGATTAAGCGGACGGACGATTTTTTCTTAATTTATCGTTTATGATAACTAATTCTTTTATAACTAAAAATACAAAAATCGTAAATTAAAAGAGTCACGCCAATGCACAGAAACAAGTAGAGAGATATTTATCGTATGAAAATTTGCCATTACGCTGAATATGATTAATTAGGGTAAAATGGATTGACATCGGTAAGAATAAGTTTAATATTGGGAAAATGCCAAATGCATTTGGAATGAAATTTCTTGTTAAAGCTAAAAGAAATTTTTTCATTCCATCTTTTTATACAATAAACAAAAAGGAGGTTCAATGAGTCGTAGTATCATAAAAATCATTTTTGGCGTCATAACGACTTTTACGGTTGTCTTGGGGTCAGGGATAAATGAGACACCTGCCCTTAAACACCAGCCAACCGTGACCGGTATTTCAACCGCCGGCAGCAATCAACCCATAGTCACCGATATTTCAATTCCCTTAATGCTCAATTATCAGGGCAAACTTACTGATGTTACTGGTAACCCGGTAAGAGATAGTCTATATTCAATCACTTTCCGAATTTTTAATACTGCCAGTGGCGGCACCGAGTTCTGGACTGAAACCCAGCCCTGTTCAACTCATTCCGGTCTTTTTAATTGCTTATTAGGCAGTGTGACGCCGATTGAATCACTTTCATCCGATGGCAACTGTTATTTAGAGATGCAGGTCAATCCAAATCCGGCGATGTCACCAAGAGTCAGGATTGTCAGTTCGGCTTACTCCTATTTAGCCAGAAAAGCCGACAGCGCCAATTATGCGACAAATGCAACGATAACCAGACCAATCACTCCGCCCATCGCCAATGAAGAAATTTCGGATAATGCAGTAACTTCCTCGAAAATTCTTGACGGTTCGATAAGGGGAGTTGATATCATAGCACCCTGCTCACTCCAAGCCACGGTTCTAAGCCCGGGGGCGGTACTTCGAGTAACGAACCAAGGTAGCGGAAGCGGGATAATAGTTGATGTTGCTGGTGACCACGGAGTCCGGGTTGGTCGGGTACATACCTATGGAGTTTTAGTTGACAGTGCGTCCGAATGTGCATTCTGTGTTTACCGGGCAGGCTTGTTTGGATTTCGGGCTTATAATGTGAATAATTATGGAGTTTTAATCGACAGTGCGGGTGAGGACGCATTTCGAACTTATCGTGCCGGATATAATGGGATGTCGATTTACCGTGCTGGTCAAAATGGAATCTGGATTTCCCGGGCCCGCTTTGAAGGATTAATAATTGATAGTTCGGGAGATAATGGGGTCGAAGCGTATGGCAATAATTCGGGTGGGACTTTCCGTGCCAATGTCGAAACCGCCAAAGGGGTAATTGCCCATGCCTATCAGAATAGTACTACTGATACTGCAATCTATGCCTACGGCAAGGTAGTTGCAACCGGTGGTGTGTCTTCGGTCCTGACTAACGGCGAGGGGCATTCATTAGTTAGTACCAATCCGAGTATCGTTGCCTATGGTTCGGGACGAATCGTTGATGGTAATTGCAATGTCTTATTTGAGCGCACCTTTACCGAAAATTTAGCCCCGAACCGTGAAATCAAAATTTTTATCACCCCCTCGGATATTCCAGCCGGTTTAATTTGCGTTAAGGAGAAATCAACCAATGGATTTAAAGCAGCCTTGTTGCCCATTGCGGAACTTGCCGATTATAAATCTAATCTCAACTTTGACTGGATGGCAATTGGGAATCTAAAGGAATATGAAACTTCTTCCTCAGCCAAGGCCGAATGGGAAGAAGCAATAGGCGAAAGAGAAGCGAGAAATGAAAAGCACTAAAGGAAAAAGTATGACCCCAAATAAAAATACTATTTTCCCAATCCGAATTACTAATCGAAAAATATCGGCAATTAAGAATTGGCAATCGGTAATTTTTATCGAGCTGTTTCTTATTTCAGTCTCTTTTGCTCAATACCGCTGCGACTGGAACGTCTTTGATGCCGGTGGGGCGACTTTAAGTTCTACTGAATTTCAAGCCATGGTTTCGGTGAGTCAAACTGCAATCGGTTATCTAACCGGAACCGGTTTTAATAGTTGGATTGGTTTCTGTCAGATTGATACGGCTATTCCAAGTATTACCGAAGAAATGGTGTCGCAGAAATTTCCGGTGCGAACCGAAGTTTTTCCGGCTCACCCCAATCCTTTTGCTCAAGTAACCAGAATTTCTTATTCTTTGGAAAAAGAGTTGGATGTTAACCTTGTAATCTATAATACTTGTGGTCAAAAAGTGAAGGGATTTTACCTGGCAAACCAAAAACCCGGCAGCTACTCGTTCTCATTCAATGCTACTGATTATGATAACAAACCACTTGCCAAAGGAATTTATTTCTATAAATTCTCCGCTGGCGATTACCAACGGATTAAAAAACTACTATTAATTAAATAACGCTAAACCCAAAAAGTCGATAACCTACCCAAGCTGAGATTCTAAATTAGAATCGATACCCTCTTCATTAGGCAAGGAGTCCAGCAACCGATAGGAGCTGAACCGCTTCCTTTGAGGTATTAGGTTTTTCATAAAACAGCCCGGTCAAGTAACAAATTGTCTGCAAATTCATTCTTCAATAGTTGATTTTTCGGCATTAGAAATACCTGCTTTTCGATCCCATTCTTCCAATTCTCTCATGTCCAAATATGACCTTTGACATGCCCACTCCAAAGTCTGTTCCATCGCTAATGCCGTCATTAACCTTAAACATGACTCACTATTGGGAAATACCCTTATCACTTCACTCCGTCGCTTTAACTCTTGATTGAATCGCTCCAACATATTGGTCGTACGTATTTGTATCCTAAAGGCAGGCGGAAAATGAAAATACGCCATCGTCTCCTCAATATTATCCTCTAACCATTCTACTAATTCTTCGTGCCCAGGTCGCCATTGGTCTAATACCTCTTTAAGTCTTGCTCGGGCATGGTTTAAACTCGGTGCATGAAAGATACTTTGTAAATCTCTGGTTAATGCCTTTCTCTCTTTTTTTGCTGCCATATCCCGGGCATTGGTCATCGAATGTCTTTGACACCTTTGCCATTGTGTACCTTGGTAGTAACGCGCTATCGCTGCCTTTATTCCTTTATGGTCATCCGAAACTACCATCCGCACGCCATGTAGTCCACGTTGGATTAAATCACGGAATACTAAAGACCAACTGGTCTCATTCTCAGTATTGGCTATATACACCCCAATAATCTCACGTTTACCTTTAATCGATATACCGGTAACGATTAATACCGCTTGATTGGTAACTCTTTCATTTAACCGTACATTCTCATAACGGGCATCAATAATCAATAATGGATACCCCTCAATTAAAGGTCTTTTCCGCCAAGTTTCAAGTTCAACGTCTAATTTAGCGGTGATTCGAGATACGGTTGAGGCTGAGATTGGCATACTGCATAGTTGTTCGGTTATTTTCTCGACCCGACGAGTCGAAACCCCTTGTAAATACATTTCCTGAAGCGCTAACAGGAATGCCTGCTCACTACGTTGATAATGAGCAAAGAGTTTAGTCTTAAATCGTCCAGAACGCTCGCAGGGGACCTCGAAATGCAATTTACCGATTCGGGTCTTAAGCGTTCTTGGTCGAGAGCCACTACGATAACCCTGACGCGTCATATTACGCTCATAAGGTTCAGCGGCTAAGAATTCAGTCATTTCGATGTCTAATAAGTGTTGGATAACATTACGTCCTATCTCAAGGAAGAAGTTTTGGTCATCGATAAGATAGTCTTGCTTTTGGTTTAAGTTTTGGTTAGATTCATTTGTTTTAGTTATACTGGTCATTGCGGTCTCCTTTTAACCAATAGTTTTACTGAACTGGTTATTGATTGCAATGACCAGTTTGTTTTTACCGCTCCTTTTATCTGAGACATAATCTTAACTCCTTTTTATCTTTCTAACCTCTATTTCCATTACAATTTTGCAGACATTTTAGCACATAACTATTAGGATTTCGGATTTAAAGAAGCCTGCCTCCTAACCCACTCCGTAGGTTGCTCCCTAAGCCACCCCCGAAAAGACAGTGCTAAGTGGATAGTTGCTAGTGGTTAGTGAATACAGAAAAGAGAGGTAGAAGATGTCGGAATGAAAAATCCACCTGAGGGGGGTCAGTCCCCCAGCCAACTCCCCAGGTTGCTTAGGGGGCTACCCCCGAGTCTACCCCCGAACCCACTCCCCAGCCAACTCCCGAAGTCGCTCCCCAGGTTGCTCCCGAAGCCGCCTCCCAACCCGCTCCCCAACTAATCCCCTAACCAACTTAGGAGGCGACTCCCGAAGCGACCTCCGAGGTGACTCCCTAAGCCACCTACGGAGTCACCCCCTAGGTGGTACCCCCTCCCAAGCCCGAAATTACGGTAAGCGTTTAAGGATGCTCAACTTAGAAGAAATTTTGAGTCGATTTTGAGTATACTGGCAGTATACTAGAATTCCGAAACTCCAAGCACCAAATTTCAAATAATTTCTAAATCCCCTCACCCTTCCTCTCCCACAAGGGGAGAGGTGATTGCGGGTCGGATGAATCCGACCCCTACAAATCCCAATGACTAAAATTTTGAATCTCAGCGGTCTCTATTATCTCTGCGGTAAATTTCTTTATCTGTGTTAATCTGTGTTCAGCTCCCTTTGGTCGCTGGACGCTTCGCGTAGAACCTGTGGTTATTATCTTTCTTAAGTTTTTGTTACTTTAGCACGATTAAAATCGTGCCTACATTCTGCACGCTATGTGGTTTAATTCTCTCGTGAAAATCTTGTGTAATCTGTGGCTAAATTTTTCTCTGCTATCTCCGCGGTCTCGGCGGTAAATTTCTTATTCTTCTTCCTGAACGGTTACTAATTGATTAGGCTCAATTTTCTCGAGAATTTTGCGAATCCCGGAAGGGAAGTTTACTTCGATTGTGACCAACCTTTTGTCCTTACCCAGACCAAAATGAGCAATTATAGAATTTTGGCTGGTGGTTCCTTTGCCACCCTGTATTTCACGAATCTGACTTTTCTTACCTTGAGTCAATTTGATTCGAGCACCGATGCCGGCTCGATTTGATTTGGTCCCAATCACTTTGACTTTAAGATAGCGATTGTTGTTGCCATCATTGCGAAAGAGTTTAACCCCCGAACCAGAGCCAACCACTAAATCTAAATCACCGTCATTGTCAAAATCAGAGAAAGCACAACCCCAACCATTGAATACTCGCACTCCAGCCAACCAGGTAATATCGCGAAACTTGCCATTGCCGAGATTTTCGTATAGGAAAGAACGGCGTCCTTCATAAATCGAAGTGATATATAAATCTAAATCGCCGTCATTATCAACATCAGCCCAAGCCGGGTCAGAATGAGTTTCTTCGTATTTTATCCCGGATTGTAAACGAACATCACTAAATTCCCAATTTTCTTTAAGCCCAGTATTTTTATATAACATCGTTCGATTCGAGAACTCAATATATCGGGGATGGGCAAGATTAGCGGTTATCAAATCAAGGTAACCGTCATTATTATAATCACCCCAATCTGAGCCAATCGTATGTCCGAACCAGCCATTCACATCATTTCCGGCAACCCCTAAAAGCGACGCATAATTAGTAAAAGAGCCATTACCATTATTATGCCATAAGAAATTTTCCTGCAGCCGATAGTTCGAGACATAAATATCGAGCCAACCGTCATTGTCATAATCACCCCAGTTCACCCCGCGTCCGGCACGGTCTTCGCCAAAGGGCGGGATAATACCGGCTTCCTTGGTTACATCTTTAAATGTGCCATTGCCATTATTTTTATAAAGAATATCCGGCAGATAAGTTTGGGCTAGCCAGTTTTCATAGTTGGCTAAATACAAATCGACATAGCCGTCGTTATTATAATCGCCCCAAGCCGCACCTTCGGTCGGATAATTATCGGTAATATTGCCGGCGAATTTGGTCATATCAGTAAAAGTGCCGTCTCCTTCATTACGCCAGAGCTTATCGCCTTGACTATCACTGGCAATAGCGTAGAAATCAAGATAACCGTCATTATTATAATCTGCCCAAACCCCGCCCGAACTTCGCGTTTTTTCGATACCGGATTGGGCTGAAACATCGACCAATCTTTTGCCTTTGATATTCTTAAAAAGACAATTGCCATTTAAAAGCAAATCATCATAGCCATCATAGTCATAATCACCCCAGGCAACCCGGGATTCTCTGCTTTGACCTAAACCGATTGAATCAGTTACATCAGTAAAAGTTATCCCTTGGTAATTAAGCTGTTTACGGACATATTGCATTAACCCATCAGTGTTACCATAAATCTTTTGATAGATTCGAGTTAAGTTAGAATCGGCTTTCGGAGTCCAGTAATTGCGCACATCACCATAAGCTAATGCTTTGATATAAACGTCCATTGCTGCTTTATCATTTTTTTCTTTCTCATAAATCTGTCCTAAGACAGAGTAATATGGTCCAAAAGTAGCATCGTTATTATCATCGAGTTTGGTTTTTTCGATTGCTTCATTAATCCATTGCTTGGCATCTTTCAAATTATCCAAAAGAATCAGGGCTTGAGCATAATTCATTCGAGCATTACCATAAAGTAGTGGTTTTTCTAATTCCCATTGCTCAATTGGCTTATTTTTAGGCTTTTGGTATTTAGGTTCTAAATCGATTGCCCGCAAGGCAAATTTCGCTGCTTCGGTAGTATCAATACCGGAACGCAAGAACAGGGCAGCGGCGTACTGATAGACAAATGGATTCAATGAATCTTCTTTGAGTAAAACTTGTACCATTGTCTTTACCGGCTTAAAATCTTTAAGATAATAAAGTGAACTTAAAAGATACTGGTAGGCAGTAAAGCGCCATTCGGTCTTAGGGTATTTCTTTAAGAATCGTTCTATAACTTTGACTTTTTGTGTGTCATTAGTCCAGATAGGGTAGAGGCTATCGTAAAAAGCATTGCCAATCAATTCATAACCTTTTTCACTTTCCGGAAATCGACGACAAATTTCTTCGCCAACTTTTTTTGCTTCGATGGTATCAACCAGAGCTAATCCATCATAAGCTATTGTCCAGTCTTTTTCTTTGGGATTTTCCATAAAAGCCTTTGCCTTTTGCAATATTTTTGTTTTCACTTTTTCTAATTCGCTTGGTTTTTTCTCAACCGCTTTATACATCGCCTCCCAGCATTTGACAATCGTGGTGTCATTTTTTGGGTTTAGGCTAAGCGCTTTTTTCCACCAGACTATTGCCGAATCATAATCTCGTTTCTGATGATAAACTAAGGCAATACCCTTGGTTGCGGCAAAACTCTTAGGGTCTTGTTTGAGAATATTTTCATATTCAGTAATGGCTTTAGCATATTCCCGTTTTCCCAGATATTTTTCCGCGGTGTTAAATTCATTGGCTTGGATATTAAATACCATGAAAAATAAGAATAAATTAATCATATTTAAAGAATAAGTATCGAATTAACAAAGTCAACTAATTTCAAAGGTTTCCCTTGACAACTACCAATTTTCCAATATCTTACTTCCATGCGGATAACAATTGTATTATTGGTTTTGGCAGTGCCACTTTTGGCACAACTTTATTTAATTGACCAACCAACCCCGTTTTCGTTAATGCACGGTGAGTATTACATTGATGCTCGGTTTCAAAATGAGGGAGGAATGCTGGTTCATTTTGGCATTGGACTCTTTGACCGTTTAACACTCGGCGCTTCTTATGGTGGAAATGGGTTCCTTGGCGCTTCAACACCAACTTTTTTCCCCCGAGTTGGTTTCCAAGCCCGGGTAGCTATTGCGAGTGAAGATGAAACGTTTCTTCCCGACATCGGGCTCGGTTACGATGACCAAGGTTTTGGTGATTATGATAATACGGATAAACAGTATCAGGTGAAAGGTAAAGGATTTTATCTTTCCTTGGGAAAAACTCTTGATGTTAGTAACACCTATTTTGTTTTTGGTCCAAACTATTGGATTGGCTCAAATAAACGGAAAGGTCTTAGTGGTTTTATTGCAGCAAAACAGACACTTTCTGAACATTGGGATTTAATCTTAGAGTACGATTTGAACATAGGACGCGCTGAACACGAAAGCAAACGAGGTTTTCTCAATTTAGGAATCTCCTGGACATTTACGGAAAATCTCACATTCACCCTTACTTTAAAAGACATCTTTAAAAACCGGTGGGATATTAATGGTAAACCTGCAGGTATGAACCGCGCTCTAAATGTCTCTTTCCACGAATTGTTCTAAAGATTTATTCTTTTAAACGATTTAGCCGTTAGAACTGATACCAAACCGATAACCCACCCGAAGTAATCAGTAAAAAGATAAGGGGTCTGGAATTTCAGACCCCTTCCATAGTTTTAAACCGGTTTATTTTTTTAAGACAAGATTTCGGGTAACCGTCATATTCGCCGAGTTGAGCCTTAAGATATAGACCCCAGCCGGAAGTGTTTTTAAATCAATCAATAGCGCACCAGTTTTGTTAGGAGTCGAACTGGTGAGAGACTTAACCAAAGCACCATAGCTGTTATAAAGCTTCAAGCTTACCGGCGCCGCTACCGGTAATTCATATCTTACTTCGGTAACGTTAATTGCCGGGTTGGGGACAGTCGAGAGTTTAAAGGCAGTTTTGGGCAAGGTCTGAATATCCTGCACTCCCGATGTAGTTAGATTGGTGGGAGAATTGATTTCAGCAGCTGGTTGTGGATGTTTATAGAATTCAGGAGTATTGTTTCCTTTCAATGCATACATGAAATTATCAAGAACACACAAAGCACCGCCACTCTTTACCTTCTTGCCTCCGCCGGTCGGAATATCCCAAATTGTAGCAGGATTCATTTGAACCCAGGTATTGTTTCTAATATCATATTTCCAAAATTCGTAAGTATTACCGCCTTTTAACAGGTAGATTGAACCATTAAGATAAACCAGTCCAGCCCCATCTTTTACCTTTTTCTTTTTACCATCACGGTTCCGGTAAGCGGCAGGGTCGAGTCGTCTCAGTTCAGTCCAAGTATTGCTTGATAAATCATATCGGAAAAAGTCGCCATACGACCCTTTGAGTACATAAACTAAGTTATTACCATCATAGGCAAGGCAAGAACCCTCCTTATAGCCTAATTTACCGCTGGAACCAATCGTGGGGCTTGCCGATTTGTGCCAGGTGTCGCCATTAATGAAATAAAGATAGAATCCATCAGTTTTAGATCCATTCATGGCAAAGATACAATCCTCACCGTTCTGATTCACATAGCTTAATCCTGAACCGCTTTTTGGATTTTTTACATTGCTTGGAATATTTTTCAATTTCCCCCAACCAGTTGAACCGGAAGTAGAGTATGCCCAAAATCCCGGGGTATTATTACCGCGTAATATATATAGCTTTTCATTGTAACCAGCGATTGCTGCTCCTTTTTTCGGGTTTTTACCATCACCCGTCTCTCTAGTTCCTAAAGGCACCGGAGTCAATGGTGTCCAGTAGCCGATTGATGAATTTGGGGTGTAGTCGTAAAAATCAGAAGTATTATTCGCTTTTAAGAGATAAACTTTGTCGGTCAACCCCGCGATGCAAGAGCCGTTTTTTGGGTTTTTACTCGATGGGGTAGAAGTAACATTAGCCATCGTTTGCCAGCCGATTTCCGATACGGTGAAATTTTTGGAAGCGGTGTCATTGGCGAAAATCTGGTCACCGGTAAGGGCGGTTAAGACAAACGTCCTATAGGAACCGGGGAGAAGAGTATTCAAGGGGCTAAAGTCAATAATTGATTCCCGGTCCGGTTCGATTGTCACTATTACGCTATCATAATAGACGGTGTCGGTTGACGAAATAATCCGACAATAGACCGGGAATGTTTCAATATTCAATCCGAAGTTATCAATCTTGGCACTGGGTGTGACGTTCGAGCCGATTGGTATTGCACCAGTTGGGGCGACGATTTGAACCACACCGACATCGGTTGTGAGAATGGTCATTACACCGCTTAGGAAATCATTATTCGGATTCTGGTCTAAAGTAAAAGCGGTCGTACACGAAGTAGTTTGAGTACCACTTACCGATAAAGTGCAAGGGTCAAAGTTGACATCGGTTGAATCGTCCGAAATAAGATTGTTGATTGTTTGGGTATTAGTGTAGAATGAACCAATTCGAAAAGTGGTAGTGAACGATGCCGTAGTCGTCCCAAAATTCTTCACTCGTGCTTGCGGTATTATAATTGTCCCTGAATCAATTACTCCAGCAGGTGCGATGATTTGGGTTACCCCGATATCATTAACCTGAACCAAAACCGAATCGGTTAAAGCATTATTGGTTTGATTTATGTCCCCGGCTAAAGCAGTCGTACATTTAGTTATGTGCCTGCCTCTTTGTAATACATCCCATTGGTCAAAGTTGACGATAGTCGATTCACCGGCATTAAGGTTGGTAACATTTTGTGCATCGTTATAGAATGTGCCGATGCGGAAGGTGACCGGAAAAGATTGTATAGTATTGCCAAAATTCTTCACCATCGCCCGGGGGGTTATCGAGGCGCCCGAATCAACCGTGCCAGTTGGGGCAAGAATTTGAATTACTCCGGCATTGGCAATAACGCCGACCTGGACGGTTACCGAACCAGATGCTGCATTATTAACCGGAACCATATCACTGGCTAATGCCGTAGTACATCGGGTTGAATGAGTGCCAATTTGAATTGCTTGCCAGGGTAAGAAACCGGCAGTATCGGTGATGCCGGCACCTACGGTTTTAGTCCGGGTATTAGTATAAAAAGCCCCGATTCGGAACGTCAGTGAAAAAGTGGCGCTTTGGGTTCCATTATTTTTTACCTGAGCGACCGGAGTTACGGTTGAGCCCGAATCAATAGTTCCATTCGGTGCCAAGATTAAGGGACAGGCAACATCAATAACCCGAACCGTAACCGAACCGCTTAAAGCATTATTACTCGGATTCTGGTCACCGGTTAAGGCAGTGGTGCAGCGAGTGGTATGGGCACCCCTTACCAGCAAGGTGCAGAGAGGAAAACTGACCAGGGTTGATTCTCCCGGATTAAGACTATTAACATTTTGCGTTTTATTATAGGTTGTGCCGTTGATTCGGAAAGTAGTCGGGAAAGATGCGGCACTGGCTCCATAGTTCCTCACTCTTGCTTGCGGGGTTACGATTGAACCTGAATCAAGTATCCCGGTCGGAGCCAGAATCTGAGTTACCCCAACATCAGTAAGAATTTGTTGTGCGGCGGAGTAAGTGAAAGTGAGGTTATTAGCGGTACCTGACCAATACGTGACTACCGGTATCAAAGCGATATGAGCGTTGCCTGACCAGGGTAGAGAAGTTGTGCCGTAGCCGTTGGCATTTAACGTTATTTCTTGTTCTACCGACTGAGCCGGGACACGGTAACCAATTGCGTAGGTACCCCAGTTATACCCGTCCTGACCGTCGAATGTTAGGTTCAGCACCCCGGTGCCTGGATTAAATCGGATAAGGTCGGTCCCACCCGGTCCAGAAGGTGGTCTTGTGCCTTGGTTCCCTGAGGCAGGGTATGTATTATGCGTCGCCAGCAGGACAGAAGTTGGCCAGAGGTTTGATTCGGAAAAGTGATAGGTAACATCGGCTCTTGTTCCAGTAAAATACCGCCAAATTGCATATTTTTTTAAAGCAGTGAAGAGGTTAGAGCCAAAATAAGTGCTGAGTGCGTAGTCAATCCCAGAAAGGGTATTCTGTCCTGAAATTGTCCCCATTCTTTCCCACGCTTTTCTTGGGCAACTGTCACCATAGCATTCTTGTAAAAACATCGCCCATAGTGCACCGGCATACCAATAAAGATTGGTTCCGTTTGTGATTGGTAGATAAGTACTATCGAGCGGATTAGGGGTAGAATACAAGAGGTAATTCACATAATCATTTACATTATCGTAACAAATATCCTCCATCCAAGTTGCAGTGTTTTCATACCAAAAGCTATTTTCAATTGCACTGTAACGGAACTGGCAAGCGTGATTAAATTCATGGGCGACCGTGACTTGAAGTTCGCCAGGAAATGGCGTTATGCTATGGTCAACTTCGATGTAACTTATGGCACCATCGGGATAAGGAGACGTGTACCAAGATTCTGTTGACGTCACTCCAAGGTATGAGAGACTCCTAATATAAATATCATAGCGGCTATCACCACCGCTTGAGCCATCGGGCGGTGGAGCTGCCCATTTTAAAGTATCAACTGCCTTTGCCCAAGAGTATTCAGCATATTTTGAAGTCGATTCAGCATAGGCACGGGTACAAGCACGAGCTCCCGTAGTGTCAAAATGGATGATAAAATGCGTCGAATAAACATACTTTGGACCTGAAGAGGGTCGGGGTAATTTAATCCCGCGGCGAAATTCCTCAAGTACTGGTATGGTTCCGCATTTTGTATCCAGCTTAGCCATTACTCCTGCAACCAAAATAAGCTGCAAGAAAAAGATTAAGATGGTTTTATTGATTTTCATTATTCCTCCTTTGATAAGGGAAGTTTTGACGAAACACAAAAATCAAATGAGTCGTAACTTAAAAACATAGATTGTGGGATTTTATTTAACGAATTGTAATAATTAAAAGGTGAACAACGGAATTTCGGGTCAGGTAAAAACATTTAACTCTGTCTCTGTTTAAAATAGTATCATAAATACTAAATGTGTCAATCACTCGAATTTCATCAAAAATAATCTTACCGAAATCAGGTTGTTTAATCACAATTCGATTATCAACCATTCCTATTGAAAAAATAGCCACTCCCTGGTATGTTAATACCCCAAAAAGGAGCGCTTTTGACA
>Ga0315274_10009330_pt1 | contig 14189 bp, 26 predicted proteins | sample YL17G02_20_MG_FD_203700 | JGI IMG/M metagenome (GOLD analysis project Ga0315274, IMG submission 203700) | Sediment microbial communities from Yellowstone Lake, YNP, Wyoming, USA - YL17G02_20 | ecosystem: Environmental > Aquatic > Freshwater > Lake > Sediment | place: USA: Wyoming | collected... | reverse complement strand
TGCACTTAGCCTACCATAGATAAGGGTCAATGCGACATCTGGTTTAAGTAGATGAATCTCTTTCCCTTCTACCTTTATAGTGGTAATGGGAGAAGTGTTTTCTCTCTTGTCCTCATAGTCTTTCGGGTCAACAAAACTACGTTTCTCTTCTGTTTGTTTTTCTGGTTGTTCTGCCATATTATTCAACCTTTACTATTGAAGTGTTAGAAGGAGTATATAAACTTTGCGGTAAAAAAATGATGGAAAACTATCCATAAAAAAAGGATAGGTTGATTAAATTATTCAGTTGGAGTATCGCCTAACATCTTGATAGCAAATGCTAATACTCCACCAAGAATAGCCGCACCATATAGAAATGGATTGCTATTTTGCTGTTGTAGCAATACGATTACTGGCGGTGCTACTGCTACAATAAAGGTCAATACGGCTTTCTGAATATTAGACAATGCTTGTATTGTCGTTTTCAAACCCAAGATTCATTCACCACCTTTATATAGTTATATATATTAATGAAGTATTTAAACCTTGCGGTTCTTGAGGGTTTTTATTTGTTCCTTGTAGAATAAAATAATCCCAAACATTATTAGAAATGTTCCTACTACAGCGAGACACCATCCAAGATAATTCATGCCCAAGAAGAAATCATAAGCATTGCCGACTGTCATTCTGAAGAATTGACCATCTTGAAATCCAGTTTCGTCAGAGTAGTGCATAAATCCTCGCGCAATAAGGTCTTGGTATTTTATAATATTGTTTACACACAAGTTCCATACTGGTCCTACACAAATGATGTCCAGTTGCCATAATGAATGAATCTGGAACATTGCAGAAATAACTAGAGTTATCAGACCACCTAGTATTGATACAAATGCTTTAGTGAAGTTACTTGCAAATGTTTTTAATCTCCTAATTAATCCTTTCTTTTGTGTAGATGGATTCATGTAGTAAAATCTTCCCTTTCTGTGAAGTAGCCACGGAATTACACCAATAATTTTTGCGGCAGTTTTTCCTGTACCACACGGAGAAGGTGTTGGTGGTGTTGGATTAGGTGGAGAAGAAGTTATTTCTACTAATTGTGCATCTAGTTCTGCAAGATTAAGTGGGTCTGTCGCGGGGTCGCACCACGCATTTATGTTATCAATTACTGCATAGGCTTCGTCAAAATATTTATCCCAAAATTCCCAAGTCATCTGTTGGTCAGCACCCCAAGTCACACATATAGGACCTGTTGAATTATAGGCTTTGATATAGACGCAATGCCCGCCGATAATTGGACTATTTGCAACAACGGTCCACGGTTTTCCAGCATTGAATTGGTCCATAGCTGATTGTGGAACTGAAAAGCCTGTGTAAGCCCCTCTTAAGAGCAAAACTGTATATTTCAGTTCGTTATGATTGTTTTTTTCAATCTCAGCATAAGCGTGAATATTATAGGATTTACCAGCGGCGGTCCAACCTGATTGTCTCCATGCATTAAGACTAGAGAGCATAACCAATCCACTATCTACTCCACCACTCTCTTTGAAATATTCTGTTGTAACTTCTGAATCTGTAATAGGTATAAGTTTGCTTTCTTCAAATTCTTCAAATCGAAGAGTCATATGCGCTCGACCAGCAATAACACAGTTGCCATATCTATCATTGTCGTACATGTGGTTATTGGAAAAATTAATGAACGCCAAATCAACATCGCAAATTTCTGGCAATGGTGGCAAGTTCTTATATATTAGGAAATTCTTTAGTTGAAGTGTTCTAGCATCAAATCTCTTTGGAAGTTTTCCTAGCTTAAAGTTGAAACCCATATACATCACAGAGGAGATAATGTGAAAACTCCTATATAAACCTTTCTATCAACTATAACTAATAATTAACCCGTTCTCAATATGAAGTTTGATTTTGCCTATTTTTATATCTCCCGTGTATCCACTAGGAAAATGAGCTATATTACAGATAAAAACCCAATTCCCACTAACTTTTTTGAATATGTTTCCAGTAGAAGAGTTGAGGTAGAAGTCTCCGTCTTGACCTGTCATGTTGGGTCACTAGCTCCACTCAACCATTGACTACCAGCCGCACCCGCTGGTCCTGTATCTCCTGTATCGCCTTGTGGACCTGTATCTCCCATTGCTCCTTTGAGGTTGCCTTTCAGTACCCAAGAGCCACTTTCCTTGTGGAATATGTCGCCAGTTGCCGTGTTTAGATACCAATCACCATCTACTCCTGCCATCACATCACCCCCTTAACTTGGATTGTCCTCGCCGAACAGAAAGTTATGAAAAAGAGTCAACAATTTCCAAATGAGAATTCTGAATTCTTCATCAGGGCTAAGATTTGCACTACTAACTGTGATAGAATTTTCATCCAAGTTGTACCATTGAACAAGTTGAGTATTAGGATAAATTGCACCGTCTTTGTTTCTATACATTATATGAACAAAAAGCTCAGAGGTTTCTAAGTTATGCAGAAGTGTACGAATTGGTTCCCATTGCAACCAGCCGCTATCATAGTCTGGCATTGTGTTCACTCATACAAATATAGAACAATCTTCTATATAAAACTTATGGTAGATGTGTAGAACACAAATACAGTTATTGATGGTTATATTTTTGAATGACCATCTTGGCATAGTTCAGATAGTCGAGCGCAATACGCATTGAAATAAAAAAACGAAGGGCTATTTCTTCTCTAGTAGTTTTATCCTCTTGATTTGGATTATCAAGAATCATTTTACAGACTTCGAGAATTCTAAGAGATTTACCTTCTACAGCTTTGTTATCAGAAAGAATAAGTGGGGACGCGGGAGAAAGAGAACAGATGAAGAGACTTTTATACCACTCTTCAAATTTATCTGAATCTTTCATAGTTATCTACAACAGTTCTTTGAAAAGCTCCACGAACATTGCTTTTTGCTCTTCCAAGTTTTGAGTCAAAGTACGCCTAATTTTCTCGAATATCTGAGTTCCAGCGCAAACATCGCCGACTACCCAAATCTCGTCAGGCTTTAAAACCTTCAAAACACGAGAGAAGTTTCGCCAATATTGAAGCAATCGTTTGTTTGCTATTGATTGATGAACTTGCCAAATCTGTCCGTTATATGTGTATTGTTCAGGTGCAATCGAAGATACTTCGCCAACGTGAAAGTCTGCTACAACGGCAATAAGAAACTTTGCATCTTTACACATGACCTTGAAATATTCTTCAATGTCAACTTTACCATTTCCTTCTTCAACATATTTCTTAGACTCAATAGATTCAGCTTCATAGATTATGTTTTCGTTGTGATTATAGACGAACGGTTTGTAGAGCCATTTCTGAACTCTGATTCGTCCTTCCTTTGTCACGATTATGAAATACGCGCCAATGTCTGTCTGGTAGTGTGGAAAGTTCGCGTTTGCCTTTGGGTATTCTTGGAATGTAGTCCAACAGGGAACATTGACAATTCTAAACGGGTCGTCATCGATTGAACCTCTTGAAGTGTGACCATGAGCCGTAACCATCATTGCAATGTTATTTGGCAATTTGCCAGCATACATGTCAATCATGAACTTCTCGGCATCTCTCTGGCTAATGGCATATGGATTAAGCGCACCTAATCGTCTAGTGTGCGTCACAAACGCCGTCTTGCCATTATGAAGGTCCTCTATACTCCACCAAGCCTTATGCTCGGCTTCGAATCCCATTCGTTGAAGTTTCAATGCAACATCTTGCATCAAAAGTGTATCCAAACTAGCGTGAACGGTTGTTCCGTCCCACAATTTTACTTTGGGTTTCCAAACCTTAGATTTCTCAAACATTCAAATTCACTACCTATACATATCGAGTCGTCCTATTTAAACCTTACGTTTCTATTATACGATTTTTGAGTAAGAGATAACGTTTAGATTTACGATTTGGGGATGCAAATTTGTTCGATTTAACTGCAAAAGAATGACGATGAATTCCATCCCCCTCTACAAATTGGTCAGATGTAAGGTCAAACTCTTGACCATCAGGAAATCTGTTCCAATAATGATTCATTTTACCATCTATTTGCCTAACTGTTCCTTGAATAATATCTCCGCCAAAAATATCCTGAACAACCATTGCCGTCACAAAACATTGACCACCACTCGGAATTTTAGGACGAAAAACTGCTTTATGCCAACATGTATCTCTGCTCCACGCCTTTTCGAATCGAGCACGAAGTTCCTTTAAACGTATTTCAAATGAAATTTCTTGTAATGTCCCCATCGTTGATGATTCACCCATTCTCCGCATATATCACACCAAAACATCCCGTTTTTAGTTTCTTTGGCGTAACGCATAATATATTGTCGCCAACCAATCTCAGGATACTTTCGTGACATAATAAAGTAAATAACTACAACCTTAATAAACCTTACGGTTGGTAAGTGTCACCAAAAGACTTATATAGTCGTTTGCTATTACTTACTATAGTGAGAATATGGTAGGATATAGCGGCACAAAAGAAGAAATCAACCAAAAGCAAAGAGATTATTACGCTAGAAACCGAGATAAATTAATCGGAAAAAGCAAACTCTGGAAACAAAATCATTCAGAACAAGTTAAATCTCAGAGAAGAGAACGTTACCTAAAAAATCGAGATAAAGAACTTCGAGAACAATCTGAGAGAAATTTGATTGAAAATCTTACAAAACACGGTTGTTGTGTAGTTTGTTTCGAAGACAATCCTCTCTTGATAGAATCACACCATATATTCATAGATGAAGATTTGACTGTAGGACTATGTAAAAACTGTCATCATCTAATGCATTTCGGACACAGACAACGAACACCAGAAATAGTAAGGTTTTACAATTCTGAGTAAAGATTGCGGTTGCTTACTTTACCGTCACGGTTTTAGCTAAATTTTTCGGCTTGTCTGGGTCATAAAGTGGTTCATATTGCACAATTGAAACAGTCTTCCACCCGACCAAACATAAGATGTTTCCCGTCCATTCCAAATCTACTTCAGAGGCTTCTACTTCTTGAATCTTAGTTTTGAGTTCATCAATGCCAATCAAGTACCGAACATCAAATTCAATATCATCTAATCGTATAGTCCACATGAATGCTACAGCAGAAAAGGTAGCTCTGAAAGCCTTTGAATGTAGATTCATATAGATTAACACCATGTATAATAGGTAGTACAAACTATATAAATCTTATGGTTAATCAACTGATTAAAAATCTGCTACAATAGGGTCATATTTAGACCTATCATTTTCGCCGCCAAAATATGGGTCACGCATATTAAAATGTATAATCCAGCCGTAACACTTATATAGTCCTTCTCACATCTTAATACTCACATTATACAATAACTCATTGGCAACGGGAAAAAGACCAAGCAATGAGAAAGTAGGGACTTAACGCCTGTAACCATTATGGACATCCGTGCCCGAAATCGAGTGAGCTTATCTACTTGCCGAAACTCGGCGTTCCTCAAACAAACCCAAATGAGTTATCTAATTTTTGAGAGATTATTATTCAATTGGTTAATTATTGGAAGGGGGTTATAGCAAGGGGGGAACCAAATAGAGTAACAGTCCAACAACAACTTGGGCGACACACACCCCGCCCCCCCGCGCGCCCCCGCAACACACACACCGCGCCCGACACACACCGCAACATTTATATATACCTTTAACACATTCTGTTATAGTGATTGAAGAATGATGATAAAACTACCTAGAAAACATGAATGTCCAACATGTAGGCGTATGATTCCTACCCTCTATGCTTGTCCGTGGTGTGAACCAAATTCACCATTACTCGAAAACATAGATATGTTCGACTTCGTGTTTGAACTACAAAACGGGTTCCAACAGAAGTACAAGGAACGATTCAAGTTCACAAAGTTTCTCTCAAGCATAGCCCTATTGGTTGAATCCCTTGAACTAATGCTCAAAACTCCATATAAGGGAGACAAAAGCTACAAATGGTGGAGCAAAAAGCCCGTTCCATCTCGTGAACAACGAGTAGAGGAACTTGTTGATGTTCTTCATTTCTTTATGCTCTATATGATAAAGGAGAAGATAACCCCAGAAGAACTATTCAAGGTCTATCTGGCGAAACTCAAAGTGAATTACGAACGACAGGAGAGTGGGACATACTAATGCCAAGCGGTTGTGCTCAATACATTCGGGATATTTTTCGAAGATTAGATAAAGAACATAAACTCTGTCCAGATGGAAAACATGATTATGGAGATTGGGGAGAATGGCATTTTAGACGATGGAGAAAGAGCAGAAAACCCTATGAAATAAGATTCAAAAGATGTCGAAAATGCCGAAAAACATTATCTGAAATTAACGAACATCCATGTGAGTGAAAATATGACCGAACTAGAAAATGTTAAAGTAAGCGCAACCGTAATCGTCATATCTAAAGACAATAAGGCTCTTATAGTACAAAGACCACCAGACAAGGCATTTCCTAATCTATGGACTGTTGCTGGCGGCAAGATACAGACGACAGACGGCATTCCACATAGCGAAGGATTCCGTTACTACTCAGTTGAAAGTTGTGCAAGACGAGAACTCTTTGAGGAAACTGGAATCTGGGTTGAGCAGTTTGTTGGAAGCGAAATACTCCATTATTTTTGCTCAATTATGACAATATGGGGCGATACAAGACGGGTAATCTTGAGTTTCTATGTTCATCTTAACAGAGATGCAAAAGATGTCAAAATCAAACTGGATGAATGCCAAGCTTACCGTTGGATAGAAGACTATATGATAGACAGTTACAATTTCATTCCAGACATAGGCGAAGAAATCAAGGACGTTTTTAAAATACTAGAAAGAGAACGCCGAGAAATTGTAGAGAGGATTATACACGGATGAGCATTTTTCCACCGTTGCGTAGGGGTTCATCAGACCGTCAAGCCCGCATTAATAAACTCAAGACTATGCTTCTTAATAAGGGAGATAAATCAGAAGAAGCCATAATTGGTCTATTCTGTTATGAAGAAGCTGTATCCATCAGAATAGCAAATGAATACTTGAAAATACTAGAATTAGCGGGAATTCTAAAAAGAGAGTAAAATTGAGATTTTTGGACCGTTTTAAGGTGTGGTTCTTCCATCTACGAACCCTGTCAAGTCCCATTCAGTTCCAGAGCCGCTTGCTTCCTCACCAATTATGTCGTCTGCTCCACCAGTTCTTGGTCTGTACTTGTAGATTCTGCAACCTGTTATCTTCAATGTTGAATTCGATACTGCATTACCAGCATTGTCATATAGCAATCCTTCCAACGAAAATTCTGTTTCGGATTGGAGTAGATTTAGCAACAGGTCTTCTTGTCCTGAGTCTGCAAAATACCATCGAGTCAAAGTGAATGTTACTTCAAAAGCCCCAGCAGAATGTACTTGTATTCTCTGTCCATAGATTGGTTCTGGTCCGCCTTTATAGCCCATCTGGATGTCCATACCCTCAACAACACCAACTGTGTATGTCGTGCCGCCGTGAGTAATGACTTTGACAACCATGTTTACGCATCTAAAAGGTCCTAATACACTTCTTCCAGACAAGGGATTTGTATATGTTCCTCTAGTCATTTACATCATCTTCTTATAGTGACTTGATAACAAGTAGAACGTAGTATTTAAATCTGTCGGTTCGCCTTAACATTTTCTGTTGTGGTACATTTACCATAAGACTTATATAGGTGTCATGACACTTATTGTTATCAGGAAGTGTGGATGTTGCCTACCCAAGCACGAATTAAAGAATATAAAAAGGACCCAACTACGAGCGATACAGTTCTCATAGCGAACATAACAGATGTAGATGGTAAACCTACAGAAGAAACAGTCGAAATTCATCTTTCTCAAGAAGGGTTCCAAAAATTAATCAGGGAAGCATTGCCAACTGAGGAACAAAGGATTCAGGAAGCACTAGACAAAATTCATAAACTTAGAATGACTCGCGTTTTGTCTGTAGAAAAGATTGATGAAGGAATTGAGACACTAATGAAAGAATGTCATGACGAGTTTACTAATTGCACCGACAAAGTTGAGATAGAAAGAACTAACTCAATCTACAGAGTAAAACTTCTGGCTCTCGGACAGAAACGATTGCTATCGAAATTTGCAATGCATGAAGAGTCCGAATTGAGTCTTCAACTTACGAAGTTGAGACAAGCTAAGAGTTAATTTAAATGCCGAAGGGTATGTTTGATAAAGAGACCGAACTTTTACAGAAGTTCAAAAAACGAGACATTATGGAGTTAGAAGACTATCGTAAATGGCGTGACTATTGGCGGGCGGAAGGTCCAATAAAGTTTGCTTATCAAGTTCTTAGAATCGACCCAAATACTGGTAAACCTTTAATTCTTTCAGACGGGCAGAAAGAATTTCTCGAAGACATAGGCATGAAGGGAATTAGACTCGCAATCATCACGGCTGGTCGTGGCTCAGGTAAGACTTTTGTTCTAGCTATCTATATTATGTGGAGAATTTTTACACATGAAAAATGGAGTGTTTCATGTATGGGTGGTTCTCAAGAACAGTCGGACATAATCGCATCTTACATTAAAGGTTGGATTCGTAACAATACAGTTTTAGAAAGTTATACACTAAAGAATATCCAGAAAGAAACATTCACTTATTCGGAAGGTGATGCAAAATTTCATGCTTGCTCAGGCACATCAGTTCGAGGTCCACATACCCATGATTTAATTATAGACGAGCAAGCGGCTGGTGAAGAAAGCGGTGGTGGAAAATCTATTAAAGCCGCTATGTGGGAAGTTTCTACAAGCCCAGATATTCACATAATTCAAGCCTCTACCGCTCAGTATATTCACGGCGATTTCTTAATAACTTGGAATAATGCCGAGAAGCTAGGATATAAACGCTATCAATGGGCTATCGCTAAACACATTAGTGGAGAACTAGACCCCTATAAAGTTTATGAAGATACTAATCCAAAACATTGGGTATCAAATGTACCGTGGATGCTAGACCGTAATATTGAAATTCTTCGTATAAAAGAGGGAAATGACAAATGGTTAGTTGAAGCTCTAGGTGGCATAAGTATGTCATCTGGTCTAGTGCTTAATCCAGCAGATTTTGGTGTTGCAATTTGTAAAGCCACATGTGACGAATGCCATCCATATAAGGATGGAATATGTCTTGAATTTGTCCAGAGAGTTCTTTTGATGGAAGGAACCCCATTTGATGAATTGCCAAAAAGCACCGAACAAGCTCTAAATGAATATATTCACAATAGAGTGCTCGGAATAGATTGGGGCAGAGGAAGTCCAACTGCTTATGTTGTACTTGGACAATACAAGGATTGGGTTTTTGTTCTCGAAGCTCATGAAACAGTTGGCTTAACAGACCAAGAAAAACTTGACTTAGCTGTAGAACTTTGCAAGAAATGGCAATGCGAAGTTATCAGACCAGACCCGCGCGAGTGGGCACTTAACGGCTGGGTTGCAGAACGTGTAGAAGCTGGCGTACACGAATTGTTTACTGGTCCCGAAGGTGGAAACGAAAAGTACAAATATGTTGCTACAATGAAGAAATTCTTTGAACGACATAGAGTATGTATTCCACGTCATCAGGATAATGACGACCTCGTTCGAAGTCTCAGAAACTTGACCTATGATGAAACTGGTAAAATCCGTAAACAAGACGACCACTCGGCAGACGCAATGATTTACGCCATAAGCTACTATGAAGAAGTTGACAATGGCGAGAATTGGGATGTCAAAAAGGGAGATGCTGGTGTAAATCTTTGGTAGATGCAACAATTATTGTTCTAGTTAGCAACACAATTATTATGGCAATAACGGCTGTAGCTACAATCTATAGAATAAAGATTGAGAAGAAACAAGTAGAAGTTGTAGCTGAAAATGCAGAGTATAAAAAACGTGTAGAACTTTTCAAAATAATGCTGGAAAAAGAGAAAGACGAATTCTTGAAGATGACCCCAGAAGAAGTTTACGATATGTTACAGAAGGTGTTATGTAGTGAATAGAACAAATATGCATCCCCCAAAAGTAATGTGGGTTTACGACAAAGAAGCGGAAGAAATAGCTGGGCATAAAAAACAATGTGTTGGTAGTCATGTAAAAGGAATCTATGATAATAAAGAAAACGTTATTTTCCTCAATACTTTAATTCGAGAGATGAAATATCCATCACTCAATGAGATTGATTGTCTTCTTCATGAGTTTACTCACTTTTTCTTTCATAGTCATTGTATCGATATTCTACTCGACAAATTCAATTTACTAATCATTGACCCGTGTAAATATCGCCGTAAGGAGAAAAAGAAATGCAAATAACTCATAAAGCCGAAATGGTCCAGAAATTCGCCGAGATTATGATGAAAGACTTTTCTAAAGGGCAAAAAGACCGAAGCGGATTACATAGGTCTGATGCCATAGCTTGTCCACTTAAAGCCTATTGGAGATTGACGGGAGAAATACAAGCTATATATGATAGTAGCAACGTAGGCATACTTCTAATTGGAACTTTAGCTCATATTGCGCTTCACAAAAATTTTGATGCACAAGAAGAAATTCACGATGTTCACGGCGTAAACGTAACGATAGATGCAATCTTTGGATTAGAAAGTGGTTCAGGCGGCAAAAGATTTCCAATAGAATCTAAAACTACTAGAAAAAAAATCTATAGCAAAGCCGATATTCCACAAGAATGGCTTGAGCAGTTGGGAATTGCAATGGGAGTTTGTGACGTTGACTTCGGTTACTTAATGGTTTTTAATGTCATAAATTTTAGCATGACCGTTTGGGAAATTGCAATGAGTAAAGAAGAACGCCAAATGTTTCTCGATGGAATGGTTTATCAAGTGGGCACAATACTCGATTCGATAAAACAAAAGAAGCCAGAACTTCTTCAACCTAAAAGAACAGAATGTAAATGGTGTCCATATCGTTCAATGCGTAAACGTGAAGGTAATGGCTGTCCGTGGTATAGGGTAGAGGAAAAAAGCGAAGTGAGTTAAATGAAACGTACTCGACAAGAGATAGAACAAAGGTATTATTTTCATTTGAAAGAACAAATATTTGAATTGCTTGGTAATAAATGTGTTCATTGTGGTTTCTCTGACCCTAGAGCCTTACAAATCGACCACATTAATGGCGGTGGGCAGAAAGAGAGGAAAAGATTTCCATCTCATAAAATGTTCTATATGTATGTTTTAAGACAACTCAAAAATGGAAGCAAAGACTATCAACTTCTTTGTGCAAATTGCAATTGGATAAAACGATATGAAAATAAGGAAGCAATCTAAATTGCGCGTTCTTATTTGTGGAGACCGAAACTGGAACAACTTTAAGGTTATCGAAGACTACATTTTAACTCTACCAAAGGAGACTATAATAATAGAAGGAGACTGTAGAGGCGCAGACAAAATTTCTGGGTATCTCGCCAAACAACATGGACTCCAAGTTATTCGTGTTTCAGCCAAGTGGGAAAAATATGGTCTCGCGGCTGGTCCAATTAGAAATCAAGAAATGCTTGACACATACAAACCAGATTTGGTTGTAGCGTTTCACAATCACATAGAAGATAGCAAAGGTACTAAAGACATGATTGAGAGAGCGTCAAGATACGGAATAGAAATCAAAATAATAAAAGAAAGTTAGTTAGGTCTAGGCTGAACAGACGTTCTCTTTGTTTCTGCTTCTTCTTCTTTGCAAGCACAAAGGTCTATTGGCAATCCACATTTTGGACATCTTCCCTTTGCTATATAGAGGTCTTTTATATCTCCCTGTGGTTGTTCTTTCTCTGGAAATTCCAAGTTTTTCAACACCAACTCAACTTCCATTTTTGGGTTTACAGCTTTCACAACCAGAAGTAGTTTCTTCAACCTACGATGACAAACTATCTTTCCGCTCGCATCTTGATATTCTTTTTCCTCATCTAAGAGGATTTTGGGATAATGAATAGCAAGCCAAAGCGTAGAATCCATCTCTTTCTCAATCCGTTTCTGGATACGATTCATATACACACAATATTTGATTTGTTTCATCAATTCTGGGTGTAGCTCGATGTTTTCAAGGAATTTTTGCATTTTTCGTGTAATCAAAGCATATATCACCTGTTAATCAACTGATTAATATGTAAGAACAGGTATTTAAATGTTATGGCAAAAAGTGTTAAGTTTTTATACACTTTGTGTTAGAATAAGGCTTAAATACTCGTTTGACGTATATATACCCATCGAGTGATAATCATGGCAGAAGATGAAAGAGCACGAAGATTGGGTGAAAGATATAAAAGGACCCCTGAACAATTAGCCGAAGACATCAAAAAAATGGAACTCGCAAAACAGAAGATGACACAAAACTCAGAAGACCTAGATAGAAATCTAAAGCATTTCCATGAACTTCTGGACCCTATACTTGACCCGAATACTGGTCAACCTCTATGTTGGGTTAGCAGACCTTCTCAAAAAGATTGGGAAGATATGGCTCCTGCTGAATTGATGCAATACAAAGATACCCCAGAAGAGGTTCCGAAGGAACTCATTGAAAAATACAAAAATCACCAATTTGAAATGATGGCTAGACTAATTGCAAAACCACAGCATGACGCTAACTGGTGGAAAGAAAATACCGATTTGATATTCCAAGAAATGTTTCAGATATACCTATTAGATGTATATCGGAAACTAGGAATAATGGTCGGAAATTTTTAAACACCAATTACGGATACAACACCATGTCAATCTGTGAGTTCTTACATTGCAGTTACAGCGAACTAGATTCAAGGTGTCCATCATTGGCAGATAGAATAATGATACTTGAATACGTTAAAAACAAAGCCAATAAAGAAGAATATGCTATGAGGCGAGCACAAAAATAGAGGAATGTAAAAATGGCAATGAGTTTAGATATATCGGATAATGGTACACTAGAAGATGTAGAGATGAGTCTTCAAGAGATTAGAGATAATATTGAACGACAGATTGCGCTGGAACTCGATATTATTTGGGAACAAATCAGGGATTTAGCAATTGAGATGTGCCCTAAAGAAACAGGAGCATTGGCTTCTTCTATCGAAATAGAGAATGAAGGTGGAAGTGGTGCGATAGGAGTTAGTGGAATTAGTGGCGGACTATTTTACAATAGTTCAATATATGCTGGAAACTTTGCAACTTCCAATGCACGGGGGGAACCAACAGCTTTATATGCTCTTTTCGTTCATGATGGTCACGCTTTGCCAAACGGCGGATTCCATGAGGGTGTGGCGTTTCTTACTGATGCTGTTGCGGCTTTTCAAGATGAACTAGATGCGTGTGTGGATAGAGCCATGAGTGAAAATGGATGGAACACTCAACAATAGGTGATGTGAAATGTCTGGAACAAATTTAAGAACAATTTGGCTCACTCTAAGAGCGGTAAACTATACAACTGCTGTATTTACAAATGTAATTAGCAATCTGAAAGGATTAGATGCCGCTCAAAGACAAGCTATAAATTCGAGTATGAATTTGGGAAAATCAGCTTATGCGGCTGGAATGTTGTTCAATGTTCTAGGTAGTCAAATGGGTGGAACATTTGGTAAAATGCTAACTTATAGTTCATATCTTATGTTCATTGTAGCTGGTCTCAGTTATCTTAAAGCGGCAATAATTTTCGCAAACTCTGTGTTACATAACCACTCCATAATAGTAAATCTTCTCTCAAGTGCTTATTTCAGATTAGGAGCGGCTATAGGTGCTGGATTTGCTATATTCTTCATATTGAAAGATTATCTTGGACCAATTCCAGCGGCTATGATTGCGATTGCGGCGGCTGTAGCAATTTTGCTCGTTCCATTATTACTGGCGAGCAAAGCAATGAACGTATTAACAGTTGGTGGGGCTGGTTTGGCGGCTACAGTAACTAACGCAACTGCTGGAATTAGTGGTATGGGCACATCAATGCTCGGAATGCAACATGGTACAAGATATGTTGGAAGAACAGGTCCAGCTTTGCTTCACGCGGGAGAAGTTGTTTATAATCCCTCAACTGGAAGACCAACCCAAGTGGGTAATGATTTGCAAGGTGGAATGGGCGGCGGAACTCAAATAGATGCCTCGATGCATATTGATACTGTTAATACAAAGATGGGCATAGAAGAAATGAATGAGCTATTTAAGAAACAAGGCAGAAGAATTGCAAACGACCAGAGATGAATATGATGAGAAGAAGAATAAATGATGGTT
>Ga0315274_10009329_pt1 | contig 14189 bp, 12 predicted proteins | sample YL17G02_20_MG_FD_203700 | JGI IMG/M metagenome (GOLD analysis project Ga0315274, IMG submission 203700) | Sediment microbial communities from Yellowstone Lake, YNP, Wyoming, USA - YL17G02_20 | ecosystem: Environmental > Aquatic > Freshwater > Lake > Sediment | place: USA: Wyoming | collected... | reverse complement strand
TCATGAACATCCAGAATCTTTTGTGGTCTCCTCCTGAGAAGTTGTTTGGGAGAAAGCCGCTTCTAAGTAGACTGGCAGCATCAGGTTTAGAGTATAGATCGCTGCAGATTTCGCCAGCAAGCCTGTAGACGTTGCCCTTCTCATGTCCGTGCTTCTCAACGATCTCTGTTATCTTTTGAACAAACCACTGGCCTATACCTTTGTATTTCTCAATACTTCGCCTTGTCAGGAGCAAATGAGTTGTTGTGTGACAGAAATTCCCTCTTGGGATGGGACCTTTTCCATCTACCCATAGCTTGGTCTGTCTCAGATATGTCGTCCAAACGGTCGTATATGCGGCTTGCATGTCAAGCCAACAGGACAGCGTGAAAAGAAGTAGCCCCTCATCAGGGTTTGGGTTGCTAAAGATCAAGCGTCTAACAGTGTGGAATATCGTTGGCTCTCCCCACTCATCTCCAGTGTCAAATCTGAGCTTGTCCATCCTTCTAGCTTCATCCAAAAACTGAGTCTGATTCTTCACGCTGTTAAGTGCTTCAATGGCTTTCTTCTCGAATTCCCTGAAAGTCAATGGGTCAGGAGGATTCCCGCTACAAACTCTGCACATGTAGTCGCCCTAGTCGAAAAATGAACATTCATTTAGTATCAAGGAGTTTCACGCCTTGCATTTTTCTGCGGGTTTCAGGGTTCAAAACTAGAACATACTCCACGAGACCTGCCAGGGCGAGAATGTCGCAAACATGAGGCGCTGCCTTATATGAGGTATTTCCCGTCGGATAGGGGTTTTTCCAAATCTGTCCCTCAACAGTGTCAGATTCATATGGGGGGACAAGTTTAGCACCTAGACGAACTGCTCTGCCTTTATTCTCTTGAATGTACTTTAATGTTCTGTCAAACATCCAGAAATAAAGAGGCAACGCCAGATACTTGCTCCCAACAAAACGAACACTCACTCTATCATCAGCTATACCTGACAACTCAAAATCCCGCGTCTTTCCCTTAAAAACCTCTTTTCGAGGCGAAGCAAACACTTTACCCTTATTCACTTTCAACCATTTCAAGACTCGTTCATCCATACAGCTTCCCTTCAACAAACTTCACGACTTGATCAGGCAAGTCGCTATCACTACTGCATACAAGGAACACCCTTAAGAGATTAACCCGAACGCAACCGAACAAAGCGCGCGCGCGATTTCTAAGAAGTGCCAAATGCAATTTTGAAGAGCGTATGCGTTATCGTCCTGTGCAATCAAACTCGTCCCATCTATTCCTTCTCTGCCTCTTCGCGCAAACGGAGAAAAGCATAAAGATCCGTCCCTTCATAAAAGTAGCAAGTCAGGGTTTACATGAGTTCATTTGTATTTCATAAAATTGATTCAAGGCATCTATTGGAAGTTTTTCCAAAGACTAAAACAGGATTCCCGAAGGAAGTTGTAGATGTTACGATAACCTCACCACCTTACTGGAACCTCAAAGACTACGGTTTTAAAGGTCAAATCGGCTACGGCCAACCTTACAACTTATACTTGCAAGATCTCGGAAAAATATTCGGAAATGTATTTCTAGTCACAAAAAACACGGGTTCTCTATGGATTGTTGTAGATACATTTACGAAGAAAGACGAAGATGGACCATTGATTCAAGGTTATGAGAGGCATGAGCTTGTCCCTCTTACTTTCGATGTAATAAAAGTCGTCAGGGATTCTGGATGGAAACTAAGAGATATCTTGATATGGCAAAAGGACAAAACACTTCCTTGGTCAAGAAATGGTCAACTTAGGAGCATATTTGAGCATATTCTTTTCTTCACCAAGACGAACAGCTACAAGTTCTATACTGATCGCATTCGTATGCCTGACCACACTCATTTTAAAGAATGGTGGGTAAGATTTCCTGAGCGCTATAGCCCTAATGGGATTACACCAACCAACTTGTGGTATTTTCCGATACCTGTACAAGGTAGTTGGGCAAAGGGTTATACAAGGCATTTTTGTCCTTTTCCAAGCTCCCTCGTTCAAAGGATATTGCTACTGACAACAAAGAAAGGAAACCTCGTCTTTGACCCATTCGCGGGATCTGGAGTCGTCATGGCTGTTGCTCACAGTATGAACCGCCGGTCAATTGGTCTGGAACCAAATCCGGAGTTTCAAGAGAGATTCCAAAATCACGTTCTCGAAAACGTCAAAAAGGAAATGACACTGCTGACAAGAGAACAGCGTCGGCAAACGATTCGACAAAGACTCCTCAGAAGAAAGATAGGACGCCTCAGACTGACGAAATACCCACGAGTGCTCATAAAAAAACTGAATCTCGACGTAGAGCAGGTTACAGAAATCAACAGTGTCTTTGCAATAGGATCCAATCTCTCAAGCGGTATTACTGGAAACTGGAAGGATAGACTCCATGAACATCTCTACGTAGTATTGAACTCTGAAAGCAAGAAAGATGACCTCGAAAAGGTTGCGCGCACAGTGATAAGAAAACCGCCTCTCTCGAAATTCGGAATAGAACCAAAGCTCAGATTTCTGACGAAGGATGATTTCATCTCGGAAGAATCTAGATCTCCTTCTTTTGATCACAACAACCTTTGGGTTTACATAAACGGTATAACTAATCTGTTCTACAAGAAGATAAGTTTCGAAAGATGGGCAGACCTCTGCGAGACAAAACTATGGAAGGAATTCTTCAAGCGAAATCTTCCGCCAATAATCAGCAACATTAGGGTTCGGCAACCAGTTCCTCGTACGTGGGTTCCTCATGAATCGTGATACTCATCCTGCAAGGCTCAGTCAACTTTGAGTGTTTTGATCACGTTTATGAGCACATCATGAAGCTGACGCCCACGTTTGAAGTACAACTCATCAAAGTGAGTTTGCATCTCATTTAGCTTGTTCTCGGGGTTCATTATCTCCAGGGCGCCCCTCTTTTCCTTCTTTTTCAAAATCTCCCAACATATCAGTCGTGCAACAGTATCAGCGGCGAAAACCAGGAAATCCATATTTCTCGCACCGTTCTTCGGCCAGTATTTTTCGATTAGTGGATGTGTGGCATATATGAATATCTTTCCTTCATCCCCATCGAAATAGCAGATTGTATTTACACCTGCGCCATACGCGAACTCAATGTTCCTGAACAGCCCTTGTGTTTCGAAGGGTGGGATGACCTCCACGGAAAGCTCTGTTTTGTTACCCTGATATTGTGCGTGAATCTTGCCCTTCTCTCCTTGCCCTTCTCCTCCTATTGGTATTTGAAACCTTATCATCTGTTCTCCCAACATACACGAGTCCAAGTTCTCTGGCAATTCAAGTTTTTCGGGGCATGAGATCTTTGGGTTTGAGGTCGAGAAAAGAACTGCGGTCTTCGTAACGTCACTTGCTGGGATGAGACTTCTGTCGAGAATTAGGTTGGCCTTTTTCTCGTTATGATCTACAATCTTCGTCTCCACCGGGACAAAAGCGAAACCTCCTAACGGATGAAGCATTGGATTCTCAACTACACTGACACCTGCTATGGCTATGTGTTCACCTATTTCTGCGCCAATTTGTGCCTTGAGGCCTGCTTCTTTTCCTACTACCGTAATTCGTTTCGAAAAGCACTTCCTACTTGCTATCTCCTGCTCAGATAACACGATCTCTTTGGGATGGACATCTATTTTACTATTGTCGCTAGTCAAAGCAATCCTGTGACTCTCGCTTGCGATCAGTGGATTTATGACAAGAAAAGCGATCTTTTCCAAGTACTCGAACACTTCAATATAACTAGGATAGAATGCTAGTGTCTTTGTTTTCAGTTCTGGCTGAACGAAGACTCTGCCTAGAGCACCTTCTTCTTTTGCTATCTTGTTGAATTCACGTATGGCTTCTCTGATACTTCTTGAATCAAGAGAAAACATTTCTTGCTGAGCCAGTTTTCGTTCTGCGTCGATAATCTGCCTAAGTCTGATTTCTATTTCAAAGACCAGTTTTTCCACAAAAGGATGCTTCTTGTTCAGTCCTCTTCGTTTTTCATCGAGAACGTCTTCTTCTTTTTCGAGAAAGACAGAGAAGTTTCGGATTTCTACCTCGCCAAAAAAACTCTTAGCTAATGGATCATTTTCAAACCCCCAGAGTGTACAATCGACGACTGCATAATCATCATGATAATGAGTCAATCCTGCCTCCCTATATTCACCATGAATGGTCAAATCCTTCGTAGCTTTCTTGACAGTCAAGTTTACTTTGAAATCACGCAATGGCGGAAATGAAATTGTGAACGATGTATTTGCCAGCAGTCTCCCTATCGGTGGTTTGTAAGATAGTCGCTCATAAGAGCCAAAGAAGGATCCATCACCGACGAGCACCTCGAAGTCGTTAATCTGAAGGATTTTTCTCATCATGTAGTGAGCTGTCAAGAAATGTTTAACTTGTTCAAGCTTCAATTTCTTGAACTCTGGCGGAAGTAGTCCTCTGACTATTGTACCATTCTTCGCTATGTCTAATTTCCTTCTTTCTTGTTCGGTGACGGCTTGGTCCTCTCTAACTGGAATGATGTAGGGCTTACCTTCTTCCATAAGAAAATCAAATTCCGAGATTTTACCATCCTTTATTGAGAGTATGCTTGAGTTCTTCATCGCCATAAAAGAATCTTTCAGTCCGAAACCCATCGCTCCTCTTACTCTATAACCTTTGTCTATTCCGCTTGTTGCAGCTCCGTACGTAAGGCTTCTTCTGATTTGCTGTGCACTCATCCCTTCAGCTTGATCTTTCACTTCAATAGAACCAGCATATTGAACAACTTGCCTATACCTTACCCAAATCTCAAAAGGAGGCTTCCCAACCCCTTGCTGTTCCAATCGACTGTAGCTGTCACCAGAATTCAACGTGAGTTCGACCAGTATGCGAATCGCATCCAAATCCTTTACTGCTTTTCTCCAGAACCTCTCGTCAACGAGCATGGGTTCTTTTTTGCTTCTTAAATCACTCAAAAAGATTCTCCCACCTTATTTGCACAAACTTCAAGAATTCTTCAACGTGTCTTTCTTCTAGTTTCTGTGCGTATTCCAGGTATCTCAGAAGGTTTTTCTTCAGAATCTCCTTTGATGTTTCATTGCCAACTCTCAGCAGTTCCCTTATTTCTATTGACGATATGGAATTGCCGTTACCTTCGGTGAATTTTCTGAAGGCACTGGTCTTCTTCAGTAATTCAACGAAGTACACTTCCTTTCGACGTGCTTTGGTGTCGAATTCTTTTGAAGCTTCAACTTCGCCACTCAACCGCCTTTTAGTCTCATTTAATACGTATCTTCCTTTTTCAGTAATAGCAAATCCGCTTTTGGGGTTTCCAGATAACCACATCTTCGTTTTGTAGGTGCAATGCCAAAGACAATCGTGTACTCTTTTCGCGTCAGGGAATTGTGGAAAACCAATCAAAGAGAATCTTGAAGGAAAGAGTTTGAATGCTGCTACAGCAATTTTGTCGAAAGTGGGTTCAACTCCACTCTCTCCAAGCAACGAGACGACATATAGGATCAATCTGTCGTTATCTATATGAGAGAAGACTCCCTTATCAAAGACTTTCAAAGATTCGAAGAAAGCAAGTTCGACGCTAATGTTCGTCATTCAACCATCCTCTATTGGGAAGAACCCTGTGCTTGACTGTGAAGATACTCAAGCGTGTTTTGGAGGAAATATTGAACGGATGTTTCAGAAGGCTTGTTTCTGTTTGATTTCAATATTCTTATTACTGCAGCTTCTTGTTCTTCAGCAGTGAGTTTTGGGTCACGTAAAGCATCGACAAATGGTTTGTATACTGTACATTTCTGTCCCTTCGAGTTAGTTATCCTGGCTACTGTCTCCCAACCCCTAGTTTTCATTCGATTGCGCCTTCGGTGAGTTCTACGTCTTTTTCTCACCGGGCTATTGGGCAATTGAGAGCCTTCTTCAGATTTGAATTCATCGCTGAAACAGAGAACCAGGACGTCTTCTTCCACACGAACGTCAACAAGAAGCTTGGGTAAAACATGCTTGGCTCGCACTGTTTCTTCGATTTCTGCGATAGGTATTTTTACAACTGTCATAACTTCCTCGGGCATATTACCCCTCTTATAAAGTGATATAACGTATATAACGATATAAAGCTTCCTATAAACCTTTAACAAGGCTGTTATACGTGTAAAACCATCATTAAGCAAGCTATATAGCGCGTGCCATGAACTCTTTAGAATGTTTCCACCGAAGTTTCGTTGATTGTGTGTTTGACATTTTGTGGTTTGTCAATAGTGTGTTTGTGTTACTGTGCTATTGTCAAGTGCATATCGTTGAAGCTATCAGAGAGGTTGCAAAGAGACGCTTCATTGTTTGAAGACCGTTCTTTCTTGTTTTTGATTTCAAGGAAACATTCTAAGATTCCAAATTCTAAACCGGACAAAGAAATAGAAATTCTAAAAATTCTATCGATTTGGAAAATAGAATTTAGAAAAAAATTGTCTTAATAATCTTGTTTTTCTTCAGATTCACTCTGATTGTCCAGGAGTATACGGTACATTCTCATCAGTAGATTCATACTCTTGAGCGTCGTAGGGGCACACTGGATCTTCTATGTAACGCAATGCAGAGCATTTGTAATCTTGGCACTTTTTCCAAGCGTCAAGTCCTTTGAGACAACGCCATCTCTTAAATGCCAATTTCTTACCATTTGGCATTGTCTTAACGAAAAGTATCCCTTTCGTCTCTATCTCAGGCCACATTCGCAGATATCTTGCATGTATAACGTCGACCAAAATCGAATTCTTACGCATAGATTCCACTGTTTTAATGAAGAACTGTAGCAAGTGCCATTTTGCCCGTGCTACAGAATGTCGTCTTTCTTGTTTTTCGGGGTCTGGTAAGCTCGTTTTTCCTTCTGTAAAATCGTTGAGATTTGATTGATGCAAACTGCAATCTTCAGTTTTGTTGTTTCTATGCATGGCCACTTCCTCCATCCCTGATTTTGATAAAACCGTGCCTGGGGCTCTCAATTGCGGCTTCCTTTTTCAACTCATTAATTGCATTGTATACCGTTTGTGTGCATACTTTACACTGATTTTTGATCTCGTTCTCAACCTGATCGGTTTCATGGTCCAAACCATCTTCAAGAGTCTTCAACAGTATTGTCTTCACGGCGTCTCTTTTGCTGCAGGATCTTGTAGTGATGAAGTCTGGCGCTATTAACGGATCAAGTGAGAACTCGATGAAATGATAGAGATTCTCTTTGACATATGCGATGTCTTCAGGCGTATACACTAGTTCTACAATGTCATTGAAACCGTTCTGGGCCGCCATTCTTAGAAAGGCATGAGCAACAAGCTCTCGAATGATGTCGTCTTTGACTCGAGGTGTTAGAATATCAGACAAAGTCAGATAGCGTCTGCCAGAAACTTCGTCAACGGCCATCTTTTGCAGTTCATCAAAGAGATCATTTGTCAGACTTTCGGAAGGTCTTTTCATTACTCCTATTTTGCACTTAGCAAGCCTTGCATTGAGTTCTTTCAAGCATTGCTGCAAGCTAGTGTCTAGAATATAGTTTTTTCTTATGTGCTGATGGGCTTCTTTGTCACTGATTGGCAGTTGAATCACATGAAACCTGCTGAAGTAACCGCTCCTGAAAAGGTAGTTGAAATAGCGATTGTCAAGAGGCCTCGATGCAGCCACTACACAAACGTCAGGCCTGTATGAAAGTTCTCCTCTTTCGGGATCGTACCGCACACCAAATTTTTTGCATCTTTCGATTTCAGCTATTCCATCGATCTGGTAGCTAAGAGTCAAGGTTTGACGATTGACCTGTTCACCCTCAAGTACCTGATTCATCACATTCGCAAACTCTTTCATGTCTTTTTGTCCTAGTAGCGCAGTCAATTCTGAGATCAACACAAAATACACGTTGTTTGTGAAGGCCGGGAGCACTATGCTTCGCTGCTTCGGGTCTATGCTGCCAAAGATCTTTTGAAGAGTCATCGATGTGATGTTAACAGTTGCCAATGGGATGGTTTTAGAGAACTCTTTCAGTAAAGTCGATTTGTAGAATCCAGCTTTCCAGTACAACAATAGGTTGATTCTGATTCTTGTGACTTGATCATCTGTAAACATTGGTAGCAATCTGCTAGCATAACACAGTTCAAGCTCTTCCATTGCTCTTTCGCCAATTGAACCTGCAACGCTGAACCCCAATTTGCGCGCAAGTGCCAGAGGATTCTGAGTTGCAGGCTCATCACTCAAGGATTTCACCTCCTTCAATCACCATTTTTCGTTTTGCCATATTACCCGATTTTTCGTTTTTGATGGTAGGCATTTTTTTTCGCCTAAGATGATATATGATACAAAAATCCAAAAATCTTTTAATCCAAGAGTGCCATATTTCGTGACGAAAGTCAGGTGACTATTCTTGGCCAAGGTCTGTTCTGAGGACTACGTAGATCCGCAATACAAGAGACTGATGAGTAAGAAAAAAGGTAGCAAATTGATACAGGTTTTAAGAGAACTCGCTAAAGGAGCCATGACAATAAACGGAATTGCAGGAAGAACTAGCTTCTCAGTGAGCGAAGTCAAAAAGTTGGTTTCTTTTGGGACAGAAGAACAATACATCGAAAAATGCAGAGGAAAAGGAGGAATTAGTAGAAGACCAGGAAAACCCAAGAAGAGAGAATTCGAGAAAGAGACCGGCAGACCCCCAGACTACTATTATCTCAGTGAAGATGGAGGACTATTGATACGTTTTGACCCAGCATTCAGAGAGCACTGGAATGAGGTTGAAAGAACCTATGGAAAAGCGTTTGAGCGTTCAATCTTCGAAAGCTACTATGCACTCGTACACGCTATGAGACAGCATCCGAGGCTCAAGAAATATCGAAAGGCTGGCAATTTCATGGAAAACGAACTGCCACTCGCAGTCTTCAGCCCTTTCATCTTTGGGAATGAGCATGGAATGAGAGAGACAGACCTATATGATGAACTTGTCAACACCATAAAAGTAAACGTCAAACCAGAGCATGTTCTCAGCTACTACCTAGCACTTGAAGGAAGTCTCCAAGAATTCAATGCATTGCTTGAGCATCACAAGCTTCTAACCGAAAAAATGAAAAAAATACCACAAGTGCAGGAATATCTCAAGAAACATTCATCATAAAATGAATGTCTTCGACTGAAGCTCTCACTTTCCAAATTCTAAGCCTAGCTCACGATTGGACTTTCCAAAAATCTCCTTTGGTTAGAAATTGGAATTTGGAGAATAGTTGAGTGATGACCCGTTCGAGAGACTTAGTGACACGATTTTCAAAATCATGGATTTTTTGCACGACTGACAAAACTGAAGAATAGGCAATAATCCATTCCGAGATTTTAGTGTATTCTGTCAGTGTTTGATCATTGAAAATTGATGATCAAATATGAAAAAGAACTTGGCACACAAGTTGAAAAGGGGAAGAGTGACTGTTTGTCTTAGCTGCAAGAGGTTTGTTGAGTGTGACAATATTGGCAAGTTTGAAGAATGTGTTGACTTTGAAGAGGTTGAGGGTGAAGCCTGAGGTGATAAAGAAACTCTAGCCGCGTTTGTGTGTTGCCAAGAATTTTCTGATTGATCTGTCATAGGTTTTCTCTACGTTTGGTGGAAAGTAACACGCTGGAAGTTCATTGTTAGCTCTGTGATTTCTCAGACATTCACAACATCTGCCTTTCAAGTCACATGAATATGTGCAAGAGCAGTCTTTCAGGTTAGCTTGAAGGTTTGGGCATTCACTCAATTTCCTCATTACCTCGTTGTACATAACCTCAAGGCCTTCAATATTTACGTATTTACGGGAATTTTCTAAATTCTAATTCTAAACAAAATGAAAATCTTAGAAATTCTATTTCTTCTCTCCCGTTTAGAATTTAGAATATTAGAAATTCAAACGTTACCTTGATACGCAAACACAAACAAATGAATGATGATAGACAAACAACAGTCATAGTGTTACTACAACAGAGAGGTTTCAAAGAGGCCAGTAGTAGTGCGCACGAAGTGCGCGTTGTTCAGATGTTGTTTTGCTGTTTTTGATTTTGCGGAAAAGTTATAGCTGAATCGAAGTAACTAGTGGCAATGAGCATTAGCGCGCGCTCGCCGCCATACGTGGTCTCTATGGCTTGAATTATCTTGTTTGAGATTATGGCTGGAAGACTAAAACTGAACCTAATAGACTTGACCCTTCAGTTACTAGATTCTATGGAAGTCTCTCAAGTTCTATATTGTCAACATCTATTTGTTTTGGTAATCCTTTTTTAATCTCGTCCTTAGCTGTAAAATATATAGTCTGCCAACCTCTCTTCGAAAGATTCTTCAACATATCAAATTCCTTAAGTAATCTTTCGGGATCCGCATGGATGAACGGGTCTTCAACAATAAAAAATCCTTTCTCCCCTTTCAAGAGCTTCTCGCCCAGCGCTATCCTTATTGCTGTGTAAAGTTGAGTCCATTCGCTTCTGCTTAACTCAGAAGCCTTCTGCAATCTTTTTTCATGTGAACGCTTAACCAATATCTCTCCTGTAGAAGAGTCATAACTTACATCTTCAAACATCCCGGATGTAATATCTCTAAAGATCATGGATGCTTGGTTATCCTTCTCGAAAAGCTCCTCTGATTTGGCCTTTTCCTTCGATTCCAGTTCCTTAAAGATTTCAAATGCCTTGATGGAAAGTGCGGCATCCTTTTCGATCTGCTCGATGTATTGGTTTAGCCATCTGACGAGTTTCTCAAGCGACTCCAGATTTCTTATCTCAATGTCAAGCTTGAAGTTTGAAAATTCATCGGTGAATTGCAATTGTTGGGCTCTTTCAGAGAAATCCGTCATAGTTTTCTGGTGCTCCTGCAGTCGTTTTTCAACTTCGCCTAGGCTCGCTTCGTTCCCTTTTTTCTGCTTCTTCGCCTCTTCCAGCTTTTCTTCATCGTAATCAAGAGATATATTAAGGTCTATGCTCTGACGTATCTTAGTTAATGCGTTTTTAGCCTTCTCTAAAAACTTCTCTGTCTCCTTTTCGTTGATTTGAAGATCCTTTCCTAAAATGCCCTTTTTCTGATTGAACGTCGCCTGTTTCTCTTCTGTTTCTTTAATTATCTGTGTGATTTTCCCCTCAGCCTCCTCTACAGTCTTGGCTTCTATCCTTAGAGCCTGTGCCTCTTCAAGTAGTGACCGTTCAATGGTTACTACCCGTGTGAGGGACTTGTCGGATTGATGCCATTTATAAATCGAGAACAGAGAAGCAAATAGCAGAATGAAGGGGATGATTGAAAAGGCCAATTCCCGACTAAAAGCCATTAATCCGGCGAATGAAATAGCGGTTGAAATTGTTAAATATTGGAACCGTTTCTTCCAAGACTTTGTCTCTATTTCCAATTGTGGCAGCTTTACCTTTTCTTTTTTTGATTCTAGAAGTTTAGCGTTAAGCTGGGAAATCCCGTCTTTATCCGGCAGCGCTTTCAATTCCTGTAGAATCTGCTTTGCTTCGTTAAAGGCAGTTTCGAGCTTGTTGAACTCTGATTTTTTCTTTGCTTTCTCCAGAAGCTCGATACTCTCTTCAAGACTTTTTAAGTCCCATTTTATGTCAAACTTTTCTTTTTCTAGCTTGTCGATACCTTCAGACTTGGCTTTCTCAACGTACGTCCCTATATCATCTTGAAGCTCTGTCGCATCGTTTAATCTTGTTCTGAATTTATGGGGATGCTTATCGAGAATCTCTAGTTTAGGGGTAAGTCTACCCCTTTTTCTAAGTTCATCCTCAATCCTCCTTATATCCTCAGTTCTCACACCCATTAGCTTACTAGTGACCCTCCCGTAAAACTTATCCTCATCGCTAATCCCTAGGTCGGCATCTTGAATGACAAATATATTTTTCAGCTCGGTTGGATCTATTTCTAATCCTGGAATATCTGAAAGGTGCTTTTCTTCCCCGAGCTTGAATTCCTTCCCATCTTTCTCAATCACTAAGTAACCCGCAGGGGTCTCCTCGACTTCATCATGGTGGATGAACTCTTCTGCGTTCTCACCTAGAAGTATCTTCAAAACTGCGTCGATAGTTAGGGTCTTACCTGATCCGCCAGGCCCGAAAACAATGCAGACGTTTTTCTTAAACTTGGCGTGGAAGGGGCGAAGTGGCCCGTACCTTTGGATGAAAACTTCATTTATTCTCATGCAATTTTCCTCCCGGCTTTTAGCTCAGATAACACTTCAATTATTCGATAATTGATATTCTCCTTCTCTTCAGTTGAATTCTCTTTTTTATCAAGCAATCGTTTGAAGTCATCATAAATAGGGTGCTTAAGAATTTCTTCAACATTCCTGTACCTGTTCTCTTCTATTTCAGCACTCCCAGCGCTCTTTTTCAATGAGTCGCTGAACTCAGACTCACTCATTTCACCATAACCAGTGACCGCGATCTTCAGCTCGCAAACTTCACTAACATGACCTTCCACCCATTCTTTGATTTCGTCAAGTTTTTGGGTCTCGAAGCCAGGCTTGATTTGAACTTCAAGCTTGTCATAATAAAAAGAATTAAGGGGGATCTGCTTGACATCACCTTTCTCGATATCTAGAAGAGCAACTTTTCTCTTCCCTAAATGTTTCCAATTCAAGGATATAGGAGAACCCGGGTATACAAACCGGCGGCCTTCACCTAAGTCCTTTTTGATGAAGTCAGCGTGAAAATGCCCAGCCAGAATGTAATCGAAGCCCAATCCAGAAAGGGTACAGCTATCTATGGGAAAGTACTCCTTCTGTGCTTCCTCTCCGAAATCTGCTGACCCATAGCTTATATCAAGGGTGCAGTGAAGAAGAAGTATATTTACAAGCTCTTTATCCTTAGCCTCACTTAACTGAGCCATGAGGTCTTCCGAGGGCTTATCAACGAAAGGAACACCGAAAACAGCAACGCCCTTATCTTTTATAACATCAAATGGTGCCTTTGTCAACACGCGGAAATCAGAGCCAAAATCAAGGTTTTTTCTATAAGCATCACTATCATGATTTCCTGGAATAACAATTATCTCAAAGTCATTTCCAGAAAACATTTTTGACCTCAGCATGGGCCTAAGAGCCTCTGCATCCTCTTCGCTGTCGAAAAGGTCGCCACTGATTGTAAGTACATTCACTTTGTTTTGTGTTGCGACGTTCAGTACTTCCTGCAAAGCCTCAATTGTTCTTTCATTCTTTCTACTAAGATGCAGGTCCGATGTGTGGAGCAGGCGAATTAAAATCTCTCCTACTTCTAAACTAAATACCAATTATAGTGATACGGAAGATTAAACAGATAAAATTTGCGGTTTTAGCGCGCGCAACAGAGAGGCTGGAGAGAACTAAAAGGTTAGAAAGAAATAGACTATTTATTTAGAAGGGCTGAAAGAACTTGGAGGTTAGAAAGAAACACGCTCAATGCTTAATGTGTGATCGGATGTTGTTAGAAGCCGTTATTGTTATAAAGACTGGAACGAAAAGTTCAGAATCTGAGGTATTAAAATGAATTTAACTGAAAAGCAGAAGAAAGAGAAGATTGCGGAGATCAATAGCAAATGGTACAAAACTGCTGCGAAGCGTCATGATGAAGAATCAACGATCAGAAATTTCATATATCCCTTTCTGGAAGCTCTCGAATGGAATCTAGCAATGGATTTGAAGAGAGAAGTGAATGACATTGATTGTGTCTTATACTTTGAAAACAGACCATATATTGGCATAGAAGCGAAGAGCCTTTCGTATTGTGTTTTGGAAGAAAGCAAGAGTGGAGTCAATTTCAATAAGGAACGCTTGCTGAAAAAGTGTCGCGAAATAGGTGCAAAGTATGCAGTTATTTCTAGATACATAGAAACTATAGTTTTTAAAGTCGAGGATGGTAGCAAAATTGCTTCCTTCAATCACCCAAATGAGTATATAGACAAACTAGAAGACTTGAAGATCTTGCAAAAGCCATTTTGCTAAACAGGTGCTTCAATAAAAGAGGTTGCAAAGAGGTTGGCTCGTCGTGTGCACGAAGTGCACGCTACTTGAATTTTCTTTGCGTTTTTTCTTATATGGAGATTTATCATGAGGCTTTTTCAAAAGAAAAAGAAGTAGAAGTGTCTACGGCGTCTTTTCCAGCTATTGCTCTCTTCTCTTCATTTCATTGTAAAGATATTCAAACCAAGAAAATGACTCAGACATATTGTATTCTTTTCTC
>Ga0315274_10009327_pt1 | contig 14193 bp, 23 predicted proteins | sample YL17G02_20_MG_FD_203700 | JGI IMG/M metagenome (GOLD analysis project Ga0315274, IMG submission 203700) | Sediment microbial communities from Yellowstone Lake, YNP, Wyoming, USA - YL17G02_20 | ecosystem: Environmental > Aquatic > Freshwater > Lake > Sediment | place: USA: Wyoming | collected... | reverse complement strand
CGAGGCGTCGAAGCGGGACTACCGCGCGAAGGGGCGCGCGCTCGCGGCGTCCAAGTCGAAGCCCAAAGCGCTCCGCGCCGATTACGAGGCGTCGCAGCGCGATTACCGCGCGAAGGGCGAAGCGCTCCGGTCGGTCGCCGTGGCGAAGTACCAGAGAGGATGACAGGTGAAGGTCGTCGCCGTCCGCATCGAGGTGGTGCTCGTCTCCGACGGAGACGTCAGGCACTCGCGTCGGACGGCTACGTTCTCGCGCACGCAGGTCGAGGCGGCGAGGCTCGACCTCGGGCAGCTCGGCGCGCTGCTGCGCGGCGCGGAGGCGGGCGACCACGACGGCTACTTCGACGTCGACGCCGAGACCGGGCCGCTCGTCCCGCACGCTTTCTACGACCTCGTCGAGTCCGACCCGTTCGGCAGGCCGGTCCCGTCCCGCGACGTACCGACCAGGCCGCAGCGGAACTCCACGATGCGGAGCCTGCAGGCGATCACCGACGTCCCGATCGCGACCGACCCGGTGCCGAAGTGCGCGCGCGTCGTCCGCGTCAAGCTCGGCGGACAGACCGTCGAAGGGCAGTGCGGGCACGTACGCGTCCTCCATGAGCCCGGGCTGGACGGCGAGCCGCACGCCGGGCGATGCACCCTCTGCCGGTGCGACCTGTTCGAGACCGAGGACACGGACACGGAGCCGGGCTGATGACGAAACTGGAACCAGTCGCCAGTCGGTTCCAATTGGAGGAAGATGGGCTCCAAATGGAGGTCGTTTCCCATCCCCTCCCGGGAATCTCCCGGGAAGTGATCGTGCCCACGAGTACAGGCGACCAACCGCTCTCGAGCGGAGCGGCCGACAGCTACTTCTGGCGCTGCCGGGCCTGCTCCGCAGAGGTCGAGGTCCGGGTCGACGGGCGGGCGCCTACATTGTGCGCATACTGCCGCCAGATCGGGTCCCTGGAGCGGATGCCGGACGACTACGAGCCCCCACGTCTGGTCCACGCCATCTCCCGAGACCGCCCCCCCTGGTCGCCGAACGGCGCGCCCGTCTTCCCCCATCAGTCCTCCCCCGGACCCGGGCGGACGGGCGCGCCGTTCGGCCTCACGGGGGCCCGGTCCCCGGCTTCCGACGCGAGCCAGGCGGGGAGCCGGGCCGACGCCCCGCCCCGGCCGCTCTCGGCCGTCGAGCGGCGCAACCCCGACCGGATCCTGACCGGGATCCCCCACCTGGACCGGGCGTTCGGCAAGCCGCGGCGGGGGCGGCTCGGCATCGCCCTGACCAGCGCGAACGTACTGGCCGGGGTCAAGGGCGTGGGAAAGAGCCGGCTCGGGCTGCTGGCGCTGGCGCGGGTGGCCCACGACCTCGGGCCAGACACCGAGCAGCGCTGCCTCGTCGCGAGCGCGGAGATGCCGGAGGAACTCTACGCGGACTACGCCGACGACATGGGGATCTTCGAGCGCTTCCCGCTCGCCCGGCGCAACCTGCTGATCAAGGAGACCAAGGACTTCGACGAGGTCGTGCGATTCGTGGACTCGCACAACGTCGTGCTCCTGCTGATCGACTCGCTCCAGCGCATGGGGAGCAAGCGCGTGATGGGCGTGCCGGGGAGCGACGGGCAGGTGGCCTACGGAAGTACGCTGGTCGCGAACCGGTGCAACGGGCGCGAGAAGTTCAAGGACAAGCACCAGTGCGCGTCGATCCTGATCAGCCATGCGAACAAGGAGGGGGACGCCGCGGGTCGGCAGGGGCCGCAGCACGACGGCGACGGCATCTTCAACCTGGAGCACTACCACCCGATCACGGGGGAGACGCTCAAGCCGAAGCGGCGCATGGGTTACGTCCGGATGCTGACGGAGAAGAACCGGTTTGGGGAGGAGCACGAGCCGGCGCACTTCAAGCTGACCGACGACGGGTTCGAGTGCGTCGAGCCGCCGCTGCTGCTCCAGCACCCGGCCGAGGAGCTGATCGCGGCGGCGAAGGAGGCGAAGCGGCGATGAAGACGAGATCGAAGGTCCATATCTCCGACGAGCACCACGGGTATGCGGCGTGCGGCGCGCGGGCGTATAAGATCCTGACCAACGTCCGGCGTGGGATCACATGCAAGGCATGCCGAAGGACGAGGACGTACAAGCGCGCGACGGCGAAGACAGAGAGGCGGCGATGAGCGCGCTCGGACGAGCGCTCGACGCCGACATCGAAGACGTCTCCGACGCGTACGGAGAGCGCGTCGACGCGACGTGTCGAGCCGCAGATCTCGTCCTCGCCGACGTCGCGTGCAATCCTTGGGCGCAACGGTACTGCATGCGGCGCAGGAGTACGCCAACGCAAAGCAGCGGCCGAGGTCGTGCGAGGCGAAGACGATCTACGGCTTCCAGACTATGACGCGGTGTCCGATGTACCCGGACGGCGACGAGTGCGTGTGCGAGACGCAGCGGATCGCGGCGGATCACCTGGTCGCCAAAACACAAGAAGTGCGGCGATCGAGGAAAGCGAAACGGCGATGACGCCGATTGAAAAGGCGAGGGCGGCGGGCGCCAAGGCGGACGCCCATCCGGCCTACAGATGGCTCTTCGAGGCGAAGGGGAAAAAGCCGTCGATCGCGGCGATGCGCGAGGCAGGCGCGTTGCACGCCGAGGCGCTTCGTCTCCACGAGGCCGCTGGCAATCCAGACGACGAAGCGTTCCGCTATCACGAGAAGACCAGCGCGCTATACGGCCGTGCCGAGCAGGAGTCCGACGACGAAGACCAGAACTGGACCGGCAGGAATTCGAAGCCGACGTCCGACCTCGGCGCCTCCATGGAGACGGAGCACTACGTTCCGCACGGCCGAGGCGTTCTTCCGCCAGCCGTTCTGAGCCGGGTCAAGACCAAGCAGATCGGGTCGATCGGCGGCTACCGCGTCTTCGACGTCGACGGAGCGCTGATCCGAAACGAGATCCACATCGACTTCACAACGGGCGGCAACCCGGGCAGGTACGCGTACGTGCCGGAGGGCGAGCTTTGGGTCGAGCGCGTGCTCGAACCGAAGGACATGGCGGCGTCGCTGCTCCACGAGGCGGTCGAGTCGATCCTGATGGAGCGCGTTGGAATGGACTACGACGCGGCGCACGAGCGGGCGAGCCGCGCGGAGGTGCCTTTCCGCGCGTGGATGCGAGAGAACATCGGTCGGGTCGGCAGGCGTAACGCCGTAGTACTCGCCGGGCGCTGGCTGGCGAGCGCGGCAGCGGGTAGGTAAGGGAGCCATGATCAGCAAGAGGATGTTGGTGTTCGGCGCGGTGACGACCGCGCTCTGCTTCGCGGCGCTCGGTACGGTCTGGTACGGGCTTCTGACGCGCACATGGGGATGCGTCTTCGTCTACGTCGCGATCGAGACGTCGTGCTGGGTGCTCGGGGCGGTCCAGCTGGTGTCGCGACGCCGAGAGGTCGCCGCAGTGGTCAGGCTCATGTTGAAGTCTCCGGCGAGGCGGTCGGTCGACGTCCTCCCATCCTCGGCGACGATGGAGGAGATCCAGGCGCTCGTTGGCGAAGGAGTCTTCGTGGACGGCGATGCGAAGATCAACAAGCGAGACGACGGTGGATTTGACCCGAAGATCACAGATCGCGCCGTCATGACGCGCGACGAAGTCGTCGCGTGCGCGCGAGACGTGCTGGACCATACGACGCGGAGCTACGTCCAGGCCGCCGCCGACCTCTCCCGTTTCGTGCTCGCACTCGACCACGCGGCAGAAGCAAAACAGACAGAAGAACCACCGAAGGAGGAGTCGTCATGAAAGCCGTACTACTAAAGCGACAGACCGTCCTCGCCGACGCGAGAGACGGGTCGACTAGGACTAAGCGGTCGCTCACGCTAGTGCGCGTCGGGGTGGAGTCCACGACTCTCCACGCCGACGTCGGCGCGCAGCCGGCGTGGTGGCCGGCGACGATCCCATGGCCGCCGTCGTTTACGCCACCAGCCGGCTGGAACGCGGCGATGAAGTGGCCGCCCACGTCGCTCCCAGAGATGACCGCCGGGATGACGATCACGACGACTCCGCCGTCCTCTCCCACGCCAGCACCGGCGACGTCCGGGCTCACGCCGGGGCAGAAGAACGGGATCGCGGCTGTCGGCGGGGCCTTGCTCGCCGGGCTGGTCGCGCGGTTCGCGGCCGGCTTGTCGGCGGGACCTGTCGCGGCAGTCGCCGCCGGAGGCGCGGTGCTCGGACACGTGGCGTACGCGCTCGCGACCGGCAACCAGGTGACGCAGGTCGCGACGAAGTAGTCTGACGTGGCTTCCTGCTCGAAGGGATGATTCTACAATGAAGTACCAGAACATCAACGCGCTCCTGCCGCTGATCGCGGGCGGCGACGAGGCGCTTTCGCATCCAGGCGCCCTCCTCGACTTGGTCACGCAAGCGGAGACGTTCGACGACGTACTCCCCCACTTGATCTGTGAGTTCGATGTATCTCCGGCTCGCACGAACCTGGCCGTAGTCTTTCTGAGTGCGCACGACGACGCGGGCAACCAGATCGCGTTCGCCCTCACAGGGTTCACGATCACGAGGTTCGGAGCCGGACCGATCCTGATCTTCGGCGGCGCGACGCCGGTCCCGGTGGGACTCGCGTTCGTCCCCGGCGGGCCCGTCTGGACGGCTGACTTAGTCGAGCTGACACCGGGCAGGCTTGGCATCCAGGTGACGGACGTTGGATCGCCTGGAGTCCCTATCCGGTGGAAAGCGACGATCGCGGTCTTCGGGACGCAGGTGAAGTAATGCCGCTTCGCAGACGCAGGCCGAGACCGATCTGGCCGCCGCCACCGCCGCCACCCAGGCCGTGGTACGTCGACTCGCGTGGAGTCCGGTGGAACCCGAGCGAGATGCTCTTCACTACGATCTTCCTGTCGGCTCGAACGGAGGCGCTCGGCGTGGGCAGGAGCGGGCTTGACGACGCAGGAGTGCGAGTGGAAGCGATCGATGCGATCGAGCGCTGGGCGGTACGTCATCCCTGAAACGAGGTAGCAATGGGAAGCTCCGGTAACTCAGGGTCGTTCGAGTTCAGGCCGTCGCAGTCGATCTCGTCGACGGTCGTCGATATCGCGGCCATCGCCGCCGTGGTCTACCTGGCGAAGATCGGCATCCGAGAGCCGGTGGTGTGGTCGATCCTGAGCGGGTTGATCGTCGGGCGATTCGGCGTGGCGCACGGCAAGACGATGGAGCGGTCGAACCGAAGCGGTGGCGGCAACGGCGGCAGCGGCGACTTCGGTAGCGGGCCTGGATCGAAGGTCTCCCTTTCGGTGGAGGAGCACGAGCGCGACCCGCGGACGTTCGCGCGACCGCTCCCACGCGAGGAACCGCGAGATCCGATCGACCCGCGGCGCACGCGGCGCACGCGGCTCGCGGAGTGGATCGCGAGGCGAGCGATGACGATAGTTCAGGCGTGGTGGTCGCGGCCGGGGATCCTGCTCCCGAGGACGTCGATCCACGTCGATGCGATAAGCCTGGTCGTCGTGCTCGTGCTCGTCGCGACGCTCACGCGCGTCGTCTTCGCGATGTAGGACGCGGCATGGACCTCCACGAGCTGAAGACCTGGCCGGGGCCGTTCGATGCGATCGTTGACGGGCGCAAGCGCTACGACGTCCGGCGCCACGACCGCGGCTTCCGGGTGGGCGACATGGTCCGGTTCCGCGAGTGGCACCCGAATACGGGCTACAGCGGGCGAGAGGTCTACGCGACGATCACCCACCTGACCGAGCCGGACGATGACGGGCTGCCGGTCGGTGTCGTCGCGCGGGACCCGGGTGTCTGCGTGTTCGGTATCGCGATCAAGGCGTCCACGGACCGCGTGCCGGTCGACGAGGGCGAGTAGGCGATCACGATCGATCGCGATCCGATCGCGATCACCGGGCGGGCGCTGGCGAGTGGGACCGAGCGCCGGAGGCTGGGGCCGTCCAGCGCTTTCCGCCGTCAGCGGAACCAGGCGTCGCCCGGCTCGGTGAATATCCTTGACGCTCACCCGTCAAGCCTACTAACCAAGGAGCCCGCCAGTGAACCAGCCCTCCGACGCCGTCGTCCCCGCGACCTTCGAGACCGAGACATGCAGCCGCTGCGGCGGGTCGGGCAGCTACAGCTACTGCCAGCGGTTCGGGACCGTCTGCTTCAAGTGTCGCGGGCGCAAGGTCGTGTTCACGAAACGCGGCGCCGCCGCGAACGCGTACCTGATCGCCCTGCGATCGAAGCCCGCCGCGCATGTCCAGGTCGGCGACGTCGTCCGCTTACCGTCGGTGACGATGGGCGGGACGCCCTGCGACGTCTGGATGACCGTCCGCGAGGTCCAGGTCGTCCCCGCCGGCCCGCTGCCTGCCGGCACGTCCGGCCCGGTCGACGGCTACACCCACGAGACGGTGACGATCGGCGCCGGGACGCGCAGCGGCCCGGTCCACCACGGTGGGATCCCATCCGCGGACCTGATCCGGGTCGCCCAGACGGCGGAGCAGAAGACCGCGACGTTCGCGCGGGCGCTGGCCTACCAGGCGACCCTGACGAAACTGGGCAAGCCACGGGCGCGCCTCTGCGGGGCGGCCCGGTGAATATCCTTGACGCTCGCCCGTCAAGCCTACTAACCACGGAGGCTAGGCAGATGAACCAGAAAGCCAGTAGCGCGCACATCCACAACTACGCGCCGCATCCCAACCCGGAGTGGGCGAAAACGCACGTCGTATGCACGATCTGTGGTTTCGCTGCGCCGTTCCACGCCGCGGCGATCGGTGTCAAGACCGGCGCCAGCTGCACGGTCGAAGCCAAAGTCATGCTCGACCCGCAGCCGCTTCCCGAGGGCGCGGTCTTGCTCCTCACCGGCGTCTCACGCACCGGCAAGCGCGAGTGGCTCCTTCGGATCCGCGGAGCCGAGGTCCATGTCTACGAGACGGGCGACCGCGAGATCCGGTTCCGCGCGAGCGTCCCCGGCTACGGCGGCGCCGGCTACACGCTCGCCGACGCCGTCGCAAGCTACAAGGGGATCACCAGGGAGATCGTCCGCACCGCGATCGAGAACCCAGACTGGTTCTCGAAGAGCGCGCGCGCCGGCCGGTGCTACGACCACGCGTCGCTGCTCATCAAGTCGCTCGTCTGCCCGAGCCCACCCTGGCACGTCAGGGGCGTCCGAGGGGCGGACGCGAGGATGTGCCGCGGCGGCGGCGACGACCTGACGTTCCGATCGATCAACAGCCGCGCCCACTGCCGAGGATGGCTTCCGGCGCGCGGCGTCTGCTACTCGAATGGGGTCTGACATGGACGGCATCGACAGACACGACGGCGGGATCACGTTCACGGGCGGGGGCATCGCACTCCTCCGGCTCACCACGATGCTCCGGTGCCTCGGCATGGAGATGAAGGGCATCAAGATGGTGCGCTGGAGCGTCTACGCCCAGGCGAAGCGGGAGCTGGGGTTCAAGGGCAACAAGCAGGCCGTCTACGACCAGCTCGTCGCGCACATCCAGGACGTCCTCCGCGAGAGCGGAGCGACCGCGGCCGACGTCGACGCGCTCCTCGCGGGGTCGCGATGAGCCCGCGAAAGACGTCGAAGATGTCGAGCGAGGAGCTACGCGCCCACCGGGCGACCCACACCAAGGGTAACTCCTGGTGGATGAACGACGCGCGCGGGATCCCGCTCTGTCGCGTCTGCACAGAGTGCCAGGAAGCGGCGTGCGCCACCTACAAGCCGGCGGTGACCGGGCGAGGCGCGGACCGATACGAGGACGTGGTCGAGGAACAAATCGAGGAGGACTACTGAGATGGCCAAGCCTGAGTACACCGACAACTACGCCGCAGCGATCAGGGCGGTGGCCGCGTTCGTCCTCGACAACGCGCCGCGCGGGATGAGGCCGCGCAGCCGGGCGGAGCTGGAGCGAAAGCTGTCCGGCGAGGAGGCGGTCGGCTACGACTGCTTCTACGTGGAGTTCACGCGCGGCAACCGGGGCGACGCCACGCTCTACGTCCGGTTCGAAGCCGACGAGCGGGTCACCGACTCCGTCGGCGACGTCTGGCGGAAGCACAAGGTCAGCACGCAGGTGAACTGGTCGTGCTGCGGGAGCCAGGCCCCAGGGATCGCGACGGTCTTCGCCGCCATGCTGGCGGACGTCTCAGCCTTCGCGATCGAGGTCGACGCCGGGTTCGGGACGCAGGACATCTACTCGCTGGTCGCCACGAAAGCGCAGCGCGACGAAGAGCGACGTGTGTGGGCGGCGGATAAGGCGCGCGCCGACGTCATGGCCGCGCTGCGGGTCGGGTCGAGGGGGATGCGCCCGCACACAGACAGGACGGTGGTCTCGGCCGGCGACGACCCAGCGGGCGAGCCGCACGGCCTGGTGGTCGGACGCTACGACGGGCTGGAAATCGACGGGCGAATCTACAACGTGGTCGTCAACGACGACCGGATGTACCGGATCCTGCGGATCGATCCGCGACCCAAGAAGAGCGCGACGACCGGCGACGACGAAGCGGAAGGAGGATGACGTGATGTACGAGGACACGATCGCGTACATGCGCGGGCTCGGCCCCGGCGAGCGGATCCACGGCAACGTGCCGGCGGAGGAGGCGGCAGCTCGCCTGGAGGGCGTCGCGGCGCTCCACGAGCGCCTGCTGGCCGAGCAGGCGCCGCTGTCCATTCGTTGTTTCTTCTGCGGCGGACCGGCGCACCCGGCGTCGGGCTGCCAGTACACCAGCGGGGCCATCGCGTGCGGGCCGTGCGTCCGGGCGTTCTGGAAGTGGGGACTCGCGCACATCAACGGCAAGGGCCGGCGCAACAGGATCTGCTTCTACGATCATGCGGGGGCCGGCGTGGTCAGAATCAACAAGTCCGTCGCGTCGACAGCGAAGGAAAGCTGACGTGATCACGTTCGATCCGCGCGCGGGCGTCACGAGACGTAACTATCATGGGATTCAGCAAGCACCGCTCCTGCAGAGGCGACGGCTGCTCCATGTCGTGCTCGTGATGCTCGCGCGCGGACCGAACGATCGACCCGGAGGAGGAGGCTGAGATGAACATCCCGAAGAACCACATGGACGCGATGGCGAGGCTCCTCGGAGCGCACTGTCACTTCCTCGAACAGGGAAAGGGCGACGAGCATGCCCACACCGAGGTGGTCCGCATCCTAGAGCGGGCGGCCGATGAGATCCGCCGCGTCGACAGAGACGGCGCGCCTGGCTTCGAGTACTTCATTCCCAAAGACAGCACGCCGATCAGCGACCTGTAGGATGTACGCCGTGGTCAAGAAATCACTCAAAGCCATTCTCCTCGGGTTCGGCGCCGTCACCATCGTGTTGTCGTTCTTCGAGCGACTTCGAACACCACACTTCTGGCTCGGCGTCGCCTGCGTGATCACGTGGCTCGCGTGGACGTTGATCGACTCAATTACGGTAAAGGAGAAGCGATGAAGCTCTGGAGCGTGACGATTGAGACGAACGTGATGGTACTCGCCGAAGCGGAGCGAGAGGCCGTGTCCATCGCGAAGCACGACGCCCACCTCGCCGTCTACGACATGGACGTCTACGCGCGCGAAATCCGCGGCAAGGCCGACGGGATCGACGGCGACGACCTCGACAGCCCGCCGTTCAGCGCGAACGGCGTAAACGACGAGGAGAAGACAGTCCGCCAGATCCTCGACGAGTGGGACGCGGCGACGAAGGAGGCGGCCCGGGTCGCCGCGTTCGACGCGCTCCAGGTGCGTCTGCCGATGGAGACGACGGACGCGGAAGGGAAGAAGTAAATGGGCAAGGACTCGAACATCGCCTGGACGCACCACACTTTTTCCCCCTGGTGGGGATGCCAACGCGTATCGCCAGGGTGCGAGCACTGCTACGCCGAGTCGTTCGCGACCGGGCGCATGAAGCTGCCGATCTGGGGTGCGAAGGCAGAGCGCCGGTTCTTCGGCGAAAAGCACTGGAACGAGCCGGTGCGATGGAACAAGGCGGCGGCGAAGGCAGGCGAACGCCACCGCGTCTTCTGCTCGTCGATGGCGGACGTCTTCGAGGACCGAGTCGACCTCGTCCTACCTCGGGGCCGGCTCTTCGACCTGATCGAGGCGACGCCGAACCTCGACTGGCTGCTGCTGACGAAGCGGCCGGAGAACATGCTGGCGATGCTGCCGAGGGCGTGGCTGACGAGTCGACGGCCGAACGTCTGGCTCGGGACGACGTGCGAGGACCAGCGGCGCGCCGAGGAGCGGCTCCCACGTCTGCTCGCGACGCCGGCCGTCGTCCACTTCGTCAGCGCGGAGCCGTTGCTGGAGCCGATCGACTTCCTGCGGTGGATCGGTGGGATTGATTGGTTAATTGTCGGAGGAGAGAGCGGACCGAAGGCGCGGCCGTTCGACCTCGCGTGGGCGCGGTCGATCGTGGACCAGTGCCGATCATCAGACCAAACGGCGGAGAGACTCGGCCGATACGGCTGCGCGCCGTTCGTGAAGCAGCTCGGGACCAAGCCGGTGCATACGCCGCCGGACTGGGGCGCGTCGTGTCGCCCGGACGGGATCAGAGACTCGCACGGCGCCGATTGGGAAGAGTGGCCGAGTGATTTGAAGGTGCGCGAGTTCCCGGCGGTGGTCCGATGAGCACCGGCACATGGGGCCGCCCGTGCCAGGGCCGCCCACCGAGCCGAAACGGCGCGCCATGCCGCAGCCCCAGACGAACGGCCCACCCCGGCCGCCCCGGCGCGCGTACGGGCCCCACGGGGGGCCGGTTAGCCGTCCCAGGGGCTCCCCCGCCGGGCCGGAACGCGCCGGTTTCGCCCCCGTTTGAATATCCCTTGACCGTCACCCGTCAAGCTAGGCATGGACACCCCGATCCCCCCCACGGCCCCCTCCGGCTCCTACCCCGTCGAGACGGCGACCCCCGTCGAGGCGCGCGTCTTCGACGTCCTCCTCTCGCGCCGGGACGGCGTCGAGGCGGGCCTGGTCGCGCTGGCGAAGCGCGCGGTCCGCAAGGGGCTGCCGGTCCTCGCATGGAGCTGGGGCCGCGCCCACACCGAAACGATCGAGCGGCTCTTCCGCCACGCCTCGGAGGCGCCGACCAGCGCGCGGATCATCGGGACCAGCGAGTGCGGCGTCCACATGAGCTTCGAGGTCGTCCGCGTGCCGCTGACCCTGCCGGGCGAGGCGCCGAAGTACGCCGGCTGGACCTTCGCGGCGACGCTCCAGCACCTCGACGGCGAGAACATCGTCCGGAGCGTCCCCGGCCAGGCGATGCCGACGGCCTACCGATCGCGCGGCCCGGTCTGCGACCACTGCAAGGCCAGCCGGCGACGCAACGACACGTTCGTGCTCCGCCACGACGACGGGCGCTTCGTGCAGGTCGGCAGCACCTGCATCGGCGACTTCCTGGGGACCGACGCCGCAGGCGACATCGCCGCGCACGCCTGCCTGCTCGCCGACGCGGCCGGGCTCGCGATGGGCGGAGAGGAAGAGGGCGGCCTCGGCTGGGGCGGCGGGTCGGGCGACCACACGCTGGCCGAGTACCTGCCGATCGTCGCATGGGTGGTCCGGACGGTCGGCTGGGTGTCGCGCACGGTCGCCCGCGAGCGCGCCGAGCGCGACGAGCCGGGCAGCCGAGCCAGCGCCGACTACGCCTGGGCGATCATGGTCGACCCGAAGGCCCGCCGGGAGAGCGAGATCGAGCTGAGCGACGAGGACAAGGCGACCGGCCTCGCGGCGGAGGGCTGGGCCGAGGCACTGACGGACGCCGAGGTCGACGCGGCGAAGGGCGACTACCTCCACAACCTGCGCGCGGTCGCCCGGTCGGGCCTCGTGGGGCACCGCACGGCGGGGATCGCGGCGAGCATGGTCACGGCCTACCAGCGCGCGGTGGGCGCCGAGCGGGCGCGGGCGGACCGGGCCGCGCGGCCGACCTGCAACGAGCACATCGGCACGGTGGGCAAGCGCGAGACATTCCTCGTGACGCTCGACTTCGTGACCGGCTACGACACCGACTACGGCTACACGACGGTGCTGAAGTTCCGGACGGCGGCGGGCGCGACGATCGTGTGGAAGGCGTCGAGCACGGAGATCGGCCGAAGCGACGTGGGCAAGGCGTACGTGCTCACCGGCTCGGTCAAGAAGTTCGACGAGTACAAGGGACAGAAGCAGACGATCGTGACGCGGTGCGCGCTGGTCGAGGGAACCGAGATCCCGGCGCCGGTGGCCAAGCCGAAGCGGGCGCGCAAGGCGAAGGCGGTCGTCGCGCCGGCGGACGCGCAGCCGACGGACGCCGCGCCGGCCGCGGACGACGCGGGCTACGCGGCGCGCTACCGAGGCTGCCATGACTGACACGACCTGCGCCCACGCGACGTGGGAGCCGATCCTGGCCCGCGCGATGCGGGTGGAGGACGCGAGATCGTCCTGCCTGGTGAGGTCGTGCTCGCGATCGGACTCGCGATCGGCCGCAAGGACGTCGTCGAGCGCGTCATCGACTTCCTGGAGGACTTGTGATTCCAATGAACGATCCGCCGGAAGACCCGCCGCCGCAGGTGACGATCTTCGACGTCCGGCGAGACATCGAAGATGAGATCGCCGGTCGATCGGCGCTGAGAGAGATCCTGACGACGCTCGACCGGATGCTGTGGTTCGCGTGGTCCCGGCCGGAGTGGTCCTTCAAACAGGTCCCGCCGTCCAAGCGCCAGCACGTCTTCGACGCCGAGGCGTCGGCGACCGCTCGCGACGTGGCGATCGAGCAGGTGAAGGAGGCGGCGGACATGGCGTGGAAGGTGGAGGCGTTCGCGGCGATCGACTACGTCTGCCGGCTGCGCGAGGAGTTCACGACCGACGCCGTCTGGTGGAAGCTCGCCCAGCGCGGCGTGGGGCTCCCCCGCGAGCCACGGGCGATGGGGGCGATCATGCGGAAGGCGGTCCTCGCCGGGCTCTGCGAGCCGACGAACCAGACGAGGAAGTCGGTGCGCGTAGACTGCCACCGCCGGCCGCTGCAGGTATGGAAGTCGAAAGTGAAGGGGATCCGATGAACCAGCCACAATGGAGAGACCCGATGGCAACCACGACGGAAGACCGTCTGCGCGAGCTAGCAACGACGATGCGAGAGCGAGGTGAGCGGTTCGCGCTGATCATCCCGACCGAGCCGACGGACGACGAGTGGGCCGTGCAGCTCGGTGGCGTCCAGTGCGTGGCGACGTCGCTCGACGACGTGATCGACCTGGCGCTCTCCTACCTGAGCGACCAGACGACCCGAGCGGCGGTCGCGGCAACGCGGGCCAACCCGGTGAACGCCGGCTTCTTCGAGCGGGTTGACGCCGAACGAGCTGCCGATGTGGGTGGGCCGTGACGGACTCGTTCGAACCGGATCCGTTCGCCGTCGCCGCCGAACGGTGCGCCGCATGCGGAGATGTCTTCAGCCAGGCTCGACGCGACGGCAGCAGCGAAGACAGGACGTGCCGCGGCTGCGGCTTCTCCTGGGGCGACGTCGCGCTCGCGAAGGCGGTCGTGGACGCCGTCATCCGGGCGATCGACATGGACGCATGGACGTTGAGCAGGGCGCACTACCGCGACGCGATGGACGCGGTGCTCGCCGTCCTGGTCGACCCATCGAACCCCGAGCCGCACGCCGACGGGGCGCCCTGACGGCCGTCGGTAGGCTGACGTGGGCGCGTTAGGCTAGACTTCCGCGACCGGTCGATGGAGGCCCACATGTCCGATCGAACCGGCGTACTTCTCCATGTTCACCTGAAGGAACGGAGTAGCGATGGGCACCACAACCGGTCACGCACCACTGAACGAAGTGTACCGATTCGCGGATCGAATCTTTCAGCCAGAAAGCTTCGGCCCATACATCACGCGACCTCGTTACGCCACGCTCGCCGAGATGGCCCGCAACGCAGGAGACCTCTCGTTCTCCAAGGTCGGCAAGCGCAAGACTCGCCTGGGTGAGCTACAGAAATACGGGCTCGTACGACGCGTCGCTCATCTTCACCGCTGGGAGCTGACCGCCGATGGATGGCGTTTGCTCACCGCCAGCGAAAACGCGTGGCGACTATCCAGCGACGCCAACCGCGCTGACGCCCCGACACGCGGTGGCGAGTACGACGATGCGCTCGGCGTCGATCGAACGGAGCGAGCGATCGAGAAGGCCGAGCGACAGAAGGCTCGCCGGCAGATCGAGCGCGAGTCGAACCACGCCACCGTGACCCCGATGAGCGCGATGGTGTTCACAAGGCGTCCTGGCACTACGTCGAAG
>Ga0315274_10009326_pt1 | contig 14194 bp, 13 predicted proteins | sample YL17G02_20_MG_FD_203700 | JGI IMG/M metagenome (GOLD analysis project Ga0315274, IMG submission 203700) | Sediment microbial communities from Yellowstone Lake, YNP, Wyoming, USA - YL17G02_20 | ecosystem: Environmental > Aquatic > Freshwater > Lake > Sediment | place: USA: Wyoming | collected... | reverse complement strand
TCGTCGCCCCCCCCTCTCCTCTCTCTCCCCAACCCCCCCAAAAACTTTCCATCCATCCCCAGGCCTCAACGGTAGGTCCACGGTCAGGCTCGTCGATCTCGAATCGGGAAAAGTCCTGAGGACGGCCAAGCTCCCCGACGACGCCTTTGGGGAGGGGCTGACCAAAGTGGAGGAGCCCGACGGGAACGACGCGTCCCCGTCGTCCTCTCCCTCGAGGCTCCTCCAGCTCACCTGGCTCTCCGGCAGGGCCTTCTGGCACGACGCCGACGCGCTTCTCAACTCCACGGACGGCGAAATCGGCACGAAGGACTCCGCGGAGGCGCTGGGAGGCGCCGCCGACGGCCGGAGGAGCGGCGGGCGGGCCGGAGGCGCGGGGGGCTCGAAAAAGAGCGGCTCGCCGCCGGGCCCGAACGGGGCCGCCTCCGAGGAGACCAGGACGCCGCTGGGCGACGGCTGGGGCGCCGCGTTCGTCCCTGCGGCCTCGGCGGTTGCCCTGTCCGACGGCTCCTCGAGGATCACCTTCGCGGACGCGCGGAACGTCTCCAGGGCGCTGAGGACAATAACGGTGACCGACGAGGAGGTCGGAGGAGAGGGAGGGCAAGGGAGCGAAAGGAAGAAGAGGGTCGAAGTCTTCAACCTCAACGAGCTGGAGTGGGTCCCCGCGAATGCGGTCAGGTCCCTGCTGCTGCTCTCTTCTTCGGGCAGCTCTTCTTCTTCTTCTTCTTCTTCTTCTTCTGCTTCGAACGGGACGGCGGCGGCGGCAAAGGCGCTTCCTCTGCCGCTCTTCGGCCTCGGCGGCGGCAAAAAGCCAAAGGGAGGAGCCGGAGCCGGCAACGCTTCGCTGTCCGACGGGGAGCTCTGGGCAAACGTCTGGGGCACGCCCTGCGTCGCCCGCGTCGACCCCCTCACCGGCGCCGTCGTCGGGTGGGTGCTGGCGCCCGACCTGCGGCCCAGGGCCCTGGCGGCGGCGGCCTCCTCCTCGGCGCCGCTCTCCGCCGCCTCGAGCTCGGGCCCGCAGGGGCAGGTCGACGTCCTCAACGGGATCGCGGTCGACGACGGAACGCGGAGAGAGGCGGCGGCCTCGGGAGCGCCGCCGCTGGCCCGCCGCGCGAGGCTGTTCCTGACGGGGAAGAACTGGCCTCTGCTGTTCGAGGTCAGGCTCGAGGAAGCCGGAGGAGGGAAGGGCTGCAAGGAGAAGAGCGGCAGCAGCAGCAGCAGCAGCGAGCCTTCTTCTTCTTCTTCTTCTTCGAGCAGCACTTCCTCTTGTTCCTCGCAGCAGCAGGCGGCGCTGACAGCTGCCCGCGGGTCCTGCATCAGGCCCCCGACCGACTTTGGGTAGAAGTAGAGAGAAGAGAGAGCAAGAGAACGAAACGAAAGTTGAAGGAAAAAACGCACGCCTGAACGCCAACCCCCAGCTGTAGAAAAGAAAAAAATCCAAACCTCGTTTTGTTTTTCATTTACACTCCACCAACTTCAAAGCACGTCGCGGCCGCTGCCCCTCGAGGGGGGCGCTACCAGCTCCCGCAGCCTCCGCAGGTCCGACGCGCTCGCCCCGCCCGCGGCGCGCCTCGCCCGCTCGACGTCGGCCTCGACCGCCGCTGCCGTCGCCACCACAAAGCCGCCGCCGTTCCCGACGCCGCCTTCCCCCCTGGACGCCGCCGCCGCGGCCGCGGCGGCGGCGGCGGCGTCCGCGCGGGGCAGCAGGGCCGCCAGCTTCGCCGCCCCGGCGGCGAGCGCGGCGGCGTCGGCAGCGGCGTTCTCCTTGCCGCGGACCGTCGCGGCGCCGGGCACGGCCGCGAGCGGCGCGAGCGCGGGCCCCGCCGCGCGGAGCTCCGAGGCCAGCGCGGCGAGCTCCCTCCTGGAGCGCGCGGCGACGCCCCGGGCCTGCCTGAGCGCGGCCCTGGCCTGCTCGAGCTCGGCGTCGGCCTCCCGCTCTTCCTTCTCCGTGGCCGAAGAGGAGGAGGACGCAGCGGCCGCGGTTGTCGGCGTCGGCGGCGGCATCGCGAGTGTCGGCAGCGACAGGGGCCCCGCCCTCGCCGCGCGCTCGAAGGCGGCCACGTGCGCGTCGAGCCTCCTCGTGAGCCTGGAGTGCAGCGCGACGGAGCCCTTGAGAACGGCCTGGGCCTGGTCCTGGCCGAGGGTGAGCGACTCGAGGACGCAGCTGGTTTGATGAAGTCGGAGAGGGAGATTTGAGGAGGGGGGTGCGACAGGTGAGCAAGAAGAAGAATCGAATGGAAAGAGGAATCAGCTCCCCCTCTTACTCCTTCTTCTGTGTCTCTCTCTTCTTCACTTACTTGTCAAAGGCGTCGAAGCCGTCGTTGACGTAGTCGTTGATCTGCGCGTTCACGTTGAGAGTAGTGGGGTCGATCGAGGGAGAGAAAGAAAGGGTGTTTGAAGAGAGAAGGAAGAGAAAAAAGATAGATGAGAATCGGTTTCGCCGCACGACGTCGACGTCGTCTCTGGCAGGTCTTCAATCGGAGGCTGCTGCGCATCTGTTGCTCTTATCTCTCTTTCTCAGTTCGCTGACTGGCAGAAAGAAAGGTAACGTCTCCGTCGACGAGGCAACTGAAATCGAAGAGAGAGAGAGAGAAAGAGAGAGCACGGAGAGAAAGCTTGCGCTCCCGAGACGACGCTGAAAAAAAAAGCAATCCGCGCACTCGGAGAGGCAGAAGCCATTTCAATTCTTTCTCTCCTTACCGAGTTCGCCACGTCATCGAGCAGCTCGTCGACTCGCAGGCGCGGCGCTGAGCCGCTAGGGCCCGGCGCCGCTGCCCCTGCCGCTGTCGCGTCCATCTTGGAGTGTGGGGCGAGGTGACGACAGGGAGAGAGAGAGTCGAGAGAGGGAGATTTTTCTTCTCTTCGAATTTTTGTGAAGGCTGTTTTTCTCTCTCGTTCAAAAAAAAAAGGGAAAGAAGGAAAGAAAGAAAGAAAACACCCCTCCCCCCCCCACCACCGAAAAGCGACGGGACACTGGATAAGCACGATGAAAATAAGCGTTGTTTACATAATGCGAGAGCGGAGATCCCCTATCCGCAGAGCAGCGGCGGTGATGGATTGGTCTTGATGAAACACGGAGGAGGAACAGAAAGAATGAAACGCCGAAAAACAACAACACCCCGAAAAACCACAACTCTCCTTCTTCTCCTTCTTCTCCTTCTTTCTACCTGAACGGCGCGGGCAGCGCCGGCGACGGGGGGACGTAGGTCACGGACCTCCCGAACGCCGAGTCCGCCGGGGAGCTCGCGCCGCCAAAGGGGCCGCGGTGCGCCCCTCCGCCGCCGATGCCGCGCGCGGCGGTCGGGGGCGCGCGCCACCCCCCCGGCCGCGGCGGCGCCGCCGGCGGCGCCCCGGCGGGCCCCCCGCCCGTCCAGCCGACCACCACGACCTCCTCGGGGGCGGGCGTCCGCTCCCTCCTCCTCCCGTGGGGCACGTCCTTGTACTGGTAGCGCGAGGCGACGGCCAGGAAGAGCAGCGTGTTGGCGACGCAGAGCGCTGCCATCAACCAGAAGAAGAGGTCGAGCCTCCCCTCGTTGAGGGCCGCGGGGAGCCAGCCTGTTTTTTTTTTTTTTTTTTTTTCCTCCCAGTTTTTGAAGGTGAGAGAGGCAGAGAGAGAGAAGAGAGAAAGAGAGGAAAAAAAAGACCCCCCCCCGGAAAAAGAAAAAAATCTCACCTCCCCCGCCCTCGCCCCACCCCAGCCACGCCGTCCCCGCCCCCACGGCAGCGACGAGCGCCCCGGACAGATAGCTCCCCACGGCCACCGACAGCAGCTGCAGCGCCATGGAGCACGACCGCATCACGTCCGGGGCCTGGTCGTAGAAGAACTCGAGCTGGCCGATCGAGGCGAGGACCTCGGAGGCGCCGACGAGCAGGTACTGCGGCACCTGCCAGAAGACCGACAGCGCCGCGACCTCGCTCCCTGCCCCGCCCCCGCCCCCTCTCCCGCCCCCGCCGCCGCCCCCCCCGCCTCCGCCGCCGACGACCTCGCCCGCGGCGACCTTGGCGAGCCGCGCCTGCTCGACCCCCGCCGCGGCCGCCATCGCCAGCGCGCAGAAGCCGAGCCCCCAGCCGATCCGCTGCAGCAGCGTCGGCCCGCGCCGGCCGCACGCGCGCAGCAGCGGCAGCAGGCCGCGGTCGTAGAGCGGCACGAGCGCGATGATCGCGACGGTGTTGAACAGCGCGAGCGAGGCGGCCGGGACCTCGAAGGGGGGGCGGCCCGGGGGCGGGCGCGAGCCGGGACCGCGAGCTCCCGGGCCCGCGGAGGTCGAGGCGGCGGCGGCGGCGGAGAGGGAGAGCCTGCGGTCCATGAACTGGCCCTGCTCGACGAAGAACGACCCCATCTGCGCGTAGATCGCCCAGTAGAAGGCGGTCGTCCAGAACACGGGCATCATGCGCACGACCATGCGGACCTCGTCGACCTGGCGCCTCGTGAAGCCGGCGAGGCCGCCGCTCCCGCCGCCGCCGCCGTCTCCGGAGGCGGCGCCGGAGGCGGACGAGGAGGCGCCGAGGGGGAGGAGCCTGCCGTCGTCGTTCCCGCTTCCGCTTCCGTTTCCGCCGTCGTGCCCCGTCTCCGCGAAGCTCAGCCACTGGTACGAGGAGGGGCGCGGGAGCCTGGCAGCAGCAGCAGCGGAGGGGGGGGCCGGGGAGGGAGCGGAGGAGGAGAGGATCGGGGTCCCCGGGGGCAGGTTCACCGGGCCGTCGTAGCCGCTGCCGCTGCCGCCGCCGCCGCCGCCGAGCCCGAAGCCGGGAGAGAACGCGTTCCCGCCGCGGAGGCTGCCGCCGCCTCCGGACCGGTACGAGGCGTCCTGAAGCAGAGGCGAACGCAGGGAAGAAGAAGGGGGCGGAGAAGCAGCAGCAGCAGCAGCAGCAGCAGCGGCAGCACCGGCAGCAGCATTCCCGTTCCCTCTCCTCCTCAGCGTCGCCCTCTCCGCGGCGTCCGCCCTCTTCGCTTCCTTCCTCTGCCGCCTCGCGTTCCTCGCAGCCGCGGCCAGCACCTTGACCACCCGCGCCATGGGAGACTCTGCCGGAGTGACGTGCTTGTACTTCCCTGCCCCGGCAACGAACACAACGATCGCGCAGAGCATCGCCGCCGCGGGCACGGCAAAGCCGACCGACCACGACACTGCATCCTGGATCCAGACGACGACGGTGACCGCGAGCAGCGAGCCGACGTTGACGAAGAGGTAGAACCTGATTGGGTTTCGAGGTTTTGGAATTCGGGAAAGGAAGGAGGAGAGGAAGGGAGTGAGAAGGAAAGAGGGTGACTTTTTCTTCTTCCTCTTTTCTTTTCTCTCTCTCTCTCTCTCTCTCCCCCCTCTATCTCTCCCCTCTCTCTTCAACTCCTCCTCCTCCTCACCAGTTGAAGAACGACCGCTTCTCCCGCGCGTCCCTCGGGTCCGACTCGTCGAACTGATCCGCGCCGAACGCAGACACGTTGGGCTTGATGCCCCCCGTGCCCAGGGCGACGGTGTAGAGAGGGATGAAAAGAGCCAGGTTCTGGGCGAGCGTGGCGCCGCTGTACTTGGTGTCGGGCCCGGGGGCCAGTCCGGGGACCAGCGTCGCCCCCGCCAGCGCCGCCATCCCCGTGAAGTAGATCATCGAAAAGAAGAGGATCGTCCTGTAGCGCCCCCAGCTCGAGTCGGCGAGCCACGCCCCGAGCAGCGGCGTCAGGTAGCAGGTCCCCTCGAAGACCATCACCTGGATCGAGGCCGCGGCCGGGGTCTCGCCCATCTCCCTGGTGAGATAGAGCACGAGGTTGGTTTGGAGGCTTTTTTTTTTTCCGTTTAGGAGGGCGGGCAGAGTGAGAGAGAGAAAGAGAGAGAGAGGGGGGACAAAGGCAAGAGAGCAGAAAAGAAAAAAAGAGGGAGGAAGAAACGTTCTCTCTTCTCTCACCCGTAAAAGGCCAGCCTCTCGCAGAACTCGTTCCCGAGGATGAAGGGGCAGACCGTGAGCAGCGTGGAGCTCCTTCGGCGAGGAGCGGGCGCGGGCGTGATCGTAGTCGCCGGCGCCTCTGTTGGTCGAGGTTGAAAGGCCGGCGACGGAGCAGCGGCAGCAGCAGCGTCTGCGTCGTTTTCGGCGGCTGCCGCCCGATCCGAAGTCGGCATTCCGAGGAGCGGGAGCTGCTCTTGCATCTTTTTTATGCGTTCGAATCGCTAGAAGAGGTCAAGATCTAGCCTCTGGTCAGCAGGAATGGGCCCAGGGCCGTCTCGCTCGAGTGGAAGTGCTCTGTTTTTTGTCGGGTTTTTGCGGTTGGTCATCTCGATGGTGAGCGTCGTCGTTCCGACGGTCACATGACAATTCCATCGTCGCTGGAAACTTTGGTGCTTCTCTAGCTTCTTGCTCCCTCTCTCTTGCCATTTTGCTGCTCGATTCCCCGTCAGCGATAAGATCTTGCCACATAGCTTTTCTCTGAATGGACAGAAACCCAGAAATGAGACAGAAAACGCACGCAAGAAAGTTGCGACAAGAAACAAAAACGGCGACCGTCGTCTCTTTGCCGCAGCCGATGATGAAAACTCTCTCCACGATTCCTTACTCACCTAGCAAGTTTTCTTCCGTGCCCTCAGCGCCCCTGCCTCCAGCACTCCACTATAGATCGAGTGAGGACGGTGCGATGCGAGGGTGGGCAGACCACAGTGCCTCTTGAGCCGAGAAAGACTGCCGTAAAAAAAGGAAGGAACACGACCAAAAAAATGGAAAGTCTTCGAGAGGGGCTAGTTTTTTTTTATTCACCTTTTTTTTTCCCTCGACGATATAATTTTCAACTTGATTTTTCTATCCTGTTTCTTCTTTCCTCCTCCTTCTTCGGTCAAAGAGCGAGCCTTTTTACGATCAATCACGATGCGTGCGGCCACGCTCCAGCAGCCTCGCGCGATGCCAGCCGCATCACGCTCGTCGGGACTTCGAAGAGTCGCTGCTACAACTGCAGCAGCAGCGGCGGCGTTTCGAAAATGTCGACCTTCAAACACAATCACAGTCCCTCGCGCCTCTCCTTCCCCAGACAACGACAACTCTCCCTCTTCTTCTCCATCCGACTTTGACGAGAGCGAGGAGGCGATGATGCTGGCGGACCTGGAGAGGTACTCGAATAGGGGAGGCGCTGCGAGCAGTAGCGGGAGAGGACAAAGTTCGATGCCGACGTCGTCGTCGTCGTCACCAAGGCGGCTCGACTCCCCGACCCGCCCTTTTTCTTCTTCTTCTTCTCCTCGGCCTCCCTCCGCTTCCGCGGCGGACCGGGGGCAGCAGCATCCAGGCGGCGGCGGCTTCAAGGCGGCCCTCGACAAGCTGCTCATAGTGGACTTTTTCTTCGTGCTCTTCGCCTTAGCCTGGCTGGTCGTCGGCGTCGCGACCAACGGAGGAGGAGGAGGAGGGGAGGGCTTGGACGGGAGCGGGAGCGGAGCTAGCGACTCTAGTAAAATCAGCGGGACTCTGCTAGTCTCGTGGTTTGCCCTGTGGCCGATGGTCTTCCAGCCTGCTATCGGGATCCTGATGGCCGGGGCCTTGTTCTCGGGCGGAGCGGGCTGGTTCTCGCGCAGGTCGCGCGAGAACGAGGAGAAAGAGTGAAGGTTTAAAAAAAAATGAAAATAGGAAAAGATCAAGTCTCTCAACTGTTTTTTTCTCTTCCGTTTCTCCTCTCTCTCTTTGGTTTTCTACTTTCTACTTTCAACGAACCTAAAGGCTAAAGATGAAACACCAGGTTGACCTCCTCGACGTGGAGGTGAGCCCCTCCCTCGCCGAGGGAGATCCTGCTCGAGCTTGCCGAGTCTCGCCTCCCCCCTCCTCCCTGGCCCCCTCCTCCGCCGACTGTCAGCTCCGCCTTTGGTGCCGGGAGCCTCGCGCTGCCCCTGACCTCCAGCCCCAGGCCCTTGGACACCCTGAAGCTGTGCCTCAGCGCGATCGCGTCGCCCGTCCAGACGGCGCCGCCTCCCCCGAGCTCGTACCGGAAGGTCAGCGACGGCCTCAGGGACTCCATCGACAGCGGCGGCGGGCGCGGGCGCGCCGGCCCGCCCCCGAGCGCCAGCGCGGCGTTGGCGTCCCCGCGGCTCCCCACGGGCAGCAGGCCGTCGTAGCTCATCCCCGCGAAGATCCCCACGTGGGCGGACGACGACCCCAGCGGGAGCCTCTTGTGGTACGAGAGCGTCCTCGAGGTCGCGTCGAGCCTGAGCGAGCCCCCGAGGACCGAGTCGCGGACCGAACACCCGACCTGGACGTCGCGGCTCGCGCGGACGTAGTCCGCCCTGAGCTTGAGCTGCAGCGGGAAGAGGTGGACGGTCTTGATGAGGCGGAGGCGGTCCGGGAAGTTGGAGGCGTAGGTGACGCTTTTTGACGAGTTTTTGACGAGTTTTTGAGTTTTTTTGAGTTTTTGAGTTTGAGTTTTTTTTGAGTTTTTGAGTTTTTTTTTCGGGAAGCGTTCGACGCTGCTGCTACTCACGAGAGGTCCGGGTGGTCGATGACCTGTGGCGGGAAGAGGGAGAGAGAGGAGAGGGTTTGTAAAGAGAGGCAAGAGGGAGAGAGAGGAGAGGGTTTGTAAAGAGAGGCAACGGCGGAGGTGAGAGAGAGAGAGAAGAGAGAGAGAAGAGAGAGAGAAGAGAGAGGGTCGACGGGACAGCGAAGTTTTTTTTCCAAGGTTTCCTTCTCAAGACAGGAAGTCTTGAGAATCTCGCTCTCTCTCCCGCTTTCCAAGCTTTTGCTCTCGTTGTCGCACCGTCTTGGAGCGCGCGGGGAACGCCCTACCGCCGCCGAAGAGCGAAGAGAACCAGCCGCCGCGTCTCGAGTGGCGGGGAGGAGGAGCAGAAGCAGCGGCAACAGGTGACGGAGATTGATGCCGGTGCTGCGAAGAAGTCGACGCTCCGTCGTCGCCGCTGCCAGAGACGTGGCCGGAGAGCGCCCTGAGTGCGTCGCTTCCGTCACCGACGATGCCAACGCCGGTTCGCGACGACGACGCTGCGACGGTGGCGGCGACGTCGATAAAGTCGTCGTCCGACGCGGACATTTCGTTCCCCTTTTTTTCTTTTTCAGAGGGAACGATCAAAGTCTAGTTTTTTTCCTTTCGATTTCTGTGAGGGATTTTCAATACTTTTTTTTCAAAGGTTGGCCCTCTTCTTTCTCATTCTCTCTGCCTCTCCCTCTCCACAATTGCTCCATGTCCGTCCAGACGAGGCTCCATGTCGGCCTCATAGGACCGGGTCTCGTCGGGAAAGAGCTCCTCAGACAGATCCAGGCGCGCTTTTACGGACCGCAGACGCAATCGCCGTCGTCGGCGCCGTTTCCGTCTCCGCCGTCGTTTTCTATCTCCGTGGTCTTCATAAGCACCTCCAAGCGCATGATTTGCCTCAGCTCCGCGACACCCGACGCCACGCTCGAGCGTGGCCGGCTCGAGCCGGCCACGCTCGACCTGCAGGCGGACTGGAAGTCCCTCCTGAACAACGAGGGACCGGAGGCCGACGCGGCGCGCCGGGCGCTGGAGCCGCTGACGGCGCCCCCCGCGCTCCTCCAGCCGACCGACCTCCCGGCGGCGCTCGCGAGGCTCTCCCGGGGGGACGTGCTCGTCGACTGCTCGGCCTCCAGCCACGGCGGCCCCGCCGACGGGAGCCTCCCGGGAGGGCTCCACCTCTACGGGCAGGCCCTGGCCCGCGGGGTCTCGGTCGTGACGCCGAACAAGTGCTTCGCGGCCGGGCCGGCCGCGGACTACCAGCGCGCGCTCGCCGCGGCCGCCCCGGCGGCAAGGGCCGCGGCGGCGGCGGCGGCGACGGGCCCGGCCCGCGCGTCCGCGCTGTACCTCGGAGAGGCTACCGTCGGCGCCGGCCTGCCCGTGCTCTCGACGCTGCGGGACTTCCTCGCGACGGGGGACGGGATCAGAAAGGTCGAGGGGGTCTTCTCGGGGTCGCTGTCGTTCGTCTTCAACACGCTCTCTCCCTCTTCTTCTTCCTCCAGCGGCAGCGAAGGACAGAGCAGCAGCAGCCCCTCCACCCTCGCCTCCGTCGTCCGCCGGGCCAGAGACCTGGGCTACACGGAGCCGGACCCGAGGGACGACCTCTCGGGGACCGACGTCGCGCGCAAGGCGGTGATCCTCGCGCGGGCAATCTCCCTCTCCCTCTCCCCGTCCCCATCCCCGTGCGGCCGCGGCGACGAGGGGCCCCCGGGGAGGAAACTCCTCGAGCTCTCCGACGTGCCCGTGCGCTCCCTGATCCCGCCCCACCTCTCGGACCGCTCCTCGGTCGACGTCGAGGCCTTTCTTGCGGGTCTGGTGGCCGACGACGGTGGCGTCGGCGCCGAGGTCGAGAAAGCCAGGATCGAAGGAAAAGTTTTGCGGTACGTCGGCGTCGTCACTGTCGGCGAAGAAGGAAACGTCGCGGCAGAGGTCGCCCTCCGGTCCTTTCCGAAAGATCACCCCTACGCGGGCCTCTCCGGAGCGGACAACGTTTTTTCTTTCGTGACGGAGCGGTATACGGACGCGAGCCCGCTCGTGATCAGGGGGCCCGGGGCCGGGGCGGCGGTGACCGCAGCGGGCGTGTTCGGGGACTTGCTGACCGTCGCCCGCGCCGCCGGGGCCTCCGTATAAGGGACGCGGAGTTCGCGAGAGAGCGCTGTAAAAAAACAATGAGAAGAGGAAAGAGGAGTCGATACCTCAGAATAGGGATTACATTTCGGGAAGCGGGAGTGAAAATGATTTTTTGTTCTCAGACGCTGGAGCCCGTGGCCGCCGCGCCCGCCGTCGCCGCCGCCGCCTCTCTCGCCTCCTTCGCCCTCTTCGCCTCCGCCGCGGCCGCCGCGTCTTCGGACGCGAACGCGACGTGCGCCGCGATTCCGTCCGCCAGCGCGGCGGTGGTCGTGGCCACACAGGCGGTGGAATTCGGCAAGACGGCCCTGCCGCTCGGGTTGTTGGCGCCCGCCGCCGCCGCCGTCGGTGAATTCGCCGTCGCTGAAGCCGTCGCCGTCGCCGTTGTCGCCGCGGAGCCGGCGTCGCCCGCGACGGCCGCGGCGATCGCGGCGGCGCTCCCCGGGCGTGGCAGACGAGCTGCTGCTGGAGGTGGAGGAGGGGACGCCGCTGGCGAGTGCGGGGAGGCGCCGCCGCCGCCGCCGCTGGTCGTCGTCGCCGCCGTGTCTCCTCCTCCTCTTCCTCCGCCCGAGCCCTCCTTCAGCGGGGAAGCGCCGTCGCTGCCGCCGCTTCCGCCGCCACTTCCGCCGCCGCTCGCGCAGCCGTTGTTGTCTCCGAGCCTCGCCCCCGCGGACATAGCCGCGGCGACGTCTCCCACCATCGTCGTCGTCGTCGACGCGGTCTTCTCCGCGGCGGCGGTGACTGCCGCTTTCGTCCCTGCTGCCGCCTCCGCCGTTCCCGCCGCCGCCGCCGCCTCGGTCGCCTCCAGGTCGGCCGACGACGGCGGGCCCGACCAGCCCTCAAGATCCATGCTCCTCCTCGAATGGCCGTGGTGCGTCGCATGGGGCCACCCGGGCTCGTCCTCGTTGTCTACGTGGGCCTGGAGGGCGGCGACGCCTGGGAGGGAGAAGAGGAGAGGAGGGGAGAGAGAGAGTTGAAGAAGGAGAGTCTTGAGAAAGGAGGAGGTCGAGAGAGCAAGAGGAGGAGGTCGAGAGAGCGAGAGGAGGAGGTCGAGAACGAGAAAAAAAAAACTGGAAAGAAAAAAACTTCTTTCTCCTCTCCCAAAAAACTCACCGGTGACGGGATCCGTCAGCGGCCTCAGCAGCCCGTCCTTGAGGCTGTACACCAGCCCGTGCACCGCCAGCTTCTGTCCTCTGGCCCACGCCGCCTGCACGACCGGTGCCGTGCAGACGTTGAAGCATTGCCTGACAACGTTTAATTCCACCAAACGGTCGACGCGCTCGGGGCCTGGCGGCAGCGCGGAGAGAGTCTCGAGGTTGAGGTTTCTCGTGTCTCTGATATCTGCCACCCAGAGATTCACGAGGGAGCTCTCGGCGGGGCCGAGGGCGAGGGCGCCGGCGACGGCGCCGCAGCCGTGGTGGCCGCAGACGACGACGTGTTCGACCTTCAAAACAGAGACAGCTGGAAAATAAGGGTTTTTTTTGTTGTTAGAATTTTGAGTTTTTTTTCCTCGGGTTTCCTCGTGAGCTTCTCTCTCTTCTCCTCTCCTCCTCCTTTCTTCCTCTTCCTTCACGCTCCCAACTCCTCCCCCCCTTCCCTTCCCTCGCGAGATCCCCCTTACCGTATTCGAGGCAGCTCATCGCGTTCAGGTCCTTGTGCGTCGCGAGGTTGCCGACGTTGCGCTGCACGAAGACGGCCCCGGGGGGCAGGCCCATGATCTGGTTGGCCGGCACGCGCGAGTCGGAGCAGCCGATCCAGAGGTAGCGGGGCCTCTGGCCCGATGCCATCTCGCTGAAGAAGCTGGCGTCCGCGGCGGCGCAGCTCGAGGCCCAGCGGCTGAGGGGGGGAGTCGGTTTTTGAAGGAGGGGGAGAGGTCGAGGATTTTTTTTTGGGGGGGGGGGCTGAGCGAGAGGGCAGAGGGGAAAAGGGGGAAAGATTTTCGAAAAAGGAAGCTTGAGGTCGCAAAGTCGTTCTTCGTCTTTTCAATCTAGCCACCGGTTTCCGAACCCCGGAGTCGCCTCTCGTCTGCGCCTTCGATCAAGCTTACCGATTGTTCTCGAGGAGATCTTCGATGCTGCCCGTCCATCGCTTCGAGGGCGAGGCCGAATTGGGGCGCGTTGGCGGCTGCGGAGGAGGAGGCGGAGCAGGTGTGGACATGTTTTTCTCTGTCGAATCGTCGGTTCACTCTTCTGATAATTTTAGACGGCGCGTGCTGTCGAGAGGCAATCGCGATGTGCCTATCGATGTCGAAAGACAGGCGCGATGCAAAAGGGGGCGGCGAAGGAGAGGAGTTTGGGAGAGCGAGGGAGAGTAGGGGAAGCGCTCCGCAAAGGAGAAAGAAATAGTAGTGTTCGAGAAGAAGCATTTTTTTCCTTTTTTCTTTTTTTCCCCTCAATTTTTTTCCGTCCTCCTCGTCTTCGACGACCGAAGCAATCGGAACGAAAAAAACAAAAACCCTTTTTCCTCCTTCACCCTCTCTCTTTCCCGCTCTGCGACCCCTCGAGCGGCGCAAGAGAGTCATCGCGTGTCCCCCAGAGAGGGCAAAAGCAAAACAGCGAAACAACCGGCGCTCTCCGATAAGTATCAAAGAATCGAACGATGGCCGACGCCTTCGACACCCTCGAGCTCTCCGCGGCGCTCGACGGCGACGACGGCGCCGAGCTCACCATCACCGACCTCCCGAAGGAGCTGCTCGTGTCGGTCTTTGTTGCGGTCGGGGACAGCCGCTGGGTGAGACACACCATCCCCTGCGTCTGCAAGGGGTGGGCTGAGCTCTACCGCTCGCAGGATGCGAGCCCTCTGCACGAGAAGCTCAAGGTCGACTTTCGAAAGGAGCTCAGCCTCCAGCAGCAGCTGCCGTCTTTTGCTTGCTCGGCCTCATTTTTCTTCTGGAGTTACACCTCCGCCCACGGTCCTTTCTGAGAGCGAGCGAAACGGAGCTCACACTCTTCTTCTTCTCTTCCAAGTCTCTCGCTCAGCTTGAGGATGTCCCTCTCGGTACGCGACCAGAGGAGCGAACGACGTTCGCTCGAAACGGGCGAGGCGAATCGGGAGAGCGCAGAGAGGGAATTGAAGGGCACGGCCCCATGCGCGTGCCGCCGAGAAACCAAAGCACACACATTCCGCCATGCTCTCGAGGCTACAGCTCGCTCTGCCGTGGTGCTCTCTGCAAACTGCGTGACACTTTCGAAGCTTAGTTTTGATTCCTCCATGACGGGCTTAAACGAAATGACAGAAAAGCTCCCAATTGGGGGGAGCGAGAGGACAGAAGAAGCATGCTTTCCTCGACACCGCCAACGCCGCCGCGTTTCTCCTCTCGGCAACGGGAAAAAAAAAAAACCTGACCCCCCTGACCTCCACACACGCACACACACACACAAAAAAAAAACGCAGGCCCGCCGCCGCTCCACGGCGCTGCTCGTTGCCGCGATGCTGGCGCTGGCGTCGGCCGCGAACGCGGCGTCGACCCTGCAGCAGCAGCAAGAGCAGCAGCTCATCCCGGAGACAGCAGCGGCAGCCAACACAACAGCCTCGACCTCGACCTCGACGCCGACACCGACGCCCCCGCCCACGCCTGCGGAGACGCTCCCTCCTCCGCCTCCTCCTCCCCCGCCCACGCCCCCCCCCCCCCCCCCTCCT
>Ga0315274_10009325_pt1 | contig 14194 bp, 5 predicted proteins | sample YL17G02_20_MG_FD_203700 | JGI IMG/M metagenome (GOLD analysis project Ga0315274, IMG submission 203700) | Sediment microbial communities from Yellowstone Lake, YNP, Wyoming, USA - YL17G02_20 | ecosystem: Environmental > Aquatic > Freshwater > Lake > Sediment | place: USA: Wyoming | collected... | reverse complement strand
CACACCCTCTCGGCCATCGCGCAAGAAGCCGGCGTGGAACGCAACAGCCTGCCGGCCTACCTGGCCACCTTACAGGGGGCTGGTTACGTGGAGCGACGTGTGCCTGTGGGCGTCGTGCCCGCCGGCCGCCAACAGCACGGCACGTGGCACGTCGCCGACCCGTACGTGCGCTTCTGGGGACGCTACATCCTGCCCTACACCGGCGCGATTGAGAAAGGGCAAGGCGCCGGGCTGGTGGACCAGGTGCTGCGCCCGACCTGGGAGCAGTTCGTAGCCATCACCTGGGAAGAGTTGGCGCGGGGGGCGGTCTACGACCTGGCGGCCCGTCGCACGCCGGGCTTTTGGCCGGAAGCCGTTGGCTCGTGGTGGGACGCCGGCCACCAGATTGACCTGGTGGCGGCAAGTTACCAGCAGCGCACGGCCTGGCTGGGCGAGGTGCGCTGGCGCGGCGAACCGCTGGGGCTGGCGGAACTCGAGGCCCTGCAACGGCGCGCCCGGGCCTGGCAGGGCGAGGAGACGGGGTGGCACCTGTACCATGCCTTGTTCAGCCGTGGCGGTTTCACACAACCCCTGCGCACGCGGGCCGAGGACGATCCAGACCTGCTGCTGTTTGGACCGCAGGACGTCGCGTGAGCAATGGGGGCCGCGCCGGCCAACGAATGGGAGCAAACCGATGCGCACCCTCGATGAGTGAATGAAAGGGCCTCGACAGGGGCCGTTGCCCTCCTCCACTTCGTTCTGCCAGGTGGATGCACCCAACGTCATGCTGCTCACGTTCAAGCAGGCGGAAGATGGTGATGGGTACATCCTGAGGTTGATCGAGACGGAGGGGAAGGAGACCCAGGTCACGGTGACGATGCCGCACCTGGCGCTGGTGCACGCCTTCGAGACCAACCTGGTGGAAGAGAACCAGCGGCTCCTGCCGTGCGGACCTCACAGGGTGGAAGTGACGGTGCGACCGTTCGGCATCGCCACCATCCGAGTGATCACCAGTCTACCACGGAGACACTGAGAGCACGAAGTCTCTCACTCTGCTCACGCGAGCGAGTTCCTTCTAGCACCCACTAATCCACCCGCTCTGAGAAACCAGGTTTTTTCTGGAAAACCTGGTTTCTTCTTTTGTGCCCCACTGCCTGCTCATCCAATCTGGCCATAGCGTGCTCATCCAGCGTGGCCCCTAACAGCCCTCCTGGTGGCCACTTACCTGTCGGTCCGTAGGTGCGAGTAGGGGGAGCGGGTGATATCCACGAAGAACTCAGCGGGCTGGTGGAGGCCCAATAGTACAGCCACTTGTCAGAGGCGGCGAGGGGGCGTGAGCCAATCACGAATGGGTGACGAGGAATGACTGCTCTAGCCTGTACGGTTGGGGCGGTTTCGTGTTTATTGGGTTGCGTGGGCTGTTGGCTTTGACTTCTGCGCAAGTTGTACTATACTATCAGCACAATGCAATAGAAATAGCCTCGCGGCTCAGCCCAGCCCGAGGCGGCGACCAGGTCGGCAGGTGTGCCCTGATGCCGCAAATTGTAGTACAAGCCCGCCCGCCGCCAAGGTTGAGGCGGGCGTTTCCTTGCAGGAGTTGTTCAGTCTGGAGGCAATATGGCGCGTAAGAAAAGTCAGACGGCCACGCCAGATGGCGTGAAGGACTTTCGGCACACCGACGCCCGGCGCAAGAACAACCCGCCCGCCGGCATCGCGCCCACCTACGAGGTGCGGGAGCGCCAGGCGACCCCCTACGCCTACGACCCGCACCTGGACCCCCAATTGGTTTGGGCAGGCAAGGCAGAGCACACCAGTTTTCAAGTGGACCTGGTCTCGCTCCACGTCCACGAGCGCATCTCGACCCAGGCCATGCTGAAGGCCATGCGCCGCCCGGAGCCGGTGCAACTCTCCCTCTTCGGCGAGACACCCCTGCCCGCCGACCAGCAAATCGAGTTCTACAAGCACGACGTGAATTGGGCCAACCGGCTGATCCTGGGCGACAGCCTGCTGGTGATGAACTCGCTGCTGGTCAAGGAGGGGATGGCGGGCAAGGTGCAGATGATCTACGTGGACCCGCCCTACGGCATCAAGTACGCCAGCAACTTCCAGCCCCGCACTGACCGCCGCGACGTGAAGGACCAGGACGCAGACCTGACCCGCGAGCCAGAGCAGATCAAGGCCTACCGCGACACCTGGAAGCTGGGCATTCACTCCTATCTGACCTACCTGCGCGACCGCCTGCTCCTGGCCCGCGAGTTGCTGAGCGAGAGCGGCTCAATCTTTGTGCAGATCGGCCACGAAAACGTCCACTTGGTCCGTAATCTCCTTGATGAGGTCTTTGGCGGAGACAATTACTGCGCTGTCATTAGCTTCACGAAAACCAGCGGACTGACAAGAGATCTTGTATCCCGAGTAAACGATTTCCTACTTTGGTACGCCAAGGATATTGGTAAGGCTAAGATACGAAAGCTTTACCAGGAAAAGATGCTTGGTGCGGAGGGATCGCAAGAATACTTTAACGTGGAATTGCCAGATGGTGAGACTCGCCGGATTACACTGGAAGAGCAAGATGATCCATCTCGTTTACCGTCCGGAACTCGTGTCTTCGCTTATGATTCCATTGTCTCCGGCGGGACTGAAGCGATTGAGAAGCAAGTATTGCGGCTGGAGTACGAAGGTCGCGTTTATACACTGATCTGTGGACCAAACCGCAACTGGAAGGCCGGCTATGGGGGAACCAAAGTACTGTGGGCTGCAGGGCGTCTTGCTAGGCGCGAGGGACTGCGGATCTATAAGAGGTACTTCACTGACTTTCCTTATACGCCTCTGACAACTCTATGGACCGATACGAGAGGCGAAACTGAGATGTCATACGTTGTGCAGACCTCTCGCCGGATCCCTGAACGATGCATTTTGCTCACGACTGACCCAGGCGACCTGGTGCTGGACCCTACAAGCGGCTCCGGCACTACTGTCTACTGCGCCGAGAAGTGGGGCCGGCGCTGGATCACCTGCGACACCTCCCGCGTGGCGCTGGCCATCGCCCGCCAGCGGCTACTGACCGCCCGCTTCGACTACTACGAACTCAGAGAGCCCGAGCGCGGCCCGGCCGGCGGCTTCATCTACCAGACCGTCCCCCACGTCACGCTGGAGAGCATCGCCCACAATACGGAGATTGACGGGATCGCCGCCAGGTACCAGCCTCAGATTGAGGAAGCGCTGGCGGAACTGAACCGGGCACTGGGCAAAGAGTGGCAAGAATGGGAGGTGCCCCGGGACATGGGGGCCGACGGCCATTCGTCCTGGCCGGAGGAGGCCAGGGAATTCCACGACCGCTTCTGGTCGCTCAAGCGCAGGAAGCGGCAGGAAATAGACGCCAGCATCCAGCGCAACGCACCGCAGGAGACGCTCTACGACCGGCCCAGTGTGAAACGCGGCGTGGTGCGCGTCTCCGGCCCCTTCACCGTGGAGGCGATCCCGGTGCCCGCCGTGGAAGACCCGACGCAGGCGCCGATCCCCCAGTTTGAAGAGCAGGAAGCCCGCGCCCGGGTAAGCGACCGGGGCGGCAACTATCTGGCCGACATGGTCGGCCTGCTCCAGCAGCAGAAAAGTGTCCTCTTCCCCGGCGGCAAGCGGATGGAACTGCGGAACTTGCGCGCGCTCAACCTGGGTTACCTCCACGCCGAGGCGGAGACGGAGCAGAACGGCAAGACGCCCAGGGTGGCCATCAGTTTCGGGCCGCAGCACGGCCCGGTGACCGCCTTCCAGGTGCAGGAGGCCATCCCCACCGCCCGTCTCAACGGCTACCAGGTGCTGCTCTTCGCCGGCTTCAGTTTCGACCCGGAGGCCCATGCGCTGCTCCAGAAAGCGCCGGTGGCGGGCTTGCAGGTGCACTTTGCCAACGTCGCGCCCGACGTGCTGGTGGGCGACCTGCTCAAGACCACCCGCGCCAGCCAGATCTTCACCGTCTTTGGGCAGCCGGACGTGGCCCTCACCCCCGTCCCCTCTCCCGCGAGCGGGCGAGGGGAGTTGTACGCCGTCGAGTTGCGCGGCGTGGACGTCTACGACCCGCTGACCGGGGAGGTGCACAGCACGCGGGGCAAGGACGTGGCCGCCTGGTTCCTGGACACGGACTATGACGGCCGGACGTTCCACATCTGCCAGGCTTTCTTCCCGGGCGACGAGAAGGCGTGGGACAAACTGCAGCGGGCGCTGAAAGCCCAGATTGACCCGGAGGCCTTTGAGCAGATGCGCGGCACGGTTTCGTTCCCCTTCGAGGCGGGCGAGCACAAGCGCGTCGCGGTGAAGGTGATTGACTTTCGGGGGAACGAGGTGGTGCGGGTGGTGGCGCTGGAGCGCAGCACGTACGAACGGGCCAGGAGGCATGAATCCTGAGGGTGTGTTGCAGATGAGTTGGGGGTTTGTTGATCAGCACGCTGTCAACGGATTCAGGGAGCGGATTGAACGGATTTAAGTGTCGCACGAGGGGCAAATTCCGTTCAATCCGTTCCAGAAATCCGTTGACAGCGCCCTGCCACCGCCTGCACAACTGAGGAGAGGAGAGATCTGTGCCCCAGGCCCTCGAAGCGAGCGTCATGCGCATTCTCGACGCGGACGGGAACACTACCGGCGCGGGGTTCCTCGTCGCCGGGCGGCTAGCCGTGACGTGCGCCCACGTGGTCGAGGCGGCGGGGAGCGGGCCGGGGCAACCGGTAAGTGTGCGGTTCCACCGCGGCGGCCGGCCGCAGGCCGCCCGCGTGCTCGCTGAAGGCTGGTCGCCGTGCCCGCGCGGCCAGGCTCATTCCGGCGACGACGCCGCCTTTCTGGAGCTGGATGTTCCAGAAGGTCAGCCTGTCACTCTCGGGTTCGCCGCTCAAAGCAGCGGGCACGAGTTCCTGGCCCTCGGCTACCCGGAAGGCGGGAGCGTCGCGGAACGCTGGGGGCAGGGCCAGGTGGGCGGGCTGGTGCAGGTGCCGGGCTACACGCTACCGCTCCTGCAGATCCAGGGTGAAGAGGTGGACCGCGGCCTGAGCGGCGGGCCGGTGCTCGACCGCGAGAACGACCGCGTGGTCGGCATGGTCACCGGCTACGAAGACGTCACCCGCCGGCCCCCCGCCCCGGCGCTGCGCATTGCCTACGCCACTGCTGCCGAGACACTCCGGAGGCTGCGGCCCGAGTTGCGCCTGCTGCCACCCGGCTACGACCCGGCCTGCCTGGAAGCCTACCGCAGCGGTATCCTGGAGCGCACGCAGTACGTCAACCTGGAGGGCATCCCCCTGCCGAGCGACCGCTCCGGCCGGCGGATGAATGTGCGCCTACCGCTCGATCGGGTGTACATTCGCCTGCAGGCCGTCGAAGAGAAACGCCAGCGCCAGCAGGAGGCCGAAGAGCGCCGCGCCCTGGAAGCGCGGATCGAAGCCCGGCGCGCGGGCGGCCCATCCCGGGACATACTGGGGGTGCTGCGGTTGTTGGGCGAGTACTTTTACCGGCGTGGCCAGGTCTACCAGGTAGAAAAGCGCCCTGAACCGGTGGACCCGCAGGCGGCGCTGGAGAAACACCCGCGGCTGGTCATGCTGGGCGCGCCCGGCGCGGGCAAGTCCACGCTGCTGCGCTTCCTGGCGCGCCGCGCGGTTGAAGACGCGCGCGGCCCGCTGCCCATCCTGGTCTCGCTGCGCGACTACGCCACCGCGCTGGCCGGCGACCCCACGCTCTCGCTGCGCGCGTTCGCGCTGCGGCGGGAGGCGGGGGACGACGCCGGCCTGCGCCGCGCGCTGGAGGCCGAGATCGAGGCCGGGCGTGCGCTGTGGCTGGTGGACGCGCTGGACGAAGCGCGCGGCTGGAGCGCCCAGGCGGCGGGGCAGGTGGGCCAGTTGAAGGGTCGCCTGGTGGTCACCTCGCGCCCGCTGGGGTACGTCCCCCCGCCGGGGGCGCTGCCCGAGTTCGAGGTGCTGCCGCTTACCCCGGAAAACACTGACGATTTCCTGCAGCGCTGGTTCGGGCTGCTGGCGGAGACACGCGCGGCCGGGCCGGAGTGGGTGGCAGAGCGCGCGGACTGGCTGAAAGCGCAGTTGCAGGCCCGCCCGCAGTTGCAGCCGCTGGCCCGCAGCCCGCTGCTGCTCACCTTCCTGGCGGTGCTGGCCGGGGAAGACCCGCAGCGCGAACTGCCCGCCGGGCGGGCCGAACTGTACCGGCGCTACGTGGAAGAACTGCTCGACTCCTGGGAGGCGCAGCGGCGCCCCAGGGACGGCGTGAGTGGCGAGCCGGCCTTCACGCTCGGCCCGCTGAGTGGCGCCCCTGCGCGCTGGGCGGCGTTGGACTGCTTCTACTACCTGGGCTGGGCGCTGCACCTGGCCTATTTCGGCGGCCAGCCGCAGGGGGTGCCGAACCGCCGCACCCTGAGCACGGCGCTGGCCGGTTACCTGCGGCACAACCGCGAATGGGCGCAGGCGGCCGCGGCCGATCTGCCGGCGATGGCCGAAGCCGCAATTGGTTTCTGGCAGGAGGCTGGGCTACTCGACACCTGGCACCTGAACGGCGAGGATTACCTGGCCTTCCGCCACCTGACCTTCGAGGAATACGCCGCCGCCTGGGCGCTGGAGCGCGCCTGGAGGCCGGAGCCCCGCCGGGCCTGGGCTTTCCTGCGCCCACGCCTGCACCACTACGCCTGGCGCGAGCCAGTGCTGCTGCTGGCCGGCCTGCTCGACGCAGGCGCCACGGCCGACCTGGTGCGCCGCATCGTGGCGGCCCGCAGCCGCTACGAGCACCGGCTGTGCCGCGACCTGCGACTAGCAGCGGTGATTGTGAGTGAGAGGCTAGGCCTGGAGACAGAACTAGGGCAGCGTACAGTCAACCAGTTAGGGAAGATTGGCCGCAGTTGGTTCTCTGGACCGTGGGCAAGGCACGCTGCTATTGCCTCCCTGGCGCAGGCCGGTCGGCCGGCGGTCCCTGCCCTGCTTCAAGCACTTGGAGATAGCGACTTTGATGTGCGCGAGACAGTAGCAGAAGCCCTGTGGCAGATGGGGGACCCACAGGCCGTCCCTGCCCTGCTCCAGGCGCTTGGAGATAGCAACCCGGGTGTGCGCGAGATGGCAACCTATGCCCTGGGTAAGATTGGCGACCCGCGGGCTGTCCCTGCCCTGCTCCGGGTGCTTGGAGATGGCGTATCGCTTGTGCGCTGGGGAGCAGCTAGGGCCCTGGGGCGGATGGGCGACTCGCAGGTTGTCCCTGCCCTGCTGGGGGCGCTCAAGGATAGCGACTCGGATGTGCGTCAGGCCGCAGCCGGAGCCCTGGGGTGGACGGGCGATCCGCAGGCTGTCCCTGCCCTGCTGCGGGCATTTGAGGATAGCGACCCGGGTGTGCGAGGGCATGCGGCCAGAGCTCTGGGATGGACCGGCGACCCGCAGGCCATTCCTGCCCTGCTGCGGGCGCTCGGAGATAGCAACCCGGGTGTGCGCGAGATGGCAACCTTTGCCCTGGGTATGATTGGCGACCCGCGGGCTGTCCCTGCCCTGCTGCGGGCGCTCAAGGATAGCGACTCGGATGTGCGTGAGGCCGCAGCTTATTCCCTGGGGAAGACCGGCGACCCGCGGGCTGTCCCTGCCCTGCTGCGGGCGCTCAAGGATAGCGACTCGGATGTGCGTGAGGCCGCAGCTTATTCCCTGGGGAAGACCGGCGACCCGCGGGCTGTCCCTGCCCTGCTGGGGGCGCTCAAGGATAGCGACTCGGATGTGCGCGGGCATGCGGTCAGAGCTCTGGGGTGGACGGGCGACCCGCGGGCTGTCCCTGCCCTGCTGGGGGCGCTCAAGGATAGCGACTCGGGTGTGCGTCAGGCCGCAGCTTATCCCCTGGGGGGGACCGGCGACCCGCGGGCTGTCCCTGCCCTGCTGGGGGCGCTCAAGGATAGCGACTCGGATGTGCGTGAGGCCGCAGCTTGTTCCCTGGGGGAGACCGGCGACCCGCGGACTGTCCCTGCCCTGCTGCGGGCGCTCGAGGATAGCGACTCGGGTGTGCGTCAGGCCGCAGCCGGAGCCCTGGGTGAGACCGGCGACCCGCAGGCTGTCCCTGCCCTGGTCCAGGTGCTCAAGGATAGCGACTCGGGTGTGCGCGGCGCTGCAGCCGAAGCTCTGCAGCAGATCTCCGGTGCGCTGAATTCCATCCCCCGTGCCAGGCAGGTGGCGGCGGCGCTGCGACGGCGCGGGGAATGGGGCGCTCTGGAAAACGTCGCCAACCGCCTGGCCGTCCTGGAATCAGGCGCCGCCAGTGCCCCGGACCCGCTCCTGCCCGCCCCGCCCGTCCCGGCCTGGCGGCGCGGTGTCCGGTGGCTCGCGCGCGCTGGTGGGCTGGCATTGGCCGCCCTGGCCTCTGCTGTGCTCAGTGACCTGCTCGCCGACCAGTTGAAAGTCTCAGTGCCGCTGCCGCTCCAACTGCTGCTCCTGCTGGCCCTGGGGGCTCTGGCGATGGCGATGGTGGAAGTATCCTTCCAGCAGTGGAAGGTGTAACGGGGTCCGCTTGCTTGCCGGGTGAGGTCTGGTTTAGCGGAATGGTACTTTTGGAGGCGATCTGTCATGCTGGTTGACAACCCTATCATCAACTCGCCCTTTGACGAGCCCACTTGCTATTGGGACTACCAGGAGGGGCAACCCGTGCTGGCCGGAGGACGCCGCCCGGCCGGCTATTACCTGAAGCCCCGCACACGCGGGCCTCAACTCTCCCTCTTCGAGGAGGAGTTTGTGCCCCTCGCAGCGGTCAACCTGATCCGCGAGCGGGTGAAGGGCTGGCGGGAAAAGGGCTACCCCGGCGTGACGGCGCTCACCCGGCGCTTGCTCGACCACTGGCGCGACCCCGACCGCGAGCGCAGGCTCTTCTTCTGCCAGCGCGAGGCCGCCGAAACGCTCATCTGGCTGGTGGAAGGTTCGCCGGCCGAGAGACAGGGCATCCTCGTCCCGCAAGATGAACCCAACGACCCAGAGAGCATCGCCAAAGGCTACCAGGCGCTCGCCCGTTGCGCGGTCAAAATGGCCACCGGTTCCGGCAAGACGGTGGTGATGGGCATGGTCATCGCCTGGCAACTGCTCAACAAACTGGCCAACCCGCAGGACCGCCGCTTTTCCGATGCGACCTTACTGGTGTGCCCCAACCTCACCATCCGCGAGCGGCTCCAGGTGCTCTTGCCCTGGCAGCCGAACAACTACTACCAGCACTTCGACCTGGTGCCGCCGGGTTTGCTGGAGCGGCTGCAGCAGGGCCGCTTTGAGATCACCAACTGGCACGCCTTCCAACCCAGGGACGACGCCCGCTCGCGCAGCGTGCTCCAGCGCGGGGCGGAGAGTGACGCAGCCTTCTGCCGCCGCGCGCTCAAAGAGTTAGGGAACAAGCAGAACGTCCTGGTCATCAACGACGAGGCCCACCACGCCTATCGTCCGGCCCAGCCGCTGTCACCGGAGGAACTGAAGCAGTTGCGCAGGGAGGAGCGCGACCTGCTCGAAGACGAATTCCGCGCGGCCACCGTCTGGATCAGCGGACTGGACAGGATCAACGCCGTGCGGGGCATCAACCTGTGCGCCGACTTCTCCGCCACCCCCTTCTACATCAAGGGCACCGGGTACGACGAGGGCGCGCCGTTCCCCTGGATCGTCTCCGACTTCGGCCTGGTGGACGCCATCGAGTGTGGCATCGTCAAGATCCCCCGCGTGCCGGTGGACGACAACACCGGCGCCCTCATCCCCAAGTACTTTCGCCTGTGGGAGCACATCAACCAGCAGTTGCCCTCCTCGGAGCGGCAGACCGCCCGCCGCCGGGCCAAGCCGGAATCGGTGCTGCGGGAGGCCGAGGGCGCACTGGCGACGCTGGCCTCCGAGTGGGAGAGGACGTTCGAGGCATTTCAGGAGAAAGGGTCCCCTGTGCCGCCAGCCCTCATCGTGGTGTGCGACAACACCGGCCTGGCCGGGTTGGTGGACGAACACATCGCGCGGGGAAACGTGCTGCCGGAACTGGAGAACCGGGGTGGTCAGCAGGTGACGCTGCGCATTGACACCAAACTGCTCAAGGAAGCGGAGAGCGCCATCGAAGGGGAGACCCGGCAAGAGATCGCCGAGCGGTTGCGCAAGACGGTGGATACGGTGGGCAAGACGGAGTGGGAAGGGGAAGGGGATCCGCCCGGCAAGCATATCCGCTGCGTGGTGTCGGTGGGTATGCTTACCGAGGGCTGGGACGCGCAGAACGTGACGCAGATCCTGGGCCTGCGCGCCTTCACGTCACAACTGTTGTGCGAGCAGGTGGTGGGGCGCGGCCTGCGCCGCATGAACTATGACGATTTCAGCGCGCCCGAATACGTGGACGTCTACGGCGTGCCGTTTGAGGTGATCCCCGTCAAGAAGAAACCTGTCAGCCACGCCGAGGTGCAAAAGGTCTCCACGCTGGTGCTGGCGCTGGCGGAGCGCCAGCATCTGGAGATCACCTTTCCACGGGTCGAGACGTACGTCTCCGACGTGCACCAGCGGATTCGGGTGAATCTCGAGGGGCTGCCCTTCCTGTGCATTGCCCCCTTCAACGAGCCGACGGAGGTGGTCGTCAAGCCGGCGGCAGGCTACCGCATTGGCCGCCCCGACCGCCTCGGCCCGGGCCAGGAGGTGCTCCACGACCGCAACCCCTTCCACCGGGAGAAACGGCTGCAGGCGACCGTGTTTGAGATGGCGGCGGAACTGACGCGCCGGCTGAAAGACAAGCGGGACGATTGGAGTGCACGCCACATCCTGTTCCCCCAGGTGCTCGCCATCGTCTGGGAGTACGTCGAGGAACGGGTAGTGGTCCTGGGTGACGCGCCCCTGGAAGAGATCGCCCTGCTCAAGTACAAGCAGCGCATCGTCGAGCGGTTGACCGAGGCCATCGAGCCCGACACCCAGGCAGGGGAGCCGCCGACGCTGCCGGTCATCGAGCGGTTTCGGCCCCTCGGCTCGACGGCGGAGGTGCTCTTCCGCACCGTTCGCCCGACGGTGGGAACCACCAAGAGCCACATCAGCCACGTGGTCCTGGATGCGCCCAAGTGGGAGCACAGCGTGGCCTACCAACTGGAGCGGATGCCCGAGGTCGCCGCGTATGCCCGCAACGACCACCTGGATTTCACCATGCCCTACGAGTGGCTGGGCGCGCGACACGAGTACCGCCCCGATTACCTGGTCCGGCTGCGTCGAGGAGATGGACAGGAGTGCAAGGTGGTGCTCGAGGTGAAGGGCTTTGAGACGGAGCAGGACCGGCAGAAAGAGACGGCAGCCAGGCGCTGGGTGCGGGCGGTGAACCACCACGGGGAGTTCGGGCAGTGGGCGTTCGTGGTGTGCAGGGAGCCGTATCGGGTGAGGGAGCTCTTGTTGGGTGAGCAGCGCACTTGAGGCTTGGATCGTGGTAACCAGCATGAGGAAGCACCGGATTGCCTTGCAGTTGTTCGTGGGTAGGCGAGAAGACCCTTAGCGAGAGTGAGCGGGTCTGTGCATTCAGAGAGGAATGAGTGATGAGCGATGAACTGGCTCGGTTGAGAGCAGAATTGGGAGAAACTGAGCAGGCTCTGACTGACCCTAATGCGCTGCCGAGAGCACAGCGGAAGGTTCTTCTGACAGCATTGCAGGAGAGGAAGAACGGGCTGCTGGCACATATAGCCACACTGACAGGACCCGGAGCAATTGCCCAGGATAGCAGCGTGGCTTCCGGTGCACAAGGTTTGGCTTTGGGTGGAGGTGTACAAGGGAACGTCAGTATCACGCAGATACACAGCTATGGTGTTGCAGACCTTGGCAGCGCCCCGCAGACTGGTCCAAAGGTCCGCCACAATCTACCTCACCCTGATTATGTGAGCTTCGTAGGGAGAAAACGAGAACTGGCACAGATCTCTGAGCTTCTCGCACCGGGCAAGCGCGTTTGGGTCATCGTTATTGACGGAGTCGGAGGTGTGGGTAAGTCAGCTTTGGCACTAGAGGTTGCCCATCACTACTTGCAGAAGTTCGGCAAACTGCCTGAGGAAGAGCGTTTCCACGCTATCGTTTGGGCATCAGCTAAGCCTGTCACACTCACGGCCAACGGCAGCAGTGATCGCCAGCGAATCACGGGAACGTTGGAGGAAATCCAGAAGAGTATCTGCCTGGTCCTGCAGCGCAAGGACATACTCGGTACGGACGCCGAAGAGTGGGGCAGCCTGGTCTACCAAGCTCTCTCCCAGCAACGGACACTTCTTGTATTGGACAACTTGGAGACAGTGGACGACTCGCGGGTAATGGACTTCGTGCGCGATCTTCCACTCCCAACCAAGTGTATGATCACTACTCGACAGCGTATTGATGTAGCCTACGCCATCCGGCTATCCGAGATGCACCATGACGAGGCTATAGAGCTGATCTCTCAGGAGTGTGAGAAGAAAAAAGTTGAGCTAACTGACGCAGATGTCGACCGACTATGTAGGCAGACAGGCGGAGTGCCTCTCGCAATCGTCTGGAGCATCGGCCTAATGGGATATGGCCACGATGCAAAATCAGTACTGCGTCGATTGGGAGATGCTGAAGGTGACATTGCCAGCTTTTGCTTTGGAGCGGTGATGGAGCGCATTCGAGATAAGCCAGCTCATAGGTTACTCATGGCTCTATCTCTATTCGACGCAGGGGCCAGTCGGGAAGCAGTGGGATATGTAGCTGATTTGCCTGAGCTGCAGCGCGATGAAGGATTAGCGGAGCTCGAGAGGATCTCACTTGTGAACCGCAACAAAGGGCTGTTTACGCTGCTACAGCTCACGCGAGTCTGGGCGAATAACGAGTTGTACAGACACCTTGATAGGAATACAATCAGCGCGAGATATGCAGAGGCTGTGGGGCCACCTAGTACTAGAGTCTCCATAGGCTGGGGGAAAGTACATGCAGGTACCGTACAGCACGACATCTACGTCGGCCCGCCGGCCCGGGATCCGGCAGAGGCGCTGCGCATCTACCGTCAGGTGTTGGTCTCGGCCTGCCGCCGCCTGCCCTTGCGCGGGGTGGACGTGGGGGCCAGCGACCCCACCGGCGGCCAGCAGGGCCTGGAACTGGCCCAGGTCTACGTGGACCTGGACACCAAGATGCAGGTACCCCTAACCAAGAAGGAGAAGAAGGGGCGGGAACGGCGCGCCTGGCTCGAAGAACGTGAAACCCGCCCTCTCGGTGTCCTGGAGGCGACGATCGGCAACCGCCACCTAGTCATCCTGGGCGACCCCGGCTCCGGCAAGTCCGCCTTCGTCAGTTACCTGGCCTTCTGCCTAGCCGCCCAGGGCCTGGGGATGGAGATCGAACGACAGATTCGACTCCCCGGCTGGCCGGAGAAAGAGTGGGGCGCCGTGCCCATCTCCATCGTCCTGCGCGACTTCGCCCGCTCGCCATCAGGGGATGCCAGTGAAGCCGCGCCGTGGCAGTTATGGGACTTCATCGCCAGTCGTCTGCGGGCGCAGAACTTGCCCTTTGCAGTTGAGCCACTAGCAGAGGCTTTGGAGACTGGGCGCGCAGTGGTTCTGCTGGACGGCCTGGACGAGGTGTCACCAGTGATCAAGCGGATATATGTCCGCGATGCCGTGGCCGCCTTCGCCAACCGCTACCCGAGAAGCCGTGTGGTGGTCACCTGCCGCACCCTCTCCTACCAGGATCCGATCTGGCGACTGACTGGCTTCCCGGCCTTCGAGCTGGCTTCATTTGACGTGGAGAAGGTCGACCACTTCATCGGGGCCTGGTACGTCGAGTTGGCCCGCTTGGGGATGGTGAAGGCGGAAGATGCCGACGGCCTGGCCCGGCGGCTGCGGGAGGCGGTGCGCCGGCCCGACCTGTGGCGGCTGGCGCCCAACCCCCTGCTCCTGACGGTCATGGCGCTCGTCCACACCCCTGAATGACTAACCGTCACATCAGGCCGCGATCGGGCGAAAACATCCCCCAGATATGGAACGGACCGCCACTTTTCACCCAGATACGGGGGAGTAGTCCAATAAGCGGCTTGCTCTCCGTGACGATAAGTCAGCCAGGGGATACGGCGGTACGTAACCAGTATATATGGGGGCTCCCGACATAGACGTTCTGCTTCGTTTCCCCCAGATGGGGATTCGAAGCAGAAGGGGCGGGAAAAGGGGGGTAAGGGCACCCAATTGGGGTTGATGGGACCCGTGAGGGCTTGAGGTCACGGCTGAAACGAAGCAGGAGCGCTAATAGGAGTGCCAAAAACA
>Ga0315274_10009324_pt1 | contig 14195 bp, 17 predicted proteins | sample YL17G02_20_MG_FD_203700 | JGI IMG/M metagenome (GOLD analysis project Ga0315274, IMG submission 203700) | Sediment microbial communities from Yellowstone Lake, YNP, Wyoming, USA - YL17G02_20 | ecosystem: Environmental > Aquatic > Freshwater > Lake > Sediment | place: USA: Wyoming | collected... | reverse complement strand
GCCGCGGCGGACTGACCATAAGGCGGACTGTCGGACACTGAGGTTGATATGAAGCCACTAATCATATACATTAGCATCGTCCTGTTACTTGGTTCAAGAGCCTACGCGACGGAAGACTCCGCCGCCAGCCGCCCGCCCCGACTCGGCTGGGTGAACCTCGGCATTGGTCCCTGCTCCTGCAGCGCCTGGTCCGCCGTCAGCGGCATGATCAGTTACAGCACTACTGCCAAGGGAAGCGGTAAGATTCTAACCTTCCGATACAGCAGAGCGGACGAATGGGAAGGGGACATAATCGGTTGGGGCGACCCCAGACCGTTGGAGAGCATCTGGGACTTGGGTGTGCTCTATGGCGCAATAACAAAACGGCGCTTCGGGTTTGCATCAGTGGTGGCGGGATTGACGCTCGTTGGCGGAGTGAAGAGGGGAGCCTTCATCGGGAGCGAGGGTGGCTGGTTCGGGCATGATGATTACGAAGCGCGCCACTTCACCACTGTGGGGATTCCGATTGAAGCACAGGCATTCTGGACGCCGCCGTCGTCCTTTGGGCTGTCCACTGGGCTGGGTTTGGAGCTTTACGCCAACCTCAATCCGGTGCGCAGCTACAAGGGGGTGAACTTTTGTCTTCAATTCGGCAAGGTGCGCTGAACTGCGGGGTCAAAACCCGCAGCCGATTTTCAAAAACCAATTATCAAGAGGAGGTTCCCAAATGACTACCCGCATCTCACTCATCATTCTGCTCCTGACCCTATCCCCGATCGGCTGGACGAGCGTCGCTATTGGTCAGGAGAATCAGTCAATCAGCCGACAGACAATCATCTGTCCCGACTGCGGCGAAGCCAACCCGGCGGGGAGCCAATTCTGCCGCCAGTGCGGTAAAGACCTTACCCGGCAATTAGCGCCGGTGCAAGAAGCAGCGAAGACCGAGTTGACGCCCGCGCCGGCAAACATCACCGCGCCGACTCCGACGGAAAAACCTTCGGTCAGCAGTCCACCGAAGGCGGGTCAAGAGTTGCCCTACCAGCATCTTAGCGACGCCGAGCTGCGCCGCATCCTTGACCTGTTACTGGTGCGGATGAACGAGCCGGGGCTGCGCTCAGCCGATTCACAACGCGTCGGCGATATGACCCGCGCCGAACTGGAGGCGCTCATCAACAAGCTTCTGAGAGAAGCTAAAGTCCGTCCGAAAGCAACCGGTTTCGGACAATTTCTGCAAGTTATGGGCGGCATCACCCTCGGTTTCGTGGGGCTGATGATAATCCTCGCCCTATAGCCTTTAACCTAAAAGGAGGATAAACAATGTTCCGAATCATTCTGATCATCAGCGTCTGTGTAATGGCGGCAAGTCCCATCCTTGTTGCCTCCGCGCAGACCAGCCAGGAGCATGCCGCGACAGTCACCTGCCCCAAGTGCAACCTGGTCAACGACTGGGCGAACAAGTTCTGCATTAAATGCGGCACGCCCCTGGCGGGAGTGAAGGAGACCGCCGTCCGACCCGTAACCGTCCTGCAGCCCGCAACGCTGGAGACGGGAATGTCGCGCACCTTCCACTTGCGCGACGGCAACGTGGTCGGCGGCACCATCATAGCGATTCAGGGTGATACCGATGCGGTAATCAAAACCGTGGATGGCGACCTGAACATACCCACCCGCGACATCCTGGCGGAAATGGTGGAGCTGGAGAAGCAGGACGAGACCAAGTTCATCGGACCCGTCCTGTCGGAAGACGACTACTCCATATCGGTTAAAACTCCCTATGGCGTCGTTGTCGTCCTGAAGCGCGACATCCAGAAGATGGATCGCTATTTCGGCGACCGAAAGGTCACCTGGCAGGAGGAGCGGCGGCGGTTCCTGTCGGCGGAAGACCTGACCGATATCTTTAACGACCCGACCGCCTTTCCGCTGCCCCCCTATACCGTCTATCTGAGTGGGTTGTCGCTGGGTTACGGATTCACCGAAAACTTTATGCTGCGTTCCCAGTTCGGCAACAACTTCAGCGGCGACCTCAATCTGCACCCGTTCTTCCGCTTCTATCACCGTGCTACCGGCACCTCCGACCTCAGCCTGGCGCTGGGCATCAAGTTGTTTGACCACCACCCGATGCGCGCTGAAGCAGCGCGTTACAGCCACTGGCTGGTCAATCGCCAAACTGGAGCGCGTCTGGACGAAGAGGGAGCGGTATTGGTGGATGATGTGCTGAAGGACAAGGACGAGAAGGCGTTTTTCTGGGCGTCCTACCTCGTGATGAGCCAGAGGCAGACCCTCGCTTCCGGACGCGGCAAATGGGGCTGGCATTTGGGCGCGCTGACCAACTCGCTCGCGCTGGCGACGCCGGAGTTAAAGAATTCATCCGTCTACCAGTGGGATGAGGAGTTCATTATGCCCTACCGTATATGGGGTGCGATGGACTACGACCTCACCCGCCGCCTGAAGTTCCTGATTGAAGTCTTCGCCGACAACGGTTACAAGCACATTAGTTTTAACGACGCCTGGGACGATTACTTTGACTTCAGCGGAACCCCATTCACAATGGACACTCAAGCCGGCAACTACCAGCCGGTGGACCTGGATTTCGGCTTCCTCTGGACCGCGTCCGACTACTTCCGGCTTGGCATCCATTTCCAGTCGCCATATCTAACGTTTTACTGGAAATGGTGAAGGAGGTAAGTGAGATGAAAAAGTGGGGTGTGTGTATTGCCGCGGCGCTCCTGCTTCAAATCGCCGCCGCCTTCGGTCAGGAGACGCCGCGCAGTCCGGCAGCTTCGGGTCCGCCCGACCTGCATCAGGCGCGGCTCATCAAAGTCACCCGGATGGCGGCAGCCTGGCGGAACGAACCGATGGAGCTGTTGCTCCGGGGCGGCGGTTCGGCGGCGGGACGGTTTGCCGCGATAGACGCCGGCGCCTTCCGGCTGCGAACCCGCGACGGCTGGCGCGATGTGCCGGTGTCGGCTGTGGAGAGCGTCGTTCTGAAGCGCAAGCCGCAGGACCTGCTCTTCGTCGGGTTGACCGGCGCCGGCCTGGCAGGTTTGTTCGCAGGCGGCGCTTCTTTGGGCTCAGCCTCGAGCAACCAGACGGTAATCACCGCCGCCGCAGTTGGAGCGGTAATAGGCTTCACCGTCGGCTGGAAGGCGTTCTACCAAAATACCGTGATCAGGCTGGAGTAGGCGGCTTGACCAAATAAATTGTGCCGTCCGGTGCGAACACCGGACGGCACAAAAGCCGAACACAACCAAGAATGCACCAGTTTTAAATCCAGGCACATCCGCGATAGGCGGTAGGACAGGCGTCTATAGCCGGTCCTCCGTTCTTGCTCTACGTCGCCCACAAGGGGCTATGCTACGGTTGGAATTCAAAGCTCACATAACCTTGTATCCTGATCACAATTCATAATTCGTAATTATCTCACCACCGCCTCTACCCGATAGAACGCCCCCCCGTGCAGCGGGCTGCGGTCTTCAAGGCGCGGCTCGCTCACCGTCGCAAGGTTCACCCCGCGATTCCCATCCCGGAACGGTTGGTCGCATCGGTAAACGTCGTAGCCCTGTATCTCACGACCATTCCTGCCTTCCGGTTCCAGCTCCCCCCACGCTAAAATCACATTCTCATTCGCGAACACCGGCTCCAGCATTTCCGTAACATCGTAGAACGGCTTCCACGTCTCCAGCGAATCCGCTACCTGCGCCGCGATTTCGTTCTGGAACGCCTCCAATCGGTCATAGCTGAAATCGGGCGAATTCAGGAACTGCGCAGTCTTGGCGAACACCCAGTCCTCCATCGGAAACAGCCAGTCCCATAATCCGGCGCGGCTGGGGTTGGTCAGATTCCAGGTGTCCACCGCCCCGTTGTTGTAAATCCAACCCGATAGCTGAATCGCCCGGTCGCATAGCCGGCTGCCCGGGTTGCCGTTCACCTCCTCCGGCACCGAACCAGCCCTCACCCATAACGGCACGGCTATCGTCGCCAGTTGTGTTCCAGCCATCGCCCACAGCACGGCATCTACCGGGTTGTTGCCAGCTGCAACGCCCTGAGCCACCAGCACTCCACGAGTTGAGGAACGGCAAATTGCCTCATCATTCGGGATGCAACCATAAGGTCGCCCGTCCACATATCCGTCAAACGGCAATGGATAGGGGTCGGTCCCGTCAATAGACAGGTCACGCACCACATATCTGAAAAGATAAGCTGCGGTCAGCTCATCCCTGTCTTTCGCGGCCTTGAACAGTTGATAGGCGCGGTTATGCCGATACGCTCCCCAACTGCCGCCGGGGTTGTTGGGATTGTTGCCGGAATAACTGTAATTGGAACGGACCAGAAAACCTTCGGGGGAGTCCACAGCATCGCAGCGGGTATAGGAATAACCGGCGGTTTCAAACATTGCCGCCCCGCCGTAGGCGTCAATAGCGCCGTAGTTGCAGTTCAGGGTGCGCCCGTTGACATTGGTGGAATCAAGAATGTTCTGAAAGTCGTCCACGGTGCGGCAGGTCGCCAACGCCAACATATGTATTTTGCCGTCGTCATCGCCGTAACCCCAGCCGTTTTGTCCCGGACCGTTGGGGAAGTTGTAGGAATTGGAGTTCTCCACAGCAAATCCGGCTGCGTTTATCCCGCCATAATAGTCTTCTGTTCTGCCGCTGTAAGTGATGGAGATAAACGGGATCCGGCCGTCATCAACGTAGTGAAACTCCTGGTCGGCGATACTCACGTCGCGGTTCTTCCACAGTAGCGGCCTTCCGTCCGGCGTCGCCAGCTCCGTCGCCAAACCGGTCGTGCATTCATTCAGGGAGGCGAGCAGTTCCTCATCGGATGGACCGGTCAGCGAGGTCTCGAGCGCGTGATCAACCGGAGAAACCTGCCATAGCAGGATTCCAGCGGATGTTAAAGCGACAGCCGCTGCTCGGCGACAGGTGTTTAAATCTAAAGGCAAACAGACCTCGCTTTGGGGAATTAAAACTCTGGCATCAGGTTGACTATCTGGTGATACGCAACCAACGGACGTTTTATTGAACAACCAAAACCGTGTGTCAGCATCTGAATGCTGACGGGAACCTTGCGTCGTTCAGGTTATTCGGATAAATTACACACTCGCCCCGCCTGGCAGGCTGTGCAGGAGTGCAGGATGGGGGAACTCGGTATTTCTCCTTTATAATATACCGAATAATAACCGGCTTGACAAGAGGTTGGGAGTCAGATATGCACTGGAAATTTTGGTCGTTGCTGGCAATCACGGGCTGGACGGCGTGGGGAATAGTCACCAAGTTCGCATTGCGTCGGATTGATTGGGCGCGGTTGGAGGTGTTGTCGGGGCTCGTGGCGCTGATTGCGATGCTTATAATCGCTCCTTCCGGCTATCGCATAAAGCTGGACAACGCCCACCTTATTGGTTTGATGGCAGCCACTTTGGGAGCTTTCGGCGGTGTGACCTTTTTCATCGCCCTGTCCAAAGGTCCTGCCAGCGTCATCGTGCCCCTGACGTCGCTCTATGTAGTCGGAGTTTTTCTATTTGGCGTGTTGTTTTTCGGGGAAGCTCTTACCTTAAAGAAAGTGTTGGGAGTGTTGCTCGCCGCCGCGGCAATGTTTCTTTTGGCGTCAGAGGAGGCGTAATGGATGATGTTGATATTGATAGCTGACAGCTGACGGCTGATAGCTGATAGCTGATGGCTGATGGCTGATGGCTGATGGCTGATAGCTGATAGCTGATGGCTGATGGCTGATGGCTGATGGCTGATAGCTTCCGTATTGACACGCCCCCGTTCAATATCGTATATTTAAGGTTTAATCCAAATTTGTTATCAACGGATATCAAGAAAAATGAAAGGCATCGTCCTCGCCGGCGGGACCGGCAGCCGGCTTTTCCCCCTAACAAAAGTGACCAACAAACACCTGCTGCCGGTGGGGAACAAGCCGATGATATACCATCCCATAGAGAAGCTGATTGAAGCCGATATCGCTGAAATCCTCGTCGTCACCGGCGTGGAGCATATGGGTCACGTGGTCGCGCTGCTCGGCAGCGGCGCCGACTTCGGCTGCCGTTTCACATACAAAGTGCAAGACCAGGCGGGCGGCATCGCCCAAGCTTTAAGTCTTGCGGAAAACTTCGTCCACGGCGATTCCATGTGCGTCATCCTCGGCGACAACATCTTCCAGGATTCAATTGACTCGTTTGTGAAGAGCTACCTGAAACAGAAAACCGGCGCTAAAATCATCCTTAAGGAAGTCCCCGACCCGCACCGCTTCGGCGTCGCCGAGTTGCGGGGCAGCAAAGTCCGCCGCATCACCGAAAAACCCGCCCATCCGCGCACCAACTGGGCGGTCACCGGCGTCTATTTCTACGACGACGAAGTGTTTGAAATTATCAGGAAGCTAAAGCCGTCCGGACGCGGCGAATACGAAATAACCGATGTCAACAACCATTACATCAAGCAGGACAAAATGACTTACGGCTTCTTCAAAGGCTGGTGGACCGACGCCGGCACCTTTGAGTCGCTGAAACGCGCCGACGAATTGGCGTCCGAATCGGGGTTGAGCCTGTGAAAGTAGCTGTTATCGGCACCGGCTATGTTGGACTGGTCGCCGGCGCCTGCCTGGCGGAGACCGGCAACGATGTCACCTGCGTGGATATTGACCAGCGGCGGATCAGACTGCTGCAACAGGGCGAAATCCCCATCTTTGAACCCGGCTTGCATGACCTCGTAGTCCGTAATGTCTTGGGTGGCAGGCTCACCTTCACCACCGATACCAAATCGGCGGTGGAACAGAGCCTCGTCGTCTTCCTCGCAGTTCCAACGCCGACGGATGAAGACGGCTCCGCCGACCTGCAGCATCTCCTTGACGCCGCAAAGCAGGTCGCCGCAGGGATTAATGATTATAAGGTCATCGTGGACAAGTCCACCGTGCCAGCTGGGACGTCGGTCAAAGTGCATGAACTGATTGCCGGTCTGACTTTGCACCCCTTTGATGTCGTCTCCAACCCCGAATTTCTTAAAGAGGGCAACGCGGTTGATGACTTCTTAAAACCGGATCGCGTCATTATCGGCTGCGCCAGTGACCGCGCTCGGACGATTATGACCGACCTCTACGCCCCGTTTGTCCGCACGGGTCACCCAATCCTAATGATGCGCCCCGAATCGGCGGAATTGACCAAATACGCCGCCAATGCCATATTAGCCGTGAAGGTCTCGTTTATTAACGAAATCGCCCGACTTTGCGAACTCGTCGGCGCGGATGTGGATGAAGTGCGGCGCGGGATGGGAACCGATAGCCGGATAGGCCCGGCGTTCCTGTTTCCGGGGATGGGCTTCGGCGGCTCTTGCTTCCCAAAGGACATCTGCGCTTTGGATCACACCGCCAAATCGCTCGGCCTTGATCTACATATCATTCATGGTGCGACCAAGGCGAACCAGCGTCAGAGGCTGTTCATTCCCGACAAGATTCTGGATCGGTTCAGCGGCCGACTCGCCGGACGCCCCATCGCCCTCTGGGGACTGGCATTCAAAGCCAATACCGACGACGTCCGCGAATCCCCCGCCTTTACAATCGTGGATACATTGCTGGACAATAAAGCCGTTGTGTCCGCCTACGACCCTCAAGCAATGCCCAACACCCGCAGTATCTATGGCGATCGCATCACCTATGCCCACGACCAGTATTCCGCGCTGGAGGGCGCTGAAGCATTGGTCGTAGCAACAGAGTGGAACGTCTTCCGCCACCCAAACTTTGACCGAATGAAAAACCTGATGAAGACCCCACTCGTCTTTGACGGCCGCAACCTCTTTGACCCCGCCCGGATGCGCGAGATGGGGTTTGAATACTACAGCGTGGGGCGGGTATAATGCGCATACTCGTTACCGGCGGTGCAGGTTTCCTGGGCAGTCATTTGTGCGAACGACTCCTGTCGGATGGGCACGATGTGCTCGGCCTGGATAACTTCTTCACCTCGTCCCGCGACAATATCGGGCATCTGCTCCCAAATCCGCGCTTTGAACTGATTCGCCACGACATCGTCCAGCCAATTTTGTTGGAAGTAGATCAGATTTACAACCTCGCCTGCCCCGCCTCGCCGGTTCATTATCAATACAATCCGGTCAAGACCATCAAGACTTCGGTGATGGGCACCATAAATATGCTGGGACTCGCCAAGCGTGTGAAGGCGCGGGTTCTGCAGGCATCCACATCTGAAGTCTATGGCGACCCGACCGAGCACCCTCAGCGCGAGGATTATTGGGGTCACGTCAATCCGGTAGGTCTGCGGAGCTGTTACGACGAAGGCAAACGCGCCGCCGAGACGCTCTGTATGGACTACCGCCGCCAGAACAACGTGGACGTCCGCATCGCCCGTATCTTCAATACCTACGGACCGCGGATGGCGCTGAATGATGGTCGTGTCGTCTCCAACCTCATACTGCAAGCCCTGCGTGGCGAGCCGTTGACCATATACGGCGAAGGCACCCAGACCCGCTCGTTCTGCTACGTGGATGATATGATAGAGGGTTTCATTCGTCTGATGGCGAGCGACTACCGCGATGGACCAGTCAACCTCGGCAATCCGCACGAGGTTACCATTCTGGAATTGGCGCAAGAGATAGGCAATTTGGTGGGAACGAGCGCCAAGGTTGAATTCAAACCGCTGCCTTCCGACGACCCGGTGCGCCGTTGCCCCGATATCAGCCTCGCCCGGCGGATTCTAAATTGGGAGCCGCGCGTCCCACTGGCGGAAGGGCTTGGAAAGACTATCGCCTATTTCCGGGGTCGGGTAAGTCCTTAACCCCGCCGGCAGACGCCCTCATCTGTCGGTAGATTTGTCGCGAATGGTGGCAGACGGGGGCGTCGGCCGGCGGAAAAATAAATCAGCCCCGCACCAAGCGGGGCTGATTATGAGCACGCGGATTAGGCTGCTCGATGCCGGTGGAAGTGCAGGGGGATACCGGCGGTATGTAATCTTCACCTATTCTATCGGAAAAGTTACCGCTGAACTTTAGCGTTTTTGAAATAAATCATCAAAATTCTTCAAGCGACTATCAAACTAAAACGAGTCAGATAGTCGCAGATAAGATAAACAACACTTGAAAGAACCTTCATATTTTGCTTATAAACAAATACTTCTATGACTATAATAGTTGAAAAAGGATTGAAGTTGGTTGTGAACTATTAGCAAGAAAATTAAAGTGTCCGCAGGTTTGATATACGGTCGCCGCACTGTCCGCGAAGCTATTGAGGCTGGCGCGGTCATCCAGGAGTTGTGGGTGCTTAAAGGCGCCAAGGGAGAACCTATTGACACCCTCCAGTCGCTCTTTTCGGCTGTCGGCGGCAAACTGCATTACGTTGAGCGCGCCGAGCTTGACCGAATCGCCCCCGGCGCGACACATCAAGGAATTATAATCCGTGTGCTAAAGAACGACCCGCTCACCGTCCCGGAACTCGTTGAAAAATTAAAAGCCGGTAACCAGCAGCCGGTTATTCTGTTGGACGGCGTGGAGGACCCGCAGAATTTGGGCGCCATCATGCGTTCCGCGGAAGTGTTGGGCGCGGGGGGAATCATCGTGCGGAAACGCCGCGCCGCCGGCTTGACGCCAGCCGCGGTCAAAGCATCCGCCGGCGCCGCCTTCCATCTGCCGATTGCGGAAACCCCGAATCTTGATTACGCCATCCGCACTCTGAAAGACAACGATTACTGGGTTTACGGTTTTGATTCCAATGGTGATGTTTCACTCTGGGATATCTCGCTGACCGGCCGGCTGGGATTCGTCTTCGGCGCGGAAGGGGCGGGTCTGGCGCATCTCACCAAACAGCGTTGCGACCGCCTCATCCGCATTCCGCAGTCGGGCAGGGTCGGATCGCTGAATGTATCAGTCAGCGTGGGAGTGGTGATGGCGGAGTGGCTGCGTCAACAACAGGCTTCACGATAGGATTGGAGTGCCGCGTCACATCAACATAATACTCATCCCCGACGGCGGCGGTCAACGTCGTAATCTCCGGTTGTCGGTCCCGTTGCTCAAGGTTGCTCTCTGGGTCGGCGCGGTTCTGGCGCTGGGCATCCTGGCGATCATTATCAGCTACGGCAATCTAACCCGCAAAGCGCTGGACTACAACCGTGTGGCGGCTGAGAAGAACGAGCTGGCCGAGAAGAACAGACGCATCCTGGAGGTCGCTCAAGATGTGGAAGCAAGCCGAAAAATCCTGGCTCAAATCGTTCGCTCATTGGGCGGTCATCTTGACCTGAGCGCCCTTAGCGCTTCGGACAGTTTGCTCAAGCACAGCAGTTACGAGCCCGGCAACCTCGCCCCCGGTGACATCAATGCCCTGATGAACCAACAGTCCTACGCCGTTGAAGAGCTGATCTCCTATGGCTTGCCCACCAATATGCCAGTCAACGGCTTTATTTCGCAGGGTTTTCGCGAAGATCCCATACTTCCCAGCCGCAGCCACCGCGGGATAGACATCGCCGCCCGCACCGGCGTTCCGGTCACCGCCGCCGCCGACGGACGGGTCATCTTCTCCGGCTGGACCTCCTATTTCGGCAACTGCCTGTTGGTCGGGCATCCGGGTGGTTACACCACCTTTTACGGACACAATCAGGTCAATTTGAAATCGGCCGGCGAAGACGTCAAACGCGGCGAGCCGATTGCTCTGCTGGGCAACTCCGGTCATTCCAGCGCCCCGCATCTGCATTTTGAAATTTGGAAAGACGGGATGCCGCTGAATCCGGAAGAGTTCCTGCAAACCGGTGAATAAGGCGGCGAAATTGCGGTTATCGCATCCTTTTCCACGCCGATTTTGTGAAACCGCCTGATAAAGCGCATTGAATCTGTTGCATCTTAAGCTACAGAGAGCTATTTTTCAAAATAATTATCAGGAACCCAATCAGTCTTGGCGAAACTCAGCAACAACAAACTCATCGGCGGCGAGCTGTCCACCATCGTCGGTCCCGACGCTGCCATCACCGGCGACCTGACCGTCCAGCATTCCCTGCGAATTGACGGACAGGTCAAGGGCAACTTGAACTCCGGCGAAACTGTCACCGTCGGCTCCACCGGCTTTGTGGAGGGCGATATTACCGCCCGCGACGTCATCGTCGGCGGTCGCGTGCAGGGCAGGATTTCGGTGAGCGGCAAGACGATACTGGAAGGCACCTCCACCCTCAACGGCGACCTGAAAACCGTCCGACTGGTAGTAGAGGAAGGGGCGGTCTTCAACGGTATCAGCGATATGAGCGCCCGCGGTGAAGGACAGCTTCACCCTCCCAAAAAGATTCAGCTTTTTGAAGAACCGCAGCCGCCCCAATGAGCCTCCCCACGGCGTGGGGGGGATTTCTTAAGCCCCATATTTACGTTTTTTTTCACAAGTAAGTAAGGGTGGCGCCGATGCCGGAGAAGGATTTCTGGAGGGGAATGACGACCTACAGCAGCCTCGGCTTTACCCTCGCCGCGGCGGTGCTGGCGATGTTCTTCCTCGGCTACTGGGTGGACGGCAAGCTCCACACCAGACCGCTCTTAGCCATAATTGGCGCGTTCGTCGGGTTTACGGGCGGGTTCATCAAGCTGGTGCAGACTCTGAACAGGCTGCAAAAGGAGCAGGAGAAGGATGACCATCCAACGCCGCACCCGTAGCCGCCAGTTCGCTGCGCTGAGCCTTCTGGTCGCTGCGGCCATCAGCTACTTCATCCCACCGGTTGGATTGAGCATCGCGAAGATGGGGGGCATGGCGCTGGCGCTTGTGGCAGTTGTTCCAGTCTTCTTCCTTATAAAGAGCGCGTTGACCACCGAATTAACTAATAGGTTGTTAGGCGCTTTCGTTGGTGGATTCCTATTCAAACTGGTCTTTATTTTGATTGGAGTCTGGCTGGCGGTTTCATTGCTGAAATGGCAAGTCATCCCCTTTACTGTTAGCTGTCTGTCATTTTTATTCGCTTTGCAAGTCTGCGAAGCGTTATATTTTTGGGGGAGGAAGGGTTCCTGAGATGGGCTGGGTGGTTCCGATACTTGGGTTGGTGCTTTTGCTTACCGGCGGCTTGCCTGTCGGGAAATTCCCTTTAGCCATGAGATTGGTCTCGCTTCCCGGCATTACCGCACGACTCTCTGGTTTATTAATCGTGTTGCTTTCATTCACTTCCTTTGGTTCCGAGACATTGGTTATCATCGGATGGGTGATGGCAGTGGCGCTTTTATTAGTGTCAATGGTGGCATCTCTCACCGGTCGGGCGAAGTAGGATTATCAAACTAAGACGAAAAGAAAGCAGAATGCTGTCAGGTGAGGACACCTGACAGCACCCTTGGAAAATGACCGAACCCACAACACATACCGCGACGCAAGCCATTCACGATACCCTTCAAGCAGTCCACGGCGCTCTCGCCCATACCGCCGAAGCCGCTCACGCCGGCGGTCACGCCGAGACTGTGGACATCGTTCACCACCTCACCGACCTGAACTCGGTAGAGTTTCTGTTCAGGACCTTCAGTTTGGACAAGCTCCATTTTGAACTGTTCGGGATAGACCTCAGCATCACTAAGCCGGTCATTATGATGTGGGTGGCGGGATTGATACTGACGCTTTGCCTGCTGCTTGCGTTCCGCGGGGGGCGTCTGCTGCGCAACAAGTTCGCCCATCTGTTGGAAGTCTATATCCTGTTCATCCGCAACGAAGTGGTTTACCCCATCATCGGTGAACATGATGGCCGGCGGATGCTGCCATTTTTCCTGACGGTCTTTTTCTTCATCCTGTCAATGAACCTGTTGGGGATGGTTCCCTGGGGGGGGACCGCCACCGGCAATGTGAATGTGACGGCGGGACTGGCAATCATCGCCTTCCTCGTGATTCAGGGGATGGGGATGGCGAAGAACGGGGTGATTCATCACTTCAAGGGGATGGTGCCGTCGGGGCTGCCGGCGTTTGTGATTCCGATTATGATTCCTGTGGAGTTGGTGGGGACGTTCGCCAAACCGTTTGCGTTGTGCATCCGACTCTTTGCAAATATGGTCGCCGGTCACGCGGTGATACTGGCTTTTTTGGGGCTGATCTTTATGGCGAAGAGCTACGTTATGGCGCCGCTGCCGATAGCGGGGGTGGTGTTCATATCGGTTCTGGAAGTGTTTATCGCCCATCTGCAGGCGTTCATATTCACGATTCTGACCTGCCTGTTTACGAGTATGACGATGCATCCGGGGCATTGAGGGAAACTGAATGCAGTTTAGCAAAACGTCAAATAGTATCGTTGTCAATCTTCCTATTACAACACCGACGGGCAAAATTCGTGTTAAAAGACCCAGTCCGGGATTGGCTGCGTCGCCAGTTGCCTGTCGTAGTGAGCCGATCGCGGATGGCGATTATCTCGAGTGGCAGATCAGTTATGACACAGACGACATGCACGAGCCATCAATAGTGAAGGAGGTGATACTGCAAAAAAAGTCTGGAACCAGATATGGCTGCGAATTGGTCCGTCTGCTCGTGGAGGGTTTGAAGTTGAAATTGGTATCAGAGCTGCAAGTTAATGAGCTGAAAGGAGTAATGAAACAGGTCTCATTAGGGATTGAGGAGAGCGATTTTATTAGACGCGAGGCTGTGCTTCAAGAACATTCTATGCAAGCGTATGGATTTACTCGCTATAACCTCTTAGTTCCAAACTATGTTAAAGAAGCGGAGAGATATGCAGTTGAAGTCAAGATTGCCCATAAACAAAAAGCCGTCGGCAATCAGGCGATGATATATCTGAATCTTCCTGCCAAAACCTGCCGTGACACAGGAGCCAATACTATCGTCGGTCGGATTGCGGAGAGAAATGAGTTGGTTGATTATACGATTGATCGTTCCAATTCGGGACTAATATTTGACGCTATTTTGGCTTTCGTAGTTGCTTCTGGCAGACATCGTGACGACATGGTCGCGATTTTTGAGGCACTCAATTTATGAAACTGAATGCTATAATCCATGGCGATGCCTGCGAAGCACTTAGAGATATTCCCGCCAACGTGGCTCAGTCCATCATTGCGGATCCGCCTTATTATAATGTGCTCAAGGAAGATTGGGATACTCAATGGAGTGAGTCAGAGGAATATCTGGATTGGTCACTTGTTTGGGTTTCCGAAGGCATGAGAATTCTTAAAGAGGATGGCTTGTTCTTTTGTTTTGGCCAACTTGGAAAGAGGGAGCATGTTTTTATCCATCTCATGTCGGCACTTTGCTTGCGATACCAGTATCATGATTTGGTC
>Ga0315274_10009323_pt1 | contig 14196 bp, 10 predicted proteins | sample YL17G02_20_MG_FD_203700 | JGI IMG/M metagenome (GOLD analysis project Ga0315274, IMG submission 203700) | Sediment microbial communities from Yellowstone Lake, YNP, Wyoming, USA - YL17G02_20 | ecosystem: Environmental > Aquatic > Freshwater > Lake > Sediment | place: USA: Wyoming | collected... | reverse complement strand
GGATAAATTTCAACCTAAACGCAATTACTGGAAACTACCCCCTCATTCGATGATCTGGTACGAATATCACCGGCTAATTGATCCGGGATTGCTTGACGCGATCGTGCGTTTGAATATCCAGATCCCCTCCGAAAAAGTGCTTTTATATGATTCTCATCGCGGATTAGGATGGAATGACCCACGCGGTTGGAAAATCTTTGTCGGATTTAATTTGGAGCGGATCAACGAAAAATGGCTGGCCTATGAGAAGATCGTCAGCGAATTAATCAATCAAGGAATTCGACCCACATTGGTGAGCGTTGAATACCTGCATGCACCCTACTATCGTCTGGACTAAATGATATGGAAAAACCAACAATTGTCGGCATTGATTTCGGAACTACAAAGGTCTGCACCCTGGTCGCAGAGGTAGAAGAAGATGGCTCATTACGCATCATTGGGGTCGGTATTGAACCTTCCCGTGGAATGAAAAGGGGAGTTATTTCCGACCTTACATCAGCAACAGAATCCATTGTACGGTCAGTTCAAAAAGCCCAACGAACTTCCGCCTATGAAATACGGTCGGCTCTGGTAAGTCTGGCTGGAACGCAGGTTTCCTCTGTCAATAGTGTTGGTCCGGCAGGTGTTTCCAACGGAATTGTGAGCCAGGTAGATGTCAACCGCGCCATGGAAGCTGCTCAGGCAATCGCCATCCCGCATAACCGCGAGATTATCCATGTCATTCAGCGAGGTTTTACTCTGGATGGTCAGGAAAATATCCACCAACCCATTGGTATGCACGGCTACCGGCTTGAGGTGGAAGCCCATATCATCACCGCGGCAGCTATGGCGGTGGAGAATTTACGCAAGTGTGTGGAAGCCGCAGGGATTAAAGTTACTCATTTTGTCCTCAACCCGCTTGCCTCCGCTGAAGTTGTGCTTAGAGATAATGAACGCGAAGTTGGAGTGATGGTATGTGATATCGGAGGAGGTACAACCGATCTGGCGATATATATCAATAGCAGCGTATGGCACACCATGGTCATTCAAATTGGTGGAGATTTAGTCACATCCGATATTGCTCACGGGTTGCGCTTATCTCTGCAGCAGGCCGAAGAGGTGAAACATAAATACGGCCATGCCTCTCAGGCGGCAATTTCAAATGAGGATTACTTCAGTCTGCGTCCCTTTGGAGAGGAAAGTGCAGTGCGCATCAGCCGCAAGGAATTAGCCATCATTATTGAGGCCCGTATGGAAGAAATATTTAATTTTGTTCTGCAGGAAATCAGGCGTTCTGGATACGATAGTTTGTTGCCTGCAGGAATGGTCCTGACTGGCGGGTGCAGTCTTTTGCCCGGTATTCAGACCACCGCCCGCGAAATTCTAGGTATCCCCGTACGTATTGCCAAACCAGAAAATTTGGTTGGTCTTGTGGATCAACTGGATTCACCTGCCTTTTCCACCAGCATTGGTTTATTGAATTGGTCTTTACTTTTAGACCAAGCAGTAAAAAGAAAAAGTAAGGGTGGTCTGGGACCGCAAGCTGGTTCTGTGATTGACCGCATTAAGAACGTTTTAGGTATTTTCACCGTGGGCGACCAGGGCGACAAACAAGAATAGCAAGTTGAATAGTTAAACAAGGATTGGAGGAGAAAATGGAAATCAAAAAAGACGCACGTGAAATAAGGACAGAGACATTTGCCCGTATTATTGTGGTTGGCATTGGCGGCGGTGGCTGTAATGCCGTTAACCGAATGATCGATGCAGGTATTCCCGGCATCGAATTTATTGCCATCAACACCGATGTTCAATCTCTAATGAGCTCAAAAGCAAAAACCCGGGTAAGCATTGGGGATAAATTATTGGGCGGACGTGGTACGGGTGGAAATGCAGATTTGGGACGGAAAGCCGCCGAGGAATCAGCGGAAGATTTGTATGCGGTGCTCAAAGGCAGCGATATGGTATTCGTAACTGCTGGCATGGGTGGCGGAACCGGCACAGGTGCATCACCGGTGGTGGCTCAAATTGCAAAGGAATTGGACGCGCTCACCATCGGCGTTGTAACCCGTCCATTTATGTTTGAGGGTTCGAAGCGGATGCAGGTAGCAGAAATGGGAATTTCCAAGTTGAAAGAACAGGTAGACACTCTTATTGTGATCCCCAATGATCGTTTGCTGGCACTTTCCGATAATAAAACCACATTTAATGAAGCTTTCAGTATGGGTGATGATCCACTGCGTCAGGGTATTCAATGCATCTCTGAGTTGATCAGCTCCTCAGGTCTGGTCAATCGAGATTTCAATGATGTGCGCACTATCATGTCGATGGGTGGTGCAGCTTTCTTCGCTGTGGGGGAAGGTTCTGGCGAGGATTGCGCTCGTAAAGCTGCTGAAAACGCGATTACCAACCATTTATTGGATGTCACTCTCCAGGGGGCGCGTGGAATTCTGTTAAACATCACTGGCGGTCCCAGTTTAACCATGCATGATGTCAGCCAAATCGCCGGACTGATCCGCGAGATTGCTCATCCGGATGTCAATTTATTATTCGGTACCGCAATTAATCCCCAACTTGGAGATGTCATCCGCGTAACTGTGATTGCCACAGGGTTTGATCAAACCGATATACGGAGTAGCAGCATCCGCCGTATCTTTCATCATCCAGATGAAATTGTAAATGGCGAAAGAAATGGCAATGAGTCTGGCTCTGAAACCAACCAAAGAAATATAATGGAGAAATTTTCCAATACTTATTATGATCCCGATAATATAGAGATCCCGGCTTTCTTACGCAACCGCGAGAAGAAATAATAGAATCAAATTCATTTTCTCCTTGTTAAGGGGTATGGGTATCTCCGCCTACTCATACCCCACTAATCTAACCCCCTTTTCTGCAAACAGGTATATTTTTTTGTCCTTCAAATCCACATTTGGATTATTTAAGTTTTAAAACCCACCTTTCCGCTTGTCCTTAAGCATGGGGTATGCTAAAATAATGCACACCTAAAGCACCCCGAAAGCATCAAACCCCCATATATGGGGGATATCTGGAAAGTGCACCCCCTTTCATAACTACATCAACCGGGGAAAATTGGTTTAATAACCAAAAATGGAGAGCGATCATGCGTTGTCCTCAATGTGCTCATCTGGAAAGCCGTGTCATCGATACCACACCTGATTCGCATGGAGGTATCCGGCGCCGCAGAGAATGCGAGAACTGCCATTTCCGATTCAGCACCTATGAACGCCCGGTAAAAACAACGCCCATGATTATCAAACGAGATAAAACACGTGAAGAATTCAGCCGGGAAAAATTGTTGCAGAGCATTAAGATTGCCTGCGCCAAGCGCCCCATTCCGACCGCTGAAATTGAACGTCTGGCTGGTGAAGTAGAAGCCCGGCTTCAGGAGACCAATAAACTAGAAGTACCCTCACGAACAATCGGAGATCTGGTCATTGAGGGTCTAAAAAAGTTGGACCTTATCGCATATATCCGCTACGCAAGCGTTTATCTCCCACTTGCCAACTTGGAAGAATTCCGTAATGAAATTGACCGGCTACTCAAAGGAGAGTAACTTTGATTCCAAAAAAATCCCGTAAAAAGAATAATCTCCTGCCTTCCCCTCCTCTACCTGAAGGATTATCGAAAGTAAACCTATCTGAAAATGCCATTCAAATTCTTAACCGCCGATTTATCCGTCATGGTGAGAATGGAGGATTAACGGAAAGCGCAGAAGAGATGTTCTGGCGCGTCGCCTTTCACATTGCCAAAGTTGAGAAAGATTGGGAGAAACCAGTTGAGGAACGTGCCATTCAATTTTATGAAGTAATGGTTTCCAAGAAATTTTTTCCCAACAGCCCGACCTTTACCGGTGCCGGTACACCCCTGGGGCAACTGGCTGCCTGTTTTGTACTGCCCATTTCGGATGATATGGGTAAAACCTCTTCAGGAATTTTTCAAACTTTACGGGATGCCTCTCTGATCCAGCAAACAGGTGGCGGTAACGGATTTTCATTTTCCCCATTGCGTCCCAAGGGTAGCCAGGTAAATTCCTCAGCTGGTCAGGCGACCGGTCCGGTGGGTTTTCTACGTGTTTACGATAACGCCTTTGGCGAGATTGCCCAGGGAGGAACCCGGCGTGGAGCCAATATGGCTGTACTGCGCGTGGAACATCCGGACATCGAAGAATTTATTGAATGCAAGACCAACGAAAACCACATCACTAATTTTAATATTTCGGTTGGCGTAACTGATATCTTCATGAAAGCTGTTGAAAACGATGAAAGTTGGGAGTTGAAATTTCCGGACGTATTGGATGAGCGTTACCACCATTTTGAAGGCTCATTTGAACAAGCGAGTCAGCTTGGTATTCCTCTTATTACTCATAAACAAATCCGCGCACGTGAACTTTTTAACCGTATTGTTGCTCAGGCGCATCACAACGGAGAACCGGGATTACTATTTCTGGATACTGCCAATCGCGGAAATCCTGTTCCTCATCTCTATCACTTGGAAGCCACCAATCCCTGCGGTGAGCAATGGTTGGGACCCTATGAGAGTTGTTGTTTGGGATCGATTAACCTTTCCCAATTCCTAGGAGAACAGCAGACCGTCCAATGGGATGAACTGCAAAAGGCAGTGAACACAGCCGTGTTTTTTCTGGACGATGTAATTAATGCCAATCAATTTGTTCCAGCTGTCCCCCAATTAAAGGAAAACGCCATGCGTGCCCGTCGTATTGGGCTGGGTGTGATGGGATTGGCGGATTTGATGTTTCATATTGGGGTAAGGTATGGGTCTGCTGAAGGGCAGGAATTGGCTTCACAGGTGATCGAATTCATCCGCTTCCATGCCATGCAGACCAGTATTGAACTCGCTAGAGAGCGCGGCGCGTTCCCTGCCATCAAAGGCAGCATATATGACCCTGAAAATATCACCTGGCAGCCTCCCCTTGCACTGATGGAATACCAGCATGACTGGGGCAGGTCTGAGTTGAACTGGAAAACAATTCTGGATGGCATCCATAGGCATGGTATTCGTAACGCTGCCCAGACCACCATCGCTCCCACCGGAACGATTGGTACAGTGGCAGGATGTGAAGGTTATGGCTGCGAGCCGATCTTTGCCCTGGCTTACACCCGCCATGTCAACGATAACGGCAAGGATCTGGCGCTGACTTATACTAGCCCACTTTTTGAACAAGCCCTGGTGAAAATCGGCATACCTGAAAAAAAACGTAAAGAAATTGTCGAACATGTGATGCACACAGGCACCTGCCAAAATATCGCCGAACTGCCGGAAGAAATTCGCCATGTATTCGTAGTATCACAGGATATCAGCGCTGAAGAGCATGTGCGCATGCAAGCCGCCATGCAAGCTTTTGTGGATAACAGCTTATCCAAAACCATCAATTTTCCCACTTGTGCTACACAGGATGAAATTGCCAATGCCTACCTGTTGGCCTGGAAATTGGGCTGCAAGGGAATTACTGTTTATATTACGGGTTCTCGTGAAAAAGAGGTTCTGGAAACCGCGGTTACTGCTGAAAGCAAGGAAGTCCATGAATTGATAACCCCTCTTACCCCGGAGGACGATCAGATTTGGCTGAAAGAAGCTGAGTTTCAACCGCGCATGTGGACGGAAGCGAAAAAACCGCGCCCCCGATTGTTACCCGGTCAAACCTATGGTATTGAAACCCCGGTGGGCAAGACTTTCGTTACCATCAATGAAAATGGACATCAGCAGCCTTTTGAGGTTTTCATTAACACCGCCAAAGCCGGTACGGATGTGGGCGCAGATTCAGAAGCCATAGGTCGTTTGATTTCCTACATATTAAGAATATCCTCACCCATTGAACCCAGCCAACGCCTGCAGGAAGTCTGGCGGCAGATAAACGGTTTAGGTGGTGGACGTACCCTGGGGTTTGGCCCCAACCGAGTGCGCTCTCTGCCGGATGGCGTCGCTCAGGTGTTAGCTGAATACATGGAAAACAGGGCAGAACACATCACCGATGAAGAATCCAAACCTATTAATCAACTATTCAGGGTAGAGCCTGCATTAGATGATTTCAATAAAACCGGCTGGGAAAAAATGCGTGACCAGAATATGTTCAAAATTGGTGATATCTGCCCCGAATGCGGTCAGGCAACCGTTGTCAACGAGGAGGGCTGCCGCAAGTGTTATGCGTGCGGGTATAGCGAGTGCTGATCAATTTTGGAAATAACGTATCTAAGAAATAATAAATTCGATAAAAGATTTTTCAGTCTTGCTTGTATCAGTATAATATATGAAATTGAGCTTGAAGGATACCCGCTATGGCAAAGAAACTAATCCTGGTAGCTGGCAACATCGGTTCAGGAAAAACCTCGCTCACCGAACGCATCGGTGAACGGCTGGGCTGGCGCACTGCATACGAATCCGTAGCGGATAATCCCTACTTACCCCATTTTTATAAGGACATGAAATCCTGGTCATTCCACCTTCAGGTGTACTTCCTTGGTCACCGCGCCAAACAGCATTTGGAGATGGCTAACGATCCGCGTTCTTCCATCATTGACCGATCCATTTACGAGGATGCTTTCATCTTCGCCCGCGCCCTGAATCATATGGACAACCTGAGTGAAATGGACTATCACACCTATCTGGATGTCTTTGACTTACTGGTTCAAACCCTGCCAGTGCCTTCCATGCTCATTTACCTCAAATGCCCGGTACAGGTACTGCTGCAGCGGATCAACAAGCGCGGCCGCGAAATTGAAAGCGGCATTAGCGCGGATTACCTTTCCCTTCTGGAATCCTATTATGATGACTGGATGCGCGGCTTTGATGCTTGCCCGGTACTTACCATCCGCACCGATGACCTGGACTTTGTTCATAAGCGCCAGCATCTGGATACTGTAATTCAGCGAATCAATGAAACCTTGTCGGGTAAAGAAGAAGTCATATTCTAGTTAATTTCCGAATTTTGTAAAAAAAACAATGATTTTTTACCAATCAATCATTGGAATAGTAACTTTTCCGACTGTTTAGGATGCGACATGTTTACACAATTAAATGAACTCAAAATACCCGCCGTAAATGAAAATCAATATCTTGAAAAATTGAACTGAAGAATTAATCCGGGCTTATTCCCCAAAGAAATATTTTAAAACCCGGCAGATTGCCAGACTCACCCATAAATCCATCTCAGGTCTTTTTTCGTAATAGGCTTTCCATAAGCCACCTTCTTCCTGATGTTGGATAAACCAATCCAAGCCCTTCGCAATATCAGCATCATCACGAGTAAAACCTAGTTTGCCCAAGGTATCCAGTGCAGAGAGCAAATCAGTCCACCAGAAAGGGAACTGGAAATTCGTCCAATATTTAATATCTTTATGGTCATTATAAGCATCGGGTTTAAGAAATCTTGATTTCAACAGGTCGCCAGCTTTTTTTATTTCTGGAAGGAATTTGTATTGTGGATAAGCTGCAAATGCGCGCAGGATCATACCGGTAGCCAGATGCGAAAACGGTTTGGTGCGGTCAGGCGGAATGGGATTATCCTTTGCCACTTGATACAAATAGGTAATTTTATATGCCTGCAGCGGAATGAACCATGCCCCATCATTTTGGCGCATCGAAAGCAGCCAGTCTAATCCCTTGATCATTTTTTCATCCTGGTCATAACCAGCTTTGATGATGAGTTCCAGAATGGCAGCCATGTAATAGGGCATATATTGATTGGAGAGAATTCCGCGGATATCACCTTCGCCCGTTTGACAGGAAAAAATATAATCCACGGCCTTTTGAAGATTGGAATGAGCACGGTTAAATCCATATTTTTCCACCAGATAACGCAGGTTGCGGAAGGTCTCGAGCAACTCATAATTAGTGCCGATAACGTTACTGGAAGTATTCCCGGGGTATTTCCAGGACCCATTTTCTTTTTGTTTGCTGATGATTTTTTTTGGCTCTGGCAGTTCCCATAAGGTCTCAATCGGTACCACTTTGTAGTTTAGTAAGTCCCGTTCAACAAAATAGAGTAATGCCGGGTTTTGTGCAAGCAATAATTTGTTTAACGGATTAATGCGTAAAAGATCTATCCATCCCATAGGTTTACTCCTATAATATTTATTATATAAAAAAATGAATTTTGCGAATCAGCTTTATGTTAAAATTCTTTGGGTTTTTTCATACAACTAAAATGATTTTTCTGCGTAGATAAGGTAGAAAAATTGAAAACGGACCTCCATGTGAGCCCCATCGAAGCCGAATACTTACAAAAAGCCCTGAAGGGTGATGAAGATTCTTTCACAGCGCTGGTTGAGATACACCAGACGCATGTCTATAATTTATGCTACCGTATGCTTGGCAGTCCACAGGAAGCGGAGGACGCCGCTCAGGAGACTTTCTGGCGTGCTTATCGCAACTTGCAGCGTTACGATACCGCCCGCCCTTTCACTACCTGGCTTCTTTCCATTGCCGCCCATTACTGCATCGATCAGCAGCGCCGGCGGCGTTTACCCACCATAGAATTGGATGAATTATTAGATATGGAAAATTTTACCCCAGATCCAGGTCCAACCCCGGAAAAAGAGGCGGCGGAAAAAGAGGAAATTGAAGCAGTACAACAGCAACTGGCTGATCTTAACCCCAATGACCGGGCTGTACTGGTATTGAGGTACTTTCACGAATTTTCAGAAGATGAAATTTGTCATACGCTATCCCTCTCTAAGAGTGCGGTCAAGAGCCGTTTACACCGTGCGCGGCTGCATATGGCTGAACAACTAATCGCCCAAAAAAACCGTATTAAAGTTGAAGGAAGAAGCAATGAAACACAAACTGTTTGAATCCTGGATACTGGATAATTCACCCATTACTAAAACCGAGCAGCAGCAGCTCAGAGAACATCTTAAAGCCTGCCCGCAATGTCAGAGATTACAGACCGCCTGGCTTGAAAGTCAGAATCGGATTAAATCGGCCAGCGTTAATGAACCGCAGCCCGGATTCAGTCAACGCTGGCAAACAATGCTAAGCAAACGTCGTGACCTTGAAAAAAACCGTCAGGTTCGCCGAACCCTGTTAATTCTGGTGATATTGATGGGCATGGCATCTCTTGTTTACATGCTTCAAAACAACCTTCTGGTCACATGGATTGTCTCAGCAATCAGTATAATTGCATCCTTATTCATTTATATGTCCAAGGCATTGGCAGGAATCGGGGAGTTACTTAGTGAAACCCCTGCATTGGTCTATGGATTTGGTTTCCTTTCCCTGGGAGCAATAGCGGCCCTACTCGCCTCAACAGCTTTTATTCTCTGGAACATATTAAAAAAGGGAAGTCAAAAACATGCGTATGACGCTGAAGATTAATCTTCTTCTGATCCTGATGCTTTGCCTGGGGCTGAGTGCCTGTAATATTAATACCCCACTTGCCATGCAAAACTCGCAAGGGGAATTACAAGGTAATCAGCTATTGATTGGTAGATCTTTCACACTGGAAGCTGGAAATAATATCAAAGGAGATATCGTCGGCATAGGTACTGATCTCACATTAAAATCAGGGTCAATGGTGGAAGGCAATATTCTGCTTGTCGGGAGCTCACTGGAAATAGGCGGGATAGTGTATGGTGATCTGAACCTCTTTGCTGGTAATTCCCGCATAATAAATAGTGCGATTCTGAATGGCGATATCAACCAATTTTTTCATCATGTAGTTCTCGAGCATGACGCCCAGATAACCGGCAAGATGAATTCCTTTACCTTTCCTGGATTTCCTGCGGAACAAATTTCCGGATTCGTTTCCACAGCGACAGAATGGATCAGACCAAACCGCTGGTTCTTATGGGATTTCTCACGAACCCTGGTATTAAGTTTATTGGCACTTCTGGCAGTAATGCTGCTAAAAAAACCAACCACGAGAATCAGCTCCCAAATTCAATCCCAGCCTTTCGTTGCCTGGGGAGCAGGAATTTTCATCGCTCTGGCTACACCTTTTGTGGCATTGATCCTGATTATCACAATTTGTCTGCTACCTATTGGACTTTTATTATTATTGGCGTTAGCGCTTTCGTACCTACTTGGTTGGTTGGCTCTTGGGATTGTAATTGGCAAATTTGCCCAACGATGGCTACGGACTCACTGGTCGGAAGAATTGCAGGCATTTATGGGTTCATTAATACTTGGCTTGGTCACGTCGATTATCAGCTGGATTCCCTGCATCGGTTGGATTTTTAATTTCATAATTGGCTGCATTGGGCTGGGAGCGGTCATTATCACCCGATTCGGCACTATTGCCCCGCAGGGTAACCTTATTTCAGGTCCCATTACCCTGGTAGATGAACCTCCCAAACTACCTGACATAAAACCGGTAGCTGAAAAACCCAAGAAAAATAAGAAAATATCAAAATAGCTTTTCAAAGAAACCTGATCCTTAATGACCAGGTTTTTGTTCTTCTTATAAAATAGTCATAGCCCGATTTTTGTTTTACAATCATAGCAATCGGTACAGATTATCTATCTATAACTTATATTGATTAGTTAGCAAGGATAACCCATGAAACAGGTTTTACAAAATATGCGTACTGGCACCACATCAGTTAATGAAACCCCCATCCCGCAGGCTCGCCCTAAAACTGCTTTGGTGCGGACAGCTGTATCACTGGTATCGGCTGGAACGGAACGGATGCTGGTGGATTTTGCCAGTAAAAATCTGTTGGAAAAAGCCCGTTCCCGCCCTGACCTGGCCAAACAAGTGATGGATAAAGCCAAACGGGAGGGGGTACTTTCCACGGTGCAGGCTGCTTTTAATCGTTTAGACCAGCCGATGACACTGGGTTATTCTTCGTCTGGAACGATCGTGTCTTGTGGAGATGAATTAATTGGCTATAAACCAGGTGACCGTGTGGTGAGTGCTGGAGGGGGACATGCTGTCCATGCTGAATACGCTGTTATCCCACAAAACTTATTAGCGCACTTGCCAGACAATGTAGATTTTGAATCTGGTGCATTTGCCACCATGGGCGCCATCGCCATGAATGGTTTTCGTCTGGCAAAAATCCAACTTGGTGAAAGCGTTGCCATTATCGGATTGGGTCTACTGGGGCTCATCACAGCAAAATTAGCACTGGCTGCCGGTTGTGCAGTCTTTGGAACCGATACAAATCCGGACCGGGTGAAATTTGCTAAAAAACTTGGATTTAATGCCTCAACCCGCGCAAATGCAGAAAAATCCGGCATGTCCTTCACCATGGGGCGTGGATTTGATGCCATCTTAATTTGTGCAGATACTCCCAACGCAGATACTGTTGTTCTGGCAGGGCAAATCGCCCGTGACCGGGGGCATGTGATTTCCCTGGGTGTGGTTGGAATTGACCTGCCCAGAAAACTATACTATGAGAAAGAACTCTTTTTCCAGGTTTCGCGTTCCTCCGGTCCTGGCAGATATGATCTGAAGTATGAAGAAGAAGGAGCCGATTACCCGCTGGGTTATGTTCGTTGGACCGAAGGGCGCAACATGGAAAGTTTTGTGAATTTAATTAATGATGGGAAATTAACTGTCAAAGACCTGATCACCCACCGTTTCCCTGTAGAAAAAGCAACCGCTGCCTATCAGCTCATCACCGGGAAAGACTCCGAGCCATTCCTGGGTATTCTATTAACTTACAACCCTAAAAAAAGAGAAATTCAGACCCGCATACCCATAACAATCGAAGAGGATTTACTTCAACCTTCCAAAGATGAGGTCGTAGTGGGAGTCCTTGGCGCAGGCAATTATGCCAATGCTGTTTTTCTACCCGCAATTGCCAGTATTGGTGGGACCTGCCTTCAGACCATTGTTTCCGCATCCGGAAGCAGTGCCAGCTTTGCTGCCAAAAAATATAAATTCGCGTTTGCCAGTTCATCTGAAAATGATATCTTTCAAGACAAGAAAGTAAACACGGTTATCATCCTCACCCGTCATAATGAGCATGCCCGCCAGGTAGTACAGTCACTTAATCTGGGTAAACATGTCTACTGTGAGAAACCTTTGGCAATTAATGAAGAACAGCTGAAACAGGTTGAAAAACCATTGAGTAAAAAGAACCATCCTATACTGATGGTGGGCTTCAACCGGCGTTTTTCTCCTTTCGGGCAGGCGTTGAAAGAATTCCTGGCTGACCGCAGCGAACCCTTGTATGCCCATTACCGCGTCAATGCGGGCTTTTTGCCTCTGAATCATTGGCAGCATGACCCGCTAGTTGGTGGCGGACGTATTATTGGCGAAGGATGCCACTTTATTGATTTCATTACCTTTTTGGTAGGGCAATCACCCATTTCCGTTTTCGCCCAAGCCTTGCCGGACAATGGAAAATACAACCAGGATAATGTATTGATAACCCTTGAATTCCCGGATGGTTCTATCGGCAGCCTGGCATACCTTGCCAATGGGGATAAAAGTTTCTCCAAGGAGTATCTGGAGGTCTTTTGTGGGGTGAGGATAGGAATTATGGACGACTTTACTCACCTGACCACCATCAGTAATGGTCAACGCAAGGAACAGCGTTCCAGATTAGGCCAGGATAAGGGTCATTGCGCTGCCTGGCAGGCATTTCTATCTTGTATCAAAGATGGAAAAGAACCTCCGATTTCTTATCATGAATTAATTCACGTTTCAAAAGCAAGCATTGCCGCAATGAATTCACTCAAAACGGGTTTAAAAATTACTCTCAATTAATTAGACCTAACCACTTAGAATGAACAAGCTGGTCCTTAACTTAAAAACAGTCTCCCAATTGGGACTGAAGTACAGCATCCTTTATGGAATTTATCAGTTTGGACTGTGGAGCGGTCATTACCGACGCACAACACCCTCAAGCTTTTTTTTGCCTATCCCAGATCTATCCCCCGAGAATGTAATCTGGCCTGTTCAAATACCGGAAAAAGATTCTCTTCAGAAAGTCCTTTCATTTGGGAAAAAAGACCTTATGAATGAAGCCGATGAAATATTGAACAGTCGTTTCCGTCTCTTTGGAGGATCAGCAGAGTACTATTCCTTTAAAAACCACGTAGATCTTCCCCATTGGTCATCTTATGAATTTGGAAAAGCAGCTATCGATACTGAGGATATTAAACTAATCTGGGAACCCGCTCGATTTGGTTGGGCCTTTATTCTGGCACGCGCCTATACTCTTTCAAATAATGAAACCTATGCGCAATGTTTTTGGCATTTGTTTGATGAATTCACAGCTGCAAATCCCTTCAATTCCGGTCCGAATTGGTGCTCCGCTCAAGAAGTCGCCCTGCGGCTGATTGCGCTGATTTTTGCTGGTTCAATTTTCAGGAAATCCAAATCAGCAACATCTCAACGCATGCTGATGCTTCTGGCATCAATTTATATGCACGCCAAACGTATTCCGCCCACCCTGGTCTACGCTCGTGCCCAAAATAACAATCATTTGATCAGCGAAGCAGTAGGATTGTATTGCGCAGGCTCGTTTTTCAAGTCCTTGCGGATCGCCACCCAATGGAAAACACTGGGATGGAAATGGTTCAATCGAGCCATACAGGAACAGATTGCGGAAAATGGGGAATTTATCCAACATAGTCTTAATTATCATCGTTTGATGCTGCAAGCGTCCTTATGGATGGATTTCATCGCCAGAGTAAACCATGAGAAATTTCCAGATTTGACGCTGGAAAAACTATCGATGGCCACAGAATGGCTCTTAAATTTTATTGAGCCTTCCAATGGTCATGTCCCAAATCTTGGGCATAATGATGGTTCCAATATTTTTCCTCTTTCCCAATGCTCTTATGCCGATTACCGACCGGTGGTTCAGGCAGCCAGTTGTGCATTCTTAAGAAAAGGTGTTCTACCTCCCGGTATCTGGGATGAAAGCTGTCTTTGGCTGAATCGGCCGATTTCACCCAACAGGGTGAAAACTTTTAAACTTTGGCATACTGACGGAGTTCCCTGGTTAGGTGATTCAATATCCCGGGTTTACCTTCAATCAATAAACTATCGCAGCCGTCCGGCACATGCAGACCAACTACATGCAGATTTCTTTTATAGGGGCTACAACCTGGCAATGGATGCGGGCACTTATCTATATAATGCCCCTCCACCCTGGGAAAACGCTCTTGCACAAACCCGTGTGCATAATACGATAACCATTGATGGGTTCGATCAGATGCAGCGCGCCAGTAAATTCCTATGGCTGGATTGGGCTCAGGCACATCTTTTGAAATTTGAACCTG
>Ga0315274_10009322_pt1 | contig 14197 bp, 15 predicted proteins | sample YL17G02_20_MG_FD_203700 | JGI IMG/M metagenome (GOLD analysis project Ga0315274, IMG submission 203700) | Sediment microbial communities from Yellowstone Lake, YNP, Wyoming, USA - YL17G02_20 | ecosystem: Environmental > Aquatic > Freshwater > Lake > Sediment | place: USA: Wyoming | collected... | reverse complement strand
ACGGGGAGCAGCAAGATGGCGGTGGCGACGCGCTCCCTGAACATACGATCAGGTGGCCATCCGTTGAGGGGCTGTGCCGTAGCGCCGTTCGCGCCGGGCATAGTCCCAAAGCGCCTCGAGCAGTTCGTCCTTTCCGAAATCCGGCCAGAAGATTTCCGGGAAATACCACTCTGAGTACGCCGACTGCCAGACCAGAAAATTGCTGGTGCGCAGTTCGCCGGAGGTGCGAATGACCAAATCGGGATCGGGGCAATCCCACGTATACAGGTAGCGGTGCACCATGTCTTCATCGATCTTTTCGGGATCAACGCCCTCCGCCATCATCCGTCGTATGGCCTGTATGATCTCATCCCGCCCCCCGTAGTTCCAGGCCACGTTCAGCACCAGCCGCTGGTTGTTCCGGGTCAACTCGATGGCATGTCGCACTTTCCCCTGCAACGCGGGCGACAGCCGTTCCAGCCGGCCAATATGCTGAAGCCGGACACCCTTCTCATGCAGCTCCCTGAGTTGAGTATCGATGACCTCTTCGAGGATGTTCATCAATCCGTGGACTTCATCCGGGGGGCGCGCCCAGTTCTCCGTGGAAAAGGCGTAGATCGTCAGGTACTTGATCCTGAACTCCACCGCGGCTTCCAGAATACGCCGCAGGTTGTCCACCCCGGCACGATGACCCGCAATGCGGGGCAGGCTGCGTTTCCGCGCCCAGCGACCGTTGCCATCCATGATGATGGCCACGTGGGTTGGCAGAAGATCCGGAAGTCCTTTCTCAGGTGCTTTCGTCATGATCACCGGAACCGGGCCTAGACCTCGAGGACCTCGGCTTCCTTGCGCTGGCCAAGCTGATTGAGCTCTTCGATATAGCGGTCGGTCAGCTTCTGAAGGGAATCCTCACCGCGCTTGAGCTCATCTTCCGAGATGAGCTTTTCCTTCTCGAACTCGCGCAGGTCGTTGTGGACATCACGGCGGACGTTTCTCGCCGCCACCCTCGAATCCTCCGTCCGGCTGTGGACCACTCGGATGAGCTCCATGCGTCTCTCCTCGGTCAGCGGAGGGATGTTGAGCCGAATGATCTTGCCGTCATTGCCGGGGGTCAGTCCCAAATCGGAGGCCTGGATGGCGCGTTCGATCGCCTTCAGGCTTCCCGGATCAAAGGGACGGATAACGAGCAAACGCGGCTCGGGTGCGCTGATCGTGGCCAGCTGGATAAGGGGGGTGGGAGAACCATAGTAGTCGATGGCCAGGCGCTCCACCAGCGCGGGTGATGCGCGACCGGTGCGGATCGTCGCCAGATCCTCCTCCAGCGCCCGTACCGCTCCCTTCATTCTTGCCTCGGCCTCACTCAAGGCCTCATGGACCATGCTCAGCCCTCCTGAAACCGTTGCAGGGTTGGTATGGACTGCCCTTGCTCATAGAATAGCGCAAAACAGCCAAATTGCGAAGGTGGCTTTGCGCCAGGCGAAGGCCAACAGCCTGGGTCAGTGGGAAGAGATGATCGTCCCGATCGGATCACCCATGATGGCCCGGACCAGGTTCCCCGGCTGCCAGAGGTCAACCACCAGAATAGGAAGATCGTTGTCCATACACAGGGAGATGGCCGTGCTGTCCATCACCTGCAATCGCCGATTCAGCGCATCGATGTACGTGAGCCGATCGAAGCGCTTGGCGCGCGGGTCGAGCTCGGGATCGGTGTCGTAGACCCCGTCGACTTTCGTCGCCTTGATCACGATGTCGGCGTCGATTTCCATCGCCCGCAGCGCGGCGGCCGTATCCGTCGAGAAGTAGGGGTTCCCCGTCCCCCCACCCATCACCACCACTCGGTTCTTCTCCAGGTGCCGGATCGCCCGGCGGCGGATATAGGGTTCGGCCACGGCGTGCATCTCGAGAGCCGACATCACCCGCGTGACCACCCCCAGGCGCTCCAGCGCGTCCATCAGGGCCAGCGAGTTCATGACGGTCGCGACCATCCCCATGTAGTCGGCCGTCGCGCGCTCCATCCCGCGCTCGATCCCCTCCCGGCCGCGCCACAGGTTTCCTGCTCCGATCACGATGGCCACCTGCACGTCCAGGTCCTTGACCTCTTGAACCTTGGTGGCAACCTCCTCGGCGCGAATGGGATCGATGCCGAACCCCTGCGGGCCGGCCAGGGCTTCGCCCCCCAGCTTGAGCAAGACACGTGAGTAGATGGGTTGACGCATGATCCTTCTCGCGAGACAGGCGCTCAGGCCTGAATGAGCACTCGGGCCAACCTTGGGTTGGCCCGAGTCAACACGATCTGGCAGGTTGATGGACAGCCGCCTCGGTGAGAGAGGCGAACCGCATGCCTGGTGCCTGGGGCGAGCCCCCAGCCACCTTGACGCCATGAACCTCTCAACCCGTACGCGTCTGTCATGAAGTTCCTAGGCTTCCCCGACCGTCCAGCGCACGAAGCGCCGGATGGTGATGTTCTCCCCCGTGGCCGCTATGGCCTCCTTCAACAGCTCGGTGACCGTCTTGCTCTCGTCTCGCACATACGGCTGGCGCAGCAGGCAGACCTCATCATGGTACTTGCTCAGCCGTCCCTCGACAATCTTGTCCACAACCGCCGCCGGTTCTCCCTCTTCCAGCGCCTGCTTGCGCGCCTTCTCCCGCTGCTCCTCCACCACCTCCGGAGGAACATCTCCTGCGTCGAGGTAGAGCGGCTGCGCGCCGGCAATCTGCAGGGCGATCTCGTGGGCAAGAGCTCGGAACTCCTTCGTCCGCGCCACGAAGTCCGTCTCGCAGTTGACCTCCACGATCACCCCCACGCGGCCTCCGCCGTGGGAATAGAGCTCGAGCATCCCATTGCGAGTCTCCCGGCCGGCCCGTTCTTCGGCGGCGGCGATCCCTCTCTCGCGCAGAAGCGTGGCCGCCTTCTCCACGTCCCCAGCGGTTTCCTCCAGCGCATTCCGGCATTCGAGGATCGGCGCCCCCGTCGCCTGACGCAGTGCCTTCACCATGTCAGCAGTAATGCTCGTCGCCATGTGTCGCTCCACGTTGAACCGGTCTTCTCCAGGCGTCCCACTCAATCCAGGTTCTCGATCGGGTCGCCGTCCTCGGGTGCCTTCTCTTCGACAGTCGGCGAGCCCTCCATGGGGGCCTTCTCTTCGACAGTCGGCGAGCCCTCCACGGGGGCCTTCTCTTCGACAGTCGGCGAGCCCTCCACGGGGGCCTTCTCTTCGACAGTCGGCGAGCCCTCCACGGGTTGGGGCACTTCGATCACATCAGGCTTCTCGGCGACACGCCCGAGCTCCTCATGATCGAAATCGCCGCTCTGAAGTTTCGCCAGGGTGGCTTCCCCGAGGAGCTCTTCGTCGGTCATCTCCAGGACGACGGGGACACGCCGGGCAGGTCGTTCTGCACGACCGGCCTCCTCTTCCTCTTCGACCACGTCCTTCCGCATGGCCCACCCTTCCAGGACCGCATCCGCGATCTTGCCGGTCAGGAGCTTGATCGCCCGGATGGCGTCGTCGTTGGAGGGGATGACGTAATCCACTTTGCGCGGATCGCAGTTCGTGTCGACAAGGGCGATGACGGGGATGCCGAGGATATTGGCCTCGCGGGCAGCGGCCTCCTCGCGGCGGATATCGACGATGTACAGCAGGCTGGGGACCGACTTCATCGCCCGGATCCCTCCCAGCCTTTCTTCGAGACGCTCGATCTTGCGGCCCAGGAGGAGGGCCTCCTTCTTGGTCAGCCTCTCGAACTCACCCGCGTCGCGCTGCCGAACCAGGGTTTCCAGCTCGTCGATGCGGCTACGGATCGTTCGCCAGTTGGTCAGCGTGCCGCCCAGCCATCGCAAATTGACGTAGGGCATGTTGCACCGTTTGGCTTCCACCTCGATGGTTTCCTGAGCCTGCCGCTTGGTCCCGATGAAAAGGACCTTGTCGCCCGCCACGACGCTGTCCCGAACCAGGCCATAGGCCTTGTCGAGGGCCTCGACCGTCTGCTGCAGATCGATGATGTGTATGCCGTTACGTTCGGTGAAGATATAGGGCTTCATATGGGGATTCCACTTCCGGGTTCGGTGCCCGAAGTGGACTCCCGTTTCCAACAGGGCTTTCATGCTGATGACGGCCATAGGGGGAACCTCCGCGTTTTCCCTCCGCCTCCTTCATCCCCGGATGGAACCGACAGGCCTGTCGGCACGCGCAGCCAGGTCCAGAGACGTGTGGATTTGCCCCATGGGGGCATGATGTCTCCCGCCCTGCGGCGGGAGCGATGACAGTATACCATCCCGTCAAACGCCCGTCAAAGGCGCGATTTCCTCCTGTCAGTCATGATGGTATGACTGATCTGATGTCCCACGAACGGCGTCGCGTTTCAATCTTGGATTCCCCCGGCCGAAGAGACCGGCGGCATTCCTCGCGGTTTCCTTGCTGGCGTGGATCCGAAAGAGCCCTATGGGGTTTGCATGTCGCTTCGGCCCCAGGTGACGGCCAGGCGATAATCTCTCAGCCGCAAACGAAAGCCGGGTGGGAGGGTCGGATCGGCGAATGGTAAGAGTCGGCTTGTGCCCCAGATCCGACCCCAGCCGAGATGCCTGCTGGCCCCCCTCCCCGGTTTGTGCAGGTCTTGATCCTGCCCACGGGGAAGCCGGAATCGCACAAGCTTCACATTGCCTTTTCGGGGGGACGCCTGGCTCGGGAAGCGGGAGGACTACGAAGAGGCCGCCGCCTTCGCGCGCGCCCTCTTCAGGAACCTCTCCGCATCGATGGCCGCTCTGCGGTGGCGTGCTTCGCCGATAAGTTCTTGCCGGTCCCAGAGCTGGGCGCGGAACTCGATGCCGTTCCCTTCGACTCCGAGGACCTCGGCACGGATCCGGACTTTCTCCCCCAGAGGCGTCGGCGCGAGGTGACGCACTTCCACGAACACCCCGACCGTGGTCTGCCCGGCAGGGAGAAGGGGCTCGACCATGGAGCGGCAGGTGTTTTCGACGAAGGCCACCATCGCAGGCGTCGCATACACCGGCACACTCCCGCTGCCGATGTGGGTCGCGCTTCGCTCTTCGGTGACCTCTTGCTCAGCCTCGCTGACGGCTCCGGCGCGCAGAATCGTCGAGAGATCGGTCATGGGTCACGCACCTCCGGGGGTTCGGAATCCGTTGATTGCAGCGCGGTGACGAAGGCGACGGCGTGTTCGTGCGTATGGCTCAGGCTGAGAGACCACACCTCGAGGCCGAGCCTGCGCGCCTCCTCCAGAGCCCGGCCGCGCAGCCGCAGCAGCGGCTGGCGGCGAGGACCGTTGATGATCTCGATCTCTTTCCATCCGACCTTGCCGATGCCCGTTCCCAGGGCCTTGGCGACGGCCTCTTTCGCCGCATAGCGCGCGGCCAAAGCAGGAGTGCGGCCGCCCGACTCGATCAACTCCTGCGGGGTGAAGAATCGATCGAAGAAACGGTGGCCGTGGCGGAGAATCGCACGATCGATCCGCTCGATCTCGATGATGTCGACGCCGGCGCGCAGCATGCCCTACCCTCCGGCCGACCCAGGCCCTGCGACCGCGACGACCAGGCGCTTCGGATCCAGGTAGCGGCGGGACATGTCAAGGACTTGATCTCGTGTGACCGATGCAATCAGGTCGGGAAAACGGAGGTAGTAGTCCAGCCCCAGCTGGTAGCGTTCGGTGTGGATCAGCGAAGCCGCAACCCCCTCGTTGGATTCCATCTGCAGAGGCAGCCGGCCGATGAACTGCGCCTGGTTCTCGACCAGCTCCGCCGGCGACACACGGCGCGTGGTGAAACGCGCGATCTCCTTCCGGATCAACTCAATGGCCCTTTCCACGTTGGCGGGATTCACGCCGGCCGTGATCTGCCACGGTCCGGGACCGGGGCCTCCGAGGAGAGCACTGTGGGCGTAGTAGGCCAGGCCGGTCGCGGTGCGCAACGCAGCGCCGATTCGACCCATCAGCCCGAAGCGGCCCAAGACGTTGTTACCGAGGGCCGCCGCCAGGTAGTCAGGCTCGAGACGGCTTGGGCCCGGCGCCCCCGCCACGATATCACTTTGGCTTTTCCCCGCCAGGGCTACATCCCTCCGAAGGAAGCCGGATGGGCGTCGCACCGGCGGCAGCGAGACTTCCGCGGGCCGGCGCGGCGCTTTCCACCCCCCCAACGTCGCTTCCACCTTCTCCACTGCCGCCTGGGCAGAGACCCCGCCCACGACGGCGATGACCATCCCCCGCGGCCCGTAGAACTGGCGATGAAAGGCACGCAGGTCCTTCGGCCTAAGAGCCTCCACCGTCTCGCGATACCCATCCACGGGGACGCCGTAGGGGTGGTTGGGATAGACCAGATCATCAAATGCCATCCCGGCCACGGCTCCCGTCTCCTGGTCCCGAATGGACAATTCCGTGAGGGCCTCCGCCTTAAGCCGTGTAACTTCGTTCGCCGGAAACGAAGGGGACTGCAACGTCTCCGCCAGGAGACCAAGCAGGGTATCCAGGTCCTCCGCCAGCGATTTTCCTTGAAAGGTTGTGGTGTGCTCGTTGGCAGTGAATCCGAGATTGGCGCCCAGCGATTCGATGGTCTCGAAGACCTGGCGGAAAGTCCGTTTCACGGTTCCGCGCATCAATGCCTGCGCCGTAAGATCCGCCAGGCCCGACTGCTCCCTGGAAGTGTGGATCGAGCCCGCCGCAACGAAACCCTGAATGACCACGGAAGGCGTGGCAAAGTTCTCGCGAGCCAGAAGGATGATGCCGTTTCCGAGCTGCCTGCGAAGCACGTTGTGCGGGCCCGGAAGGAAGCGGACCTCGAGCCTGGGCAGAGGCAAAGCCGCTCTAGCCATGGCGGCCGTTCCCGGACGGAAGGTAGAAACCGACCACGCGCTGACTCGGCACGAAGACGCGCCGGGCGAGCTCCAAGGCGTTCTCGCACGTCGTAGCGGCCAGGCGCTCAAGGTAGCCCTCAAACCAGCCGTACTCGGCGAACATCTCACTGAAACCCAACCAGAACGCCTGATTGGTGATGCTCTCGCTTCCGTAGGCGAACAGGGCGCGCGATTGCTTGCTGGCCTTGAGGAGCTCGGCTTCTTCGATCGGTCCCTGCAGCAGGCGATCGATCTCCTCGTCGAGGGCTTTGAGCACCTGGGACGGGACTCGATCCGGCCGCACCGTGATGTGGAAGGTATACAGGAACGGGTCAATCGTAGCGGCCAGGTTCCCCGCCACGGCGGCGGCCAGACCCTTCTCGACGAGCGAACGGTACAGACGGCTGGTCGCATTCGGGATAGGGGCAGCGAAAATCGCAAGGCTCGAAGCCCCGGCGAGAATCGTGTCGAGGACCACAAGCGTCATGAAATCGGGATCGCTTGCCCGGGGGGCCCGATAGGCCACCTCGAGGAACGCCGTCTCGCCCGGTCCTTCGACAGTCACGCGGCGCTCGCCCAACTGGGGCGGCTCAAGGCGAACCCGCCTCTGAGGGTCCGGTTGACGAGGCAGCTCGCCGAAATGCTCGCGGATCTTTTTCAGCATGGGGCGGGATTTGAACGCGCCCGCCATGGTGAGCACGGCGTTGCCGGGCGTGTAGTAGCGCCGATAGTGTTGATACAGTGCGTCGCGCTCCATGGCTTGAAGATCCGCCATGTCCCCGATCACCTCGTGATGATAGGGATGGACCCGGAAGGCGGACGCCTGAACCTCCTCCGACAGGCGGAAGGTGGGATCATTCTCGTTACCCTGCCGTTCGGAGATGATCACCGTCCTTTCGGATTCCACCTCGGCCGGTTCGAAGATGCTGTTCGTCATCCGGTCGGCTTCGATCTCAAGCGTCAGGTCGACCCGGTCTGCCGGCACGGTCTGGAAATAGGCGGTCCAATCCAGGTTGGTCAGCGCGTTCCAGATTCCCCCATGGCGCGAGATGACACGATCGATCACCCCGGCCGGGTAGGTCGGCGTGCCCTTGAACAACATATGCTCAACCCAATGGGAGGCGCCGGTCAATCCCGCCGTCTCTTGGCGTGACCCGACGCGATACCAGATCCATGTACTGATCAAAGGCGCCGTCGGCATCTCCTTGAGACACACGTCCAGCCCGTTGGCCAGCCTGGTCTTCAAGACGACGGAGGCTTTCGCCTTCATGCCTGGGTGACCTGCTGGGGGGTGTGGACGACTCGCCCGGCGCCTGACGGAGGGTGGTTCGCCACAGGCGACCCATCGGGCCCGTAGCCTCGGCCCATCCCGCGGTATTCAAAGCCCAGGGCCGCCATCTCCTCCGGCTCGTAGATGTTCCGTCCGTCGACGACGATCGGGCGGCTCATCACCCGTCGGATGCGCTCGAGGTCGAGATGACGGAACTCGTTCCACTCCGTGCATACGATCAACGCCTCACAACCTTCCGCCATGGCATAAGGATCGGCGCACATCTCGAGCTGTGGCATCTGGGCGGAGGCCCGCACCATTCCGACAGGATCGTACGCGCGGACGCGCACCCCCTCCTGCAGCAGGATGTGGGCGATATCGAGGGCGGGCGCCTCCCGCAGGTCATCGGTATTGGGCTTGAAGGTCAGTCCGAGCAGGCCGATCACCTTGCCCCGTACATCGCCCAGCATCTCCTGGACCTTCTCGACCAGCTGACGCCGGCGGTCGGCATTGATGTCCATCACCGCCTGAAGCAGTTGGGGGTGGCGACCTTCCAGCGCTGCCATGCGGACCAGCGCCTTGACATCCTTGGGGAAACACGATCCGCCATAGCCGAGGCCGGCATCGAGGAAATGGCGTCCGATGCGCGGATCGTATCCCATCCCGGTGGCCACTTCCTTGATATCCGCACCCAGGTCCTCACAGATGTTGGCGATCTCGTTGACAAACGAGATCTTGGTCGCCAGGAAGGCATTGGAGGCATACTTGATCATCTCTGCCGTGCGCAGATCGGTGATCACGATGGGAGCTCGAAGCGGGAAGTGAAGCTGGGCCACCTTCTCGGCCGCCTCCGGATCCAGGGAGCCAAGGACCGTCCTGGCAGGGTTCATGAAATCCGAGATGGCTGATCCCTCTCTCAGGAACTCGGGGCACGAAACCACTGCAAAGGGGATGACCCTCGGCTGCGTGGCGCGGATGATGTCGGCAACCCAGTCTCCTGTGCCCACGGGGACCGTAGACTTGTTGACCACAATGAGGGGTCCGGTCATCTCCCTGGCAATCGACTCGGCAGCCTGCTGGACGTACTTGAGGTCCGCCTCGCCATCGACACCGGAGGGAGTCCCCACGGCGATGAACACGTAGTCGGTCCCTTCCAGTGCCCGCGGGTACGATGTCGTGAAGCTCAGCCTCCCCGCGGCCATGTTGCGTGCCACCATCTCTTCCAGGCCGGGCTCATAGATCGGGATCTGGCCCTGCTGCAGACGGTTGATGCGCCCCTCATCAATGTCCAGCGCCACGACCCTGTTCCCAAGGTCGGAGAAACAGGCCCCGGTTACGAGGCCCACATAACCGACACCGACGACTGTGATGCTCTTCATTTCGGCACCCTCGACGTGCACTCCGGTGGTAGCTTGGCGCGGCAATCATACCATGCCTTATCGCATGTGGATGAAGCCGGCGACGGTCGCCAAAGGTCATGCCGGCGCTGTGACAAAATACACTTGTTAGGGTCCGAATTACGGGCAAAGATACTTGCTAGGAAACAGATAACTCGTACCTTCAAGGGCGAAGATGGGATACTGAGCAGGAGGTCCAATGCAGATTACTAGGCAGGCGGACTATGCAGTCCGGGCGGTGCTCCACCTGGCGAAGATGGACAACGGAACTCGCGCCGCCACAAGCCGCATCGCCGAAGAACAGAAGATTCCCCCATCCTTTCTGGCCAAGATCGTCTCGCAGCTCTCGGTCGCAGGTGTGGTCCAGACCTCCCGAGGTGCGCGGGGCGGCGTCTCCCTGGCGCGGGACCCGAGTGAGATCAATCTCCTCGAGGTCATCGAAGCGATCGACGGTCCGATCATGCTCAACGAGTGTGTGATTGACCGATCGGTCTGCACGTCCGGGGACACCTGCCCCGTCCATGGGATTTGGCGCGATGCCCAGTCGGACCTGGTGGAACGGCTGACTAAGACACACTTCGGGATGCTTGCCGTAGAGAAGAACGGCAAGAAACCCTCCTAGCACACTCCGGATTCCCGCTGCTGCCCTCCAGGAGGCCCCCCTTGTCCCTCGGGCCCGGGTTTCCGTGGACTTGCGCTCCAAGTCGCTTTTTGGCATAGTAGGGGGCGGCGAAGGAGGCATCATGGTCGGCGGAACCCCTGTGGCTCGGGGATTGGTGTTTATGCTCAACACGGGCGAGATCGTCGTGGACTGGGGCGACGGGCGCGTCCAGGACATCCTCACCGGCGACTTCATGAAGTACGAAGAACGCGACTACGGGGGTGCCGTCCTCGATTCGGATTTGGAGATTCTCAAGAACAACGGTCGGGTAGCAGGGTATGATGCGAAGGTGGTCTACCTCCGACCACTGCCCGAGCCTCCGCGTCCGACCATCGACTGAGCACTGACTCCCGTCACGGCTCTTGTCCAATCCAGGATCCCCCGCCCTGGCGTCATCGCCGCAGCTTGAATGCGCGGGCCAGGCAGAGTTGATTCCCACAGCCCATCTTGCGGCCGTACCCATCCAAGCTCACCAAGGCCATCGTTAGGAAGGAGCGCACCATGGATGTTGCGAAAGCTATTCGGACGAAGCGCGCCGTGCGCGAGTTTGCCCAAAGGCCCCTCTCGAAGGAACACGTCCTGGCCATCCTACACGCCGGCCGCCGGGCCCAATCCTCCAAGAATACGCAGCCATGGCAGTTCATCGCCATTCAAGATCGGGCCCGTCTCGAGGCCCTTGCCAAGCTGGGGACCTACGCCGATCACCTCGCCGGCGCGGCATTGGGGGTGGCGATCCTGACGCCCGATCCATCCCAGCGATGGTCGACCATGTTTGACGCGGGACAGGCGGCGGCCTACATGCAGCTTGCCGCCTGGGAGCTTGGCATTGGGTCATGTCTGGCCACGATCTACCAACCTGAGGCGGCAAGGGATTTGCTCGGGGCCCCCGCGGACCTTCATCTGCACGTCGCCATTTCCTTCGGCTTTCCAGCCCATGCCGACATCCTGCAGGCTCCACCCATGCCAGGCGGCAGGCGGGCCATAGGGGAGATCGCCCACTTCGATCACTGGTGAGTGCCTGGGGACGATACTCATCTCTTTGCGGCACGATGCCTTGCGGGCGGCCGCCGGTCGGCAACGGTTCTCCCAGCCGGGACGCCAAATTGATTCCGTACAACACTTCCGAGATCGATTTCTATCCCCCGCGCGGCAGGACCTCCTGTGCGATGTCCAGGGCCGCGATGATCCCGTTTCCGGCTCGCTCGTCGGCATGCGCGACGGACCCAATCCCGAAGGCGACCGTTCCGTTCCGAACGCCTTGCTGACCGCGGGCGGCGGCGTGACATAGGTCCGGTCCATTGTGGCAATGGAGTGGGAATCGGACTCTCCCAGGTTGCGGCGCAGGTGATCGTGGCGGTCAACCCTGCCAAGCCCACCACGGGGTTGGAGATGACACCGACCGCCGATCACGCCCTGCGCATCGTCCGAGACGGGGAGGTCTGCTGGCTTGAGGCGGTCAGCGCCCCCAGGTGAAACGGGATCAGGTGCCGGTTCTCAAGACGGCTAACTGTCCCGCGATACAATCCTCCTCGTGCAACGCCATCGACCTTTGGTCGTATTCGGAGGTCTTGTTCTCCTCGTGGCGCTCACGTCCCTACTTGGTCCCCGCGAGCGCACGCTGGGAACGACCGTCCGTCTGATCTATGTTCACGGGGCATGGGTGTGGACGGCCCTGATGGGCTTTGCTGCTGCGGGAATGACGGGCCTTGCCGGATTGATGGTGCGGCGGCCGGGATGGCTGCGCTGGGCCTGGGCATGGGGCTTGTCCGGGACATTCTTCTGGATCACCTATCTCCCTCTGAGTCTCTGGGCCATGCAAGCGGCCTGGAATGGTCTCTTCCTCGAGGAGCCTCGCTGGAGGCTGGGTTTCGACTTCGCCATCATCGCGTTGCTTCTCCAGATCGCCCTGGTGCTCTTCGGCCGTCCCGCCTGGGCTGCCGCCGCTCATGTCGGCTTCGCCGCATCACTCTTCTGGAGGTTGTCGCAGACGGAGCAGGTGATGCATCCCCCTTCCCCGATCGCCTCTTCTGTGTCGGCGGCTATCCGCTTCTATTTCGGGCTCCTTCTGCTGCTCTGCGTTCTGGCACTATGGCAGCTCACGCGATGGTTTGCCGCCCGCTTGCCGCAGGGGGAATAAGAAGCTCCCGAAGCCGTGGAGGCCCCGGGAGCCTGAAGTCCGGCGATGTTCCCCGGACAGTCCGCCGTTTGTCGTCCCTTCTCCTCAGAACTTCCGTGACCACTCCTTGGGCCAGCGCTCGATGACAACCTTGGTCTGCGTGAAGAACTCCACGGCGTGGCGTCCCTGTCCGTGCAGCGTGCCAAAGAAGCTCTCCTTCCATCCGCTGAACGGGAAGAATGCCATCGGGGCGGCCACACCGATGTTGATCCCGATGTTGCCGGCCTCCGCTTCGTAGCGGAATTTGCGCGCCGCCGAGCCTGAACTCGTGAAGAGACAGGCCATGTTGCCGTACTCGGCGCTGTTCACGAGCGCGATCGCCTCGTCCACCGTGTCGACGTGGATCAGACCCAAAACGGGGCCGAAGATCTCCGTTCGAGCCACCTCGCCTTGAGGCGGCAAGTCGCTGATCACAGTCGGCCTGACGAAGTAGCCTTTCTCGTAGCCTTTCACGACAGCGTTTCGTCCGTCGACGACGATCTCCGCGCCTTCGGAGGCGGCCGCCCCGATCAGCTTCTCAATACGCTGCTTGCTGTGGGGAGTGATCACGGGGCCCATCTCGACCCCGGCATCCAGACCGTACCCCACCTTTCGGGACGCCGCGGCAGCGGAAATGGCTTCGGTAAAGGGGTTACGCGCTTCCCCCACCGTGATGGCCAGCGACGCCGCCAGGCATCGCTGCCCGGAGTTGCCGAACGCGCTGTCGGCGGCGATGCGAGTGGTCGTCTCGAGATCTGCATCGGGAAGGATGATGATCGGATTCTTGGCGCCGCCCTGCGCCTGGACCCGTTTCCCATTGGCCGAGCCCCGGCTGTAGATATGGCGGGCCACCGCCGTGGAGCCGACAAAGGTGATGGCGCGAATGATGGGATGATCCAGGATGGCGTTGACCGTGTCCTTCGCCCCGTTCACAAGATTGACTACCCCCGCGGGAAACCCGGCCTCCTCCATCAGGTGCATGACCTTCCACATCGTGAGGGGGACACGCTCGGAGGGTTTCACCACGTACGTATTGCCACAGGCCAACGCGTACGGCATGAACCAGAACGGGATCATCCCCGGGAAGTTGAATGGAGCGATCGTGGTGCAGACGCCCACCGGCTGCCGGATCATCAGCTCGTCGATGCCCGGCGCGATATCTTCGGAGATGTCTCCCTGCATCAGCATGGGTATCCCGCAGGCGACCTCCACGTTCTCGACCGCCCGCTGCATCTCCCCTCTCGCCTCGGCAAGCGTCTTGCCGTTCTCCATGGTGATGGTGCGAGCCAGTTCCTCGAAGTCTCTCTCGAGCAGGCGCTTCAGCCGGAAGAGATACTGCACACGCTCCACCGCAGGTGTCCTTCGCCATTCGGGGAAAGCCTGGGCAGCTGCTTGCGCAGCCCGATCCACTTCGCGCTCCGTCGAAAGGGGGACTTGCGCGATCACAGCCCCCGTCGCGGGATTGGTCACCGGGAGCGTCCCGAGAGAATCCGGCGATCGCCACTCCCCGGCGACAAAGTTCAACACACTGGTCGGTTCACTCATTCCCTATGCCTCCGTGTACCACCGCGGTCCCCATCGGGCGGGCCCTAGCCCTCATACGCTTTGTCGGCCGCCTCCAACGCCCGGTCGATGATGTCCACGCCTTCTTTCACCTGATCTTCCTTGATGACCAGCGGAGGACAGCAGAAAACCATGTTCCAGCGGACAAAGGTGCTCATCCCCTGCTGCCTCAAGGAAGCCGCCACGGCCGCCATCGGTGGGGTCATCGGCTTATTGAAGGCGCTCATGGGTTCACGCGTCTCCCGGTTCTTCACGATTTCGATCACCTGGTGCAGCCCCGTCCCCCGCACATCCCCCACGCAAGGATGCTTCTCCGCCAGGTCCATCAGTTGA
>Ga0315274_10009321_pt1 | contig 14198 bp, 13 predicted proteins | sample YL17G02_20_MG_FD_203700 | JGI IMG/M metagenome (GOLD analysis project Ga0315274, IMG submission 203700) | Sediment microbial communities from Yellowstone Lake, YNP, Wyoming, USA - YL17G02_20 | ecosystem: Environmental > Aquatic > Freshwater > Lake > Sediment | place: USA: Wyoming | collected... | reverse complement strand
CGTACCCGTACGGCCATGGTGACGGCGGCGGCGGCGTGACGATGCAGATGATCGAGTACGGGCGGCGTCTGAAAAACATTGCCGGCGTCCCGAAATGCGAGCTCGGACGTATCCAGGACAGCATAGATCGAATGAAGCAGCAGTGCCGGTTCGAGGATCTGCCCGTGTGGAACAACGAGTTGTACCTCGAGTACCACCGCGGCTGCCAGACCACTCAAGAGGGCGCGTTTGTGGTGCTTGCGCCTAATGGCGTTCCGGTTCCCCATCAACAGACTGGCCCGAACGACGTGTTGTTTGAAGTGGACGGTTTGCCGCCGATGGGATACGCCGTGTACCGCGTCGTCCGGTCGAAGCCGGCTGCGGAATCCATCCGGAGGCTCAACGCTTCTCCGAAAGGCATGGAGAACGATTTTCTTCGGATCAGGTTCGACAAGGATGGATGCCTGGCCAGCGTATATGACGAGGTCGAACGGCGCGAGGCACGGCGCGTTGCCGGCAACTTACGCGTTCGCGGCCGTCGACGCGGAGAACGTCATCATCGATGCCGTCAAACGCGCCGAAGATTCGCCCGCGCTTATCGTCCGCCTATATGAGGCTTACGGACAACGCGGCGACGTCTCGCTGACGTTCGGACGGAAACCAACGCGCGTCACGGAATGCGACTTGATGGAGGAGAACGACGTTCCCGTAACGATGAGAGGCGCCACCATCCGGTTCCATGTGAAGCCTTACGAACTGCGAACGTTTAAGGTGCGGTTCTGACGAAGACAGCAGGTGGTTTTGCCTTGACGATGATCTACCCGTGTGCTAGAATCGCGTCCGGTGCTACGATTCAGGAAGGAGCCGCCATGAAGAGGCGTTCGCGGTATGTCTTCACGGGTACACTCATCCTATTCCTTTTGCTGAGCTCCGCCGCCGTAACCGGGTGTGTGCGAGCGGCCCGCGATACGGCCGGCTTCGCCATCACGGATAGCACAACCGTGAACCTGCCTTTCAATGAAGCGTGGCAGTTGGTCAAGGCCGTCCTTCGCGAGCAGGATTACGAGATCTACACGCGCGACAAGCGAGGGGTATTCGTCGCGTTCAGCGGTTCAAAGCGGAACCTCCTGCAATATCACCGCACAAAACTGACCATCGCGCTTGAGGCGGTTTCCGATTCAGCGACGCAGGTCTCCGTAGAGACGCTTCGCCAGGTCTATGGGGTGACGCTGCTGACGTACCCCGGCTGGCACGACCGGAAGACGCAGGATCACACCAAGGCCCAAGCGATCTTGAAGGCGATAGAGGCGAAAGCGGCCAAGAGCTAGCCGGCGTCTTGCAGTCATAGAGGCGTTTCTTCGAAACCGCCCCGGAGCATCTGACATTCTTGAATTGCGAAAAAGTCTTAGAAAGCGGGGGCGATGCCTATTCCCGGCTAAGACGGCAAGACGCGAGGGGGTATGCGTTGGTTAACATGCTGATTACTTGTGGGTTGTGTCGGCGTATTCCCCATTATGCGATATACAGGAAATGCAATAAATCCCGGATACCGATTGCGTTTTCGCCTGAGGGGTGCTACAATATTGTTGACTTGAGTTTGGTTGTGAGGGCTCACGATGTTGTCACTGATTGAGGTTACATGCCCACACTGTGGAGCGCGCGGACAGATCATGCTGCCGCCGGTGGGCACCATCATCGTGGGTCCGTGCCCGGAGTGCCAGGGCCTCGTCGTTGTGTTCTGCGGCCATGTGCTCGCCCTCGACAAGGAGATAATGCTTAGTGGGACCCCGGATGCCAAGCGTGACCACATGTTAGCGGTCCTGACGGGTTTCCTTAAGGAGCGGCTTGGCCAGATGATAAATGAGGATGCCCCTGATTCGGAGGAACCGGAGATTCCTTCTGAAGAACCGGAGCGTCTTGAACCGACGCTGGCGGGTTCCGTCCAGCCTGAACGGATTGGACACAGGCGGACGCATAAGCACAAACTCCCGCCGATTTCCGACAAAGAGTTCAAGACGTTTGCGAATATCGAGCTCAAGTTGATCGACAACGAAGACTACTTCAAAGCCATTTTCGGATAAGCCTCCCCCTATCCCTCGCCCCCCGTCTCTCCAGCCTACAGCCTCTTCCGCAATCGATCCGACAGACGCGAGTGCCGAGTAGCGACAGTTGTGTTGCCGATCGACATCTCGACCGCTCTTTGATCGCCGACAATAATGACAAGTTTCTTCCCGCGGGTGATCGCCGTGTACAACACGTTTCGCTGCAAGAGCAGATAATGCTGTGGGAGCAGCAGAAGCACAACGGCGGGATACTCGCTGCCCTGGGACTTATGAACGGTGATGGCATAGGCGAGCGTCAGGTTGTCGAGGTCATCAAATGAGTACAGGACGGAGCGATCGTCGAACTGCACCATAAGCTCGCGCGCCTCGGCGTCGACGACCTTCACGAGTCCCACGTCGCCGTTGTACACATCGAGTTCGTAGTTGTTCCTGAGCTGCATCACCTTGTCTCCGCAACGGAACGATCTCCGCGGGAGCGGTTCGCCGTTGGGGTTGAGGGCTTGCTGGATAGCCTCGTTGATCCGCGCAACGCCGGTGTTTCCGCGATGCATCGGCGCAAGCACCTGCACATCGCGGATGGGGTCGAGGCCGAACTTCCTCGGGATCCGCGTTGAGACGAGTTCGACGATGGTCTCGAGGGCCTTGGCCGGATCCTTCCTTTCGACAAAGAAGAAATCCACGGCATTGAACTCCGGGTGTACGCCGTGGTTGATGCGGTGTGCGTTTGCGATGATGCCGCTCCGAGCGGCCTGTCGGAACACGGTCTTCAGCCATATCGCGGGGACGATGTTGCCGGCGATCAGATCCATCAGAACGCTCCCCGGGCCCACGCTGGGCAGTTGATCAACGTCGCCCACCAGGAAAAGCCGCGCATGGCGGGGCACGGCCTTGAGCAGGGCGTGCATCAACGGGAGATCCACCATTGACGTCTCATCGACGATCAGGAGATCCGTTTTGAGCGGATTGTTCTCGTCGCGCGTAAAGGTCCCTTCATTCGGGCTGAACTCGAGCAGGCGATGGATCGTCTTTGCCTCATGGTCCGCGGCCGATTCCATTCGTTTCGCGGCGCGCCCCGTAGGCGCCGCGAGAAGCACACGCAGGCCCTTCTTCTCAAAAATCGCAAGGAGGCTCTTGATGAGTGTGGTCTTCCCGGTGCCGGGCCCGCCGGTGATCACCATCACCTTTGCCGCAGCGGCGATCCGGATTGCCTGGCGTTGCTCTTCGGACAGGGTGATCCCGTGCGTGCGCTCGACCCAGACAATGGCCTTTTCCGCTTGAATGGAAAGCGATCCCTTTGGGGCGCTCACGAGGCGTTTGAGGAGCTGATCGCACCCCGTCTCGGCGTGGAACATCAACGGCAGATACAGGGCGTCGCCGTCGCGGATGATGCTCCTCGCCGTGACCAGCCTGATGATGCCCGAGACGATGGTCTCCTTGTCCGCTCCGAGGAGTTCGGTCCCCGCCGCCGTAAGCTCATCCTCGGGAAGGAACACGTGTCCATCGGAAATCGCTTGGTCAAGCGCGTAGAGCAAGCCCGCTTCGATCCGCTCGGGTGCGTCCTTAGGGATGCCGAGATTCGCCGCGATCTTGTCGGCGCTCCTGAAGCCGATGCCCGTGATCTCGTTGGCCAGGCGAAAAGGGTTTTCGCGCAACACAGCGGCGGCGGCATCGCCGTAGCGCTTGTAGATCTTGGCGGCCAAGGCGCCGCTGATGCCATGAGATTGCAGGAACAGCATAATGGACTGAACCGCGCGCTGTGCGTTCCATGCCTCACGGATCTGTGAAGCGCGCTTCCGTCCGATGCCAGGGACGCGCAGGAGACGTTCGGGCTGCTCGTCGATCACACGCAAGGTCTCGACGCCAAATGCCTCGATGAGCCGTTTCGCGAACGCGGGTCCAATTCCGCTGATTAGCCCTGACCCAAGGTATTTCTCAATTCCTTGCGCCGTGTTGGGTACGACCGTCTCATACCGCTCGATCCGCAGTTGGCGTCCCCATTTCTTGTCGTCGACCCAACGCCCCCAAAGCCGCACTGTCTCCCCCGGAGAGACCGCCATGAGGTTGCCCACGAAGGTGACGAGTTCCCGCTGTCCCTCCTGGCGCAAACGGCCCACGAAGAAGCCCGTCTCCTCGCTCTCATAGACGATCCGTTCGATCTCGCCCTCCACGCATGCGAGGGATTCCTCCGGCGTCGTCATCTCAATTCGTGCCTTTTCGTCTTAACGGGCTTCATTACTGAAAAACGGGCTGTTGCGTTGTAGTTCCGATTGTAGTTCCGATTTCCGAATCGGATCTTCTGACGATCCGATTCGGAAATCGGAACTACAACGAAGGCCGTGCTGCCTATGTCGATCAATTCTGCAAATAAGCACTGGCTTAACCGCCAATGGGAACACTGTCGAATCGTCGAATCAGGATCTCGTCCGTAGCCGCGCGCGGACTAAGCGTCGCAAGATACAGCGCGGCATGAGCGACGTCTTCCGGCGTGAGCCAATGGGTCTTGTCGCGGCCAGGCATCGCTTCGCGGGAGAGCTGCGTATCGACTCCGCCGGGACAGATCGAATGAACGGCGATCCCGTAATGCCGGAGTTCCATGGCGAGCACGTACGTGAGGCCGTTCAGCCCGAACTTCGAGGCGCAATACGCGCTCTGGTTTATAATGGGTCTCAGACCTGCTACGCTCGATATGTTGATGATGCGTCCGCCCCCGCGTGCAATCATTGAAGGCAGCACCGCCTTGATACAGTTGAACGCGCCGGTGAGGTTCACATCGAGCGTGCGCCGCCATTCGGAAGCATCCAGTTCCATGAATGGTTTGAAACAGGCGTAGCCGGCATTGTTCACGAGGATGTCTATCTTCCCAAAGGCGCCGAGGGCCTCGTCGATCGCCTTTCGCACATCCGCCGCGTCCGCCACGTCGCAGCGAAGCGCCACTGCGCGCCGGCCCAGGGAAACCACTTCACCCGCCGTGTGTTTGATCTCGGCCTCGGTGCGGGCGGCAACGGCAACATCGCAGCCCTGCCGCGCAAAGGCCAGCGCAATGCCTTTTCCGATGCCGCGCCCCGCGCCCGTAACAAAGGCGCACTTCCCTTCCAGGAGCATATCTGCCATCTCCGTGTTTCAGCCTAGTGCAATGATTCATCCTGTTGGCAACTTATGGCAAGGGCCTCAATTATGCCATATTCCCCCTTTGAAGGGGGGTAGGGGGATGTTGAACCTGCGGTATAGATTTCTCCTGTGCTAGAAGAACATCCCCCTACCCCCCCTTCAAAGGGGGAATTGGCTCCGGGGTCTGTGCAATGCCGATATCTTGCATGAAAAACACCTTGACTTTCACCACACTATCTTGCATGAATGGACCCGGGATACGGTAGAAAGGGGATTCGATGACGCCGCGTGACCGATTTCTCGAGACGCTGCTCTTTGGCAAACCAGACAAGATACCTCTTTCACCGGGTGGGCCTCGTGAATCAACGCTGTCGGCCTGGCATCGGCAGGGACTTCCGAAGGATCGGGATTACATGGCCGTCATCTACGAGCTTGTGGATCGGAAGCGGGCGGAAAAGGGTCTGCCGCCGGGAGACTATCGTCCGAAACAACCTTGGATCGACTTGGGGGTGTCCTTCAAGATGATCCCGGAGTTCGAGGAGAAGGTGCTCGAACATAGGGACGGGCACTACATCGTGCAGGACTGGATGGGGGCCATCACGGAGATCTCGGATCGATACGACTACACGTACATCCGGTCGGCGAAGGACTTCGTGACGCGGAAATGGCACAAGTTCCCGGTGGAGAACTGGGATGATTGGGAAAGGATAAAGCAGAGGTTTGACGCCAATCATCCGGAGCGGTTCCCGGCGGACTTCGAGGAGCGCTGCGCACGGCTATGTGAACGCGACTGTCCGTTGGTCGTCCATTTCAACGGGCCGTTCTGGCAGTTGCGGGAATTCTGCGGCATGGAAGGGCTGTGCATGATGATGCTCGAACAGCCCGGCCTCGTTCAGGAGATGGCGCGGTTCTGGAAGGAGTTCTGCAGTGCGACGATGGCGCGCATCCTTGAAAAGGCAGCGCCGGACATGGTGCACCTCTCCGAGGACATGGCGTTCAAGGAGCGTCCGATGATTAGCCCGGAAATGACGCGCAGGTTCTGCGCCCCGTGTTACCGGCAGTGGGTCGAACAGGCCCGGGCGGCAGGGACGCGGCTCTTCGGGGTAGACTCGGACGGCCGTGTGGACCTGTTGATTCCGGTATGGCTGGAATGTGGCATCAACGTCGTCGATCCGATGGAGGTTGCCGCGGGAAACGATATCAACGGGTTGCGCAATCGGTTCGGGAAGCGGCTGGCCTACCAAGGAGGAATCGACAAGCGGGCTATTGCGGCCGGGGGCGCGATCCTAAGAACGGAGTTGGAGCGGGTGCGTCCCGTAGTCGAGGACGGGGGATACATCCCAGGCTGCGATCATGGCGTGCCGCCGGATATCTCATGGGAGAACTTCCAGGACTACGCCGTGCAGCTTGCCGAGATGACCGGCTGGGGGTGATGGTCTGGGTAGAAGGGTTTGGGGGGGGAATATCGGACAGATCAGACAGATCAGACGGATGGGACGAATCGGGCGAGGGCAGATAGGGCGTGTGCGGCGCATGGGGAGGGCGAGGCTCCTGCCGAGCCGGAGCAACGGTCCGAACCCCCGGCTCGGCAGGAGCCTCGCCCTCCCAGCCTCGCTCTCCCAAGTCCAAGTTTTTGGAAACGAATTGGTGTCAAACACGCTCAAGAAAAAAACACTGTGCGGCATACCCTTCCGGGTGATGCCGCACAGCAAATTCAGCTAAACTCTTACTGCTAGGTTACTTCCTGCGGATGGACGCAGCGCCGCCCATGACGCATGCGCCAGCCAGCAGGGCAAGCCCGAAGATACCAGCAACCGGCAACGCCGGATTGCCGCTGTACCAAACATTCGCGCCGCTCGCCGCGGCAACGAATGTCTCCGGATCACTGCCGACCGCAGCAGCGACCTCGGCATTGGTGTCGCCATTGCCGTTATAGTCGCCCTCGCCGGAGAACGGTTCGGTCTCCGTCTTGGCCACACCGTAGATCGCCATGTCCGGCCAACCGATTGCCTGAACCAGGAGGATCAGCGCGTCGAGGGCATCAGCTTCAGCCTCAAGAGCGGTAGCCGGGAAACCATACCCCTCATAAGCCGCCAACGCAGCCGCAAAGGTGTGCATATATCCACTCAACGTAGTGAGCCCAGGAGGCGCTGCAATTAGGCCCCCCAGCACCCCGTAGTCAGAACCGACCATCATATCTGAGATGGCTGTGTTCATCGCCGCACTTGTCCCGGCCATGCCGGCCCACCACGGCGCCAGGCCCCGGAATATAAAGAGGTACATATCATCCTTATACCCGACCAGATCATCAAGGCCGCCGTCCGCGTCTACCATCCCTTCAGCCATCGCCATAAGATACGCAGAGTTCGTTGGACCGATGAGGGCCCCGTAGTTCGTTACAAAAGTGACCACCGCTGCAGCAGTCGTAGTCAACGACAGACTACCGCTACTCAATGCCAGCGGCCTAGCACCCTCGGCTGCGGCATCGACATCGTCGATGAGACCCAAGAAAGCCGCCAGGTTGGCTTCATACTGGTCCGTTACGCCAGGATCCCCGGCGCACAGGACGGCAGCCAGAAGCGCAAGTTGAAGCCGATCAGCCAGTCCGTCACCGGCAAAACCGTTCTCCAGATCACACGCTTCCCATGTGAGCGGGAAACCAGGGAGCTGAGCGACACCGCCCTCAATGTAGCCGAGCTCCTCCCAAATGGGAGTCGGTCCGCCCCAGAGCCCACCAGGGATATCCTCAAATCCGTCCAATCCGTTGCTCCAGAAGGAGCAGGCCGCAGGGTTCAATGTCACCGGGGGCAAGGCGCTCGCGGTACCCGCGATTGCCATAAAGCCCAAAACCAAAACCGCGCAGAATGTTTTTTTCATGGTGCCGAATCCTCCCAAGTTGTGTGCAACCACACACGTTTCCAAACCCATCGTCATTCAACTTGCCTTCACTCCACTACCCAACACCCTTCCCCGACATCGGAATCAAGAGTGCCAACACCTATTCTAAAATACATCCCGCTCGTCAAGCCCCGATACCTTGGATGGATAAGCCCTTTCCTCAAAGTCACACACGGATAGTTGCCAACCCTTCCCTTAACGCCTTGATGATAGGTTAGACCAAATTCCGGCGTTTGTCAAGGAAAAAATGAAGGGTTTAGGGTTAGTGGTTTAGGGTTTAGGGTTTGGGGTTTCGGGCCGGAGGCTGGAAACCCTGGCCATTGCCTCCAAAAGCGTGTGGGCGAGGCTTTCCGAGAGCGATTAGTTGACTAGAAGACTGCCACGTAGCTCTGGAAGGCAGGAGCCGGGACTGGCTGGCCCAGTACCGAGACCCCAAACCCTAAACCCCAAACCCCAAACCCGAAACCCTCCAGGTGACTCTCCGCGCCAGAGTGTGATATGTTGCGCCTCAGCTCTTGAGGAAGGGAGACGCCATGGCAATGAGACCCCTTCGACATGTCTTCGCTCCGGCGCCCCAGATCGAACGGCTGCCCGACGCGGAAGTCCGCCGGCTGTACCCGCGATACCGTTGGCAGATCATGGAGGCCACATTTCTCGGCTACGCGGCCTTCTACCTGGTTCGCAACAATCTTTCCGTCGTCGCGAAGGACATGGAAGGGGCGTTGCACTACCAGCATTCGGATATCGGCAGCCTCCTGGCCATTACGGCTATCAGCTACGGGATCGGGAAGTTCGTGATGGGGGCGGTGTCCGACCGCAGCAATCCACGCACTTTCATGGCCTTCGGCCTCCTGGCCACGGCGATCCTCAATTTCGCGTTCGGCAGTGTCGCCAGTTTTCCCGTTCACTTGGCGCTCTGGTCGCTCAATGGGTTCGTGCAGGGCATGGGTTGGCCGCCGTGCGGCCGCTCGATGGGCCATTGGTTCAGCGAACGGGAACGCGGCCTGACCTTCAGCATCTGGAACACGGCGCACAACGTCGGCGGCGGCATCGCCGGATACCTGGCCGGGTGGGCCGCGTCCTACTGGGGCGGTTGGCAGTATGCCTTTTTTGTGCCGGGTGTACTGGCCACGATCGGCGCGCTGTATCTTTTGGTGCGGATGCGGGACAGGCCGCAGTCGGTGGGGCTGCCGCCCATCGAGGAATACAAACAGGACTATCCCGCGAACTACGGCGATCAGGAGGAGCCGGAACGCGACCGCAGCATGCGGGAATTGCTGATTAATGACGTGCTCACGAACAAGTGGATCTGGCTTCTGGCGATTGCGAATTTCTTCGCGTACATCACGCGTTACAGTATGCTGGATTGGGGGCCGATGTACCTGCGCGAGATGAAGGGCGCCACACTAATCATGGGCGGCGGCAGCGTTACGGCCATCGAGTTTGGCGGGATCATTCCGACGATTCTGTTCGGTTGGTTTTCGGACCTTGCCGGTGGGCGGCGGGGGATGGTGGCCGTGCTGAGTCTGGCGCCGATTCTTGCGGCGTTCACGACGATCCTGTTTATACCGGCGGAATACCTGTGGCTGGATATGGCCATGTTTTTCGTGATAGGCATGTTCATTTATCCGGTGATCAATTTCATCGTGATCATCGCCCTCGATCTGACGGGTAAGAAGGCCATTGGGACGGCGGCAGGGTTCATCGGGTTGTTTGGCAATCTCGGCCGCACAGCGGAAGGCAAGTGTTTCGGTTGGATGTTGGATCGTTTCGGCGCGATGTGGGGAGAAGCGATCGCGTGGGAGCTGGTGATCGGGGCGATTCTGGCGTGTACGCTTGTCGCAATGGGCTTGCTGGCGTTCACGTGGCGGCTCAAGCCCAGGGCATGAGGCGGACGTCTCAATCGCTCGCTAACAGGACGCTAACTCCTTGGTATAAGAATGTGGTATTTTTGCCGCCAACACTTCAGAAAGGGGAATTGAGGCGATGGCATCCTCGCTGACACGCGAGCAGGTCCTTTGGCGGTGGCGCATTCTGATCGCCACTTACATCGGGTATGCCGGCTACTACTTGGCGCGCAAGGTCTTCTCGATCTGCAAGACTTCGCTGGTGGCCGACTTTGGCTGGGACCTCCGCGCGGTGGCCCACATCTGGACGGTTTACCTTGTGGCGTACATGTTGGGGCAGTTCTTGAACAGCTTCATCGGGCGCAAGTACGGCGCGCGCGTGATCCTGCTGGGCGGGCTCGCGGTCTCGATTGGCTGCAATTTCGTGTTCGGCTTTGCGAATTCCTACGCGACGTTTCTCGTCTTCATGTTCGTCAACGGCTTGGTTCAGGCGACAGGATGGCCGGGAGTCGTAGGCACTGTATCCCAATGGCTCAGGAAGAAGGAACAAGGAACGTACATGGGCTTCTGGTCCACCAACTACCAACTCGGGACGATGGTGGTCGGCACACTCGGCGGTTACCTGCTCGGCAAATATGGTTGGAGGTGGTCTTTTTTCGGATGTAACCTCATCACGATTGGCGTGTGGTGGCTCTTGTACTTCTGGCAGCGCAACAGGCCGGAGGACGCCGGGCTTTCCGCCATTGTGGAGAAGCCGGCGGAAGACGTACGCGCCGTACGAGCGTCCGAAGCCACTCGCGTGAGCTTTAAGGAATACCTTTTCATCGCGCTCAATCCCGTCGTGCTCGTGATGGGAGCGAGTTACTTCTGTGTGAAGTTCCTGCGCTACGCGTTGGACTCCTGGCTGCCGGCGTTTCTCAACATACAAGGGCTGGGCGTGGCCAATGCGAGCTACTTTTCGCAGGTGTTCACCGTGGCGGGATTCGGCGGGGCCATCGTTACCGGCATCCTGCTTGACCGGTACTTCAAGGGCAACTGGGCTGTGCTTTCACTCTTGATGGGACTGGGGATGATCGCGGGATATCTGGCCGTCATTCACCTCGGCACGACCCCAATTTCCGTGGCAATGTGGTTTGGCGTCGTCGGCTTCATGGTTTACGGACCGGACACTATGCTGGCCGGGGTTGCGTCCGTCGTGGTCGCGGGAGAGATGAACACAGTGGCTGTCGCGGGTGTGGTGAACGGTATCGGGAGCATTGGCCCGATAGTCCAGGAAGAGGTTATCGCGTATCTGATGCGCGGCGACCCAGCGACCGGCATCCGCAACACAAACCTGCTCTATTTGTCCATGAGCATCGCGTTTGTGTGTCTTATGGTCGTGGTTTCATGGCGCCTGCGCGTCGCGCATAGGCAACACCGCGAGCATGACGCCGCTGCCGCGTGAAATGCCCTGTCGGCGGCTTAAGGGGTCTCTTCAAGAATGGGGTGTAGAGACATAGTGAGTTCGTGTTGGTTGATTGGCCGTGCGCTCCTTTTTGCGTTAGAATGGAATTGAGAAAACACGCAGCAGATTCTCCTGACCGAAAAAGGGACAGATTCATGAAAGAGATCATTTTCCTCGTCGAAGAAGCGCCGGAGGGAGGATACACGGCTCGCGCGCTCGGCGAATCCATCTTCACGGAAGCCGATACCTTGGACGAATTGCACGCGCAAGTCCGTGACGCCATTCGATGCCATTTCGACGAGGACGCCCGCCCCAAGACCATTCGACTGCATTTTACGCATGATGAGGTCATTGCGGTATGAGTGAGTCGGGGGGATTGAGTGGATGGAAAGATAAGGCCCTGTTTACGCCGGGGCCGTTGACGACGAGCCGGACCGTGAAGCAGGCGATGCTCCGGGATCTCGGCTCGCGCGACTTCGAGTTCGTCGGGGTAGTCCGGGAAATTCGCGAGAAGCTCCTCACGCTGGCCGGAGCCCGTGTCGGCGAATATGAGGCCATTCCCATGCAGGGAAGCGGGACCTTCTCCCTTGAGACGGTGTTAACCTCTACGATTTCTCACAACGGCAAGGTTCTCATAGTCATCAATGGTGCATACGGACACCGCATGGTAAAGATCTGCCAGATTGCCGGTGTGGAGTGTTTGTCCATCGAGTTTCCAGAGAATTCCCAGCCGGATCTGAAAGCGGTCGAGAAGGCCGTCGTGTCGGACCCGGACTTGACGCACGTGGCCGTCGTACATTGCGAAACCACAACCGGAATCATCAACCCCATCGAGCAGATGGGGCGGATTGTCTCAAGTGCGGGGCGTATCTTCTTCGTGGACGCCATGAGCAGCTTCGGCGCAGTGCCGATCGATGTCGCCAAGTGCAATATCGACTACCTTGTGTCGTCCGCGAACAAGTGTATCGAGGGCGTTCCGGGGTTTGGCTTCGTGATCGCGAAACACAAGACGCTGCTGGCGACGCAGGGCTATGCGCGCAGCCTGAGCCTGGACCTCCTTTCGCAGTGGAAGGGGCTGGAGGCGAACGGGCAGTTCCGGTTTACGCCGCCGACGCACGCACTGCTGGCGTTTCACCAGGCGCTCATCGAGCTTGAGGCGGAAGGCGGCGTGGAAGGACGCGGCGCGCGGTACAGGGCCAACTATGAGGCGCTAGTTGCGGGCATGCGCGCCATGGGCTTCACCGAATACCTGCCGCAGGAACTCCAGGGGTACATCATCACCTCGTTCCGCTACCCGGAGCACACCAACTTCGAGTTTGAGGCGTTCTATCAGCGGCTGAATGACAAAGGGTACGTGATCTATCCGGGAAAAGTGAGCAATGCCGACTGCTTCCGCATCGGGACCGTCGGACGGATCTTCCCGGCGGACATCCGGGCGCTGCTGGCGGCCATTCGCGAGACACTGAACGAAATAGGCATAAGCCTTTCATAATCGAGGCATCAACGGAGATAGTGCAAATGGAGTTTTGTTTCCAGCGTTCGTATCGAGGGCCTTTGAAGGCGGTTATCCTGGATTGGGCCGGAACAACCATGGATTTCGGGTGTCTCGCGCCGGCGGTGGTCTTCATGGGGATCTATAAGCGCTTCGGCGTCGAGATCACCATGGAGCAGGCCCGCGAGCCCATGGGCGTGCACAAGCGCGTGCACATCGCACAGATCGCGCAGATCGAGGCGGTCCGGCGCAAGTGGCAGGAAGTGCACGGAGCGCCGCCGACGGAAGCGGACGTGGATGAGATGTTCAAGGCGTTCATCCCGGCGCAGTTGGCGGTGTTGGCGGACTACGCGGACCTGATCCCAGGGTGTCTCGATGCATGCAAGGCGTTCCGCGGCCGTGGCCTCAAGATCGGTTCGACCACCGGTTACACGGAAGAGATGATGGACCTTCTCCTCGCGGAAGCCGCGCGCCGGGGCTACACGCCGGACTCGACGGTCTGCGCCACCGAGGTTCCCGCCGGGCGTCCCGAGCCCTGGATGTGCCTCATGAACGCCATGCTCCTCCGCGTCTATCCCATGGAGGCAATCGTCAAGGTCGGCGACACGCTTCCAGACATATTCGAGGGGCTGAATGCGGGTATGTGGACCATCGGGCTGACCATGACGGGCAATGAGGTGGGGCTTTCTGAAGCCGATCTCAACGCCCTCGATCCGACTGTGCGCGAGATCAAGCGCAAACGGGCTTACACGCGAATGGCACAAGCGGGCGCCCACTACGTCGTGGACGGCATAGCCGATGTGCCGCCGCTCATCGATGAGATCAACGCGCGGCTGTCGCGGGGCGAGCGGCCTTAGTCGGGTTTCAGGTCTCGGGTTTCGGGTCTCGGGTACAAGGCATCGAGCATGCTGTGTAGGAAGGCTACGGCATGCTCGTAGATCTGGGGCGACTTGCTCGCTCGGGGACCAGCCACGTTCAGGACGGCGATATGGTTTTGCCGAAGCCACTCGGCGGCCTGTTCAGGTGTCTTCCCGTTGTCGGCAAGGTCGATGACAATATGCGGCCTGCGCATCTCTCTCGCCAATGCCACGGTGAAGGCGGTACCCTCGGATGGGGGGCCCCACGTAAGCACGAGGGTGCCGTCTGAGTCGCGGACGTTCCACATGGTCCGCTCTTCATAGGTTGGACTGGGTGTTTCGCGCAGCGGGTACGACAAGGGGATGCGGCCGTCTTCAGCCAGCCTTCCCTTTGGACACCAGCCGCCGCACGGGATATCGCGACTCAGGGCGACGTCGAGCGCGGCACGATCCACGCCGGTCTGTCCGCCGGAGACGATTCGGGTGATGCTCACGTCGTTTCCGCCAAAA
>Ga0315274_10009318_pt1 | contig 14201 bp, 7 predicted proteins | sample YL17G02_20_MG_FD_203700 | JGI IMG/M metagenome (GOLD analysis project Ga0315274, IMG submission 203700) | Sediment microbial communities from Yellowstone Lake, YNP, Wyoming, USA - YL17G02_20 | ecosystem: Environmental > Aquatic > Freshwater > Lake > Sediment | place: USA: Wyoming | collected... | reverse complement strand
CCCGGCCGCAGTTTCAGCACTTCGGAGTTCGTGCCGATATTGGCCCAACTGCCGCCTATGTTGACGAAGGCTTTGATGGGCTTGCTTCCGGAGCTTTTTCGATAAAGCTCCATCCGGGAGGCGACGTTCCGCTCGAGGTCGGATTCCTCGAGGAACGGGACGCCGCTTTCACGGATCCTCGACTCCAGGAGCGCGCGGCCTTCCGGGCTCATGTCGCGTCCGACGTCCTCGTCCCCGCCGACGGCACGGGCGAGGGGTGAGATCGCGAGAACGCCCGCGGCCCGAAGGCAATCTTCCATGTCGGCCCAATTGAACCCGGGGATGTTCGCCCCCCACTCCGATGCGCCCAGGGAGGAGATGACGAGCGGTTCGAGTCCCAGGACCTCGGCCGCGGCGAGCGTCGCGATGATGAGGGCCGGAAACGAGCTCGAGGCGCCGACGGCGACGGCGTCTCCCCGCCTCACTCCGGCTTCATGGAGGAGGGAGACGACCAAGCCCGCGAAATTCGGGTTCGTCGTCGTCCTTTTCGCCTCGAGCCTTCCGGCCGACGTCGTGATGGGCGATGTTTCCAGCCCGATGAGCCCGGTCCCGTTCGGGTCGGTTTCGCGGTCGACCTTGACGCCCCGGCTCTCGCGGCAGTCCTTGATCGCCGCTCCCGCCGCGGCCATCAGCCGCGAAGCCTCGGCCATCTCCGTGCGAAGGGCCGGTTCGGGGAATGGAAGGAACCGGACGAGGAGAAGATAGGCGAGGCTCAGGGCCGCGGCCGCGTAGACGGGCCCGAACAGGCCTCTCCCGAAAGGCCGTTTCATAGGAGCGACACCAGCCGGACGACGGCGAAGGTCAAGGTGGCCACGGCGGCGAGGGAGGCCAGGGTCGGCAGGACTTTCTGGCGGGCGAGGCTCGAGGCCAGGATGCCGGGGATGATCCAGCCGATGACCCGGAGCTCGACGGGCGCCGCGGAAACGCGCGGCAGGACGAGGAGCCAGGCCTGCGAAAGGACGGCCCCGACGAGGACCATCAGGACGAAGCGGCGCCGGCCGAAGAGGATGAGGTGACGGGCGAGGAACCTGTAGATCGCCAGGGTCAGCAGAGCGACGGCCAGGGTGGCCGCGGCGCGGAGCGGCCGGTCGAGATTGAGGGCGAAGTAGCCGGGCACGATGATGCCGCCGGGAGAGATGTCCGTGATCTCGGCCCAAAGGAGGGCCAGGACGAGGCCGATGAGGAGCGTTTCAACGATCATCCGGTTCTCCCCTTTCCTCCCAGTAACGGACGAGCCGCTCGCCCGGCCCGACGATGTTGCCGAGGCCGACGACGACCGGCTCGCCCGGAGCGGCCGACACGACACGGTTCATGAGCACTTCGGGAGACGACCCATCGTAAACAGAAAAAACCGTGCCGCCCGGGAGCGGCGACTTCCGGATCTTCCGCTGGGCGGCCCGGGCGGGAGGGCCGAGAAGGACGACGCGGGCGAAGTCCCGGAAAAAGCCTTCATGAGCCGCCCGGACCCACTGGAGCGTCCGGTCGCCGCGGTCCTCGCGCAGGCTGAGGAGTCCAACCGACCGTCGCGATGTGTGCGGGGAATTTCCGCCCACATCGCGACGATGGGTCGGGAATTCCCCGCCGATCTTCAAGAGCGCCGCGGCCGAGGATTCCGGGTCGTTGGCGGCGAAAGCGCTGACGCAGACCGCCGGCCGGGGCGGATCGCCGAACCGGCCGCGCCAGACCCGGAGACTGCCGAAATCGGGCGTTGCCTTGGCCATTCCTCGCATCGCCGTCTCTTCACCGACGCCCAGGGACGCGAGGACGGCCAGCGCCAGCCGGACATTCGGCTCGAATGCGTCGAAAGGCAGGGGCGCGCCCTCGCCGCGCCTCTCGACCGAGGCCGAAGGGGCAACCGGATGGAGCCTCGACGCGGTCCGCGCGGCCGCTTCTTCAAAGACGGGATAGACCTCTTCCTTCGGGATGAAGATGTCCGCGCGTTCGGGGAACGCCGACGCGAGGGAGCGGGCGATATCGTCCTTGCTCCGACCAAGCTCGTCCAGGTGGTCGAGCCGGACGTTGGTCAGGGCCAGGACCCCGGGCCTGAGGATCTCACGGGATTCCGCGGCCAGGCACTCCGGGCCGATGCTCATCAACTCGGAAACGAGGGTATCGGCGCCCGTCCGCGCGGCCAGCCGGATGAGCCGGACCTGCTCGCGGATGGAGGCCGGACCGGTCCTGGGGATCTCCCGTTCCGAACCGTCCGGGAAAATCAAAACGGGCTTAGAACCGGTGGTTTTGGCCAGGACACGGGCCCCTGACTCCCTCAGGCCGGCCGCGACGAGCCGGGTGACGCCGGACTTGCCCCGCGTCCCGCCGACGGCCACCCGCCGCGGGACGCGCTCGAGCGCCCGCTCGAGGCGGACGCGCTCGACGGAAAGATAGATAAGGAGGGCGCCCAGACAGGCGGCGAATACGAGAAGCTCGCGCGTGGTCGGTCTCTCCGGGCTCTCGCAGTACGGCTACTTCTTTTTATCGAGGCCGGCCAGGTCCTGCTTGTATTTCTCGACGTCGGTGATGCCGAAGACAATGTTCTTGTTGTAGTCCTCGAGCTGGCCCAAGTATCTGTTCCCGGTCGGGGATATTTTCCACGAATTGGGCTGGGAGAAAACGAAGATATAACTGATGCGGTTCTGGCCAAAAGAGTAGATCCAAAGTTCCGCCTTGTTCCCCCCCAGGTCTTCGTTGCTGCGGCTCGTCGCCTGGGCGACTTGGCCGCCCATCATGGTCCAGTCGACGTTCTGGTCCACCTCAATGGACGCGGGGCTTCCGTTAAGGAGGTAAACCCTCGACCGGTCGGTGTTCCAGGGCTGGCGGGCGTTCTCCTTCCAGAAGTTCTTCATGACATAATCCATTCTGATTTGATAGTTAGCCCGCGCCTGGGTGGTCCGGGCCGCCCAAAAGAGCTCCTGGAAGGCCTTCCTGCCGTCGGCTGAAAGTGTCCGGAAGGCCTTTCGCTCGAAATCCTGCATAATGATGTAGTGCTGGGTGTACCAGGCATCCTTTTTCGGGATCGCGCTGACGCCGCGGGCGGTCAGGGGCAACAGGGAAACGAGGGCCGTCCCCAGGGAAAGAAGAATAAAATATCTTTTTCCGTTCTTCATGATGGACCTCCCTGTCGAAAAGGAATTCTGGACTCAGTATAATCCCGGGCGGGAGCGGAGTCAATCCGGCCAAGGATCTGACGAGCTAGGCCGCGCGGTCGCGGCTCTCCGGGCGATTCCAGGCTCTGATGTCGCGGTTGCGGCCGCGCCGCTGCGAGAGTAGTATGTCTAACGAGAGGGATCGTGAAAAATCGGCGCCTATTCACACGAGCGGTTGTCCGCCGCGCCGCGCGGCTCGTTTTTTCGGCCGGCGTCCTATGTTTTTCGACTTTCGCAGTCCCGGCGGCGTCCTCCGTCGCCGCCTCCCCTGGGCGGCAGGAACTGACCAAGCCCCTACAGCACGAAGTCTCCGTCGTTCTCAAGCTCATCCACGTCTATGTCACCGATAAAAAAGGGAAGCCCGTCGAGAACCTGACCCTCGACGATTTTATCGTCACCGACAACGGCAAGCCGGCGGTCCTGACGGACTTCGAGAGGCATGTCCTTCAGGCGTCTCCGGAAGCGGCCGATCAAGCCGGGCCCGCGGCCGAAAAAAACGCGGCCGCGGCCGTGGCCGCCCCCTCCACGAACAGGAAATTCTTCCTCTTCTTCGACTTCGCCTTCAACAACGGCCGGGGGATCACGAAGGCTCGGAAGGCCGCCCTCCACTTCCTCGAGGTCCAGGTCCGGCCGGAGGATGAGGTCGGCATTTTCGCCTACTCGATGGTCAAGGGCGTCGTCGTCCACGAATATCTGACGAAGGACCACGGCAAGATCCGCGATGTCGTGGGGGACATCGGCCAGGAGGACATCGCCGGGCGGGCCCACGAAATCGAGGAGCAGTATTGGCTCCAGGCCCAGGAACCCCTGGCCGGGACGACCCCGGCCGCCGCCGCTGCCGCCGCCAGGAACATCGAGGCCCAGCGCGAAGAATCGAAGAGAATCGCCCAGACGTTCATCCTCAAACTGACGGCCCTGGCCAAGGCCCTTCGCTACGTCCCCGGCCAGAAGCAGTTCATCCTCTTCTCGACGGGCGTCCCGAGCTCCATCATTTACGGGAACCAGGCCGGGAATCCCTCGGGGCAAAGGGATCGGACGCGTTTCGACCCCGGCGACCGCCTCTTGATCGGCCAGAATGAGCAGATGTACAAAGAGTTCAGCGCCTCGGGCTGCACCTTCTACGCCTTCGACACCCGCGAATCGGCCAAGGAGGCGAACCTTTTCGCCTACGACGACTACACCTTCCAGACGGGCAGCCGGGGACTGTTCGGAAATCAGGGCGTCTTCCAAGACAGCACGAGCATTTTCCGGGACGATAAAACGACCGGCCGAAACTCCCTCGAGAGGCTCACCGACATCACCGGCGGCAAGTACTACTCGAACATCAACATGTACGAGAAGAACCTCGACCAGGTCCAGGCCCTCACCGGGACCTACTATGTCCTGGGCTATTCTGTCGGGGAGACGTGGGACGGCCGGTTTCACGAGGTCAAGGTCGATGTCAAAAGGAAGGGTTGCGAGGTCCGGGCCCAGGCCGGCTATTTCAGCCCCAGGCCTTTCCGGGAATACTCGGACCTTGAAAAACGGCTCCATCTCTATGACCTGGCCCTGAACGAGCGGTCGTTCTCCCGGCTGCCGGTGAATTTCCCCATGACAGCGCTCACCTTCGCGCCCGGCGCGGATTCCCGGGTCGAAATCGTAGCCAGGATCCCCGGCGAGGTCACGGATAAGTTCTCCGGAGAGAGGGTGGAGTACGTCGCCCTCGTCTTCGACGGAAAGAATGATATCCGGGACGTGCGCCGTCTGGAGGACGCCCCGGGGCCGCGCCGCGGTCAGGCCGTCGTTTTCACCTCGGGCGCGACCCTCGAGCCGGGCGACTACACCTGCCGGCTGGTCATCAGAGACATGGAGTCCGGGTTGAGCGCCGCGAGCTCGGTCAGGACGTCCGTCAGGGCGGCGCCGCGAGAAGGCCTGAGGCTCGGAACGCCTCTTCTGCTCACGGACGAAACCGGCTGCGCCTATCTCGACGCGGGCGCGGCGAAGGCCCGGGCGGCCGTGACCTGGGCGGAAATTTATCCGTTCGACCGGACCGTTCTTTCGCCCGTCTCCGGACAAGTCACAAAACTCGCGCCGCGACTCGTGGCCGTCGTCCCGTACTCGGTCGCCGGAGCGACCGAGTACGGGACCGCCGAAACCGACGTCGTCTTCTCGGCGCGCCTGATCAAAGCGGCCACCGGCGAGGCCATGCCCGTCGCCTTTACCCTGGCGGAAAGAAACTGGCGCAGGGAGGGGGAAGCCGTCGGCTTGGAGTTCTCTCTGGTTGATCTTGTTCCCGGGAAGTATCTCCTCTATGTCAACGCCGAGGACCGCGTTTCCAAAACGCTGGCCAACGTCCAGACCTCCCTGGTTATCGTGGAGGACTAACGGCCGACGCGCCGCTCTGGCGGCAAATTGACCGCACAGCGGGAACTCTGTTCTAATAAAATCACATGGCCGTTCTAGGGCCGTTCCCGGGAGGGGAAAAATCCAATATTTCAGATAAAATCCAATTATTTGGATAAGTCCAAAAAAACGTAGGGTTAACCGCCTCGACATCTTCTTAAGTAATTAATAATAATATAAATATTCACACTGTCGTATTGGCATGATACTTGCTAATTAGAATGTTTGGATCAATGAGTAAAATACTATTTCTTTTAAGCGAGGAGGTGATAACAAGAGGACGAGCACGCATGAGGGTAAGGGGAGGAGCAAAGGAATGGGCCTTTGTTCCGGGACGGTCGGTTTTTCCGCCGGGCACCGGCCCGCGGCAACCGGCTGTTAGTAGGGAATTGTTTTTCAACATCCAGGAGGGAATTATTTAATGAGTAAGAAACTCACAGTTCTAGCGATCTTGGCGCTCTTCCTGTCCGCGTCTGCCTTCGCCCAGCAGGTCCCGACTGCCAAAATGATGGGAAAGGTCGTGGACACCTCGGGCGCTCCGCTTCCCGGCGTCGCGATCGCAGCGACGAGCCCGAAGATGGTGGGCAAGGCGACGGCGATCACCGACGGAGAGGGCTTTTTCCGTCTGTTTTCGCTGCCTTCCGGCCTCTATGAAGTGACGTTCTCGCTTCAGGGCTTCAAGACCCTGATCCGGAAGGACATCATCGTCCAGCTGTCCCAGACGATCACCCTGAACGCCACCCTGGACCAGGCCGCTCTCGAAGAGCAGGTGACGGTCATCGGGCAGAGCCCGCTCATCGACGTCAAGAGCACGGTCAAAAGCATGACCATGACCAAGGAAGTGTTCATGAGCCTGCCCCGCAACCGGAGCTTCGACGGCCTGATCAGCACCGTCCCCGGCGTCCAGTATGATTACAGGACCGGCGGCCTTTCGGTCGACGGCGCCACCGGCACCGAGAACATGTGGTACATGGACGGGGCCGACATCAGCAACGTCCACACCGGCGTGAACGCCCAGGGCGCGGTCATGGAAATGGTCGAGGAGGTCAAGGTCACGGCCTCCGGCTATAACTCCGAATTCGGCGGCTCGATGGGCGGCGTCGTCAACGTCATCACCCGCTCGGGCGGGAACAGCTTCCACGGCGACGTCCTCACGTTCTTCGACGGCAACTCCATGCTGATGCTCGGCAAGACGAACACGTATTTCCGCTGGAGCCCGCTCGACAGCAACGTTCCCCAGTACGTCAACGACGACACCCTCTATTTCAACAACGGCCGGACACGGGACAACTACAAGCGCTTCGAAGGCGTCTTCAGCCTCGGCGGCTACATCCTAAAAGACAAGCTGTGGTTCTTCGCCGCCTTCAACCCGGTCTACTCCAGAACGTTAGCCAATCGGTTCTTCAACAGCGATCGCATAGTTTCGACCGATCCCTTGCCGCTCTATCCGTTCTTCAGAAAAGACATCGTCATGAACGGCTCGCTCAAGTTCACGGCCGCGCCGATGAAGGGCCTGAGGCTGTCGGCCTCCGCGGTCGAGAACTGGTCCAATTACAGGGGCTCCATCCCCAGCATCCTCGGCTCGAGCTCCAAAACCTATACTTGGGGGCTGGCGGGCAGGGACTACCCGAACTGGAGCTCCGCCTTCACGGCCGACTACAGCGCCAGCAACAACTTCCTCGTCAGCATGCGCGCCGGCTACCACCAACACGGCCAGAATAACGAGCAGATCGGGCCCACGGCCACGACCACCAATTTCGCCAGCGATAACCTCATGTACGGGGCTGGCGGGTTGTTACAAGATCCGTTCTTCGTCGCCAACCCGAGCCTGGTCCGCATCGCCGGCGCGGCTAATTACGCCGGCTCCCGGACGAAGTTCGACCACCAGAAGTTCGAAAAATACTCCGGCAACCTCGACCTCAGCTACTATGCCTCACTCGCCGGAGAACACGCCTTGAAGGCCGGCGTCCAGTTCATCCGCGACCAAGAGGACCAGAACGACGGCGGCGCCTTCCCGATGGTCAACATCACCTGGAACCAGTCCTGCTCGTCTCTCGAAGACTACGGGACTCCGGCGTTCCGCGGCACGTACGGATTCTATACGGTTGAGGCCGGCTGGAACTCGCCCTACGGCTATACCTGGAATGCCTACCGCAACGCCTGGGCCATCTACCTCCAGGATTCCTGGACGATCAACGGCAAGCTGACCATCAACGTCGGCCTCCGGACGGAAACCGAGTATATCCCGTCCTTCTCGGAGAACGTCGACCCCGAGAACCTGATTCCGATCAAGTTCACCTTCGCCCAGAAGCTCGCCCCTCGTTTGAGCGCCGTCTATGATGTCTTCGGCGACTCGAGCTTGAAGGTTTTCGGCACCTTCGGCATCTATTACGACGTCATGAAGATGTACATCGCCGAAGGTGCGTTCGGCGGCTTTAAGTGGAGCACCGACTACTACAAGCTGGATAATCCGGACTGGCGGCTGATCGCGGCCTCCAACCTTATCAACGACCGGCCCAGCCAGGAAGCCGGAGGTGCGTACATGGGCCATCTCGACTGGCGCATCCCCTCGTTCGATACGCTCCAGCCGGATATGAAACCCGTCGCTCAGAGAGAGATCTCCTTCGGTGCCGAGAAGAAGCTGTCGGAAGACATTTCGGCTTCGGTCCGGCTTATCCAGAAGCACCTCATCCGGACGATCGAGGACATCGGCATCGGCACGGCCGGGGGCGAGCAGTATTACGAGGGCAACCCCGGCAGCAAGTGGGTCGTGGATTTATTCAACGCAATTCTGGGGCCCACGTACTGGGCACAGCCCAAGGCCAAGAGAGAATACTATGCCATGAACGTCGACCTGGTGAAGCGGTTCAGCCACAACTGGCAGGGCGGCATCAACTACACCATGAGCCTGACAAAGGGCAACTACGGCGGCCTGTCCAGCACGGATGAATTCGGCCGGAACTCCCCGAACGTCGAGCGCTCCTTCGACCTCTGGTTCATGATGTACCAAATCGACGGCACTCCGCTCGACGGCCCGCTGCCCCAGGACAGAACACATTACCTTAAGGCCTACGGCTCCTATTCCTTCCCGATCGGCCTGACCGTCGGCGTCACGAGCTACGCCCGCAGCGGCAACCCGATGAGCACCCGGCTGGCCTTCACCAACGCCTACCTCTACCCCTTAGGCTACGGCGACCTGGGCCGCCTGCCCTGGACCATCTGGGGCGATGTCTTCGCCGAATGGGCCATCAAGATCGGCGGCAAGTACACCATCGCCCTGAACGCGCAGATCAACAACGTCCTCGACTGCCGGACCTGGCAGCACTACAGGTATGGCCCCACCCGGCAATCCGGAGGCATGAGCATGACCGATGCGCTCCTTCTCTCCGGAGAAGCCAACAATCCGGACACGACGCTCGTCGACTCCTTGGGAAGGACGATTTATTGGGTGAACCGTGTTCAGTATTACCGGCCCGACATCACCTACGCCGGCCTCGAGACCAGCACGTTCAAGTATGACGCCCAGTTCGGCAGGCGGAGCCTCCGCCTCGGCGCCCGGTTCACGTTCTAGGTTGAAAGCAGAAGCAGCTTAAGCTCACGCAGCAGCACAAGGGCCCGCCCCCCCCGGGGGGCGGGCCCTTTTTTTGGAGAGGGGGTCAAACCGACTTCCCGCCCGCTCCAAGGGGGGCAGACCCGCAAGATAGCCGGAGTACTAACGAGATGGGGGTGAAGCTAAGAAGGGGTCAAAATGTTAACGATGGACGTCCGAAAAGTGAAAAAGGTAGGTTTGACCCCCTCTTATTTCAATAAAGCTTCGAGGCTTCTCAGTTCGGCTTCCGCTGCCTTGACGCTGGCCGGGCTTTCGCCTTTAGGATCAGCCAGATACAGACGCAGGGACTCGACCGCCGCCGGAACGTCGCCGGCCTTTTTTAGGGCCACGGCGAGGTTGATATAGGCGGTCGGCGTGGGTCTGATGGCGATCGCCTGCCTGAAGCTCCCGATGGAATTGGCGTAATCGCCCGCGACGCCATAGGCGACACCGAGATGCTGGCGCAGGACCTGATCGGCCGGATGATCGGCGACCAGGGCCTTGTAGACTTCGATCGCCTGCCCGATGTTCCCGGCCGAGGCCAGGTTCATGGCCAGGCTCGTCCGCAGGAATTTATTTTCGGGCTCGACGGCGATGGCCTTCTCGAGATAACCGCGGGATTCGGCCTTCCGGCCCAGGGCATCCAGGGCGGAGGCCGCCGCCGTATAGGCGTCCACGTTCCTCGGCTCGAGGGCGATCGTCCGGTCCATGGAGGCCAGGGCCTCGGCGGCCCGGCCGGTGACGAGATAGGTGTGCCCCAGGCGGACGTGGAGAACGGCCGAGTCCGGCATCCGTTCCGTGCCCAGCCGGAGCGTCGCGATGGCCTCGTCGAACTCCTTCAGCCGGGCTTCGCTCAGAGCCAGGTTGACGTAGCTCGCCGGGGATTCGGGAACGAGCTCGAGCAGACGGGCATAGGCGGCCTTGGCCTCGGCGTAGCGTCCGTCGAGCTCGTAACCCTCGGCGAGCTGGGCCAGCTTCAGGACGTCGAGCTTGTCCTTGGGGTCGGCCGCCGAAGAGGCCGCTCCCCCGCCCGAAAAATTGACGTAGCCGAGCGACCTCAGCCGTTCCTGTTCTTCGGCCGTCAGCGGCCGGTTCGGACCCGCCGCAAGCCCGGCGCTTTTCCGGACGAGGTCCTCGACCTTCCGGTCGAGGCTGGCGACGATCTTCCCGGCCGAGCCCGCTTCGTTCCGGGTTTCGGCCGGGTCGGTCCTGAGGTTGTAGAGCTCGGGTTTCGGGGCCCGGATATACTTCCAATCTCCGGAGACGAGGCCGACGAGCTCAGACCAACCGTAATTCTCACGGGGATAGAACGTCTCGATGTAGGTCTCGCGGTCCCTCCCCTCTTTCCCCCCGGCAAGCGGGACCAGACTTTGCCCCTCGAGCTCGGCCGGAACGGGCAGGCCGACCATGTCCAGGACCGTCGGGACGATGTCGGTCAGGCGGACGCGCGTGGGGACGACCGTCCCGCCAGGAAGATGCCCTGGGGCGTGGAGGATCAGCGGGACCTTCAGGGTTTGGTCATAGAGGAAAACGCCGTGGCCCGTCTCCACTTTTTCGCCGAAGGCCTCGCCGTGGTCGCCGGCCAGGACGACGAGCGTCCGCCCGGCAAGGTTCTTTTCCCGGAGCTTTCCGACGACCGCACCGATCGCCTCGTCCATGAAGGCGATTTCGCCGTCATAGGGATTGCTCGAGAACTCCCGGTCGTAGGGAGCGGGCGGCCGGTAGGGAAAATGCGGGTCGAAAAAGTGGACCCAGGCGAAAAACGGTTCCCCAGCCTGGCCGTCGAGCCAGGCCGAGAAAAGGGCCGCCACCGTGTCCGCCCGCCGCTCCGAGTTGAGCGGCTTGAACGGGAGCCCGGCCTCGAAGCTATCATCGTAGAGGTCGAATCCCTGGTCGAGCCCGAAGCGGGAATCCACGGAAAACGAGGCCACGAAGGCCGCCGTGCGGAAGCCGCGCGCCTTGAGCCTTTCGGCCAGGGTCGTTCGGTCCGGGGCGAGGACGTAACTGCCGTTGTTGTGGACGCCGTGGGCGAGGGGCGTCGTCCCGGTCATGATCGAACAATGGGAGGGCAGGGTGAGCGGGACCTGGGCGTAGACGTTCTGGAAAAGGACGCCGCCGCGGGCCAGCGCGTCCAGGTTGGGCGTCTTTCCCCCGATGTAGCCGTAACACCCCAGGCGGTCGGCCCGGGTCGTATCCAGGGTGACGAGGAGGACGTTTAGCCGGCTGTCCCTCTTGACACCGCTCTTGCCGGGCCCGCGCGCGGCGAAATAGATGGCCGCACCGGCGATGACGACTGCGGCGGCGATGCCGAGCCACGCGAGCGACCGGCGGCGGGGAGGCTTAGCGGCCGATTCCGCTCCGGAAGCCGGCCGGGCCGGGGCCTTTTTCGGGTGGCGTCGGCGCTTCACTTCTTGATGGCTTCGAGGATGGCCTTGGCTTGGGCCGTCCTCTCCGTCTCCGGCTCGAGCTTGATGAACTTCTCCAGGTTCTCCGCGGCCTTGGCGTTATCCCCCTTGTTGAGGTAGGCTAAGGCCACCCTGTAATACGGGTCCGGCCAGTCGGGCTTGATCTGGCTGGCCAGCTCGAAATAGCGGATGGCGTCGTCGATCTGCTGGTTCGAGAAGTAGATCTCGGCGACGTTGTAGGGCAGGTTCTCGTCCTGGGGGGCCATCTCGATCGATCTCTTGAAGTAGTCCTGGGACTCGGCGAGCTTCCCCTGTTTCATTAAGCAAAGCCCTATGGCGGCTAGGCCCTTGGCGCCTAGGTTCTTTCCCATGGTCGCGTCGCCGGCCGACTGCTCGATGAGTTGGTTGTACTTCTCGATGGCCTTGTCGTACTCGCCCTTCTCCCGGTAACAGTCTCCGATGTTCAGGAGGACCTGGTAGGCCCCGGGGTTTTTGGCCAGGAACTCGTCGTACATGGTCAGGGCCGTGTCGTACTTGCCGTCCTTGAAAAAGGCGTTGCCCTCCTCGAGGGTCTGGAAGGTGGCCTCGTCCTGGACGACGCCCGAGCCGACCGCCTGCTTCTCCATTTTGATCGTGACCTTGGGGTTCTTGTCGAGTTGGCGCGTGTAGGCGCTGACGGTCACCGGGAGGTAGCCTTTGGCGTTAGCCGTCACGAGCCAGCTCCCCGTCCCGACGCCGATAACCCCCCAGTCCCCTTTTTTATCGGTCGTCGCCTCGAAAGTGCTCCCGCCCGCCTGGTCGAAGACGATGGTCACCTTGGCTCCAGCGATGGGCTTGCCGTCCTTGTCGACGACGCTGCCGCCGAGGCGGGCGTTGCCTCGGCCGGCCTGACCCAGGGCCAGCCCGGCGGTCAAGAAGATGATCACGGCGCCGGCCGCGAATTTCGAGAGAGCTCGCTTATGCATCACTGCCTCCTGTGGCGGGCTCGACCGGTTAAGACTTCCTGCCGGTTCCCGCATTCTACCGATGAGATGAGTCACCCCTATTATCCAACCTGGCCGTTTTTTTTTCAAGTTCGCCGTCCCGTCCCAAAATTGCCGGCTGAGCTCCCGGGGAGGATCGATTTATCGGGTGCACCGAAGTCACGTTCTCTCGGCCATTTTGGGTGCCGGGGCCGGGCTTCCCAATCCCGGTCCTGGCAAGGCCCGGGGCCGGCGCCACTCACATTGACAACCCGCCTCTCCTGAGGTAATAATGAGCGGCGGAGGTGAAGAAGATGAAATATCCCAAAAGATTCTTTTCGCCGTTCATCCTGTTTCTCGTCCTGGCCATGGCTGGAGGATTTCTGGCCGGCCAGAATCTCGAGGACAAGGTCCACGCTCGGACCCTCGGGAACGGGATGACGGTCATCCTCGTCGAGAGGCACGGCGCGCCCGTTTTCAGCACGATCTACGGCTTCAAGGTCGGCTCCGTCGACGAGATCCCGGGGATCACCGGGACCGCCCACCTTTTCGAGCACATGGCCTTCAAGGGCACCCCGAAGATCGGGACGTCCGATTTCGAGAAGGAAAAGCCGATCATGGAAAAGGTCAACCAGGTCGGCCGGGAATGGAGCCTGGAGCTCGTCAAGGGCGAGCGGGCCGACAAGGAAAAACTGGCCCGTCTGCGCGAGGAGCTGACCCGGCTCGAGGCCGAGCAGAAAAAATTCATCGTCAAGGACGAGATCGACTCCCTTTACAGCAACGTCGGAGGCGCCGGGCTCAACGCCGGGACGGGCACGGACCAGACGATGTACATCATCCACCTGCCGGCGAACCAGCTCGAGCTTTTCTGCCTGATCGAATCCGAACGGATCCGAAACACCGTCCTGCGCGAGTTCTACACCGAACGGAGCGTCATCCAGGAGGAGCGGAAGCAGACGACGGACGCCAGCCCGGCGCGCCTGCTGAGCGAGATGTTCATGGGGGCGGCCTTCCTCGCCCACCCCTACAACCACCCCGTCGTGGGCTGGGCCTCGGACATCGCCTCCGTGACCCTGGAGGAGGCCCAGGCCTTCAAGAACAAGTATTACACCCCGAATAACTGTGTCCTGGCCATCGCGGGCGATGTCGACCCCGAAAAGGCCTGGCCCCTGATCGAAAAATATTTCGGCGACATCCCGCGGGGTGAAGACCCGCCCGTCCTGAGGACGGTCGAGCCGAAACAGCTCGGCGAGCGGCGGGTCCGGTTCGAGTTCGACGCCGAGCCCATGCTCATGATGGGCTTTCACAAGCCCAACTTCCCGTCCAAGGAGGACGCGGCGGCGAGCGTGCTGGCCAGCATCCTGACCTCCGGACGGACCTCGCGAATGAACAAGGACCTCGTCCAGGAGAAGCAGATCGCGGTCTCCGTGGGCGCGAGCGGCGGCGGCGGCGGCGTCCGGTATCCGAATCTCTTCGCCTTCAACGCGACGCCCCGCTTTCCCCACACCGTAGAGGAGGTGGAGAAGGCCATCCTCGAGCACATCGAGAAGGTCAAGGCGGAGCCCGTCAGCGAGCGGGAGCTGCAAAAGGTCAAGAACAGCCTGGAGGCCTCCTACATCCGTCAGATGAGCTCGAACATGGGCCTGGCCATGACGGTCGCCCGATACCAGCTGCTGTTCGG
>Ga0315274_10009317_pt1 | contig 14201 bp, 10 predicted proteins | sample YL17G02_20_MG_FD_203700 | JGI IMG/M metagenome (GOLD analysis project Ga0315274, IMG submission 203700) | Sediment microbial communities from Yellowstone Lake, YNP, Wyoming, USA - YL17G02_20 | ecosystem: Environmental > Aquatic > Freshwater > Lake > Sediment | place: USA: Wyoming | collected... | reverse complement strand
GAAAGAGTATTTAGTTTCCAATCAGTTCCATAATTATTGATCTGATGAGATGAGTAGATAATTTCCTTTCCTCTTGTCCTGAGATTAAGATGGGGCCCCGAGAAGGCAACCGTAGCGATGGGAGTCTTAAAACCGATGAAGAGTCCGGTACTTTTATCGATCTGTATTTTCAGATTGTTTTCGCAGCAAATGGTAAATTGATGTTCATTTTCGGTAAGTTCGATATTCCCCGCTGGTTTAATTGACCTTTGTGCTTGATTCTCTTTTTTACGATGGAGTGTATAACTATCCACCAAGCGGTTGTACCGGTCGATAAAATCGATTAATACGGGCTCATTCACAGGCCACTCATCCATCGGAAGGAGGATGGTTCCTTGAGTATGTGCAGGTATATTAAAGGAGTTTAAAGTATGAATTGTTCTTTTAAAGTTATATTTTATAATTAATTCATTGAGATTGGTAAAATCGAAGCGATTATAAACCGGTATTTCGATGGCAGTACCGGGCGGAACATCATTATATTCTGTTTTGAGAATCCTTACCGGCGAATAGGCTTTTTGAACATTCCAGAATTCAGGTTTTTTGCGACGCCAGGTATCGACAATACCCCATTCCCCATAGCCAATGGGTTTGCCTGTGTATTCGCCGTGAATTATGTTTTTGTCAATTTTCCGCCGCCATTTGCCGGATCCGGGAAGGTCTTCAGGCAGCATGAAGGTCTCGTCAATCATTCCCCAAATGGCTCCCCCCAGGCCGCCGTCGGCATCATAAGTTTTTTGCCACATGCTGTCGAGACCCATACCCCAGAAATCCCTGATGTTGGGATCTTCCTTCACGGTGATGCTATCATAGCAGGCCACATGGGCCCATTCATCAAAAATTACCGGCATATCAGGATGACCAAATGATTTTGCGGTTTTTCCGTATTGTTCCATGTTCCCGTCAATGCCGGGGTAGTGCATGCTTATCATATCGTAGGATTTGATGTCGTCCGGTACCTTTCCCGGATAACTGAAAATCACCGGGCGGGTCGGGTCAGTGCTTTTCACCATATCATATGACTTTTTAAAATTTGTGCCGAAGGAATTTTCGTTGCCTATCGACCAAATAATTACCGAAGGATGGTTACGATGGTTATCAACCATTTCTTTGAGTTGCGACAGATACCTGCCCGTGAAATCAGGCGCGCTTTCAGTTGAACCCGGATAATATTCGGCCGACCGGTGCGTCCCTACAAAGCATACCGCGGTTTCATCTTCGACATAGATTCCATATTCATCACACAACCTTAAAAAATGATCGGTGGGAGGATAATGGGAGGTTCTGATAAAATTGATATTTGCTTCCTTGGCCAGTAAAACATCCCTCAGCTCATAGTCGGGGGTGGAAACCCTGCCCAACAGCGGGTGGATGTCGTGACGGCACGCGCCTCTCAGTTTGACTGGAATGCCGTTAACCAACAGTCTGTTGCCTTTTATCTCAATTTCCCTGAACCCGAAGGAGTAATATTTATTCCACGTCTCGGTTCCATCCTGTACAAACGTCACTTTTAACCGGTAGAGATTCGGATGTTCGGCATCCCATTTCAACGGATTGGCCACGAGATTATTGATTTGGAATGCTGTATCTGAAACCAGGCATGAAGCGGTGATCAAATCGACTTTCTTATTCTGAACATCATATAACTCCAATTCAATCCGGTTGCTTTCACCCGGTTTCCTGATTTTCCCCCGAACGGTCAAAACGGCATCCCGGTCATTATCGTCTAAAGCCGTTATTATTGATAATTGTTCTGGATAGCTGCCTGGCAGGGCCAATAAACTGACATTTCGGAGTATTCCGCCTATCGGGTGCTTTGCATATCCGCTGGCATATGAAATTTCATCAGACCGGTCGGTAACTTCAACCGTCAGGTCGGCTGTTTTGCCGGATTTTACGCTGGAGGTGATATCGCATTCCCAGGCGGTGAACCCGCCCGAATGGTCGCAAATATACTTTCCGTTGACCCAAATCCTTGCATAACTATAGACTCCCTCAAAACGGAGCTTGATCATTTTTTTCTCGAAATCGGCCGGTATTTCAAATTCTTTTTTATACACAAATGGTTTGTCATGTTCGATGGGACATCCCTGCATCATACATTCGCCCGGGACCTGAATATCTTTCCAATCTTTATCAAATTGATTGATGTCCCAAAATTTTTCGGATGGAGTCAGGCAAATTTTCCAAGTGCCATTCAGATTGACAGCAGGGTTGGAAACATCTGCGACATATACGTCATACGGGCTCTGTGCCTTTCCATTGTTTAAGAAAAATACGGATGCAAGGAAAATAATGTAACTTTTCATGGTCTTTGATTCCCATATTTCGATGGGTTTTCCGCCCCATCGCGGGCTGTGAAGTCTGTGATGAACTCGCGCCGGGGTCGGAAAACCCGGGGTGATCGTGAAGATAATCTGCTATTTTAAGAATAACATCTTTTTCATTTCCACAAAATCATTCCCTGCCTGTAATCTGTAGAAATAGATACCGCTTGAAAGCCCGCTTGCATCAAAATTTACCGAGTAAGCGCCTTCAGTTTGAATTTCATGAACAAGAGTTCTGATATGCTTGCCATGCATATTATATATATTTAATGTTATTATATTGGAAGCAGGTAATTCATATGAAATGTTCGTTGCGCCATTAAACGGATTGGGATAATTCCTGTGTAGAATAAAGTTATGAATGTCACTCCTGTTGTCATCTTCGACAACGAGAGCCTGATCGAGATTAGCGTCCAACCAGGCCAGTCTTGTTGCTATCCATTCCTTGAACTTGGTGATTTCGCCCGCATAGGTGGTTGGTTGTGAGTCGGTTTCCGGAGTGCCGACGTTTACTCCCAAAATTCGCCATTTGCCATAATGACGCTTTTGAGCGTCCTTTACCAAAGTAGTTACAGAATCGATATAACTATTAAGATAAGTTTCGCTTAAAATGGTTTTTCGCAATGAAAAATATCGGACGTTTAATTCTTCGGTAAATTCAGGATCCTGTAAAAGTCTTAATGTCCATCCCGGGGGGATTGGCCAATTGCCGCAATCGTGCACTTTGTAGGCCCAACCCGAACCGTCTATGGCCCCGAAGTAACATTCGTTGATATTTTTCCAGGCCCAATCAAAATCCCATACAGGGCCCGCATGCAACAAACCTCCGTTGCTGTCCTTATCTTTATAAAAGAATGCGCTTTTCTTGTATGCATCGACGTTACGGGACAACTCGCCCACAATAAAATAGTCAATGAATGAATTGACGTCAATATAGGCTCTATATCCCTTTGTGGGATCGCGAAAGTTTGATCCATATAGCATGGTCTCAAAACCGTCGACAAATTCCTGTATATAGATTTTTTGTTGATTGGTGAGTTCTTCCGGTTTGGGATATTCGTAAACAAAATGAACATCATCGCCACGGCCGCCTGTCGGCGAATAATGACTGACCCAACTATTGGAGTCATCATAGTAGTCTATTTTAAAAATATACCCGCCGGTAAGGTCGTCTCCCGTATTCTCACTCGAATCGAGCTCTGCAATATTCACTCTGTTTATATCTCTTTTTATCTTTTCACAAAAGACATATATCCCTTGATAGTTATTATTAACCATCACTTCACAGTGTTGAGTTCGTGTCGCATAATGTCCCATATCGCGAAAAAGCTGAAAAGCGAGTGAATTTCGCATAAAGGTTTTGTCGTTATAATTTGCAAGTAGCATCCAGTCGTTTTCCGGAGGCATGTTCAATAAAGGGTAATTCAAGTTATTGCCTAGAGAATCTCTGGTCTCAAAACCATAGGGTTTTTGCGGGAGCCCTGCCGAGTACCTGCCTCTTATTTCTATTCCCACATCTCCATCGTAAATGTTGGCCGGATCAGTGACATGATTTAAAGATCCATTATGAATGATCTTCATATTGGCTGTGATTCTCGGCTCATCGGGAATGCTTGCGCCATTTTTGGTTGTGATGATAATGATTGGAAGATTCGAAGAGGAAAAACCAAGTGGTTCTTCAAACCACTCAGGCGTCTGTCGATATGAGTGAGTCGCATCATTGATACCCAGCGATAAAAATGTCGTGGAAGATAAATCGCTCGATGTGCTGGATACATTTTGAATTTGAATCGCAAGTACATTCTCATTTTGATTTAAACAACTTTTCAACTTTGTCCTGTCTATGATAAATGCTTCCGGAAGACCCCCTTGATACATTTGCGCTTCATGGTCAGAATTTAATGACTGATTGTAGGCGGGAGGATTTCCGGAAATTCCAGCGCGTGCAATCTCAACATCATTGATATAAGCCACAAAAGCATCATCATAATCTACATGGAGAATGGCGGATTCAATCTTGTTGGTATCCATGATCGTAAATTTCAGCCTTAAATACAGCGAAATGCACGACTCGATAATCGTATTGTCATCACCGTCGCCATAGCCAATCCCCCCGGGACCCTGAGACCAGGCGTTATCATTGAAAGACAACATTTTCCAATTGACATCCGGTTCAGATTTAGCGACATAATATCTCCATAAATCATTGTCATATACCACGGTTTCCCAATGGTTAATTGGGACGGTATGACCGATAGGTGCGCAACATAGAACCAATATTAACGGTGAGAATATTTGTTTTTTCATTAATTTCTTGATTAATATTTTCATAAAAATTATCTTTATTCTCCGATCGCCCTTGGCTTCATAGCCCAGGGTGTACTCGCGGATTGTGAAGCCCGCGTTATCTTCGCCCCGGGTCGAAGAACCCAGGGTGATCATGATTTCCCGGCTTTATGGGCCATTAATTCTCGTACAATGGGAATTAGGTCGTTTGGAACCGCTATAAAAGTATGTGCTGTATTCTCCCAGGCTGACTCATCTTCAGCGATGGCTTCACTCTCGGTTTGATTCTCGTAGTGAGCAAAGACTCGCTTCACACGATCCTCATCCCAACCTTCAGGAAAATTATTCTGCTTCATTTTCATTCATTACCGATCTCGTTCCCACGGTCCTCCGTGGGAACGAAACCGCAATCCGTGTTTCTATGACTATTACTTTTTCTGTAAAGTTGTATAATACTCTTTAATTTTTTCTCTCACCAGTTTGACGAGGTCCACGCCGCGCAGCTGCTTCGCGAAGATTTTCCCGTCCGGAGAAACCAGCAGGGTCGTCGGAAAGGCGTTGATGCCGTAATCGGCCATCACCTTGTTTTTGGTGCCGATCGCGTTGGGATACGGGATTTTCTGCTCCTGAATGAATTTGACCAATGCCGTCGAATCGTCCTCCGCGATGCCGATCATCTGGAGCGTATCCTTCGACACGGTTTCATACAGCTTCTTGAAATTGGGCACCTCTCCCCTGCATGGCCCGCACCAGGATCCCCAGAAATCGACCAGCACGAATTTGCCCCTGAATTTCGACAGCTGAAGGCTGTCACCGGTAAGTGTCTTGATCCTGAAATCAGGCGCCTCCTCGCCCTTGGCCATTTTCAGGCTGGCCAGCACCTTGTCGGCATGCCCTTTCCCGACATAGAACTCGTCGGCATAGTCTTTCTTCAAAAGACCGATTAAATAGGTGGCCTTTTCAACCTTCTCATTCATGGCATAGGATAATCCCGAAGTGAACAAAACAGAAGCGCACACCTGCTTGTTGGGGCAATTCTTCACAAACCGGACGATGAAATCATAACCATAATTTTTATCGACGTTCAGCTTTTTCGCCAGTTCCGGGTATTTCTCAAGATTATCGCCGATATAATAGGCGGCATTGGCAAATTCGCCGTTGATCAAATAGGATTTCGGATCCAATTGATTCATCAAATTCAGGTTATCGCGGTACATTTTCACATAGGGTTCGCTCAGCATCATTTTCGATGCCATTGCCGTATCCGGCTTTCCGTTGACATAGGCGGTCTGATACAATGTCTCAAGAACAGGATTCATGAAATACAGCGCGCTGATCCGCTTTTCCAGAACCATTTGATTGAACAGCGGAGGGTATTTCTTTTCGATGTTATCCAGCTTTTTGACGAGATCGGAAAATCCCTGTTTTTTCTCTTCAATGGACGCTTTTCTCACTTTCCACCTGTAAGCGTACATGTCGTTTTCCCACGATTTTAAATCGGACAAGATACCCTTGAACTCTTTCCGATACTGCAGGCCGGAGAGCTCGGCCGACGACTTTAGCCGTTCGGGTTGGTACAGCTCCGGATTGAACAAAACGGGACCGCCGTCATAGACGTTGTTGAACGCAGTCCAATCCGCATCCGAAACATGTTTTGGATTGTTCAGGTCGCAGACGAACAGACTGTCCACCATGAATTTGTACTGCTGGCCCTTTTTGATGACGGAAGGATCCTTCAGCACCCAGGCGCCGCCCTCCTTTTTCATCGGCACGGCGCTGTCAAACATCCAATTTCCGAATTCGCCGTACAGCTTGACCAGTTTGATGTCCGGTTTTATGCCGAATGGAACCAAAGTGATCTTCGCTTCGATTTTGATTTTTGCATCTTTGATGAAAACGGATTCTCTATAGGTCTCGTACCCGAATGCGTATGCGGCAAGCGTATATTGACCGGGGTCCGCTTTCAAGGAGAATTCCGGTTTAATGGATGCGGAGTAAAACTTGGGTTCACCCAATTGGTCCCCTTCAACCCTGCCGTAAAGCCCGACAAAAAATGAATCGGGCTGGATCTTGCCTGCAGTTAAAATGGTTCCCATGACGATCGCCTTGTCCGGTTTCATCGAACATCCCGAAATCAGCAACAGACCGGCGAGAATGGCAAGAAAGCGTTTCATGAAACAACCCTCCTTTTTGAATGGTGAGTTCCCATGGTTCGGCTTACTTTCTGCCCGCGGGGGCTTTCTTCAACCCCGCGCATCAGTCATTCGATTTATACATCCTATCTGATCTCCCTGGGCTTCATTGCATATGTCGTGCTTCAATGCGTTTTCCACCCCATCGCGGGCCGTGAAGCCAGCGTTATCTTCGCCCCAGATCAAAAAACCCGAGGCGATGGTGATAAGGTTTATATAAAAGAAGAATGTTTTATATAAGCCACTTTTAAACAAGTCGGCCAACATAAGACATTCTTCCCTATCCCCCCAGAATCATTATATAGCGAATATAAGACATATTTTAACCTTTTTCAATCAATAAAAAAGCCCCTCGAACTCTTCGTTCTCGGGGCTTTTCAAATTTCAGGAATGGTTGGGCGAAAATCAGTTCGGGTAGATGCTGATCACCCTGCGGCCGCCCTTGTTCTCGAACTTCACATGTCCGTCCGCGGTCGCGAACAGGGTGCAGTCGCCGCCGATGCCGACGTTGACTCCGGGATGGAACTTCGTCCCCTTCTGGCGCATCAGGATGTTGCCGGCCTTCACGACCTGGCCGCCAAAACGCTTCACGCCCAGACGCTGCGCCTGGCTGTCGCGCCCGTTTCGAGAGGAGCCTACGCCTTTTTTATGAGCCATACTAAGATCTCCAGTTGAAAGTTACAGGTTGCATGTTACAAGTTTAAAAAGTTACGAGTTACGGGTTACGAGTTAAAAAAGTTATCGTGTTTCCTTCCCATTCCCGATTCCCGAACTCCGCTTCACGTCTCACGTCTCACGCTTTACGCCTCACGCCTCACGCCTCACGCCGTAATTTTTTCAATCCTGATCTCCGTGAACCGCTGGCGGTGGCCGCGGAGAACCTTGTAGTTTTTCCGGCGTTTCTTCTTGAAAACCAGGATTTTATCCGCCTTGCCGTGCGACAACACAGTGGCTTCGATTGAGGCGCCCGCCACCATCGGCTGACCGATCTTGACATTCTGATCGTCCGCCACGAGCAGCACTTTGTCCATGAGAACCGGCTTTCCCGGCTCTGTTTCCATTAAAGGAACGCGGAGGGTCTGTTTCTCCTGAACCTTCAACTGTATTCCAGCCAATTCTACGATCGCATACATGAGAAAAGAGTCCCTCCTATGGAACGTGTGTGATCAAAAAAGCTTTGTAATTTAACCAATTAGGACCCTGAAGTCAAGCCTAAAAAGCCTTTTTTCTTCTTTTTTTCCTCTTTTGCGCTCACCAGCTCGAAATCCTCCTCCTTCATGGCTTCGTCTGTGACGATCTTGATCACCACGAAATATTTCAGCATGTACTGCCGGATGCGGCTGTTGAATCCCTGCGAAAGAAAAGTCGCGAAATCCGGATGCGTTTTCAGCACGAACCTCCGCTCCCCTGATTCGGCCTTCACCTTGTGAATCCGCTTTTCCAGCTTGGTGAGCATCATGCTCTTCGATGGCACCCGGCCGAGCCCTTCGCACCGGGGGCAGGACTCGCTGTACCGGATGAGCACGCTCGGCCTCACCCGCTCACGGGTCAGCGATACGAGGCCGAAATCGTTCATCGGAAGGATGTCGAACACGGCCTGGTCCTTCTTCAGCTCGCGGTACAGTTCGTGGATGATCTGCCTGCGGTGCTTGTCCGATTTGAGGTCGATGAAGTCGATGGTGACGATGCCGCCGATGTCCCGGAGCCGGAGCTGGCGACCGATCTCCCGCGCGGCTTCCAGGTCGGTCTCGTAGGCGTTGAGTTCGTGGTCGCGGTGCCCGACCGACCGGCCTGAGTTCACGTCGATCACGGTCATGGCCTCAGCCTGGTCGAACACGATGCTGCCGCCGCGCTTCAGCCAGATTTTGCGGGACAGGCACTTCTCGATCTGGTCCTCGATCTTGTAGTGGTCGAACAGGGGGACGTGGTCGCGGTACAGCTCGACCTTGGGCATAAGCCCCGGCGAAACTTCGGCCAGGTATTCGCGGATTTCGGCGTGAAGTTTTTTGGAATCCACCATGACGCGGCTGATGTCCGGCGAGAAAAGGTCCCTGATCACGCTCGACGTGATGCCCATGTCTTTGTGCATGAGCTTCGGCGCCTTCTCGAGTTTGGCCCTCTCCTCGATCTTTCGCCAGGTCTTGATGAGGTTGTCGAAGTCGGTCTTGAGGATTTCGGAATCCTTGCCGGACGCCACGGTCCGCACGATCAGGCCGAACCCCGGCGGGCAGAGCTGCTTCGCGATTTTCCGCAGGCGGTGGCGTTCGTGGTCGCTCTCGATCTTCTTGGACACTCCCACCGTGACGTCGTTCGGCACCAGCACGCAGAACCGGCCCGGCAGCGAGATCGCCGCAGTCAGCCGCGCGCCCTTTCCGCCGATGGGTTCCTTCGCGATCTGGACGAGGATTTCCTGCCTGGGCTTCAGGAAGGTCCGGTTCCTGCGTTCGCTCCGGTGCCGGTCGAAGCGCCGGGGACGCCGGTGCGGTTGGGACGGCTGCTCCGGTTCCTCGGTTTCCACGGTTTCGGCGAGGGCGCTGTATTCCATCACCCGTTCGCCGAGGTCCGAGAACGAGAGGAATCCGTTCTGTTCCAGGCCGATCTCGATGAAGGCCGCGTGCACGGCCTCGACGACGTTGGAGACCCGGCCCTTGTAGATGTCGCCGACCATGCGTTCGTTCTCGAGGTTCTCGAAGAAGAGTTCGACGAGGTTTCCCTCCTCGAGGATCGCGATGCGGGTTTCGGTGGATGACACGCTGATCATGATTTCTTTTCGGATGTTAGGCATTCTGGAGTACCTCCATGGGGGTCAAACGCCTGCCCTGCCGTTCGATGAGGAGCGCGGTGCGCTCGACGCGGAAAAATTTCGGGGGTTCCTCGTACGATTCGAACAGGGAGTCCAGGACCTCCTTCATCCTTGCGGAGGAGGGGGTTCCCAGACGGATGAGCATGAAGAGGCCTTCGTCGCCGGCGGACAGTTCCGCGACCGACAGGCGGATGTCGACCTCCTTCTCCTCACGCCGGATCCGGCAGGAATTCCTGGCGAGGAACGATTCGATCTTGGGCTTCAGGGACGCGTATTCGTTCGCGCCGTCCCAGGTCGCCCTGTATCCCGCGAGTGTGATGGATCCGTCGAGGGCGGGCGTCTTCTCGGGCACCAGCGCGTACTGAAAGACCTCGAGCCCCTTCGGCAGATGCGCATTGAACACCCTTTCGAACGCCGCCGGGATGTTGTCGAAAACCTCGAAGTCGAGGTATTCTGCCTTGCCGGTGTACCCAAGCGGCAGCGGCGGTCCGGGGGAGATCCGCGGGTGCGCGTGGAATCCCTGGCTGAGCGCGAGGCGGATCCGGGCCCTGCGGAACGCCCGGATGAAAATGCGGAGAACGTCGAGATGCGAGGTGAACCGGATTTCCGGACCCTTCCGGTACGCCACGCGGATGCGCATCGCCGCGGTCGTGCGCGGCTGCACGATTTTCTGGATGACGGCCGCAGGGGGCGTCGCAGATCCGGCCCCGCGGGAAGGAACGCGTTTCCGCGGGCCGGAACAGGCCGCGGTCTCGAGCAGTCCGCAGTCCGGACACGAACCGTCCGCGCAGTCGCCGGTGACCGTGCCGGACAGAGCATTATCCCTCTCCTTGAGAAGGAAATCCCTCGACAGGCCCCTGGTCAGGTGGTCCCACGGCAAGGCCTTGTCCGCCGGTTTCACGGACACCGCCGCTTCGGGGGACAGGCCGGCCTGTTCGAACGCCTGGCGCCAGATATCCCGGCGGAACAGGTCGGACCACGCGTCGAAACGCGCTCCGGCCTTCCACGCGCCGAGGATGACCGCGGAAAATTCCCTTCCGCCCCGGCCCAGTACGGTTTCGAGCTGGGACACGTTCGGATCGCGCCACGACAGTTTCACCTCGCGCCAGCGGATCTGCTGCTTGAGAAAACGGATTTTCTCCTCGAGCCCGGGCAGCGCGTCCTGCGCCTCCCACTGAAAAGGCGTGTGCGGTTTCGGCGAGAACGGCGAAAGGGAGACATGGACCTCCTTCCTGCCGTACCGTTTTCCCAGGGCCACCACCTTGCCGACGAGCGCGACGATACCCTCGAGATCCTCCCGCGTTTCGGTGGGCAGGCCGATCATGAAGTAGAGCTTGATGTGCCGCCACTGCCGGTCGTACGCGGTCTCCACGGCCCTCAGCAGGTCCTCTTCCGTGTTGTTCTTGTTGATCACGTCCCTGAGCCTCTGCGTGCCCGCTTCGGGCGCGAGCGTCAACCCGCTTTTGCGCAGCTCTCCCGCGAAATCGGCCATCTCGGGCGTGAACGTTTCGGGACGCAGGGAGGGGAACGCCACCGCGATGGGCTCGTCGCGGAACAAATTCCGCAGCGAAAACAACAGTTCCGGAAGGTCGGGGTAGTCGGACGAGGAAAGCGACACGAGCGAGATCTCGTCGTATCCCGTGCTGGAAATCGCCTCCTTCGCCTGGCGGACGAGTTCCTGGATCGGTCGGATCCGCACCGGCCGGTAGATCGAACCCGCGTTGCAGAACCGGCAGCCGCGCGTGCAGCCCCGCATGATTTCGAGCGAAAAACGATCGTGCGTGATTTCGATGAGCGGAACGAGCGGTTTGGCCGGATAATATTCGGGTTTGAGCTGCCGGACGACGGCTGCCCGAACCGTTCGGGGGACGCCCGGTTCGACCGGCTCGAGACCGATGAACCGCCCGCCCGCGTCCCTGAGTTCACGGTACAGCGACGGCACGTACACGCCCCTGTGTTTCGCCAGCTCCGTCAGGATCTGCTTGCGGCTCCAGCGTTCGTGCTTCCGTTTCCGGACGAGGCGCGCCACCTCGAGGGCGGCCTCCTCCCCGTCTCCGAGCACGACCGCGTCGAGAAACTCGGCCAGCGGTTCGGGATTGAACGCGCACGGGCCGCCGGCCACGACCAGGGGGTCGTGCTCACCCCGGTCGGCCGAGCGGAGCGGAATGCCCGCCAGATCGAGCAGGTTCAGCACGTTGGTGTAATGCAGTTCGTACTGGAGCGTGATTCCCAGAATGTCGGCGCGCCGCACCGAGGTCTTCGTCTCGAGCGTGAACAGCGGCACCCCGAGCCTGCGCATCCACGTCTCCATGTCCGTCCAGGGCGAATAGACGCGCTCGGCCTGAAGCCATTCGGGCTGGTTCAGCACGTGGTAGAGAATTTCCATGCCGACGTGCGACATGCCGATCTCGTACACGTCCGGAAACGCAAGAACGAAGCGGACCTCGACTACCTCCCGGTCCTTGAGGACGATGTTGAGTTCGTTTCCGGCGTAACGGCCGGGGCGCATGACCTTGGGGAGCACCGGCTCGATGGTCTCCCAAAGCCCTTCCCCTGTCCCCGGCGTCATGGATTCTTTTGATAATGTCAACTTCTAGGTTGCCTCATGAGTAACGAGAATTAATAATATCTCTGCGCCGAAGGTCAGCGCCTCTGCGGTGTGAACGAAGTCCGCGGAGACGCGGAGGACAGCCGGGAAATCCGGATGGTTGTCGATGACGCCGAGGCGTGCCGTGATTTTGGGTTCGTCGGGGATTTCCTTTCCGCCCGTGTCGATGACCAGGATGGGGAGGTTGGAGGAGGAAAACGCAACGGGGTTTCCGGACGCGGACGCGACCGCCGCCAATACGGCGAGCCGCGAGCCGAAACGGATGAATGCGGCAAGCCGCCGTTCAGAGGAACTTGAAATCGCTGGATTCTTCGTAGGCGTCAGTTCTCCGGCATGTCTTCGCCGAGGAGCAGTGAAACGCGGTCCACCCCGTCCAGGGCGCCGAGGTCCTTGATCATCTGCTGCGACTGGTCGGGCTTTTTGAGGCGGACGAAGAAGGAGAGCTCCAGAAACTTGCTGGACGGCGCGGACCGGACGTTGAGCATCGAATACTGCGAAAGGTACTTGTCGAACACGGGAAGGTACACGGGCTTGTCGCCGTGCTGGGCGGTCATCCAGAACCGGAGAAGGAGTTCCTTGTGCTGCAGAAAGCCGAAATGGGTCCGGTGCATGAACCAGATGACCAGCCCGATCACGACCGCCCCGACGATGCCGATCATGTGGTTTCCGGACCCGGCGGCCAGGCCCAGCGCCAGCGCGAGGAAGATGAAGGCGATGTCCCAGGTGTCCTTCAGCGCCGTGCGGAACCGGATGATCGACATGGCGCCCACGAGTCCGAACGCGCGGGCGAGGTTGTTGCCGATGACCATGATCACGAGGGACGTGATCATGGTGATGAGAATCAGGGTCTGGAGAAACGCGGAGGAATAGGAATAACCGCGGTAGGTCTTACGGTACAGGACCGAGATGAAAAGACCCAGCAGAAAGGCCACGACCACGTTTATTAAAACGTCGAAGAAAAAGATCGTGGGGGTTTTCAGGAACAGAGTCTCCAGTACGTTCGTGGGCATGAATTGACCTCTTTTCTTAAATCTTCACGGCATGCGTCGATTCCAAAGGTGTATTTGGAGATGGACAGCTGGCGGAGATTGAATTCCGCCTCCAGGCGCCGCATCCAGACCGGCATGAAATGGTTGAATTTGAGTTCCAGAATACCCGCGGGCTCGCGGAGAAACACCAGGCCCTGCCCGTGGAAAAGGTCCTCCAGGACGGGATACAGATAATACCGGACGTTCGTATCGACGGTCGCCCGCTGGTACGGTGCGAGCGGATGCAGGTAGGCCTCGCGCTCGTACATCACCAGCAGGGTCGGCTGAAGCCGGTTTTTCAGGATATGATAAAGAAACTTTCCTGCCACGCGCGTGGCCTTGTCGTGCGCGAGCGTGGGATCGGGCAGCAAGTGGCTTCCCCCCTCCTCGATCAATCCGTGAATTTCCCGCGAGGAGAATTTCGCCCTTTCCTTGACCACGATGTCGATATAGCGGCGTTTGATTTCGAGAAAGGCCGCCGAATGGTCGTCGCCGTAGGCCCGGATCCGCAGTTTCTTGCGGACCTTCAATCCATCCATTTTTTCGTAATAATACAGCAGGTCGGGCGTGTCGAGGTAAAGGGTTTTGACCGTGTAATGATCGGCGTTTTTGGGGACGAAGGGATCGAACGCCGCGTACTTGCGGATGACCCGGCTCACGTCATCGATCATGTCTGCGGAAAGCGGGTATTTAATTTCGTATCGGGATACGAAGAGTGTCGTATGTCGCATCGGATTGAACGGGTTCTACAGGTAAAACTGACCCGCCCTCCTGTTCCAGGCGCGGCGGATCCGCTCGAGCAGGGACGCCCGGTCGGTGAGGATGGACGCGCGGCCGATCATGCCGGAGCGGACGGCCCCTCCATCGTTGGGAAGCACGGCGGTGACCATGAACTCCGGCCTGCCGGCGACCAGAGTG
>Ga0315274_10009315_pt1 | contig 14202 bp, 12 predicted proteins | sample YL17G02_20_MG_FD_203700 | JGI IMG/M metagenome (GOLD analysis project Ga0315274, IMG submission 203700) | Sediment microbial communities from Yellowstone Lake, YNP, Wyoming, USA - YL17G02_20 | ecosystem: Environmental > Aquatic > Freshwater > Lake > Sediment | place: USA: Wyoming | collected... | reverse complement strand
AACGATCCAAGAGGAATCAAAATTACATCGGACGGTACAATCTTTGTGGCGGATACCAATAACAACCGCATCCAGCAATTCTCACAGACAGGTGAATTAATTAACGACTGGGGCGTTTATGCCAATATTCTTGAGGGTGATGCGCCTGGCGGAACCCTTAACCACCCTTGGGATGTTGCTGTTGGGAGTGATGGCTCGGTTTACGTCGTTGATACCTTCAACCACCGTATCCAGAAATTTTCGCCTGACGGGAATTTTATTAAAACCCTGGGGATATTTGCCCAAGGCACCAGTCCGGAGACAATATGGGGACCGAGAGGAATTGCAATAGGCCCGGATGGCAATGTGTTTGTCACTGATACCGGTAACAAACGCGTGGTTGTTTATGACAAGGATTTAAATTACGTTACCCAGTTCGGTGGAGCGGGCTTTGAAGCCGGGCAGTTTGACGAACCGGTGGGAATTGATGTTTCTGATACCGGTGTCGTTGCTGTAGCGGACACCTGGAACAGAAGAGTGCAGCTGTTTAGTCTGGACGACAGCGGTTTGATTTACTCTCAAATTGGCGAATTTGAGGTGGATGCCTGGTATGGTCAAAGCCTTGACAATTATCCATACCTCGCTTTCAGCCCCAAGGGTACTATCGTTGTTTCTGATCCTGAAGGAGGGCGCATTCTTGAATTCAGCCTGACAGGCGATTTCATTCAAGGCTGGCAGGACCTTTCCATTTCATCAGACCTGATCAGCAGACCATACGGGCTTGATTTTGATGGGCAAGGTAATCTGTGGGTTAGCGACGCAAGCATTAACATGATCATGGAATTTAACTCGGATTAGTGTGCAAATTTTATTCTCTCATTTCAAACAAATTATTTACACTAAATTAATACGCCGCTAATTATTTATATAACTGTGAATGATAAAATCAATAAAACACCTGGAAAAACTATCATGATGCGATTTGACCGATTTACCGAACGCGCCCAGGAAGCAGCGCAGAGAGCCGCTGAAATTATCCAGCGCTATGGACACAACCAGATTGATACCGAACACATCCTTCTGGCTCTAATTGAACAGCAGGAAGGTATGGTCACGCAAATACTTGAACTTCTTGCAGTTGAACGAGGCACTATCATCAATAAACTGGATGATATTCTAAAGAGCAGCCCCAAAGCAAGTATCTTTGGCGGTGGCGCTGGACAGATATTTATTACCCCACGCGTTAAGCGAATTATGGAACTGGCCAATGATGAGGCCTCTAAATTAAAGGACGAGTTCATTTCAACAGAACATATCTTTCTCGCCATCCTGGGTGAAAGAAACACACCCGCGTCTCGTGTGCTGCAGGAAGGCGGCATTGACCGAAAACGTGTTCTTGAAGCGATCATGCAAATCAGAGGCGGGAAAAATGTTACCGATCGAAAAGCGGAATCCCGCTACCGGACACTTGAAAAATTTTCGCGCGATCTCACCCAGCAAGCGCATGAATCTAAACTGGATCCTGTCATTGGGCGGGATGATGAAATCCTGAGAGTCATCCAGGTACTTTCACGCCGTACTAAAAATAACCCTGTTTTGATTGGCGAAGCGGGCGTTGGCAAAACAGCTATTGTGGAAGGACTGGCTCAAAAAATCGCCAATAATGATGTGCCTGAAATTCTAATGGGCAAAAAAGTCATCTCCCTGGATCTAGGCGCGATGATCGCTGGTTCAAAGTTCAGGGGTGAGTTTGAAGAAAGGCTGAAATCATCAATCGAAGAGGTACAGAAATCTAATGGTGAAATAATACTCTTCATAGATGAGCTGCATACCGTGGTTGGGGCGGGTGCGGCACAGGGTGCGATGGACGCATCCAATTTACTTAAACCGGCTCTTTCCAGGGGTGAGTTGCAATGTATCGGCGCGACCACCTTGAATGAATATCAAAAATATATCGAGAAAGATGCAGCGCTTGAACGTAGGTTCGCACCGATTTTCGTTGACGAACCTTCCATTGATGAGACCATTCAAATGCTGCAAGGCTTACGCGACCGCTATGAAGCGCACCACAAAGTCCATTTCACTGACAAAGCGCTGATAGCAGCTGCCAAACTTTCTGCAAGGTACGTCACTGACCGATTTTTACCTGACAAAGCCATAGATCTGATGGATGAAGCCGCGGCTAAATTGCGTGTGGCACTTTATTCAATGCCAGCGGACCTTAAAGCAATGAAAAGTGAAATTGACCGACTTATGGCTGAAGAAGAACAAGCCGGTATTGAACGCGACTATGAGCGCGCTGCCCGCAAAAAAGCCGAACGGCTGCGTCTTGAATCTGAATTTAATCAGAAGCGAGACGCCTGGGAATCCGAACACAAACTTGATGAAGTTGTCGATGAGGAAGATATCGCCCAGGTTGTGTCACAATGGACAGGTATTCCCATAACTCAAATGATGCAATCGGAAGCGGACCGACTTCTTAAAATGGAGGATAACCTGCATGAGCGTATCATCGGCCAGGAAGAGGCGATTTCCGCGGTGGCTGATGCCATCCGGCGCGCGCGTTCAGGGCTCAAAGACCCACGCCGACCGATTGGCTCGTTTATTTTCATCGGTCCGTCAGGAGTAGGGAAAACCGAGTTAGCCAAAGCATTAGCCAGGTTTCTGTTTGATGATGAAGATGCACTGGTGCGGCTGGATATGAGCGAATACCGGGAACAGCATACCGCGTCACGCCTGTTTGGCGCACCCCCCGGATATGTGGGCTATGAAGAAGGCGGCCAACTGACAGAAGCTGTACGCCGCCGCCCATACCGCGTGATACTGTTTGATGAGATTGAGAAAGCCCATCCGGAAGTCTGGAATTCTTTGCTGCAAATTCTGGACGATGGGCGGTTGACTGATGGCCAGGGGAGAGTGGTTGATTTCCGCAATACAGTTCTGATTATGACCAGCAACCTGGGCACTGAATTCATCCGCCGCGGTGGGACTTTGGGTTTTCTTCAAAATGAAGGCTCAACTGAGGACAAAGAAGCCAATCAGAAGATCGAGAAAGCGTTAAAAGAAACCTTCCGGCCTGAATTCCTTAACCGCATAGACGAGGTAATCGTTTTCTCACCCCTTACTCTCGAACAGATGTATGAAATCGTTGACTTGCAGATGGATGAAATTCGCCAACGTCTGGCTGAGCACGGATTGAAAGTGGAATTGACCAAAAAAGCCCGGGAATGGTTGGCAAAAGAAGGGTTCAATTCAATCTTCGGCGCTCGTCCATTGAAGCGAACACTGCAGAAATATGTGGAAAGTCCTTTATCCATCAGCCTGCTTTCAGGTGATTTTAAGGAAGGCGACAAAGTGGTGGTTGATTTGAATGGGGCGGACGCCAAACTGGTATTCACAAAAAAATAAATCACTCTTATTAAATTCAAGGCTGAACTCAAAACTCAGCATTTTTTTATTTCTTTTGAAGTTTGACATGCTTTTTATCCATGGTTATACTAACCTGCAGTGTTGTAAACCGAGTCTGGAGGATTTAATTGAAAAAAGCGCTTATTACCGGTATCACTGGCCAGGATGGGTCATATTTAGCGGAGCTATTGTTATACAAGGGCTACGAAGTTCACGGGATCATCCGCCGCGCGAGCACATTCAATACCCAACGTATTGATCACATCTATCACGACCCACATAACGCTAATAAAGTACACCTTTATCTACATTATGGTGATATCGCCGTAGGTGAAACCCTGCAGCATATGGTCTATAACATAAAACCGGATGAGATCTACCACCTGGCGGCACAAAGCCATGTACGCGTCTCATTTGATATGCCTGAATACACCGGTGATGTAACTGGATTGGGTGCTATTCGCATCCTTGAAGCGGTCAGGAAAAGCGGTGTAGGCTCTCGCTTCTATCAGGCGTCTTCAAGCGAGATGTTCGGTAGTGCCAAGCCTCCACAAAACGAAGCAACGGTATTTGAACCCCGCAGCCCATATGCGGCCGCCAAGGTTTACGCTTATTGGATAACGCGTAATTACCGTGAAGCTTACAATATTTTTGCCAGTAATGGCATCCTTTTTAACCATGAGTCACCACGGCGCGGTGAGACCTTTGTAACACGCAAAATTACCCGGGCTGTTGCCTCCATCAAAGCCGGAAAGCAGAAAGACATTTACCTTGGAAACCTGGAAGCCAAACGCGATTGGGGCTACGCGCCCGAGTATGTGGAAGCTATGTGGATGATGCTGCAGCAGGATAAGGCCGATGATTACGTCATTGGCACCGGGGAAACCCATTCTGTCCGTGAATTTCTGGAAGAATCTTTTGGCTATGCCGGGTTGAATTATAAAGATTTTGTTCGGATTGATGAACGCTATTTCCGCCCAACTGAAGTTGACCTGCTTCTTTCCGATCCTGGCAAAGCTAACCTGTTGTTGAAATGGCAGCCAAAAGTAAAATTCCATGAACTGGTGCGCATCATGATTGATGCCGACCTTGAACTGATGGGGCTGGAATCGCCCGGTGAAGGCCAAAAAATCGTTGAAGAGAAATTCGGCGATTGGCATTGCTGGAACCATCAGGTTGTCAGCATGGGTAAATAGTGATTAAAAAAGATCCCAAGGAAAAAAGGTCGGTTCTCTTTGTTTGTGCTGCCAATCAATGCCGCTCGCCCATGGCTAAGGTTCTTTTCAGTAATCTCATAGTGAAAAAGAAAGCCCAATCCGAAAATTGGAGGATTGAATCAGCCGGTGTTTGGGCAATCAACGGATTTCCGGCAACCGATTTTGCGATCCGCGCAATGAGGGACATAGGCTTGGATTTGAAAAATCACCATTCTCGGCCCGTTACAGAATCGCTTCTGGAAGAATTTGGTCTGGTTCTTTGTATGGAAAACGAACAAGCATCCTTCCTGAAACGCAATTTTCCTTTAACCAAAGATAAATTTTTTCTTCTAAGTGAATTGGCTGGAGATATAAAAGAAATCCAGGATCCTGTCGGACATTCGATGGATATTTACAGGAATACAGTCAAAGAAATGCTCGCTCTCATGGAAAAGGGATTTAACAAGATTATGGATTTAACCGAAAATTAATCCATATAGAACTTGTGTGCTATAATAGGATGGATGAGGCTCAATCCAAGAAATCTTATTATTCCCGCGGTGTTGGCTAGCAGTATTTGTATGGCATTACTGTCCATTACAGTCAATTCCGGTTACGCTCAACCCAGTGCACTCCCAAATACCAATTTAAAAGCAGAGTCCCAAATCAGTACAGCGCAATTAAGTTCACAATTTCCGGAAAGCATTCAGCAATGGAAAATAATTATTGAAACATCAGCAGCAGATTCAGGATTAGACCCGAATCTGATTGCAGCTGTAATGCTGCAAGAAAGCGGTGGTAACCCGCAAGCCTACTCCTCCAGCGGCGCAGTAGGGTTGCTGCAGGTCATGCCAAAAGATGGCATCGCTTCTGAATTCATGTGTGGTGGCCTCCCCTGCTTTATTAACCGCCCGACCATTAATGAATTACTGGAACCACAGTTTAATATTCAGTATGGCAGCCGCTATATTGCTAAATTGATCCAACAAAAAGGTTCAAAACGTGAAGCGCTTAGGGTTTACGGGCCGATGGATATTGGATACGGTTATGCAGATATCGTTCTGGCAATTTACGAAAATTATCGTTAGATTTTATTGGCCGTAGACATATTGCTGCCGGTAATAAAGCGCCTGGATATTCTTTTTTAAAGAATGGTGCGGGAAATTCAAATGTCAATTTGGCCAGGCAATAAAAGCGGAATTTTCAACCAATCGAACAGACAAGATAGCTATTGAGGAAGAATAGTCGACAATTAACTTTCTCATAAAATAAATTTTCAGACATCCTTCACCTTGTAGGTATTTCAATTCAGAAATTTTTTCAAAAAATACTTGACTTGAATCTTTAGGAATTCAATCCTAGATAAATTTATTCGCAGAACTAAAATTAAGGTCACAATTATTGGGTTTTTCTTGACAATGGCAAATCGAAATGTTATAATGTTCATAATAAGACATTATTTATCAGATAATTTGTTACTTTTTGCAATGAATGGGACTAGGGACTATGTTAGCTGATGAACGAAGGGCAATACTCCATAACAAGCTTCGCGAAGACGGTTATGTTCAGGTAACAGACTTGGCGGATGAAATTGGTATTTCGTCCGCCACGATTAGGCGCGACCTGATCATGTTGGAGAAAGAAGGGGTTTGTATTCGTAAACGCGGTGGTGCGGTACGCACTGCTCATGGTGTAACTATGGAAATTCCATATGAAATAAAAAGGCGTCGAAACACCGAAGAAAAAAATCGTATCGCTCAGGCAGCTATGAATTTTGTGGAAAATGGCGACACAATTTTGTTAGATGCCGGCTCAACAATTTATGCGCTTGCCTTGCTTTTGCACAACCGGGAGCGTTTGACTGTGGTTACGCATGACCTCAATATTGCTGTCAAGCTGGCAACAAATCCAAATATTAAATTAATCTGTACAGGCGGAATTGCACGAGAAAATGTTTTCACACTGGAAGGCACACAGGTTACGGATTTTATTCGCAACCTTCGAGTCGATAAAACTTTTCTAGGCGCAGATGCTATTCATTCTGACGGTGTAATCTCTAATGTCAACATCGAGGAAGTGCCAATTAAACAAGCCATGGTGAACGCCGCGGATAAAACCATTTTGCTTACTGATTCTTCCAAGTTCGGTGTCACCGGTTTCGCCAAGGTTTGCGATATCACCGATGTAAACCACATCATCACTGATCAGGGAATTCCAAAAGAACAACTTGAGATGATTAAAAAGAAAAACGTTGATGTCATTCTGACGTAGCCTTTTTAGATTCAACCTATGAGATTTCCTCAGTTGGTTTACTTTTCAACATCTCGTTTTGAAAAGCAATAAAAAAAGATTTCACTTTCTCGATTGAATATTTTTTAGTATTAAACCTTACCTCGATTTCCACGCCATCTGCTTTTGTAACCAAAAAGAAATTAATTGTTGAAAATTCATCATCTTTTTTCTGCATTCCAAATAATCGCGCGATTGGGCGTTTTTTCCACAATACGAAGTCAGGCATTACTTTCGGCGTAATTTCCATTGCCTTTAAATAACAACTTTCTGGGGAAATATCTCTTAATAGAAAGGACGCTTTATATACCTCTGCCACTGTTAAATCTCCTAAATCAATTTTTTCAATAATCCAATAATAAACTATTTTGGTTGTCAATTGTGTTTTTGAGGGTGTTGAAAAACAAGCTTTTTGGTAAAAAACCCTCATTTTGCTGCTATATATGGTGGTTTTTGATAAAAAAACCACAAAAATATCTTGAAAATCCGACTTTTTCAATACCCTCTTTACATTAATACTTATTTGCATATTCACTGAGAAGAAAATTGGTATGGAATTCCAATAATAAATTTCCCCAGGTTGACAAGATTTTAAAAACACATATAATCAATTTCGCTTGCGGGCGTAGTTCAATTGGTAGAACGCTTCCTTGCCAAGGAAGAGGTTTATGGGTTCGAGACCCATCGCCCGCTCTCAAATGCCGAAAGGCATTTTTTAATTCAAAGATGAATCATTTGACAAAGAAATAAGCGCCCGCTATAATTCGCCCTGCTCAAGGCGACGTGGCCAAGTGGGAAGGCAAGGGTCTGCAAAACCCTCATCACGGGTTCAAATCCCGTCGTCGCCTTAAAAAAGACAGGACTGCCTGTTTTTTTATTTTCCTTTCGCTGTCCTTACCTGCTGGGCGATTTGGTCAACTTGTTCGTTGTATGGATTTCCCGCATGTCCCTTAATCCATCGCCATGTGATTTTGCGATTTGATATCTGATCTGAAATCTCTTTCCAAAGGTCAATATTCGCAAGAACTCCGCCCTTTCGCTTCCAGTTGCGTGCTTTCCAATTGGGCATCCATTCTTCGACGCCTCTCTTTAAATACTGCGAGTCAGTATTGAATTTTACCGGTTTTGATGGGTCTAACAGCTTCAACGCCTCCAAAGCAGCGGTCAGTTCCATGCGATTGTTGGTAGATTGGGCGCAATACCCTTTAAGGACGGTTTTTTTATGTCCATCCAGAATAATCGCTGCCCATCCGCCCGGACCTGGATTGGGATCACAGCTTCCGTCAGTATAGATCTCAATTTTTTGAAATAAGGGCTTTAAGTCTTTCATTTATCGGGTCAGCTCCGAAAGCAGATTTTGCGCGTCCTGAAAAATCACGGGGATATCATCCCTTGTAGTTGTATATTGAATAAGCTTCCAGGAGACATCCGCCAGCACTTTTTTGGTTAAGACCCAGTTTGAATCAACAGGCGCGTTTTGTGCCAATGGCAAATACTGCAGAGCTGCTGCCCAGGCAGGGTGTTTGATCTTGTAACCATTGAGCAACTTTATCGCAGTGTCAGTCAGCGGAAATGTTCCGGATTCTTCTACAACCCTTAGCTGATTTTCAGGGTTTAGCATCCAGCGAATAAAAGCCCAGGCGGCTAAAGCTTTTTCTTTATCATTGGTTGTAATCGCATAAGATTCACCATCAACCAGCATCACCGGTTTGGATGTATTAGTAGGGTAAGGAAGTAACGACCATTGATCATTCGAATTATATAATTCGTTTACACGCTCCTGGATCAGGATATCTTCCATTTTTCCGCTGTAAGCCAATGCTTGCCGGTTGGCAAAATATTCATAGGGTTGCTGCTGTCGGCCGATCCAGGCACAACTATCAAAAAATAGTTCATACAAATATGTCCCACTTTCGACATTTTCGTTCCGCCCTAATGAGCCCGCGTTATTTCCTTCGCCTTCATCTCCTCCTCCAAAAGCTTTAACCCAGGAATAAAACATGTAAGGGTTATAAGAATATACCCACCCGCCTGTGCCATTATTATTGAGATCGCTGTCATTAAGATAAGTTGAACCTGCTTTACAGGTTTGTTCTTTAAAACTTTCATGGTTTGTCGGTGATTGAGAAAAACCAAGTTCCCTGGCCCAGGTCTGGTTATAAAAGATTAAGTAGCCGCTTCGGTATGCCGGGACGCCCAATCGTTTGGCCGATATGATGTCGGTATTCCAAAAAACTGGCGGAAATGACGTGATTTCATCATTCGAAAAACCCCGGATCGGTGATTCGATGAAATTCCGCAAATCTTGAAGCGCAAATCCGTTCTCCTCGAGCGAACGCAAATAATAACTGGGCGCAGCGATTAATTCAGGGGGATTTCCTTCCTGAATTGCCTGATCCATATCATCAATGAAAACTATTTCATCAGAATGAAATTCAGCATTAACCGTTATCCCCCATTCATTGGTTGAATTGAATTCTCCAACCATTTCCTCAATTAGATTAGCCATCTCACCTGACCAGGGATGCCAGAAGTTGAGTGTAATACCATCGGATATTTCCCCTGAAAGTGAATCATCGCTCACCGCTGTCTCCGGTAGTGAATAAGTTGGTGTTGGAATTGCTGTGGGTTGATCTACGGTTATAGTTGGCTGCAAACCCACAGAGATGCTTGATGGTACACAAGCAGAAATATTCACTCCAATAAAAGAAATGAGAAGTGCAAGTTTATAAAAGGCTTTTTTCATCGCGCTAATCATACCAATAATTAATTAATTATTGATAATCTTGTTTCTTTACCCTGAAATTGATGATCCTCACCATATTTGACACACTCACTTATCACCTGTATAATTTCAGTCAGAATTACCCAGGAGTAGTAAATCCGGTAAATCGCTGGTAGAGAAGGTTGGTCATTGGCTGAAAGCCTCCGCAGCGCCAACGGGTTGAAGTCGCCTGGTTCATTTGCCGAAGAAATCTAAATGATGGTAGAACGGCACGGGAAAGCCCGTTACAGCTACGATGAGAGCGCCGGATACTTAGGCGAAGCGAGGTGGTACCGCGCAAGGTGAAAACCTTTCGTCCTCTAAACGAAATGGTTTTTTTATTTTAATTTGGAGGCATCATGCCAGAGAATTCATTATCCAAAGCTTACGATTTCAAAGCAACTGAAGAAAGGGTTTATTCATGGTGGGAAAATGCAGGGTATTTCCAGCCATCCAGTGATCCCAGAAAGCCGGATTTTGATCTTTCCAAAAAACCTTTCGTTATCTCTATTCCCCCACCCAATATCACCGGGGGATTACACTTGGGACATGCCATGTTTGTTGCCATCGAAGACCTGATGATCCGTTATCATCGCATGCTGGGTGAATCCGCGCTGTGGGTGCCGGGCAGCGACCATGCCGGCATCGCGACTCAACTTCAAATCGAAAAAGCGCTCAAGGAAGAAGGCTTGACCCGCGAAGATATTGGCCGCGAAGCCTTTCTTGAACGCGCCTGGGCGTGGAAAGAAAAATACGGTGGCATCATCACCCAGCAAATCCGCCGCCTGGGTTCTTCCTGCGACTGGACACGCGAACGATTCACACTGGATGAGGGCCTCAGCCGTGCGGTGCGCGAGGCTTTTGTTACCTTGTATGAAAAAGGCCTGGTATACCGCGGCCCTCGCCTGGTCAACTGGTCTCCGAATTTGCGTACAGCAGTATCCGATCTGGAAGTGGAACATTCCCAGGAACCTGGCAAACTGTACTTCTTCAAATATCGCCTGGCAGAAAATCCAGAGGAGTACCTGACGGTTGCTACAACCCGCCCGGAGACTATCCTGGGAGACAGCGCCGTGGCGGTTCATCCGGAAGATGAGCGCTATAAAAAATATGTGGGCAAAAAAGTTCTGGTGCCAATTCTTGACCGTGAAATACCTGTCATCGCGGATGAGAGCGTTGACCGGGCTTTTGGCGGCGGCGCTTTAAAGGTCACCCCTGCACATGATCCCACCGATTATGAAATAGCCCAGCGCCACAATCTGGAGTTGATCAGCATTCTCAATCGGGATATCACCATCAACGAGAACGGCGGACCTTATAAGGGGCTTCACCGCGATGAATGCCGCAAGCGCATCTGGCAGGACATGAAAGACCATGGACTGGTCCTGAAAGAGGAACCTTACACAATAAACGTCCCCCGCTCACAACGAGGTGGCGAGATCATTGAACCGATGATCAGTGAGCAGTGGTTTGTAGCCATTGAAAGCCAGGCTAAAAAAGCGATCGATGCAGTCCACGACGGGCGCATTCGCATTGTTCCCGAATATTTTTCCAAAGTGTATTTCAACTGGATGGAAAACATCCAGGATTGGTGTATCAGCCGCCAGTTGTGGTGGGGCCATCGCATTCCTGTCTGGTATTGCGATGATTGTGGGAAGATGACTGTTAAGCGGGAAGATCCAGCCGAGTGTGGTTTTTGTCACAGCAAGAAAATCCATCAGGATGAGGACGTGTTGGATACCTGGTTCTCCTCCGGTTTATGGCCTTTTTCTACCCTCGGCTGGCCGGATGCCACCCCGGACCTGAAATATTTTTACCCAACCTCAGTGATGGAAACCGGTTATGACATTCTTTTCTTCTGGGTCGCGCGTATGATTATGAGCGGTCTTGAATTCACCGGTGAAGCCCCCTTTCACACTGTCTACCTGCATGGCTTGATCCGTGACGAACACGGCCAAAAAATGAGCAAAACCAAAGGCAATGTGATTGACCCCCTTATTGTGATGGATGAGTTTGGTACCGACGCGCTGCGTTTTACTCTGTTGGTTGGTTCAACTCCAGGTAAAGACATGAATCTCAGTGTCAAAAAAGTTGAGGCTAACCGGAACTTTGCCAACAAGGTTTGGAATGCTGGACGCTTTGTCTTTAATGCGCTTGAAAAAGCTCCTGCCAAAACCATTAATGACCCTGCCTGGTCGCCAGCAGATGAATATATCCATGCCCGCATGCGCCAGACTGTTCGGGATGTCAATCGCCTGTTTGACAGTTATCAATTTGGTGAAGCCGGGAGGCAGATCTATGAGTTCTTCTGGAGCGAATTCGCGGATTGGTATATTGAAACTGCTAAATCGCAATTAAACGAAGGCGGCGACCGGGCATTCTACACTGCCTGGACACTGGTGAGAGTTCTGGATAAGTGCCTCAGAATGCTGCACCCATTTACACCTTTTGTTACCGAAGAACTTTGGGGATTATTAAAAAAAACCTGTCAGGAAAAATCGGAACCTTTTACCCCGGAAGAAGGCTGGTCAGACGCGTTGATCATTGCCAGGTGGCCGGTTTCCAAGGAAATCGAGACTTGGGAACAACCCGCAATTAATGATTTTATGAAGGGAACTATAGATCACGTTAGGGCTATAAGATCACTAAAAACAGAGTCAAACATTCCTGTGAAACAAAACATGGCTGGGACGATTATCTATAGTCCAGAAAATAAAGATTTACTCTATAAACAGAAGGCATACATTGAATCAACCGGGGCGATTTCTCTTGATTTTTTTGAAGCGATACCAAATGTAGAAGAATACAAGAATTTCCCATCAATGGGGGTCTCTTCGACAGGCAGTCAAGTGTTTTTAAAAACTGATATTACCGGATTAGAACTAGATAGAAAAGAAAAAATTTCAAATGAACTTGGTGATATTAATACTCAAATTGAACGATTAGAAAAATTGCTCGCGTCTGATTTTGGCAAGAAGGCGCCCCCTCAGGTTATTCTAAAGGAAAACGAGAAACTGGAATTCTATAAACAAGCAGCCAAAAAATTACATGACCAATTGGATTAAGTATTTTTTTATAAAAAAAAAGCCGGAAAGCATAAAGATCTCCGGCCTTTATTTTATTTAGTCTATATTTAATAAGTCACACCACGGGGAAGTTTCTTTGCCTGAGCTACCCAATCAGCCACTTGCTTGGGGCTCGGCAGGCGGCGGACCAGTTTCTTGGCCATATTGACTACTGACATTTTTTCATACAGATTTTCGGGTTTACGCTGGGCCAGTTCCACAACTGTATCCACACCCGCTTCTTCCAGAAGGTCTGAATATTCCTCACTGACACCTTTAATTCGCCAAAGGTCGGCATGGTTTACCCATTCAAGGATCAGGGTTTTGGAAATGCCAGTTCCACCTGCGATCTTTTCCCTGCCCGCAGGAGATGCACCCTGTTTGAGCAAGGTTTCTACAGTTTTGATGCCATAGGATACCAGCTTCTTATGGTATGATGCTCCAATTCCTTCTATTTTTACAATACTTGCCATATCATCCTCCTTCTTTTATTGGGATTTATAGTGTTATTGTAGCATTAAGCCAAAGTATTCAACCCTGATTTCCATATGAGATTTGTAAATCAAATTCTTAAATGGAATAATTTTGCTTATCCCCAAAGATTTTCACCACCTCACCCATAATCATGCGATGGTAATCTTTTTTGGCATAATTATTGTCGATTTCCGGCATAAGAAAATGCTCCGGATTTAAATCGTCCCAGTACATTTTTCGGCATTCGAGCGCCAATTCTGCTTCCTTAAATACTGGGGCTGCGATTGAAGACGACGAAACGGGTGTCAAACCTGAAGCCATGATCTTATCCCCATCCCGGCCTGATTTTGAGCCCAATAGGTTCAATGCTGATCGGTACTTCTCCGGAAAAACACAAAGGCTGAATGTATCATAAGAATTGATGAACTTAAATGTATAACGAGTGGGCCTTACAACAACCATTGCCATGGGTTTGTTCCACATTATCCCGAACCCTCCCCAGGCAATAGTCATGGAATTAAAATCGCCCTTGGCAAAATCACCGCTGGTTAAAAGCAGCCAGGTCTTGTCCCAAATTTCAAAGCTATGCGAACAAAGGTTTATTGGAGAAATTTCAGAGATTTTTGTTTCCATGGAAATCATCCTTTATTTTTATTGGAAGGATACCATGCAATTACAGCCTCCATATTCAAAGGACCATATATATGCGGGAAATTTTCTTCACCACCATCGAGGTTCTCAAAAACAATAGGCGTCTTGAGTTTATCGCTGTCAATTTCCAGGAGGAGCATATCCTCTCTGTCGGGAAACCATTGATTGAGGACAAAATCCACCTGTTCCGGCAGGCAGCAGTGTATAAAGCCCTGCTCAATCAATGAATCACCGGAATACTCATACTGGTTTTTCACCTTTTGCCAGGTTTCCTGATCAATAATATGGATGATTTTCATTATCTTCCGGAAACCTCAATCCGTAAAATAGCCAGGTTCGACACCTTCGCTAAAATCTCGTTCGGATCCGGTTCTCC
>Ga0315274_10009314_pt1 | contig 14202 bp, 17 predicted proteins | sample YL17G02_20_MG_FD_203700 | JGI IMG/M metagenome (GOLD analysis project Ga0315274, IMG submission 203700) | Sediment microbial communities from Yellowstone Lake, YNP, Wyoming, USA - YL17G02_20 | ecosystem: Environmental > Aquatic > Freshwater > Lake > Sediment | place: USA: Wyoming | collected... | reverse complement strand
CGTCTGAGGTTCTTCAGCGCAATCGATGCGAGCGCCATTCCTTCCTCCTACTCGCTCTGCATGGCCCGCACGGGCGGGACCTTCAGCGCGACAATGACAGGGTACAGGTGCGACACCAGACCCACCCCGGCGACCATGAGGAGAGTGCTCACGAATGACATTGGGCTGACCGCCAGCCGCAGCACTTTCCCTCCAAAGAGGATCTGGGTGAAGAAATTGGCGGCGGGGATGCGGATCAGATTGATCACGCCGACCGCTGCCATTGCGAGGGCGATCCCGATCACCCCGAAGACCACCGTGATGGTGAGAGTCTCGACAAGGAACATCAGCCACACGAAGGGCTTCTGCGCGCCCAGGGCGCGCATGGTGCCGATCTCCCCCGTGCGCTCGATGACCGAGATGACGAGCGTGTTCATGATGATGATCACGGCGACAATGGCGAGGATGAGCACCGCGACGTAGAAGACGATCCTCACAACCTCGATGCTCTGTGCGAAGGGCCCTGCCGCCGCCTTCCATCCTCCCGCCCGGGCCGCGATTCCCTTCCCCGTGAGCCATGCATTCGTCTCGGCGGTGAAGGCCTCAGCCTGCCGGGAATCCTTCAGCCGGACCAGGAGGAAGTGCCAGGACCCCCCGGCCTTCGATGCTGCTGGGGCCGCACCCTGTACAGGAGACGGGGATGAGGGCGCCGCGGAGCGGGCACTCGCCGCATCCATGGTGCTCTCCGATGCCCCGAAGATGTCCTCTTCGCTTTTTGCATCGAGAAGCGCGGTCTGTTCCCTGGACAGCACGACATCCTCTGCCGATACGTCGACGCCGCTGAGGATCCGTACCGTATCTGCATTGGACCAGGCGATCATGTCCATCCCCTCGGTCTCGGCGTTGAAATCCACGACGCCGACGATCGAGACCTCGCGGATCTTGAACCCCCCGCGGCCGAAGCCGTTGACGATGAGCTTGTCCCCCACCTTCACCGGCGTCTTCAGCGCCTTTTCGGCGTTTTTCAGCCACCCCCGCGACACGACGATGCCTTCTTCGCCCGTCTTTAAGTATCTGCCTTCGACGAGGAAGGTGTCGCGGAACAGGTCGGGATAGATCGAGGGGTCCACGCCAAAGAGGAAGCTCATCGTGCGGTTGTCGTTGCCCTCCAGCGTCACCAGACCCATACCGGTGAGCTGGCCGGCAACGGCGCCGACCCGGGGATCCTCGCGCAGGTGGGAGGCAATGGCGTCATACTCCGGGATCAGGGGTGTGGTCTCGTTGTCCCCCGGAGAGGTCACCCCGAAGAGACTCACGGAAACGCCCGGGGTCTTCGAGACCCCGGAAATGAAAACGTCCCCTGTGTAGTTGTCGATGAACATGCTGTGCACGCCCCGCTCCGCCGTGTCGATCAGGCTGTTGCCCAGCACGATGATGATGACGCCGAGGGCGATGAGGGACCCGATGATGATGCTCTTCGACATGTGCTCCCGCAGGTTGCGAAAGGCGATCCGTATCAGGACCGGCATCTATCTCGCTCCCGCCGGGGCGGCGACCCGCGTGTTCTCCACGACCTCCCCGTCGACCAGGCGGATGACGTGATCGGCGATGCCGACGATGTTCGCGTCGTGCGTCGAGAAGATGAAGGTCGTCTCCAGCTCCCGGTTGATTTTCTTCATCAGCGATATGATCTGCTCGCCGGTCTTGGAGTCGAGGTTGGCAGTAGGCTCGTCGGCTAGGACGATCTTGGGTCGCGCCACCAGCGCGCGCGCGATTGCCACGCGCTGCCTCTGGCCGCCGGAAAGCTCGTTGGGTTTGTGACGGCGCCACTGCTCCAGACCGACCTCGACGATCAGGGAGTCAACCCATTCGCGGCGCTGGCTCTTCGCCATCCGCCCGTCGCCCATCAGGAGGGGGAACTCGATGTTCTCGTACACGTCGAGGACGGGAATGAGGTTGAAGCTCTGGAAAATGAAGCCGATCGTATCGTGGCGGAGCTGCGTGAGCTCCCTGTCCGTGTGGCCCGCCGTGGACACACCCTCGATCTCGACGATCCCCGAGGTGGGGGTGTCGATGCAGCCGATCAGGTTGAGGATCGTGGACTTGCCGGACCCCGACGGTCCGGCGATGGAGATGAAATCCCCCTTCTCAATGGCGAAGCTCACTCCCCGAACCGCCTGGACGCTCACCTTGCCCAGGGGATAGACCTTGCGAACATCCTTCAACTCGATGATCGTCACGCGCGACTCCTTTTCTTCTTTCGGGGGGCTTTCCGGCCCGAGGCGTCCTCGCTGGGGCCTACCCCTTCAGCGTCCGCCATGCGCAGCAGCCGTTCCAGGTTGCCCATCTTGGCCGTGATCTCCGCGATGAGTGTGCCGAAGGACTCCGCCTTGATCAGGAAGATTCCCTGCAGACCGGGCATGCCGCCCAGGGCCAGCAGCTTGTCTCCCGCCCGCAGCCCCATCTGCACCCGGGCGTCGTGCGGAATGACCACCTGCCCTCGCTCTCCCACCTTCACCGAGCCGTACAGCTGCGGCAAAACTGCCGGGCCGAAGGGAATATGCAAATTCATATTTGTTCGATTTGGCATACCGATTGAATAGGTACTGAAAACCGGGTGAACGGTCAAGGAAAAACAAGCGGGCCCGAGGGGAGGCAATGGCGAAGGATGCAACCGGCTCGCGTCAGCCGGGTATACATGGATGAACGCATTTCAAGAGCAAGGAGGACACAATGCGGAAATCCATCATCGTGTTTCTGTGCGTGACGGTTGCGGCGTTCTCTGTTTTCGCCAACGGCAACGCGGAGAAGCTCACGAGCCTCGAGGGAACGGTCGTCCTGGTGCCTTCTGAGGGGGCCCAGGTCCAGCTCATGCTGCGTACCGCCGAAGGCGACGTGATCGTCGACATGCCGGTCCAGGAGATGCTGCGCCTGGAGATTCGCGAGCAGGAGCGTCTGCGCGTGGACGGAGTCTTCGTGGGCGCGCCGGCCGCAGAGCAAGTGCAAGCTCGCATCCTAGCAAAGGTCGTCAACGTGAACGGGAAAGACTACAAGGTCGAGAAGCCGGTTCAGCTCACGACGCAGGATCGCGTCCAGATCCGCGCATACAAAGCCGAGCAGACCCGGCTGCAGGAGCGCGACCAGACGCAGGCCCAGACCCAAACGCAGGCTCAGACCCAGACGCAGCTCCGCGAAAACGAGGGAAGCGGCAGCGGGACGAGCAGCGGAAAGAAATCGGGCAACAAGTAGACACGTCGAGAAGGGCACTGACGCGCGCCCCCGGGGCGTGCGTCAGCGTCTCCACGGGCCAGCCCTCCACCGGGCAGCTTTCCCCCCCACCGCCGAAGGAGCATCTTTCTTGACGATTGAACCTTTCGTGCATACTATTTCCCTGCAACCCGTCTCGCATATCTTTGAAATGGAGGAGCAGAAATGGAAACCGCCTCTCAGACGCCCGCAGTGTCGATGCCCCGCATCGGCGACAAGGCACCAGCCTTCAAAGCGGTGACAACCCAGGGAGAAATCAACTTCCCGGAGCAGTACGCCGGCAGTTGGGTGATCCTGTTCAGCCACCCGGCGGACTTCACTCCCGTCTGCACGTCCGAGTTCATCACCTTCGCCTCCCTGGAGGAGCAGTTCGCCAAGGCCAACTGCAAGCTCGTCGGCCTATCCGTCGATGGGCTGTACAGCCACATCGCGTGGCTGCGAACCATCAAGGAGAAGATCGAGTACAAGGGGATGAAGAACGTGGAGGTGAAGTTCCCCCTGATCGAGGACATCACCATGGAGGTGGCGAAGAAATACGGGATGATCCAGCCCGGAGAGAGCTCCACCAAGGCGGTGCGGGCAGTGTTCGTCATCGATCCCAAGGGAATCATCCGCACGATCATCTACTACCCGCTGAGCTTGGGGCGGAACTTCGACGAGCTGTACCGGGTGGTGCTCGCTCTGCAGACGGCGGACGCCTTCTCCGTGGCGACTCCCGCCGACTGGCGGCCCGGTGACGATGTGATCGTGCCCCCTGCCGGATCGTGCGGCGTGGCCAAGGAGCGCATGGAGAACAAGAAGGACATGATCTGCTACGACTGGTTCTTCTGCACGAAGAAGCTGGACAAGGACACGGTGCTCAAGACCGTGCTCAAGAAGTAGTCGGCCAGACCGAAACGACCGCGGCGGGGAGGAGCGGCCCCTGCTCTCCCCCGCCGCTTACCCAACTCTGCCAGGTGGGGAGAGAGGCGACGAGAGGCATGTCGGACGACATTCGGACCATCATTCTCGATTCAATCACCGAGGGGGTGTTCACCGTCGACAGGTCGTTCCGCATCACGTCCTTCAACCAGGCAGCTGAAAGAATCACCGGCACGCGGCGCGAGGAGGCGATCGGCAAGTCCTGCAAGGAGATCCTGCGCGCCAGCATCTGCGAAGCCCGCTGCGCGCTGCAGCAGACAATGCGGACGGGCAAACCCATCATCGGGAAGAACGTCGCAATCCTCGATGCCGAGGGAAACAGAAAATCGATCAGCGTCACGACAGCGATCCTGCGGGGCAGGGGCGGGGAAATCATCGGCGGCGTTGAGACGTTTCGCGACCTCACGATGGTGGAGAAGCTCAGGAAGGAAATCGAGCGGGAGTACACCTTCGAAGACATCCTCAGCCGCAGCCACCACATGAAGAAGCTCTTCGACATCCTCCCCGACGTCGCTGAATCGGGGAGCACCGTGCTCCTAGAAGGGGAGAGCGGCACGGGGAAGGAGCTTTTCGCGAGGGCGCTGCATAACCTCAGCCGAAGGCGAAAGAAGCCTTTTGTGCCGGTCAACTGCGCGGCGCTCCCCGACACGCTTCTGGAATCGGAGCTTTTCGGCTACAAGGCCGGGGCATTCACCGATGCCCGCAAGGATAAGCCGGGGCGCATTGCGCGCGCAGAGGGAGGAGCACTTTTCCTCGATGAGATCGGCGACATCTCGCCAGCCCTGCAGGTGCGGCTCCTGCGGTTCCTGCAGGAGCGCACGTATGAGCCCCTTGGGGCTGTTGAGCCGGTCACGGCGGACGTGCTGATCATCGCCGCTACGAACAGGGACCTCGCCGAGCGGGTCCGCGCAGGCGCATTCCGCGAGGACCTTTTCTACCGCATCAATGTGGTCAGTCTGACACTCCCTCCGCTGCGCGAGCGCATGGAGGACATCCCTCTGCTCGTGCAGCATTTCATCGCCAGGCTCAATACCCTCCAGGGCAGGGACATCTCGGGCATCACCGGCGACGCTCTGGCGTGCCTGATGGCACACGGCTATCCCGGCAATATTCGGGAGCTTGAGAACATCATCGAACGGGCGTTCGTCCTGTGCAGATCCGGCGAGATCGAGCAGCATCACTTGCCTGAGTCCATCTGTGGACCGCAGAACACAGCTGCCGCTCGTCCGCAGCGGTATCGCAGCTTCCGCCAGATGGAGGAGGCTTTCATCCGTAACGCGTTGGACCGCAATGGATGGAATCGGCTCAAGACGGCGCAAGAGCTTGGCATTCACAAGACGACCCTTTTTCGCAAGATGAAAGCCTTAGGGATTGAGCCGGTGAAAGGAAAGAAGCCGGCAAAAAGCGACGGGCGCGCGCGCTGACCGATCCTCGGGGAGGCGAGGCAGCATTGCACCCTTCTCGCGGCGAAAGGGTAGCGGAAATGCAACCTCCCCTGTTCAAGGAAATCCCAGCATAGTTCACTTCCTTTTCTAGTAAAGAAATAGGATTCTTCACGGCGACCGGGACCTCGGCATGACTCTTGCATGACTATTCCTCAGGGCGAGGCTGTCGCAGCGTGGTCATCCCTCTCCGACATGCGCTGCGCACAGATCCTTCCCCGCAGCGAGGAGGAGGAACAAAAATGGAAACCAGCAGTCAAACGTCCGCGATCCCCATGCCCTGCATCGGCGACAAGGCACCAGCCTTCAAGGCGGTGACAACCCAGGGGGAGATTAATTTCCCCGAGCAGTACGCCGGCACCTGGGTGATCCTCTTCAGCCACCCGGCGGATTTTACCCCCGTCTGCACGTCCGAGTTCATCACGTTCGCCTCCCTGGAGAGCAAGTTCGCCGATGCGCACTGCAAGCTCGTCGGCCTGTCCATCGACGGGCTGTACAGCCACATCGCGTGGCTGCGGACGATCAAGGAGAAGATCGAGTACAAGGGGATGAAGAACGTGGAGGTGAAGTTCCCCCTGATCGAGGACATCACGATGGAGGTGGCGAAGAAATACGGGATGATCCAGCCCGGAGAGAGCTCCACCAAGGCGGTGCGGGCGGTCTTCTTCATCGATCCCAAGGGGATCATCCGCGCGATCATCTACTACCCGCTGAGCCTGGGGCGGAACTTTGACGAGCTGTACCGGGTGGTGGTCGCTCTGCAGACGGCGGACGCCTTCTCCGTGGCGACCCCTGCCGATTGGCGGCCCGGTGACGACGTGATCGTGCCCACTGCCGGCTCCTGCGGCGTGGCCAAGGAGCGCATGGAGAACAAGAAGGACATGACCTGCTACGACTGGTTCTTCTGCACGAAGAAGCTGGACAAGGACACCGTGCTTAAGACGATCCTCAAGAAGTGAGCGACAGGTCGCCGCAGCTGCGGCATCGCTCGAAGAAGGAGGTGCGCGTGATCCTCCCTGCGCGAGAAATCGGCAGACAGCTCGCAGCTCATGCGCCCTTCACCGCGCTCGGGACCCTCTCGGGCATCATCCTGATGGTTCTCCTCTCGTCCCTGCGCATTCTCACTTCTGTATCGGAGCCGCTTTTTTGGATTCTCCACCCTGCGCACGTCTTTGTGAGTGCGTATGTGACCGCCGCCATGTATCGTCGCAACAGTCGCGGGACGATCTGGAAGCTGTTCTGCATCGGGTACCTGGGCTCCGTCGGCATCGCCACGCTCAGCGATTCGATCATCCCCTTCCTTGGGGAATGGCTTCTAGCGCTGCCGAGTCGACACATCCACATCGGGTTCATCGAGAAATGGTGGCTCATCAACCCCCTCGCGATCGGCGGCATCGCTCTTTCCCTTTTCGGGACGCGCACCCGATTCCCCCATTCCATCCATGTTTTCCTGAGCACCTGGGCTTCCCTCTTCCATATGACGAGTGCGATGTGGGGAGCGCCGCGGCTTGTCGATTTCATCGCGATCTCGGCTTTCCTTTTCCTTGCTGTCTGGATTCCCTGCTGTACGAGTGACATCGTCTTTCCCCTGCTTTTCGGCGATGCATCGGAGCCGGGGACGAATATCAGAAAAAAGTGACGAGTAATGCATTTCTGCACTGCGAGACAGGCAGCAGATCGCGTCCCTGCACCGTTATTTTTTCATCAGGATGATTTTCTCCTATAAAACTGCGGGATTCCGCCTGTTCATGACCTGGCATGTTTCTTGCAGGATGTTCTGCACATGAGTCGAATTGCGATTGGGATATGGCGCGGATGCGTGAGCACGACCCTCGATTTCGCCAGCAGTCTCCTTCTCATCGACATGGCGGAAGGGAAGACAGGGGCGAGGGAGGAAATCTGCATCAAGAGCGCCCCTCCGCAAAGCATCGCGATGCGACTGGAGCAGATGGGTGTCGGTGTCGTGATATGCGGAGCGATTTCCCGCTGGCTTACGCAGAATCTCGAAATGCGGGGGATACGGGTCATCCCTTTTGTGACCGGGGACGCCGAAGAGGTATTCCGGGCATTCGCGAACGGCACGCTTGACAATCGGAAATTCCTCATGGCGGGCTGCCTGCCCGATGCGCGCGGGGCATGGCGATGCCGCCGGAGAAAGGGCAATCCGCGTCGGATATGAAAGCTTCGGAAAGCCGAGAGAATATTCTTGTGGTAGGAGGTGTGACATGCCAAGAGGTGATGGAACCGGGCCGCTCGGAATGGGCCCCATGAGCGGCAGAGCCGCTGGATTCTGTGCCGGGTATTCGGTGCCGGGGTACATGAATGGCCTCCCAGGAGGCGGCCGGTGGGGAGGAAGGGGCTGGTTTGGTCAGGGACGAGGCCGCGGTTTTCGCAACATGTACTACGCGACAGGTCTGACCGGTTGGCAGCGCGCGGCCGCTGGGTTTCCTGGCGCATACACCGGCGCAGCTCCTTTTTCTCCCCCCGAAATGAGCTCCGAGCAGGAACTCGCCGCCTTGCGCAACCAGATGACGTTCATGGAGGACGGCCTCAAGAGGGCGCAGGAGAGGATCAGAGAGCTGGAGAACGAAGAGAAAAGTCAGTGAAGATCGCCATCACGGTAAGCGGGAAGACTCTGGACGCTCCGGTCGATCAGCGCTTCGGTCGCGCGCCGGTGTTCATCCTGTATGACACCAAAACGAGAAGCTCCGAGGCGGTCGACAACAGCCAGAACTTGAATGCCGCCCAGGGGGCAGGCATCCAGGCGGCGGAGACCATCTCCCGCCTGGGAGCGGAATGCCTGCTCACGGGCCACTGCGGGCCGAAGGCGTTCCGTACCCTCTCGGCGGCGGGGGTCCGCGTCTACAACGGAGCGAGCGGCACGGTCGCGGAGGCAATCGCCGCCTTCGAGGCGGGGAAACTCGCAGAGTCTTCGGGAGCCGACGTGGATGGCCACTGGTGACAGTGGCCATCGCCTCCGGTAAGGGGGGGACGGGCAAGACCACAATGGCGGTAAACCTGGCCTTGAGCCTTCAGGGTCCCGTTCAGCTCCTCGACTGCGACGTGGAGGAGCCCAACTGCGCCATTTTCCTGAAGCCGCGGATCGACGCCTCCGAAAGCGTGGGAATCGCTGTCCCCCATGTCGACGAGACCTTCTGTGATGCGTGCGGCGAATGCGGGAGGTTCTGCCGCTATCACGCGATCGTCTCCCTGAAGACCACGCCGCTTGTGTTTCCAGAGCTCTGTCATGGCTGCGGCGGATGCGCGCTCGTCTGCCCGACCGGTGCGATCCACGAGGAACTGCGCTCCATCGGCGTAATCGAGCAGGGAGTCCGGGGAAGCATCCTTTTCACACAGGGCAGGCTCAACGTGGGCGAGGCCATGCCTGTCCCGCTCATCCGGGCCCTGAAGAAAAAGAAACGCACAGACGGGATTGTCCTGCTTGACTCCCCCCCAGGGACATCCTGCCCTGTCATCGCCACCCTTCGCGGAAGCGACCTCGTGGTCCTGGTCACCGAGCCCACCCCCTTTGGATTGAACGACCTGGACCTGGCGGTGCAGACGGTTCGTACCCTCGGGATGCCATTCGGCGTGGTCATCAATCGCAGCGAGAGCGGGGATGACGGGGTTCTCCGCTATTGCACAAAGGAGAGCATCCCGATCCTGCTGGAGGTGCCCGACGAGCGTCGTGTCGCGGAGGCCTACTCCCGAGGAGAAACGGCCGTGGAAGCCCTGCCGCACATGCGCGAGCTGTTTGGCATCTTCGCAGCGCGGATCACGGCAGAATTGGAGGCGTGTCGCCGCACCCCTCTCCCGGCCGCAGGACGGTAACGATGCGTGAACTGGTGGTCATCAGCGGGAAAGGAGGCACGGGCAAAACCAGCCTGACCGCCTGCTTCGCCGTGCTGGCGAAGCAGGCGGTGATCGCCGACTGCGATGTTGATGCCGCGGACCTTCACCTCGTGCTCACCCCGCGCGTGGTGAAGCGGGAGCAGTTCCGCAGCGGCCACGAAGCGGTGATCAGGCCCGACCTCTGTCGCAGCTGCGGCCTGTGCCGGGAGCACTGCCGTCTCGACGCCGTACAAATGCACGATGGGCAATCCGGCCGGCCCCGATTCTCGATCGATCCCGTGGCCTGCGAGGGCTGCGGAGTGTGCGTGCGCTTCTGCCCTGAGCACGCCATCGATTTCCCCGAGAGGGCCTGTGGGGAGTGGTTCGTGTCGGACACGCGCTGCGGCCCGATGGTCCACGCACGCCTGGGGATCGCCGCGGAAAACTCGGGCAAGCTCGTCTCCCTCGTGCGCCGGCAGGCCAGGGAGATCGCAGAGCGTGAGGGACGGGAGCTTCTTCTCGTTGACGGTCCCCCGGGGATCGGGTGCCCCGTCATCGCCTCCATCACCGGGGCGACCGCCATCCTGGCGGTGACCGAGCCGACCCTGTCCGGCGAGCACGACCTCGAGCGCGTTCTCGCACTGGCGCGGCACTTCGGGATTCCCGTGTCAGTGTGCGTCAATAAGTGGGACCTGAACCCGGAGATGGCAAGCCGGGTCGAGGTGCGGGCCGCTTCACGAGGGGCACGGATCGCCGGACGGGTTCGCTACGATCGGAGCGTCACCGCGGCGCAACTGCAGGCCATGGCGGCCGTTGAGTTGGGCGGACCGGCAGCCGAAGACATCAGGAATCTCTGGGATACCCTCAATCATTTTCCAGGAGGAAAGAATGCATCAATCTGAAGAGAGCACGCAGGAGCGCGTCGACCGGCAGAAACTGCAGGCACGCATGTCTCGGATCGCCCACAAGGTCCTGGTGCTCTCGGGCAAGGGCGGGGTGGGCAAGAGTACGGTGGCGGTGAACCTGGCGTTGTCCCTGATGCTCGAGGGAAAACGCGTAGGGCTTCTGGACGTGGACATCCACGGACCGAGCGTGCCCAAGATGCTGAAGCTGGAAGGCAAACCCATTCACACGGAAGGCGAGGTCATGCTGCCGGTGGAGCTGGGAGACCTGAAGGTCATGTCCATCGCATTTCTGCTCTCCCGACGGGAGGACGCGGTGATCTGGCGGGGACCGATGAAGATGGGGGTGATCAAGCAGTTCCTGATGGACGTGGAGTGGGGCGACCTGGACTATCTCGTCGTCGACGCTCCCCCCGGCACGGGGGACGAACCGCTGTCGGTCTGCCAGCTCATCGAGGATGCCGACGGGGCGGTTGTCGTGACCACGCCGCAGGATGTGGCCCTTGCCGCGGTGCGCAGGTCCATCACCTTCTGCCGCCAGCTGAATCTGCCGGTTCTCGGCATCGTGGAGAACATGAGCGGTTTTGTCTGCCCCCGGTGCGGGGAACGGACCGAGATTTTCGGATCCGGTGGGGGGGAACGGCTGGCACGGGAGATGAAAGTCCCGTTCCTCGGGTGCATCCCGATCGAGCCCGGAATAACTGCCTCAGGGGATGCCGGCATCCCGTACATTCAGAGCCACGCCGGCACGGCGACCGCGAAGGCTTTCTCCGAGATCATTCGACCGATTCTGGAGGTGGGCACAGTTTCCGAGACTGATGAGAAAACCAGGAAAGCACAGGGAGAGAGGTAGGGCACAATGCGTATTGCGATTCCGATGGCGGCGGGAAAGCTCACCATGCACTTCGGTCACTGCGAGCGCTTCGCCCTGATCGACGTGGACCCCCAGGCGAAGAAGATCCTGGCAAAGCAGGAACTGGAGGCCCCGGAGCACCAGCCCGGCCTGTTTCCACGCTGGCTGGCCGAACGGGGAGCCCAGATGATCATCGCCGGGGGCATGGGCGCCAGCGCACAGAGTCTCTTTGCCGAGAACGGCATCAAGGTGCTGATCGGCGCCCCGGCCGAGCTCCCCGAGACCGTGGTGACGGCCTACCTCGAGGGGACGCTGCAGGCGGGCGCGAACGTCTGCGATCACTGAGATGGCCTCGGTCGCCTTCGGGCCCGTTCCATCGAGGCGCCTGGGGCGCAGCATCGGGATCAACAACATCCCCCCGAAGGTATGCAGCTACTCCTGCCTGTACTGCCAGGTGGGGCGCACGCGCCGCCTGCGGGTCGACCAGCAGCTTTTCATCGACCCCAATACAATCGAGAGGGATGTCCGGCTCAAGGTCGATTGGACGCGCGATGCAGGGGGACGCATCGATTACCTCAGCTTCGTGCCGGACGGAGAACCAACCCTGGACGCGCGGCTCGGCGAGGCGATCGATGCGTTGCGCCCCCTTGGCATCCCGGTCGCCGTGATCACCAACGGCTCCCTGCTCTGGCAGGAGGATGTTCAGCGGGATCTGCAGCAGGCAGACTGGGTCTCGCTCAAGGTGGATTCGGTCAGTGAACGAACCTGGCGCCGCATGAACCGGCCACACCGATCCCTTCGGCGGGAGGCCATTCTTGAGGGGATGCTCGCCTTCCGTGAGAGGTTTCTCGGCTGTCTGGTCACAGAGACGATGCTGGTTGCGGGGCACAATGACGACGAGGAGAACGCGAACGCAACGGCGTCCTTCCTGGCTCGGCTGAAGCCCGCCACGGCTTACCTGTCGGTTCCCACTCGACCCCCGGCGGAGAAATCAGCGACGCCTCCCGCCGAGGCGGTCGTGCAGACAACCCGGCAGATTTTCCTTGGTCGAATGCTGAACGTTGAACTGCTCGTCGCCTGCGAGGGAGATTCATTCTCCTGCAGTGGTGAGCCGATGGAGGCCCTTCTCGGCATCACGGCCGTGCACCCTATGCGGCGGGAGGCGGTCAAGGAGTTCCTTCGACGCTCCGGCCAATCCTGGTCGTTGGTCCAGGGGCTTCTGGAAGAGGGGCAGCTCGTAGAGACGGAGTATGGAGGAGAGACGTTCTACCGGCGGCAGACCCCGATCGGTAAGGGAGCAGTGAGATGACACATTCTCTGACATGCACCGTGCTCGTTGATGACGTGGCAGGCCCGGCGGGCATTCTGGCCGAGCACGGCCTTTCCTTCTGGATCGATGCGGACGGATTCCGCATCCTCTTCGACTCCGGGCAGGGAAAGGCGATCTGGGACAATGCCCTTCTCCTCGGTATCGACCTCAAAGACGCCGATGCGGTGGCGATCAGCCACGGCCACTACGACCACACGGGGGGGCTCGCGAGGCTCGTGTCGGAATGTCGGAAGGCGAACATCTATCTCCACCCCGGCGCACTGAGCTCTCGCTTTTCACGATCTTCCGACGGGAGCATCCGATCTATCGGGATGCCTCCCCGCGCCGCCGAGTCACTCGCCGAGCGGGCGGATGCCGTCCGATGGACGCGGGCCGCGGCGGAGCTGCATCCAGGCATCTTCGTCACGGGGGAGATACCGCGCGACACGCCGCCCGAGGCGCCCACGGACCGATTCTTTCTTGACCGGGAGTGCCGTGTGCCCGATCCGTTCATCGACGACCAGGCGCTGGTTGTCGATACGAGGGAGGGGGCGGTCATCTTTCTCGGCTGTTCCCATGCGGGTGTGGGCAACACCCTCTCTCGCGCCCTCGCCCTTTCACGGACAGGAAAGCTGCGTGCGGTATTCGGAGGCATGCACCTCGCGGAGGCTCCACAGGAGAAGCTGGAGCGACTGGCCGACCGCATCACACTCCTCGACCCGCGGTTCATCGGTCCCGGCCACTGCACGGGCCGTCATGCGAACGTGTATCTCAAGAATCGTTTCTCAGCAGCCTGTACGGTCATCCGGGCAGGGATGAGTTTCAAATCTTATGAGCATTTCTGAAGAGGAGAAAGACGGGGAACGATCTCGGGCCGACTGCCCTTGAGCTCGCAGCAATGGCCCTTTCGGGGTGCATCTCGACCATCTGGGCCGTCGTGGTGAAAAACTCCGGCGTCTCCTACCAGAGGCTCACGGTCGAAATGGAGGCCGATAAGCCCGACGATCAGCCCACCATCACCGCCGCCCGGGCCGTGGTCACCGTCGAATCGTGCGAGACGCGGGAAAAGCTTCAGCGCGTTCTGGACAAGACCATGGATGCCTGTCCGGTGGGCAGGCTCTACGAGAAGGCGGGTATTGCGGTGCAGACACAGCTCGTCGTGAAGGGCACCTGACGGCGTCCCGGTTAAACTGCGAAGGTCCTCCCGTGTGCGCCGACCATTACAAGCTCGACGGACCACAATTTTTCGAGCTCGTCGAGCGCGATCCCTTTTTTCTCCAGCTCCCCGAGGATAATCTCCACCGTCCACGAGGCGGCCAGAGCGACGATGCGCGTGCACTTGTCGCGGTGCGCGCCGGCCTGCTCGAAGCTCTCCTTGTCCGCATCGCTCCAGAGATCGAACCTGCGGCCGAATAACCCGTCGTGGATCTCGCGGCAGGTGACGGAGCCGAACTCCTCGATGAACTTCTCATGGAGGCGCACCGTCAGCAGGTCGGAGGTTCTCTTGTTCTCCCGAGCGCGTCCTGAACCGCAGCCACGACGCACTGGGCGCAGCTGCGATGCTGCGCTTAGTAGTCATGGCCGTGATCGAAGGCAACGCGGAGAGCTTTCGCGTTATCCACGGCGGCTCACTTCAGGAAACCGGGACGGGTCGAATCGTAGCGATCGCTGGCACTCTGGTCATCCACGAGAAGTTTC
>Ga0315274_10009313_pt1 | contig 14204 bp, 13 predicted proteins | sample YL17G02_20_MG_FD_203700 | JGI IMG/M metagenome (GOLD analysis project Ga0315274, IMG submission 203700) | Sediment microbial communities from Yellowstone Lake, YNP, Wyoming, USA - YL17G02_20 | ecosystem: Environmental > Aquatic > Freshwater > Lake > Sediment | place: USA: Wyoming | collected... | reverse complement strand
CAACGGGTGTACAGAGGCGCCCATGAGGTATTATAATCTAGGCTAAAGTAAAGACCTGACCTAGCCTATATCTCTTTCTGACCTGAATCTACAAAGTTCTATTTTTTAAATATTGCCACTGCCCGATTCATATTAACCATTACGTCAACGCCGAAAGGACAGCGCTCCAGGCAGATGCCGCACTCCGTACAGGCGGAAGCCTTTACGGGCAGCGCCTCGTAGTCAGCCATCACAATATCACTCATGCCGAATCCGGCGGTATCTACGATTCTGGTTAACCTCCCGATGTCAATGCCGACCGGACACGGCAGGCAGTGGTTGCAGTACATACAGTTCCCCTTTATCTTCCACATGGGATTGCGGTGAATGGCACTGAAGTCTTTCTCCTCCTCCGTGGCATTAAGAAAGGCCAAGGCATCACGCATTTCCGCCACGCTCCGGCATCCCGGCACCACGGTACAGACCGCCGGCTGGGAAAGGGCATAGCTCAGGCACTGGACCGGTGTCAGCGTGATAGAGCTCGGGTTATCCCGGAACAGCACCCCGGCGGCATAAGGTTTCATGGCCACGAGCGCCACATTCTGTGCGGCGCAGGCATGGTACAGGGCGATGCGCGCCGGCATGGCCTCGTCAACCGCCGAAGGCTTTTGGCGGTACAGGATTTCCTTCAATGATACCCCGGGCAGCATCTCTGCGGGCAGCGTGTCAAAGGCCGGGTTAATCGGAAACATGAGCACATCAATGCTACCGCCATTCACCGCCTGCAGGGCGGTCGGCACATTATGGCCGCTCATGCCGATAAAACGGGCTTTACCCTGCTTTTTTATCTTCAATGCCAGGTCCAGCAGCCCACCGGAATGAAAAACTTTATCGTAATCATCCTGCTTCTCCACGAAATGGAGCATGAGCACATCAATGTAGTCGGTTTTGAGCCTGCGGAGCAGGTCTTCGTAAAAAGCCAGGCACTCAACCCTCTCCTTGGAACGGCTGTACTGGCCACCGCGCAGCACCGACCCCAGGTGGCCGGCAATCATCACCTTTTGCCTTTTATTCCGCAAAGCCTTGCCTAAATTGTCACGCACGCCGGGCGAAGCCATGAACAGGTCGATATAGTTCACGCCGTGGTAGATTGCCTCGTGTACCACGGAAACAACCGTATTTTCCGGCTCAAACTCGAGGTACTCCATCCCCAGCCCCACCACCCCAACATCAACGCCAGCTCTACCCAGTTTTCTGTATATCATACGACCACCTCAAACCGGTAAGACATGGCTTTTTAGTCTTTTTTCCCGAAGACGCCTTACGTACCGGTCTACGGCCTGTAGAAACCGTTCTGGTGCCTCGAGGTGGGTCCAGTGGCTCCGGGCCGGGATTACTTCGAGCTTTGCCCGGGGAATACGCTGAGCCAGGAAACGGGAACACTCCACCACCGGCGCATCGCCCTCGCTCATCACCACCAGGGTTGCCACCGGCAGTTTTTCCAGCTCGGGCGCCAGTTCGAAGATGCTGGGACGCTTTACCTGTACACCCCGGATGGTATTGGCAATTGCCTTCGGTGAGTTACTGAGCACGGTCTCGGTTATCCCTTTTGCCATTTCGGGGTCAGTGAATGCAATGCCCCACGCCGGTAGCTTCTTCATTTCGGCAAGAAAAGCCGCCATTCCTTCCTGCTCGGCGATGTCCGCCAGCTTTCCCCACCACCCCCGCCAATACTCCCGGTCCGATGAGCCCGACCCGATGCCCACGGGCACAAGGCCGAGGCACCGCCCAGGGTGGCGGAGGGCAAAGTTCAGCGCTACATTCGCCCCCATGGAATGCCCACCAACGATGGCCTTATCTATGCCAAGCGCATCCATCACACCGCGCATGTCCTCTACCATGATATCCTGCGAGTAAGCTTCCGGTCGGTCAGGTTTTTCCGAGCGACCATGCCCTCTCGCATCGTAGGCGACCACCCGACAGCGGTCGGGAAAGAAATCCATTACTCCTTTCCAGCCCTGCCAGGTGCCACCCAGCCCATGTGCCCAGACCATGGCCTTTCCGACACCACGCTCCTCGTAGTGAATCCTGACACCGTTTACCATAATATCTGGCATTATCCCAGACCTCCTTTCTTGCATCCGTGTATTATAACATGCTTTATCTTGGATAACAGTTAGCCAATGTGCAAAATTGACAGAAATGCTATAATATTCTAACTTTTGCATGGGCAAGTGAAAGCTCAACCATAAGGAGGCAAAACCATGGCAAACAAGGTGAGTATGGAGGGAGTCATCCCGGCAATGCTGACTCCTTTTACCAGAAGTGGGGATTTAGACCTCAATGGCATAAAGAAAAATGTGGATTTTCTGATCGGAGGTGGCGTGAGCCAGATCATGTGCCTCGGCAGCACCGGTGAAGCCGCCACGCTGACCCGACAGGAGTGCACGAAGGTAATCGGGGCAACGGTTAAAGCGGCCAATGGCCGGGTTCCCGTTATGGCCGGCACCGGTGCCACCAGCACCCGTGAGGTCATCGAGCGTTCCAAAGAAGCCATAAGCGCCGGCGCTGATTCGGTTATGATTGTGACCCCGTTTTACGAGATACCCAGCCAGGAGGGGCTGTATAAACACTACGCCGCCATCGCCGAAGTGGTGGACATACCCATCTGCCTTTATAACATTCCGCCGCACACCCATGTTGAGATTGCGCCCGAGACACTGGAAAAGCTGGCCAAAATCGACAATATCGTGGCGCTGAAGGACAGCAGCGGCAACCTGAGCTATTTTGCCGAGGTGATGCGACGGGTCGGCGGCAAGATGGCCATTCTGACCGGCGGCGACGATATCACCCTGCCCTGCTTTGCCCTCGGCTGCCATGGCGCCATCCTGGCATTGGCCAATATCGCCCCGCGAATGGCGGTCGACCTCTTCCAGGCGGTCCAGCAGAAAAAGATGGAGAAAGCGCAGGACATCTTCTTCAAACTGCTGCCCATTTCCCGCGCTATAAGTATGCCCCAGAATTTCCCGGCCCCGGTGAAAGAGGCGGTCAACATGCTCGGCAGACCGGCCGGACCGGCGCGCAGCCCAATACTGCCGGTGAGCGCTGCTGAAAAAGCAGGGATTAAAAAGGCGCTGCAGTACGCCGGGTTATTATAAGGGGAGGCGGAAAGGCTATGAAAATCACTAAAGTTGAAGGCATTGAACTGCGCCTCCCCGACTCATACGTTGGCCCACGCCTGACCGTCCGCCACACGGTGGTCATCAAAGTACATACCGATGAGGGCATTGTCGGCATCGGCGAGGTCGATTCCTGCCCTTCCGTGGTCAGGGCCACCATTGATGCGCCGCTGGCGAACCCCCCCATCTCCGGCCTTGCCAGCGTCATCATCGGCCAAAACCCGCTGGAAATCCGCCAGCTCAACGACCGCATGTATCAGGCCAGCTTTGATTACGGACGGGGCGGTGTCGTCCTCCACACTATCGCCGGCATCGACATTGCCTTCTGGGATATTGCCGGCAAATACTACCACCAGCCGGTGTACCGGCTTCTCGGCGGCCCATTCCAGACCAAGGTACGTGCTTACGCCAGCACCCTCTTCGGCAAGAATGGGAAGGAGACTGCTGAAGAAGGTAAAAAGTGGGTGGATAAAGGTTTCACTGCCGTCAAGTTCGGCTGGCACCCCATGGGCCAGAGCGAAAAACTTGACCTTGAGCTGGTCGAGGGGGCGAGGCGGGGAATCGGCGATAATTGTCACCTGATGATTGACGCTGGCTGTTGCTGGGACACGGCCACCGCCATCAAACGCGCTCAGCAGTTCGAGGACTACAATGTTTTCTGGCTGGAAGAGCCGCTGGCCCGGGATAATCTTGATGGTTACCGGCAGGTAACCAATGTCTCCCGGATACCGATTGCTGCCGGCGAGGGAGAAGCGGGCCGCTATGCCTTCCGAGCCCTGATTGAGCGCGGCGGCATCCACATCGCGCAGATTGACCTAGTCCGCAACGGCATCACCGAGACGATGAGGATTGCCGATCTGGCAGAAGACAGGGGGCTAAAGGTGGTCAACCATTTCTGGACGTCCGATATTAATCTCGCTGCCAGCCTTCACTTTCTTGCCGCCCGCAAGAGCACCTTCATCCTGGAGTACTGCGTGGCGGAAAGCCCGCTCCGGTGGGACGTGACCAAGCAGAGATTCGATATTGATGCTGAGGGCTATGTCCATGTACCTGACAGGCCGGGGCTGGGTATTGACCTGAATGAGAAGACAATTGAACGCTACCGAGTGAATTAAAGAGAAGGAGGCACAATGAAGAAAAAACTTGCCGGGAAGGTGCAGACGGTACTTGGTCTGATTGATGGTGATGAACTGGGCTTGACTCTGCCCCATGAGCACCTTCTCCTTGACCTGACAGTGCGCTTCAAGCTAATGGAGGAGAGCGTCACCGCCAAGACCATGGCGGCAAAACCGCTGACGCCAGATATGGCGGGCTGGATACGCTTTCACCTCTTCGAGAACCGGGACAATTTGCTGCTTAACGATGAAGTGCTGGCCATCAAAGAAATCATGCGTTTCAAGCTCGCCGGAGGGAAAAGCGTGGTTGATGTCACCAACTGGGGCATCGGGCAGGACCCGCACGCCATGACCCGCATCGCTCGCACCACCGGTCTCAATATCATCATGGGCACCGGCTACTACACGATGGACTCGGGCTGCGCCGAAGCGCTCGCCAGAAAGTCGGAAGATGAAATCCTTGCCGAAATCGTCAATGATGTCATGGTCGGAACCGACGGCATCTGCCCCGGCATCATTGGCGAAATCGGGGCTGACTCCTGGCCGCTCCACGAGATTGAGATAAAGTCGCTGCGGGCGGCGGTTCGGGCCCAGAAGGCCACCGGCGCAGCACTGACCATTCACCCTGGCCGATTTGACGAGTCACCGCTCCAAATCGTTAACATCATCAAAAAAGCTGGCGCCGATATGAGCCGGGTGGTCATCGAGCACATTGACCGCACCGCCTACTCCTTCGATACCATGGTGAAAATCGCCAAGGCCGGATGCTACCTTGAGTTCGACTGCTTCTCCATGGAGGGCTACTATCCGCGACGTTACGGCGTGTTTGATATCCCGAATGATGCCCAGCGTGTCAATTACATCCTCCGGCTCATCGAGCTGGGCCACCTGAACCAGATTCTGATTGCCACAGACACGGCCATGAAATCGCGGTTGACGGCCTACGGGGGCCCGGGCTACGCCCATATTCCAGAAAATGTCATCCCCTGGATGCGCGCCAAGGGCATGTCTGAGGAAGTCATCAGCACCATCGCCGTGGAGAACCCGAAGCGAATGTTGACCTTCGTCGCGCCGTCAAAATAAAGAACTTATATTCCCGTCGCCGCATCACAGGTAAGGTGAGGTGAGCGGCAGTTTCAGGCCGAACTGGTCAGAAAACTCTCGCCTCATCTTCCTGTAGAATTCGATGCACTCTTTATTCGGCGTTCCAGAGGCAATATTGAAATAGTCCGGCAATTTCTTGCCAAGCGGCGGGTCTTTCAATTTATCTTCGTAATAGCTCAGCAGCGTGGCCACTATCTTATTGGCTTCCTTCCGGCTCATACCCGCGGACGCATGGGCTACGGCATTGCTGAATATGTTCTCCAGGGGGTCGCAGTAGTCCTCCATAACCCCTCTTGAGGGAGGTCCAACCTCCACGGAGCCGCCGGATACCACCGCCGCCATCACCCAGGCAGCGAACTCATAATAGCACATTTCGGTCATCGGCCCGGCAGACGTATAGCCAGGGGCAACGATGGGCAGCGGGCTATTTCGGGTTGCTGCCTGAATGGCCACGCTCCGGGCCCAGATTATCTCCCGCATGGAGGTCGTGCCCCCCTCGATGGGAACCACCAGCGGGTGCTGCACCACGCCGCGTATGACCAGCAGGTCCACCGGATTGTAGGCGGCACAGACCACCGCCACCCCCGCCGGGCCACCGGCATAGCCACCCAGAATCACACCGTTCTCGGCAAAGGTCAGGTTCCCCACGGCCTGGCAGTAAGCTACCTTATTCAGAGCATCGAAATCAACTTTCAGTTCATGAACGGTGCCTATTTCCAGGACATCGGTCTTGGGGTTGCCAAAGGTATGACCGGCGATGTGCTCCGTCGCCCGTACCGCCGATGCCACCTCGTTGACTACCGGCATCCCCGGACGTCCCGCGCGGCGCAGCGCCTCCCGCACCAGCAGCACCGCCCTGATGGCGCCTTCCACGCCCCGCGGACTGCCCGCCACCAAGTCTCTGCCATCAAGATTGGTGAGGCAGGGTGCGGTGATACCATCGGACAGCGGGTCCTCCGCATAGGTCTTCACCACATTAATCAGGTTCCACTCGGTGGAGACCGGCCCGGCCCCGCAGCCTGAGCACCAGGGAGGTGTCTCATCCTCAGGAAGACGCCTCGGCATCAACCGGGCATCTCTGCCCTCTCCGAAAACCACATTGCGCGGTGCTGATTCAAGCGCACCCTCTATCTCCTCCCTCGTGAACAAAATGCGCCTCTCCGTGTCCAGACAGTAAACACCGGTCTCGAGCAGAAACTCCATGCCCGCCTCCCAGACCCTGTCCGCCAGGTCATCATCAGATGGCACCGGGCTCTGCGGGTCATACTTTATGCCATATTTCTCAATTACCCGGCGCAAGTTGGGCACGAAGATACCGAGGTCAAAGTCCCGCTCTGTACAAATGGGGCCGGTTAATGCCCTCTCCACAACTGTATTAAAGCTGAGCATGATTCTTCTCCTGCATCTTATTTGAATCAGAGGTAAGGGGAAGCACTGCTGAACTGAATGCCGAACTGGTCAGCCATCTCCCGTCTGACATCCAGATAAAGCTCAAGAAACTCTTGTTTTGGCTTGCCAGTTACCGGGTCGCAGCATTCCTGATATTTCTGTCCGGTGGGAGGCTCGCGGAGCTGCGATTCATACTTCTCCAGCAGAGCCTTCACGATGTCATTGGCTTCCCGGCGGCTCATGCCTGCCACAGCGTGAGCCACCTCGCTGGCTAGAAGAGGTTCCACCGGGCTGGTGTAGTCAAGCGCGGTACCTCTTGCTGAGGCTCCCACCTCAACTGAACCACCGGAAACCACCGAGGCGATAACCCAGGCGCAGTGCTCATAGAAAAGCATCCTGGTCATCGGGCCGGCGGCAGAATAGCCGACGTTCACCACCGGCAGAGTGCTGTTTCGGGTAACGGCCTGGTTGGCCACGCTGCGGGCCCAGATGGTGTCCCGTGCTGAGGTAACACCAAGGTCGAAATGGGTCGGAAAGGGATGCTGCACGGCGCCACGCAGGATGAGCAGGTCCACCGGGTTGTAGGCGGCGGTAACCACCGCCACTCCCGCTGGCCCGCCAGACAGCCCCCCCAGTATAACCCCGTTCTCGGCAAAGATAAGGTTGCCGGCAGCCAGCGAGTAGGCGACCTTGTTCATGGTATCAAAATCAACCTTCATCTCGTGGATAGTACCGATTTCCAGTGCGTCTGTCTGACGAATGCCGAAGCGATGGGCAGCAATGTGCTCCTGTGCCCTTGCCGCCGTGGTGACGCCATTGACGATGGGCATACCCGGGCGTCCGGCACGGCGCATACCCTCGCGGGTCAGCAGAACCGCTCTGATAGCCCCCTCTATCCCCAGCGGGCTGCCGCCAACGATGGGCTGCCCGTTGACCATGGTCAGGCAGGGCATGGTAATACCATCCCCAAGCGGGTTTTCCGCATGTGCTTTGACCAGGTTTACGTAGTATAACTCCGAGGAAAGCGGTGAGGAGGTCGGGCCAACCGAACACCAAGGCAATGTCTTATCTTCGGGGACACGTCTGGGCATGACCCGAGCATCCTTGCCTTCGCCGAAGACGCGACCGCACGGGCCTGATGCCAGCGCGCCCTCTATTTCCTCACGGCGGAAAAGAATCCGCCGCTCGGTATCAACACAGTAAACTCCAGTCTCGACAAGGAACTCCATGCCCGCTTCCCAGACCCTGTCCGCCAGGTCATCATCCGCAGGCACCGGGTTCTGCGAGTCATACTTAATGCCATGCCTCTCTATCGCCTTTCTTAAATTGGGCACAAAGACATTGAGCTCAAAGTCCCGTTCCGTGCAGATGGGGCCGGCTAATGCCCTCTCCACGACCGTCCAGAAACTTATCATGCCCGGGCTCCCTTCTGTTTCCGCGCTACTGCCTTCAATGCCAGTGCCGCGGCATCACCGGCGGTTCGGCCGTAGCCGTCGGCCCCGATGCTGTCCGCCCACTCCTGGCTGGTCGAGCCACCACCGACCAGGACGCAGTACTTGCGACGCGCGCCACGCGCCTCAAGGTGCTCAATGATGTTCTTCTGCTGCGGGATGGTGGTGCTCATCAGCGCCGAGACGGCAATGATATCGGCACCGACCTCCTCCGCCTTGGTAACAAAGGCGGAAGCGGCAACATCAACCCCGAGGTCGATAACCTCAAAGCCATTCATCTTCAACATCGCCCCAACGATGTTTTTCCCAATGGAATGGATATCTCCCTTCACCGTGCCGATAACCACCCGTCCCAGTCTCTTCCACTCACTCCCGGACTCCAGCAGCTTCGGCTCCAGAATCTGCATCGCGCCCTCCCACGCCTCCGCCGCCATCATCATCTCCGGAAGATAGATTTCATAGCGGGCGAACCGGTCGCCCACCTCTTTCATACCGGGAGACATCCCCTTTTCAATGATTCCCGATGGCGCGATGCCCTCTTTCAGAGCCTCGTTGACTGCCTGCTCCAAGCCCTTCCTGTCGCCAGCGATGATGGCATTATATAGCCGTTCAAACATAGCTTTATCTGACATTTATGCAGCTCCTTTTTATAATATCGGTTAGTAAATAATAGCACAGGGGAGGTTGATACATCCAGAGTCTAAAGGGTTGAATCGCCAACTCATTTTGTTGCTGCGAAGGAAGTATCACACTGTGAGTAGTAACGGCTTATGCAATGGGGGTCGAATTCATTTGACAAAGGAACTCCCTTCAGTGTAAAATACACTGTTAGTTTTTAGGTTATTACAGCTTTTCCAAGTCAATAGACTACTTAAGTGTTGGATGACCGGAACTCTAACTAAAATTTAAAGAGAGGAGGTTATCCAATGGTTCTTAATGACAAGTCTCTCCAGTGCTCCGATTGTGGGGCTACCTTCACTTTCAGCGCTGCGGAACAAGAGTTTTTCCAGTCCAAGGGCTATACCAATGAGCCCAAGCGCTGCCCTTCGTGCCGTCAGACAAGGAAGTCAGAGCGTTATGGAAATAGCGGCTCTAGCTATGGACAGCGGCGTCAGATGTTCCCTGCAAAATGTGCCCAGTGCGGCAAGGATACTGAAGTACCCTTTGAACCGCGCGGAGACAAGCCAGTGTACTGCAGCGATTGTTATCGCAAAACCAGACAGAGTAGTTAAGAAAGGCTTAACTTCGAGTCACGTCCGGGTTGGGCAACTGACCCGGATGTGGCTCTGGAAAGTGTGAGTTATTCCATTGAAAGTATCAATACGTGAAGGTGAATCACAGGAAGCATTATTACGCCGCTTTCAAAGAATGATTCAGATGAGTGGCGTCCTGCGAGAAGCAAAGACTCATCGTTATTTTATATCCAAACGAGACGCTGCCCGTAATAAGGCTAAAAATAGCGCCCGAAGAGGGCTCCGTCAGGGAAAATAGTGGGCAGACAAATAATTCAAGAATAAGGAGAGGGCGGACTATGAAAATCTACGTAGGCAATTTATCCTTTGATGTGACCGAAGAGGAACTGCGGGGGGAATTCGCTGCTTTTGGAAAAGTGGAGTCTGTAGCCATACCAACCGACAGGTATAGTGGCAAAGCAAGAGGGTTCGCGTTTATTGAGATGCCTTCAGTATCCGAAGGCCAAGCTGCGATTGCCGGCCTCAACGGAAAAACACTAAAGGAACGGACACTTAACGTTACCGCGGCTCGCCCCCGTACTGAGGACAGAGGCGGTGGGTCGTACGGTGGCCGAAGAGGTGGTGGAGGTGGTGGATTTGGCGGAGGAAAATGGAGAAAGTACTAACCTAAAGTAAATCCCAGGCAAAAGGGGGGAAATGGTAGGGGTAACGGAAGCAGGGCTGGGTGAACTCAAAAGAATTTTGGATAAGCACGCCGATAATACCCAAGCCGGATTGCGCTTGACTACAGACCAATCTGGTACACTAGGAAAGTCCTCAAAGTAAAAACTTGTATTAACGGACCCCCTTTTGGCAACGGCAACGGTCCTCACAATAAGCCTTCTCTCTTCAAGCTCAGGTATTTCTGTTCTCCGATGATAACGTGGTCAAGAACATCGATACCCATAATTTCCCCGGCTTCGGCCAGTCGCTTGGTCAGGTTTATATCATCCTCGGAAGCCTCCGGGTCACCGGAAGGATGGTTATGGGCAAAGATTACTGAGAGAGCATATCCGCAGTAACAACACCTTCCGTATCTAGAATACCAGTAATTTCTACAGTCTGGCCGTCAAGCCATACCGTGATACCTAGCATATCAAGCGCCTGGCGCTTGCCCTCAAAGTCTAACGCGGATATCTTGCCCTGCATAAGCTCAACAAAGCGCTGTAACTTAGGTAGGCTAATAATGGCTTCATTACTGGCCTTAATCTGTGTCTCTAATTCTACCTTGTGGGCCTGTAGGGTAATACGCTTCTCGTTTATGCGCTTGTTCTCGGAAACTACGGTTTCCTCTGGAAAGCCTTTAAGCGCCCACTGTAGCAACTGCGCTTGTTCGCGATCAAGTGCCTTCAGGTGACGTTCAACTTGCTGCAATTCAGTCTCTAAGACGCCTAGCTGGTTCGCGTCTTGGCGCTGCTTTTCAATCTCATTAAGGATTAAGTCCGGGTCACTGAGATAGCCCTGCAATTCCGCCCATACCATAGCCTCCAGCTTATCAGCTCCCCAGCTCTTATTCTGGCAAAGTCCAAACGGTGATCTATCCTTCCACTTCCCGGTGCAACGGTAAAGCCGCTTGTAGCTAAGGTCTCTTTTACGGACAACGCCGCCTACGTAGGCATGACCGCACTGACGGCACTTGACGTGTCCGCGTAGCAGGTAATTACGCTTTGTATTCCGCATTGCCTTTGCTCGGTTTATCTGTAGCTGCTTCTGTGCCGCGTCAAATATCTCTTGGCTGATGATGGCCGGTGTAACGCCCGGTATCTCTATCCAGTCCTCTTTAGGCTTGCGGCGCGGCTTACGCTTCATGCTACACGTAAAGGCATAGGTTTTGCCAGTATAGGCCGGGTTTTTACATATTGATAGAACGGTGACCTTGCTCCAATACTTACCCTTTTTCGTAGGCACGTTCAAAGCCATTAGCTTGTTCCTGATAGCACCGGCTGTCAGCCCGTCATTGACTAGCCAATAGAACATCTGGCGTACCCATTCCGTTTCAGTTTCGTTTATGACGCGCCGTCCGCCGTTCTCTTGGCTTACCGGTACGTAATCATAGCCGTACGTTAAATGAAAGCCGCCGGACATCCGCCCTTCCCTGGCCCTAGCCCTTTTGCCTCGCATGGTGCGCTCCCGTATCTTTTCCGCTTCCAGCTTTGAGGCAAAGCCCCGGATATAGGTTATCAGCTTGCCGAGCTCGGAATTGTCCACGTCCTCGGTGACGGCCTCAAGCGTGACGGTGTGCTTCTCTAGCTCCTGAGTGAGTATGACGCCATGCGTAGGGTCACGTGATAGCCGGTCAAGACAGTAAACTATCAATACGTCAATTTGCTCATTCCTGACTTGCTCCCGCAACTCATTAAGTTTTGGCCGTTCAAGAGTCAAGCCGGAGTATGCCTCACTGAAACGGTAGCATAGGTCATAACCCTTGTCCTGACAGTATTTAAGGCAAGCCTCTAATTGTGTCTGTAGGCTAGTGCCTCCGGTCTCTTGGTTATCCGTTGATACCCTGCAATAAATAGCTGCGGCTTTCATATTCAGCTCCTTGCTCATTTCATTTATCTCCTACAATAAACGATGTTGGATAATTATTCCACCTTCTTTAGCTTGGAATCTACCTATCTCAGCATTGTATCCGGTAACAACATAATCTAAAAATTGGTCATTTCTTGCCTCTATTTCAACAAGCCATCGTTGTTGGTCATTTGAAAGTTGATATAGTTCAGGATTATCGGCAATATCTTTCAATGTTCCAGTAATAGGATTTTTTGCCTGTTCTTCAGTTCCCAAGAATTTAACTTCTACCTTACCACTTTTGAGTGCATCTTTCCCAAAGACATCTCTTATATCTCTGAGCAATGTCATACGAGTTCCCATAGCCCAGACCGAGACATCGCTTCGGGCAGCATTTTCAGCTACCATAGCCTCCAAAATTTTCTGTTTTTCACCAGCCATCTTTATCCCTGGTTGTTCAAATTCAAGCAATTGATGCCTAGAATTTTTCGCAACATTGGAATTATTGCCCCAGTCTTACTTGTTCTTGAGATTGGGTAATGATTCGGGTTATTTCACCGCCTGTTGGTTTTGGTTCTACTGGAATTGGCGGAGGTATAATTGATTGAGGTGGTGGCGTTGGTGGAGGTGGCGTAATATCTTCCGCTACTGCCAGCTTCCTGATTCTAGATTTCTCATCCCTTATCTGCATTACCCTATCGGCGATCTCGTCAGGCGTCATATTTAATTCTTTGGTTAGATCATCGAGAGCAACATCTCTTGGCACATGGTTATATTTAGGTGTTCCCTTTTGAGTGTAAGCACTAAAGTCGTGTCTGGGGAATAAAGCCTCTGCCTGTTTAACAGTAAAGTAGTCAGGAAAATTTTGTTCTCTTAAAGAGATAAAGGCATCCAAACCTAAATTCTTGCCACCAAGTTTAACTCTTACTTGTGCCACAGGGTCAATCTCAAGAGCAACCTTCAGTCCCTCAGATTCTTCATACCGCCTAGCCTGCTCAAGTTTGGCTTCACATAGTGCTTCAAGTGCATCGGCACTGTAGTCCCTATGGGGAGGTTTATAAGGATGCTGGAGTTTACTGCTATTATCTTTAGTCTCCATAATTTCTCTTCTCGCTGTGATCTTATTGCTGTGCATTCCAGCGCTCGCTATGTCTCACCTCCGAAGCCAACTTTTCCCAAAAGCGTTTCCATGCCTGTTTTTGAGCCGGTGAGGACGAACCCGGCTTAATGTCCACGCTGACTTCTGTTGATTTGCTAGTTTTCGCCACTTTCCCTTTCAATGCTCATTTCTCATAGGATAATGCTCTCAAGTTTATTCGGTCTGTTTGCTGCTCTTAATCACTCCTAAAATCCACTTTAGTAACTCCGGAGATACTTCACGTCTCCCAGTCTCGATTTCACAAAGCTGCGTCGAGGCAATACCAACCTTGGCGGCCAGCTCAAATTGCTTTATCCCTGCTCGCAGACGGGCAATTTTCAGTTCAAGACCGCTATTGTTTCTGCCTTCCCGTAGTGCTCTTTCATTCATGTTCACTTCTCCGAAGAATATTTTCTTGCTATAATGAGTCTAGCTTAAGTTTGCGGACAGGGGACAGCAATGAATACGGACAAAATACGGACAAAAGAGCAGTGAATACGGACAAAATTCTGAAAGAGGGTGAGGCAGATCAGTTCCTGCGCGGGATTGGCCTCACAGTAGGCAATGACGTTGTCTGTAAAGTGCTTGATATTTTGACTAGAAAGAGTAGCACTTCTTTTTATGAATTATATGCAAGCAAACGCCGAAGAGACGGAACCACTCGATTTCCTATCTGCGGTAAAGGCACAGCTGATAAAATCAAGAAACTATTCATGAATGGTAAGCTACAACCTTATATTCAGTACCTCAAGGAGGTTACACAACATACTATATTCTTTTAATCAATGGCTCCAGCAAAATCCTTCTCTATCGTATCATATCGGTGGGCAGACCCCAGCCTCTTTTCACCTGGCTCCCAAATTAGCTGTTAGATACGGGATCACCCGCCTGGGCGGAGTCCCATCATACCTCATACGGGTTTGGCCAGGAGGGCAGGGGCACCATGTTGTGCACACGGGTTTGCTCAAATGAGCCCCCAAAGTAGCGATCGGCGTCTCCCTGCCCACCCTGATGCAATTACAATAACCTCCAATATTTTAGACTGCTACCAGCGTTAGTTCTGGTTTTGAAACCTGGTAATAGGTCTGATTCTTAACCAGGGCAAA
>Ga0315274_10009311_pt1 | contig 14205 bp, 7 predicted proteins | sample YL17G02_20_MG_FD_203700 | JGI IMG/M metagenome (GOLD analysis project Ga0315274, IMG submission 203700) | Sediment microbial communities from Yellowstone Lake, YNP, Wyoming, USA - YL17G02_20 | ecosystem: Environmental > Aquatic > Freshwater > Lake > Sediment | place: USA: Wyoming | collected... | reverse complement strand
ACGACGCTCCCGTCGCCGGCGGCAATATCCCAACCTTCCGGCGCGTCAATATCGGCGTCGGCGGTTCCACCGTTCTGACCAACATTGTGCAAACCCCAGAGGCCATTGAACAGCGGATCGTTGGGAATGACAAGAAGATGGCGAATGTAGTTCGGCTCGGCGTATTCGACCAGGCCGCTGTTCATGTATCGCTGAACGGCATCGGCGACCGCCACGCCGGGCGCCAGTTGCACGCGCGTCACCCCGACCGCGCGGTAGTCTTTGACGGCCTGTGCGCCCATCTGAATCTCGACCGCCTGAGCTTGAGCGAGGGCGACCTGCTTGCGGTACTTGACCAGCACCTCGCCGGGAACATATTGCGCGTTCGGCCGAATCTGGCCCGGCGTTGGAGTCGCCGGCTGGCCCACCGGCGGTGTTTGGAAACCGTTCAACCGAGGCGGCTTCGTCTCCTCGTCGCGCAACGCCGTCACGGTCAATGTCGAGCCGCCGGTGTTGCGAATCGTGAGTGAGCGCGTGGCCGTTCGATCCTGATAAAGCGTGACGGTGGTAATCACGCCCGGTTCGAGCGCGATTCGTGGACGGTCGGCCCCAATGCCGGTCAGCAGCACCTGCGCGAGGCTCGACGCGGGATCGTTGCTCCGCACGACCAATGTGTTCGTGCTCGCGCCGAGAGCGTGAGGCGCGAATCGCACCGTGACATCGCACCCCTGCCGGTGGCTCAGAAGGACCGGCAGCGAAGGCGATGAGACAATCGCGTAGTCCGGCCCCGACGCCGCCAGCGATTGGATCGTCAGAGTGGAATAGCCGTCGTTGCTCAGGGTCACGGTTCGGCTCTGAGGATAGCCGATCCAGACGACGCCGAAGTCCAGCGGCGTCGGACGGACCCCCAGCCGGGGCACGCCCGGTAGAACGTTCATCGTCACCGGCATGGTCGTTACGGGATCCTCGACATCGTTGGAGTTGATCCGCAAGAGCGCCCGATAGTCGCCGACGTCGAGGTCCGCGGCGTTCACCCCGACTCGGACGCCGGACAAGCCGGCAATGGCCGCCATGCCGGCGCTGGGCATTTCGTACAGCCAGCCCACCCGGTCTATGAAACCGCCGATCGTGTTCTCCCACAGTTCCACGGCATCGGGAATGCCATCGTCGTCGAGATCGGCGTCGTTGTCGCAGTCGCTGAATCCCTTGAAGACCGTGAGTCCCATCGCGTTGAGAACCAGAGCAGCCCGGCCGGCGACGGGATCGCCCGGCGTGTAACCCGCGAGAGCCGTTGCCCCCGGCAATGCAACTACGTACTGTCCATAAGGCTCGAAAAGACCGCCTACGCGCGCGGCGAACTCGGGCACGCGTTCGGGTTTGGTGAAAATGACATGTTCCGGTTGCCACCAATAGACCGGGTCCGGCGGTTCATTGTCGTTCGCGTTGAAGACGACGCCCATCCTGTCCCAAATCGGCAACGTGGCATTCTCATCCATAAGCCATGTGAACAGGATCAGTTTTCCGCCTGCGGCCACGTGCTCATCCAGCGCGTCCCAGATCGAAGCGGGCGGCCAATAGTTCTCGTCGGAAAACACAACCAAGTCCCACGGGCCGCTGTTGGTCAGCGCATCCACGAAGTTGGCGAAGGCATTATCGTAGTAAGCGGTGTAAGAAACGCCGAGGCGGGCCAGCGCCCGGTCAATATAGGTATTCGGAGCGGTGTGAACAAAGTCGTCGCTGTAAACCAAGATACGCGGACCGGCAGACCGGACATTACCTCCCGCTTCCGAGCGGTCGGCCACAGCGAGCGAAACGTCTATCGGCGTCCGGCCGGGAAGCGGCCCTCCCTCTTCGGCAACGGCGGTTTCGGATAGGGACCAGTTCAGGGGGGCGCTGCCGCTGTTGCTGATCCAGAGAAGACTCTCGGCGGTCTCGCCCTGCTTCACGGTGAAGGTGAACGAAGTTGGGAGAACGCCGATTTCGGGACTGCGCAAGCGGAAGTCCACGCCCGATGCGTCGGGCGGAACGGCCACAACACGCGACGTCGGCGCTGAATCCGCATATCCGCGGCTTGCGGGATTGGGAAAAACAGCATAGGTCTCAGAAGTCAATCCATTGATCTGATAAGCGCCGCTCGAATTCGTGACGACGGAGACCGTCGTTCTTTGGGCGGTCGGGGTTGCTGTCACCGCCACGCCAGCCACCGGCAGGCTGGTATTCTGGTCATAGACATGGCCGGAGATAGAATAGGCCGCGGGAACGGAATAACCGCTTCGAAGACCGAGAGCAGGAAGTGCAGCGAAGGCAAGAATCCTCAAGAGAAACGAGCTGGAGTTCCCACCCGTCCGCATCTCCAACCCGCTCCCGCGAAGATATTAAGAAATCACATTAAGATATAGCATATAAATAGATACAAATCAATACTCTGTGCTGCCGGGAATGGAATGGGTATTCCCCTGTCCCCGCGACGATAGACTCTGCTCGAGAAACCCGGCTACTGCATCCCCACAGGGGCGGGAAAACGCCATTAGTGGTACTATCGGAAAACGGCCTCTACCGCCTGTTGTGTTTGTCGCTCCAACTGCAATCAAGGGTTCCACGTGAGACAATTGACGACGATTTGCTGGAAGATGGGGTTCTCCAGCTCCGCGACCGTATGGCCCGGCATGAAGTAGAAGATCCACCCTTTGTCGGCGTTCTTCAGCCATCCGCCGCGATCCTGCATCCAGGTTTTGGGGCCGAGTTTCGGCGGCGTACAAATAAACCCAAAGAGGATGGTTTTCTCCTTGCCGTCGGTGAATGTGTGGTTGATATAAACCTCCGACTTGGGGAAATCCACCGAGTCGCGTTGCTGCGCCGGCTCGTCCGCATCCGAGCGTTTGTACTCGGCCTTCTCGGTGTATTTGACGTTGTGAGTGGTGATATAGTGATCGGGGGCAACATTGACCAACCGAAGGGCAACCCCTTCCTGCCACACATAGCCGCCTTTCTCGATGTCGCCTTTCACTTTCAATTCAATGCCGAGAAACTTCAGCCACTCGGGCGTCTTGACTTTGCCGCTGCTGATCGTGTGGTGAAGGGCGATCATCCGCCCGCCCGCGCGAGTATAGCGAATGACGGCGTCCGCCTTATCGGCTGGGAAGTTCCCGTGGATGAACACGACGACGGCGTAGTACGGATCAAGAGCGGGCAGCGTCTCTTTCGTGGACACGAAGTCCACGCCGTACCCTTCGGCCTTAAGGCGCTTGGCCAAAACGTCCATTTGCGGCTTTTCATCGTAGAGGATGAGCACCTTGCGGGCGGTCTCGCCGCCGTCGGCGAGCGTGGACAGAGAGATCAGGCAACTGAGCAAGGTTATCGTGGCAAGAATCTTCCTCATGGCGTTCTCCTCGTTGTGGACGTGTTGCGCGGCCTCTCCTCGGACTCGCGCGGAAGGTTCCATAACTCGTCACAGCAACACATAGTGAGGCGCTCGCCTTCGCTGTCAAATGGAAACCCTCCCGCGTCTCAGTACATCGCCCAATTGCGCGCCGCCGAATTGGGATTGGGCGTCAGCGATACGGGAACGGCGATGGCCTTTGGCGCATTTGTCGGACCCAGCAAGAGCAACCCTTCCCAGGCGCCGGGGCCTGATTTGTTCCAGCTCACGCGAAATGACACTGTGACCCCGGCCGCGATAGGCAGCGTGGGAACTCCGCTGACCACCAGATCGCGCCCCTGGATGACGCCGATTGCGATGTTGAAGAACTGACTGCCGCCGGGAACGTTCCACCCATGCACGGCGATCCAGTAGCGCCCGTTGGCCGGCGTGATCAGACTGATCGTTTCGTCCGGCGACGGCGTGGTCGAGGCGGCGATCAGCACATCATCGCCGCGGCCGCTGTCCCATGTGCCGTTGCCGCCGTCCTTGTAGAAATAGAGGTCCACATCCGTCGGCGGCTGGCCGGTCGTCGCGAGCTCGACGCGCCCGCAATCCTGCAGATTCAGCGACCGAACCCAACTCGCGGTTCCCGGACTGGTGGGATCGTCCTGAAGGATCGTTTGGTCTCTCAGTTCGTAAGGCTGCGACAAGCCATAGGCCGCCACGCGGATGCCCTCGGGGATGGCGGCATCGCTCCGAAACGTCTGGTCCCAGAATCCGCTCGTACCGGTCTTGGTCACGGGGAACGGCTGTGTTTCCACTTTGTACGTTCTGCCGACGACGGCTTCGGCCAATTCCGCGCCCGAACTAAGGACATTGTGCAGGGCGATGAAGTTCAGTCCGTCTCGCAGTTGCGCGCTGACGACCTCGCGCGGCCCGCCGGTCGAGGTGTTGAAGCGGAATATGCCATCGCCGACGTACGTACTGACGCTCCCGCCGGTCAGTTCGACATTGTAAGGCCCGAAAAAGGATGGGTCTTGCGTGGAGTACGTGTCCGCCGCCGGCCCGAAAATCCACGTGTCAATATCCGTGGGCGTGCTCTTCCATTGCGTGTCCGCAATCAGGACTCTGCCGGCCCCCGCTGTCCCGTTGGGAACATCAAAATAGTAGAGCCGCCAATCGCCCGATTCGTATCGCCACGACCAGTCGAATCCTCCGAAGACGTGGCGGTTGTCATACGACTGGCTGACCGGCGGCTCGTTGAGATCGGCCGCGCCAAACGCGAAGCTGGGCGACCGAACGGCCACATGGGTAATGACCGGGATGATCCGCGTCGTCGCGCCGTCATAGGCCACAATCTCGCCCTGGTATGCGCCGGGGCGCGCACCCGAAGGCACGGTTACCGTCGCGGCTACAGCACGCGTGTCCTGGGGCGGGATCACCAAGTGCGTCGGCGTCAGGGTCAGCCAATACCAATCGCGCTTCTTGAAGTACTCGATCGTGATTTTGAATGTTGCCCCGTCGGTTCCCTGGCGACGCTGTAGGCCGAAGAATACCCCATTGTGTCGCCGCGACAGACTCTCGCGCCCGAGGCTCGCCTCCAGACATGTCCCTGCCGGATAGCCGTAGGTGAAGCGATTGTATTCACAGACCCGCTTTCCGCTCACCGGGTCGGTCACAACATCAATCTCGCCGGCATCCACCACGCCGTTATGGTTCGTGTCGGTCCAAAGGTTTCCGTCGCCGTTCAAATCGGTCCAGTCATACAGGACGACCCTCCAGCGGTTGTCGGCCACATAGTCGTTGTTCTTGTCGAAAACCGAATAGGGGAAGGCCACGTGGACACGGACAAGGTCAGGGTTGGCGGCTTGAATCGGGCGCGTGATGTTCATGACATAGGTCGGCGTCGTAAAGTCGGGCGGATTGCCCGGCGGGAGCGTCAGGGTGAATGTCGTTCGCGCGACGACCGACAGCTCGGCATCCCGCATGTCCACAGTGATCGTGCCCGAAGTTGGATTCGTCAGCGTGAACGGCCTCGAATCACTCTGGCCAACCGCGAGGATCGCCGGGAACTCGGGGTAGTGCATGCCGCGAAATAGGCCCGGCGTCCATTGGCTGGGCTCGATCCGCAGCGCCTGTCCGGCCGCGATCTTCGTCGAGCGGTCGGCGTTGAGGTTGCCCGACCCTTGCGTCAGGACATCGAAGCCCAAATCCGTTGCCCCGTTGAACAGGAACGTCCGCACCTCCTGCCAGTTGGGATAGCCCCCATATTTGTCGTGATAGGCCTGGCAGACCAGCGCCGCGATCCCCGCGCCGATCGGCGTGGCCATCGAGGTGCCGCCAAACTCATCGTACGCCGCCTGGCCGCTCCCGAATCCCAAATGAACCGTGTCGTTGAGCGGATTGGCCCCCGTCCCCCACGCGCCGACCGCCACGATGTCGGGCGCCACTTCGCCCAGCATTCCCGGCCCGCGATTGGACCACGGCTGCACGTTGCCCCACGTGAATTGGGAAGGATGAACCAGCTCAAAGCCCGTGAGCGTGCCGTACTGCGTGCTGGCGCCGACATCAATCACCGTGCCGCCGCCCGGCGAGGTCACCGTGCCGTATCCGTGGCCGCCGTTGCCGGTTGACACCAGAAACGTACAGCGGGGGGCCGTCGTGCGATTTAGATGGGCGGCAAACCGCGACGTGGCGTCCCAGCCATCGGCCAAGGTCTGGCTATAGCCCTACGAGTTGCTCACGATTTGGGCTTCGTCGCCGCTGTTGGCGACGCCGTCCATGCCCAGAGCACAGAGCGTCCAGGCATCCAGAGGCAGATTCGCGCCTTCGGCCATCGCGGCCACCTTGGCATCGGGCGCCATGCCCGACAGCACTGGCCCGCCCGCCCCGCCCCGATTGGCCGCGCCCGCAAAAAGCGGATTAATCGGCCCCAGTCCTTCGGGATCGGTGATGACGCCGCGGGCGACGACGTCGCCGGTGCAATTGGTCCCGTGCGTCTCACTGTCGGCAATAAAGCAGAGCAGAGCGCCGCGCGCGGGAATCGCCGCCTGACCCGGATAGATGACGTTCACACCGGGCGGCGGATTGGCGCCGTCGGAAATCCACGCCAACATGCCCGCCGAGATGTCCCACACGCCGTCGGCGCCCGGCGCCCCGGCTGCATTGCTCACGTCCGCCCCGGCCAGCTCGCTTCCCTTGCGCATGGGCTTCTCGCCGGTGAGGTCCTGATCGAAATCCACGTCCACATAGACAGTATCATAGACGCCCGACGTGGTTTCGTCGGAGACGATCACGACGGGCGGCGCCATATCCGAGGCGGCATAGCCCAAGCCCAACGTCTGGCCGGCGGTCAGAAGCGCAACGTCGGGATGAACCGTGTAGCGGTACTTGCCGCTCTTGGAATTGCCGGGCCACGTGAACGACAGAGCGACCGGAGTGCCGCTCCCGCCCGCCGGGCTGCCGTAGTCAATCGTGAGGGTTGCCGAACAGACGCCGCCGATCTGTGTGAAAGCGGCTACCGGGAGCGTGTGACAATACCAGCTGGCCTGCTGATTGTCCCAGTAAGTGTCCGGCCCGATCGTCCGCGTGGGATCAATCACGTAGTTGGCGGCCGAAAGCGTATCGTAGGCGAACGGCCATCCGGCGTACGGCCCGAGCGTGGCGCGCGCCTGACGGCCCTGGAGGTCAGGGTGTCCGAAGTCCACGCCCGAATCCACGACGCCGACGATCACGTTCTTTCCCGTGACGCCTCGCGCCCATGCGGCCGGGACGCTGTGGACGTCTTTGGTCTTCACGGTCAACGGCTCGGGATTGGTTCCGGTCGCGGCAAACTTGCGCACAGTCGCCGGCGGTCGCGCCACAGCGGGCCTCATCGCGTTCAGCCGCTGACGCAACAGTTCCTTGCCGCCCTGCCTGACCAGGTCGCGCACTTCTGTGGGCGAAAGCCTCTTCGGCTTGGCGGCGGCGTCCTCGTCGCGGGGAACTTCGACCGGCTGATACGTCTCGGTCGAAAACACGGAGATCACGCCGGGGACGTTCGCCAGCTTCCGCAGATTGGCGGGAGCGATTTCGCCGGTGATCCACTGGATTTCGCCGATGGGGCGGCTGACCGCCGAACGAACCATCAGGTTGTCCAGCGACGTGGCCCGCGTCACGATGGCGCAAACAAGAATCGCTTGCGGTGCGGGCGCCGCCGCCTTCGCGCGCAGGTCGGGACTGAGCTTCTTGAGCGCGTTGTCCGACGAAGTCTTGGGCGAAGGGGACGTATCGGTCTGGGCGAGCGCCGCCACCACGGCGAGCGACAGATACAGTCCGACCGTGAAGATTCTCGGGCCTCGCATGGGGTGCTCCTTTCGACGGGCGAGCGGTTGGGACCTTTTTTCTGAATCCACAGTGGCCTTATCGCCACCGCGCGGGCAAGGAATTTTCTGCCGCGCGTAAAGCAAACGCGGCCGCAGGGTTTCCCGCAGCCGCGCTGGAATGTGGAGTGCGGTGCTTGACGCCGCCCTACTTCTTCTTCGCCGCCAGTTCGTCGAGCTGGGTCGTCTCGATCTTCTCTGCGCCTTCGGGACCGATGACGACGTGATAGTCGTTGATGTCCAGTTCCACGCGCTCGCCGAGGGCAAAGGCGCTCTTCAGGTCGGGCCGCAGCTTGACCAGGTCGAAGTAGGCGTCGCTGAGGTACTTGATTTTCAGCGTCTTCTTCTCCGCCTCTTTGTCTTTCTTTTCGCGCGCCTCAGCCCACACGCCGCTGGCAAGTTGGAAGGTGCGTCCGGCGACAGTCTTCGTGCCTGCCGTCGCCACACCATCTCCGCCTCCTGCGACCGTGGTGGCGCTCTTCAAGTCGCCCAGCTGTCGGCTGTATTCGACCGCCGCTTCGCCGCTGACGCCCGGTGCTCCGCCGCCGCCACCGTACATCATGTAACGCGAGGTTGAAGGCCCGGACGGTCTGGCGGCCTTGGCTCGATACTCGAAGCCCCCGGCGGGCTGCTCCTGCTCCGCCGCGAATTCATCCGCGTTCATCACACTGCCGTCTATTGTGCGGTTTTGCCTCATCGGAGCGGCCATCGGGGCAGGCAGGGCCGACGCGTCCGCTGCTTCCCTGCGCCCTCCGCCGCCGTACGTTGCCCCAAAACCTGCTTGCGGCGCCGAGCCGCCTGGCATCCCGCCCGGTACGGCGCGCAGAGTGACGGGACCCCGTGTCGCCGGTTCCATCGCCACGGCGGGCCGATCCTCCTGCACCAGATACGAAGTGTATGGCGTCACGATCCCGTGTTTCTTGGCCAACTGCACTACCTCGTCGCGCAGCTCGGCCGACTCGCCATTGACGCGAATTTGGTCGAGCAGATAGCCCACGCGGCGCGTTGCCCAGAGCGTTTGGATGAAGGCATGTTCGCTGTCGGCTTCGGTCGGGAACTTCGCCTCATAGACGAACTTCTTTTCCTCGCCGCCGACCTTGCCGGCGAGCGTGATCGCCCTCTCGCCGCCGTCTTTGTATCGGCCAAACACCGTCAATTGCGTTCCGGCAAACAGGTCGGGCAGCTCCTTCGGATACACGTCGCGCACCTTGAGCTCGCCCCATTCGATTCGAAGATCGGTCAGCACGGGCCGGCTGATTTTGTCGAACAGTTGCGAGACGGAGACCTCGAGGTCTTCCTTGGGCCGAATGTACTGCGCAACCGATCGCGTCTTCTCGGCCACACGGTCGAGCAACTTCGTGTTCACGTCATAGCCGACGCCGCACGCGAACACGCGCAGGCGCTGCTGATTGTTCTTCTCGACGTTCGTAAGTATCTGATCCACGTTCGTAATGCCGACCGTGGGCATTCCGTCGGTGATGAAAAGAATTGTGTGGAGGCGGTCTTTGCGCGGCTTTTGCCCAAGCGCCGCCGCCAGCGCGCCGTCAATGTTCGTCCCGCCCGAAGCCCGCAGTCCGTCCACGAACACCTTGGCGCGCTTGACGTTTTCTTCGTTGGCGTCAATGAAGTTCGGCTCGAACGGCTCGACCTCGGTGCTGAACCGAATGATGTTGAAAGCGTCCACGTTGCGGAGGCTGCCCAGGCAATAGCGCAGCGCTTTCTTGGCCGCGCCGATCTTGTCGTCGTCGCCCATCGAACCCGACGTGTCGAGGATGAACGTGAAGTCCACGGGCGGCAGCTTCGCTTCGTCATAGAACTTCGACGGACTGATCAGCAGCAGAAACGTCCCGTCCTCGCCTTCGGGCCGCGTGGTCAGGGCGTTCAGGCCGACCGCCTTGTCCGAAAGCGTGTAGTAGCACTTGAAAATCGGCTCCTCGCGACCGGGTGTTTCGTCCAGGCGCACAACGGCTTGTTTCTCGCCTTCGCGCTCGATGCGAACCTTGTGCGTCGGCGAATAGACGGCCTTGATGGGAACTTTCGACGTGATGGCGAGTTTAACGTCGAACTCGCCGGGGGCGGTCGCGCGCCCACGCTGTCGGATCGCGCGCGGCGCATCGAACGGCCACGAATATTCAACGACCCCGTTGTCCAGCGGCAGAAGGTGCGTCACGGTGATCTCAAGTTGCTGGCGTCCGTTCGGCGGGATCGGGAAAACGCTCGCCCGAAAAATCTCCTGATCCACATATTCGATCAGCCCGGGGTCGCGCATGCGCCGCACGATGTCGGTGTAGATGGCGCGCGCCTTTTCCTTCTCCAGCACTTCGCCCCGGACCTTCTTGCCGTTCATTTCCATGACGAAATCGGTGACGTGAGCGCCCTTGGGAATCGGCTGCAAATAGATCGCCTCGATGGGGCGCCCGTAACGGTTGAAGAAAACCTGCTTGATGCGGGTCTGGGCCGTCTGGTTGTCAATCTTGGCCTCCATGATCTGGCTTTCGAGTTCCAGCGGCTCATACTGGACGTCGGTCGGCACCAGGAGCGCCAACGCATGCGCCCGCGCCGTGCCGAAAAGCAACCCGACCACTACTGACATGGCTACAACCACTGCTCGCGTTGAGAACATGCTTTTCATCTCGACTTACCTCCTGTTCGTTTCTCGCCCTTCACCTTTTGCACTTCGCCCTTCGTACTTCCTTCTGCCTAATTCGTTTGACCAGAGAATCGCAGAAAAGTTTCCGGCGGACAAGCGAAATCGCGATGCGGGTTTCGGGCCCCCCAATCCTTCAGGAACCGCCGATGGACGCCGATGAACGCCGATAGGTGCCGGGAACAACAAAACTTGCACTTCGGGCGGTTGTGCCTCGCTGGTGACTGTTTATTCCGTGTCAAAGCGCGCGGAAGCCGTCTCTGGCTCAAACCAATCGGCGTTCATCAGCGTCCATCGGCGGTTCATTGCTTTTCGTCCTGTAAGGATCGAGCGCGATCAAATCGTTGACGGTTTTTCGCTTGACTCGCGTCAATCGTCTGGGGGAAATTAAATCAGGAAATCAGAAAAAGGCACGGATGCCAAGAGGGGCGAGCGATGACAGCCGGAGACACGCGGGCGGTCAGCACCGTTCAAGGCCCAAAGCACGACAGCCACGACACCACGAAACGCGGCCTGCGGCCTGCGACAAGCTCAGACTTCGACGAGCTCAGACTTCGGCGAGCTCAGACTTCGGCGAGCTCAGTCGAGCCGCCGAGCGGCTGCTTTCGCAGTCTTGTGGTCTGTGTTGCGACCGTGACGGCGATAGTCCTTTCTCAGCCGGCGCAGGCGATCACGATTCGCGTGCCCCAGGACTACGCGAAAATCACTGACGCCCTTCTCTGGGCGGTGAACGGCGACGAGATCGTCGTCTCGCCCGGCGTCTATGTCGAGAACATCAATTTCAACGGGAAGAACGTCATTCTCCGAAGCGTCAACCCAACCGACTCCGCCACAGTCGCCGCGACGATCATTGACGGCAACAAGAAGGGTGCTGTAGTCACGTTTGCCGGGACTGAGACAAGCAGCTGCGTCTTGTCAGGGTTCACGATCAGAAATGGCGGCCTGACAGGGGTCACGATCACAATTGGCGGCGGGGGTATTTTCGGCCACGGCACGAAGGCACGAATCGAGCATAACACGATCACCGGCAATTCGGCTAGCGGCGACGACCCCTCTGGCGGCGGACTCTACCACTGCAACGGCACGATCCAGAACAACGTGATCACCAACAATTCCAGCGTCGGGCGCGGCGGCGCGGGCGGCGGACTGGCCAACTGCAATGGCACGATCCAGAACAACGTGATCACCGGCAATTCTGCCAGCGGCTACCAGCAGGGCGCGGGCGGCGGACTGGCCAACTGCAATGGCACGATCCAGAACAACGTGATCACCGGCAATTCTGCCAGCGGCCTCACCTACAGCTACGGCGGCGGACTGTGTGGGTGCTATGCCACGATCCAGAACAACGTGATCACCAGCAATTCGGCCAGCGGCAACGTCTACGGCTACGGTGGCGGACTGGATGACTGCAAAGGACCCATCCGAAACAATACGATCACCAGCAACTCAGCCAAAACCGAGGGCGGCGGACTCTATAGCTGCACGGGCGCAATCGTCAGCTGCATCATCTGGGGCAATACGGCTCCTGTCTATTCGCAAATCTCCAACCACGCGATCCCCAATTACTCCTGCATCCAGGGATATACGGTCGGACAAGGGCAAGGGAACATCGGACTCAACCCACGTTTCGTCGGCCCAAACAACTTTCATCTTCTGGCCGATTCTCCCTGCATAGACACGGGCACCAATGCCAACTGCCCGGCCCTTGATAAAGACGGCAACGCTCGCCCCGTTGACGGCAATGGCGACGGACGTGCGATTTGCGACATAGGGGCTTACGAACACGGAAGAGTTGCACCGACAGCGATACGCCCAGGAAGATGGATGCTCTATAGATGAAGCGCGGGACGTTGCGCCGTTCCCGACAGCCTGCCGGATTTGCAGCCTCGCCGCTTGGCGTATGACAGTTGTTGTTGATAGCCGGGTGCGCCGTAAGGTGACTTTCTCTTAGAGGCGCGTTTCGAGAAGGAGTGAACCGATGGATACTCAGGTGATATCAACCCTCGTGAGTGTTGGGGTGGGGTTTCTGCTTGGCGTAGGATGGGACTCCTTGAAGGAAATCAGGTCAACGAGAAAGACAAGAAAGGGAGTGCGCACTGTCCTTTTTTCCGAAATTAAACATAACATCAGGTTCCTTGAAAAGACGCACGAAGACATGGAGTCGGAACAGAGGAAATACAAAGAAACTGTCAAGCCGACCGGGACGGGAGGATACAGATGCGAAGGTGACCCCATACAACTACTACGAAGCTACCACTTTGAGGTACTAAGCCGAAGCGCTTGGGAGTCGCAGATGAGCTTTCTATCCATCGCCTTGGAAGAAAAAGAAATAGAATCTGCCTTCTCATTTTACAGCTGCCTAAATGACATTCTGGTCGCGCACAGCGAGTTTCAAGACTTCTTCTTAAGGGATCATAACCCTGGGATACGCAACGTCATTGCGGGGCAACTCCTTGAGAACGTAATGATGCGGATCAAGTCCGCGCTCGAAAAACGCCCGTCGATTTGTCCATGAATTCAGGGACACGATACTGATTGCCCGCTTGCTTCGACGGTCGAGCGCGCGATCTCTCCTGAATCGGGTTGACACTCCCGGTCGCCGCGCCCGTGAGTGTCCGTCACTCAATCGGCTCGATGCGCACCGGGCCGTTTTCTTCCAGAGCGGTCTACGTCGGCATGGGTCTTCCGCTCTACACTACTATCGCGCAGAATCTACGAAGCCTTCGAAGATTTTCCGATGGACGACATGGACACAATGGACGACATGGACGCGGGTCGAGAGTCGAGAGTCGAGAGTCGAAAGTCTCTTTTGGTTGCGGCTCTGCTGCTCCAGGGATTCCACGTCCCGTGGGCCGGCAGAGCTCACTCACTTGCATATTCCGTCGCCAGAATGTGGGCGATTTGCCGGCGCAATGCGGGAACGTCCTCGGTGGCGTCTGCGGCCTCCACAATGTCGGTCAGATAGAGTTTCTCAGGCCGCATAGATTTCTTTCGCGCTCGAAAGAATCTCGTCTCGAATCACAGGCTTCAGACCGTCTTGCGGAACCAAATCCACCGAACACCGCAACAGAGCGGAGAGTTCGCGTTGCATCCTGCACAGATTGAGAAAGCCGATGTGGGCGTCGGGCTTGAATTCCACCAGGACATCCACGTCGCTTTGCGGGCCGAAGTCATCGCGGAGCACCGATCCGAACACCGCCAGTCGCTGGACTGCGTAGCGGCGGCAAAGATCGGCTATTTGCTCCCGTGGCATTTCAATACTGGCAATCGCCATTTCAGTCGCTCCCCGGCGGCCAATCTCTTCGGCGCTCATGGTTAGGTGGGGCATGAGAAAGCCTCCTGAGCTGCCTTTACTTCGATTGGACGATACTTCGGGCCGTCCTTGCGAATCAAGCCCGAATGTCAGGCTTCTGAGGAAGAGGCAGTTGCGAAAGGCTGTCCGGCGAAGTGGCGCAGCCTGTCAGGCTGTGAGTTTTGCGGCCCAGAGCGAGTTTCTCACAGGCTAACAGCCACAAGCGTTTAACGGTTTCCCATCCTCTACTTGTTTGAAGAATCTCGATTGAAGCCTTTGACAGGATGACAGGATTCACGGGATTCTGAAATCTGGAAAATCTTTTGTCCGCCATCCCGTTCATCTTCTTGCCTGTTTCCGTTTCATCCCCAAAAAGCATACACGTCCGCCGCCGCGCCAAACCCTGTGTTTCTTCCTGCGCCTGACCGGTTCGCGAAAACCCAGAGAAAGCGAAACGAGTCAATGCCCTTGCGGATTCTCCGCGCTTCTCCGTGCCGCCCGGTCGCCGGGAGAAGCCCTGTTGGCCGGATTCACAGGATTCTTCGCCTCGTTTCATCCGGTTCAT
>Ga0315274_10009310_pt1 | contig 14205 bp, 7 predicted proteins | sample YL17G02_20_MG_FD_203700 | JGI IMG/M metagenome (GOLD analysis project Ga0315274, IMG submission 203700) | Sediment microbial communities from Yellowstone Lake, YNP, Wyoming, USA - YL17G02_20 | ecosystem: Environmental > Aquatic > Freshwater > Lake > Sediment | place: USA: Wyoming | collected... | reverse complement strand
GTGGCGGGAAGTAGGCTCGTCCGATTTGCAGGACAGGGCATTGCGACCCGGATCGAGCGGTTCGATAGGGTCTGAAATCGCCACGACGGCGCGCCAGCGGCAGGGCCGAAGGCCCGTTTGTAGTGACGCCGTAAGGCGTTTCCAAAGCATGGGCGCGTGCCCATGGTTCAGGATCACGGGCAAGATGCCCGTGCCACGGGATGCCCTTACGGGCACACTACGAGCACGCTGCGCTTGCCGCTGCCACCCGGACCTGCATCTGTCGCTATCGGATGACACCGAGGTAGCGGGCGAGCCAGTAGGGCAGGAGATAGATGTCTGGGGCGAATTCCTCCCGGCCGGCGTCGCCGCCGTCGAGGTCGAAGCCGTTGCCGTTGTGCTTGCTCATCGGCCGCTCGTCGGGGGACAGGACCGTTTTCGTGGTTTGCCCGCGGAAATTGGGCGGCAGGAAATCGAGGTCCTTGCGGCTGCTGTTGCGGACCGTCCAACCGATCGTGTCGAGCGGGAATTCCTTCAGGGTCCAGATCGATTCTTCGAGATCGAATTCGCCGGCCCCCGTGTCGGCGTAGATGAAATTCCACAGCGGATTCTTTTCCGGCCGCTCGACCTCCCAGTGCTCCTTGATCGCCCGGCGGTACTGCTCGCGCAGCTCGTCGGTGAACGCGTAGCGGTACAGGTTCCAGTAGGTGAGGAACGCCAGCTCATCGTCGCTATGGTTCCATTCGGTCGTCAGGTCGATGCCGGGGACACGGCTCAGCCCCTTTATCGGGATCACGATGTTGTCGAGGTAGCCGTACTTTTCGAACAGCTCGAAGCCCTTCTGCTTGTACAGCTCTTTGCCCGTGAAATGGTACGCCGCCTGCAGGAAGGAGATGATTTCGGCGGAGTTGAGCCGCCGGTCGCCCACCTGGCGCGGGAATTGGTTGACGTATTCCGGGTGCCACCGGCCCCATTGCGTCGGCTTGCCGTCGTAATCGACGAGGTACCAGTTGTTGCGGACGATGTGGTCCATGATCGCGTCCATCAGAGCGACGGCCCGATCCCGCCACGTCTTGTCCGGAACGATCTCGGCGAAAATCGTATAAGCGAAGAAGTGCCCGACGATCTCGTCGCTGCTGGTGGTCGCCTTCCAGGTCCACCGCTTGTTTTGGGCCGGCTGCCAGCGGGACTTGTCCGACACCTGGTACCCGGCCCGCTCGAACGACCGGGCCGGAAAGCCTTCCATCGGCGTGATCTCGCTGAGCTGCTCCATCGCCTCGAAGGACTCATAGCAACTGCGAAGGGCCTCGTCCGACTTCGTCACGGCGTACCGGAACAACTCGCCGGCCAGATACATCGCCGTCCACAGCCCGTCGTTATCGGTGTCGATCAGTGTGCCGGTCGATAGATCGCCCGGCTCGGTCAGCGCCAGCGCGCTGTTGAATCCGTACCGGATGTGACGCTGTCGCATGGACTTGTTGAAGTGCTCCGCCTTCTCTGCGAGCGTCATCTCCTTGAAGCGGATGATGCTGAGCCCCTTCTCGGTGAGCACGAGCACGGAGTCCTCGGGTCCCGGCGCGATATCGACCACCGCATCGTCCACGAGCCACCGCTTCGACGTGTAGCAGTCGATCCGCCTGTCCCCATGCATCGCGAACGCGCCCTCGGGCGTGCCGAACCACATCCGCCCGCGTATCGCCCTGATACAGCGGATGTCTGTGCAGGGCAGTCTTCTCTCAAGCTCGGAGCGGGGCTCGAGAGAGTCCGCATCCAGCCGTAGATACCCGTTGGATGTCCCCACCTGAATCGCGGTCCCATCCTCCGAGAGGGCAAAGCAGTTCAGATGATCGCCTTTGAATGCAGCGGGGCTCAGTCCGTTCGAATCGACCCGGTGCAGCGCATCCTCCCGCAGGACCAGGTAGCCGCGGCGCCCGGCATCGAACGCAATCTGCCTGACTCTCTCGTCCGTGATCCACTCTGTGGACTCCAAGTTGCGCATGACTGTCTCGTGCTTGCGGCCTGTGACAATGCAGGTGAAATCCTGCCCCGTTGCCAGCAGCCGCGCATCCGACACATGATGCGGCACCCAGAGCCCGCCGGCCCACGCATTGCTCAGAACGAACCCATCCGTCAAATAGACGAACTGCCCGTCGTGCGTTTCGATGTCCAGGACACGCATATCTACAAGGGGCCGATGAAGTACGTCGCGGGTGAGTTGACCGTCATGGACCTGGAGCAGCCCCTTGTTCGACAACGCGCTGATGCGCCCGTTGCGGTCCGCTCGAACTTTCAACAGCTTCGCATCGCGAAGGCCGGGCACCAACGGCGCTCTGTCGCTGAAATCCTGCACGAAAGGCCGATCCTCGTAAACCCGCTGTGCCCCTTGCGCATGGATGGAGGAAGAAGATACAATGACACCGCACATCAACAGCATACAGATTCTCATATCCGGCCTCCCATCCATTCATATGCCGCCCAAGAGCCTATGGTACATTACCTTCGGACTTCATAGTAATAGGTCGCGTAGCGGCCGTCGATTCGGAACGTGTTGTTGGTCCGCTCAACCTGCCGGTCGGTCGGCACGCCGTAGATGTCGACCACCTTTACGAAAGTCGCGGGGCCGCCCTTGAGCGTGATTGCCGCCTGGACCGGTTCGAGCAGCAGGGGCGGGCCGCCGGTCTCGAGAAGCTCTGTGCCATCCTCATTGTACACCGTGCCGAGCTGCTTGTCCCTGGCCAGGGCGGTAATCAGGATGTGCCCGGACTCGATCAGCGGACGATTGTCCAGCGGCGTGAACAGCAGGGAGATGAAGGGCGTCGCAATCTCTTTGACCGTCACGGCGGGCAGGTCGTAGGCGCCACCCGCCGCGAAGCCGATCACGCCCTGTGTCTTATCGCTATGGATGGTGACGACCTTGTCGGCGTAATCCCACATGAGCTGGCCGGTGTTGCTGCGTACCACCTGCGTGCGGCCGTTGATCCAGGTGGCCAGTTCAGCGAGGTACATCGGCGACTGGCCGTCTGCGACCTTGAGTGTCACGCGGCCGGCGGCAAGGGCCTCGACCGGGGTATCGCCGTGGGCCAGCAGTTCATTTTCATCGCCGCCGCCGCGGCCGGACGTCTGCTCCAGCGCATCGACGCCCGCGAAGATGGCGTTGGTGGACAGCCGGCGTGCCGAGACGATCTGTCCCTCGGCGAAGTGGCCGTTATAGATCGCAAAGGCGAGGGCGGGGAACTGGCCGATGTAGTGCGGCGTCTCCGTCACGTAGGAGCTCATGCCGGGCCAGCCGTTGCCCATGTAGCTGCGCGAGCCGGCGAAATGATACGACGCATCCCAGCCCTGCAGACCCAGCCCGTAGAACGCCACGAGCGGGGCGATCTCCGCCTTCCACTGGTTTGGCGGCATCTGCGTCCACTCGGTCATGATGAACGGCTTGTCCTCCACCTGCCACAGGCCGCTCGACAGGATGCCGCGCCCGGGCTTGTCGAGGTGGGTCTGGTTGTTCACCTTGCCCGTGGTGATGCCGTGCCCGCCGGCCCCGCCGCCGCAGTAGTTGTGCCGGTCGATCGCGCCCATGGCGTCGTCGGTCCAGAGGTTCGCGGCGGAGGCGGCCGGCCCGCCCGCGTACCAGGCCGTGCTCACCGTTACCGCCTTGTATCCCAGATCGCGCAGCCGCTGCTGGTACGTCTCGTAGGTCTGCCGCTGCATCTCGGCCAGGAACCGGATGAAGTCGCCCATCCGCTGTTTCTCGCTGCTCTTGTTCCATCGCGGCCCGTCCTTCTCCATCTCCCACGCGGCGTAGATGTACATGTTCGTCTCGTCCACCGAGTCGGGCCGGCTGCGCAGCGATCCGTCGCCGTGGTAGGCGGGACTGGTTCTGCGCCCAGCGCCCCAGGCCCTGCTCAGCGCCTGATCGCTCTTGTACGTGCCCTTGACCCACTGCTGCCACAGGAGCTTCAGTCTCGCCCCGTGGTTCGGGTACGACTGGCCCTTGACGAAGCCGTCGCCGAGCGGGTTGTGGAAGAACACGCTGTCCTCGTTTCGCGTCTCGACAATCGCCAGGGCCGGGTCGTCCTTGTAGGCCAGGTGAGTGTACGGGTTGACGTGGCTGAGCAGCTCTCTGGCGTACTGCCACTGCGAGTCCTGGTACTCCTGGATGAAGGTCGCCAGGCCGTAGGTGTCCTTGCCGTCGCCCTGGCTGGGCAGTTCGCCATGGAGGCCCGGATCGATGCCCTCGTCCGGCAGGACCACGTGGTGGTAGAAGATCGACCAGGTCATGTAGATGCCGTTCTTCTTGAGGATGCTGAACCAGCGGTCGAGCTTGTCGAGCTTCGCGGCGTCGAAGTGCCGTCCGTTGGCGTCCCGGACCAGCGAGCCGAGCACACTCTCCACCGGATGCTGGCGGACCATGTTGATCCCGTGCTTGGCGTAGAACCTCGCCTGCCGTTCCTGGGCCTCGACCGTGTCCGTCATCGACGCATCGATGCCCCAGAACCTGACCGGCGTGCCATCCTCGAAGGCGAAGTCCTTGCCGCGGGAGGTGAGAGCGCCGTGGCTGCCCGCGGGCTTCTCGATCAGGTGACTCATGTTGATGATCGAGTCGGTGGAGAACGGATCGGGTCCCGCCATCAGGACGAACCAGTCCCCTGGCCCCGCCATCGGCACATTCGGATCGGGCGGGACGACTCCAGCCGGCGCCCACGGGAAATTGACGAGCGCCATGACGTCGATGCCGCCGTGGTTCTCCGCGTCACCTCCACGCCGCGACAGGCTCACTTCCAGCTCATACGACCCGCGTGCGAAATCGAGCAGCCCGCCGTAGCACCATGCGATAAAGCGGACGTCGATACCGGGCTCGACCATGTCAATCATCTGGTCCTTCGCTTCCGAGACATCCAGGGCCTTCCAGGCCGTCCACGTGCCGCGGCCCTGGCGATAGCGCCAACTGTAGTTCCCGCCGCCATTGTTGTTGCTGAACGGATTGAGCCTGATCCACCACGAATACGTCCCGCCCTCGGCGACCGTGAGCTGATACGTCGCCGAGGCCTGCTCTGTCGAGCCCTTGCCGGTATAGTGTGCAAGCCAGGCGCCGCTGGAGACGCCGGGGCTGCCGGGCGAGAGCAGGTCCTTCCTGATATTCGTGTTCTGATACCACCCGTGCCGGTTGAACGAGGTGCCGGCGCAATTCTCCCCCTCGATCCAGATCGCCTCCCTGGCCTCGGCCGCGTGTGACAGTACGATAAGCATCACGAGCCCGCTGAGCATACTTGCGATCCTGGCTTTTTGACTCCCGGCGTTGCAGACTGGCATGTCTCCTCCACCCCACGAGTTGTATGAGTTCATAAAATCCTCACGTGCCGCACTCATCATGCAGCCGTTTGTATCGATACCGTCAGTATACCATATTCGAGGCCAGACGCCTACACTTGGTGTGACACTTGACGAACTGCGCTGGCGGCAGGAGAATGGGCTCGTCGACTGGTGTCGAGGACAAGAGATGATGCTGATGCAGTCCATGCTGTGCCCGCGATGCGGCAAGCCGCTGACCTTGGAGAAGCGTCTTCACGGCGGCCTGTGGCGATGCGCCCGGTGCTCCGGGGTCGCGGCCAATCTCGCGGTCCTCCGCCGGCACCTGGAGGAGGAGGTCGCCCGCGACTTCTGGCGCAAGGCCACCCAGGTGAGCGTGCCCTCGGCGAGGCGTTGCCCGTCGTGCTCGAAGCCTCTGAGGGAATTCGTCGCCCAGCACGAGAAGCAATCGTTGCACCTCGACCTGTGCCGGCCGTGCCAGTTGATGTGGTTCGACCGCGGCGAGCTGGAGACGTTCCCCGAGTCGAAGAGAGTGACACCCTCCGAGATCGACCGGCAGATCGCCCTGGCGCAGATTCAGGCCGAGTCTATGATGGGCGAGGGCATGGCAGACGAGGAGATGAACAAGTTCGCCTACTACGTTGACGTGGGCCTCCAAGTGATCCTGGTCCTGCTCCGCTTGTTCCGTTAGTTCTCCCCGTTGCGTCGAGAGGGGACTACCCCTTGCCAGTCTCTCGATATTTGCGGGCCGCCTCCTCTTCCTGCCGCTGTCGCTCAGCCCGTTCCGCCAGACACCGGGCCTCAAGGTCCTTGACCTGTTCCGCCGTGAGACTTTGATACCAGTCCAGAGCCTTCCTGGGGACCGTCGTGTACAACTCCCGGGCTGGGTACTGGGGATGATAGATCAGTCGCATGTCGTCGAGGTGCAGAAACATGGGCTCCGGTTCGCCCCTCAGGGCGTCGCCGCAATCATCGCCGGCAAATGTCAGTACGGCCCCCACCTGCAAGTCGCCGTACACCACCTTCGTGACTTCAACAGTCAGTTCGGGCCTGGTCAAAGCGGTGTCCAGGTACTCTTGCCCATAGATTTCTTTCAGTTGTTCCATCATCTCTTGTGAATACGATGAGTGGTCAGGAACCTCACGGCGCTCGATCAGGCGGGCGAAGAATACATCTTGTCCGCCCGTGATTACTCGGTGGATTCGAAAGGCTTGGCTTTCCAGCCTCTTCTGTTGCACGTATGCCGAGTACACAGCACGGAGTGCCTCCTCTTCCTCCGGTGCCTCGAAGAAGATGTGCCGCCACGTGCAACTCCACGCTGTTGCCGCAATCAGCTTTCCCTCCTTGGCCAAGACGTTGAGTCCGTCAAACGAAGTCCATTCACCGTAACGCAGATTCGTATAGGGTCCGTAGTCCTCTCGTCCCAGGGCCGGATGTCTTTGCAGGAGGCTTTCCAGTGAGTCTCCCTTCTTGATTCGCCGCCAGGCCAGGTCCTTCCAGATGGGGTGATAATGCTCGTGCATCATCATGCGATATCCGAGGATGTCCCTGCGGGAATGGATGCCGAAGAAGCTGCACAACAGAAGGGCGGCCAATGCGAGAACGATCAGCAACGCCGCGACACCAATTGCGACCTTTGTTAGCTTCCTTCGATTCCGGCGAACGAACGACAATCCGTACATAGACGCGCCTCCGACTCCAACTGTCAACTGACCACTGACAACCGGCTATTATCTCGTCAGTGGGTCATGGCATACATGATGATGTTGATGCCCCACTGGATGGTTTTCCGGTAGCCGTCGGGTCCCCATTCGATGCCGTGGCTGTCACACCAGCCGCAGTGCAGGTCGGTCGAGCTGAGAAAGACGGCGAGTCGGTCGCCAGTGAAGAGGCCGCGGGGGCCGTGGTTCTGGCCGTGGGTCTGGCGCATGCCGCGCATGCCGCGGCGGCGGATGTACTCCAGCGTGGGCAAGCCCACGTCGCGCAGGTCGTAGATGTTGCGGCAGACCTCGTGTTCGCGGGGAATCTGTCGCACCGACCCCTTGCCGAAGAGGTTCTCGAGCAGCTCGAAGGAGCTACGATAGAAGAAATCGCCGCCATCCAGCACGACGCAGTCATCCATGAGCAGAAAGCCGCCGGCCTTAATGTAGTCCTGCAGGTTCTGTTTCTGCTCGTCTGTGAATACGTATCCGTTCTCGCCGGTCATGAGGAGGAACGGGTACTCGCGCAGGCGCTGCGGGTCGTCGAAGGTGACCACGGCGTTGAGCTGGCCCGGCTCGGCGTACTGCGGGTCCCAGTCGAAAGCAAATTCGACCGGCTTGACCTTGCAGCGGATCACGGCGGCCAGCTCCCGCAGGAGATTGGCGTCGCCGCCCGGGCGGACGTTCCAGACATCGGGGCCCTTGGCATATCCCGGCGTGCCCTGCTCCTTGAACTGCACCCGCGCCAGGACGAAGTCGTACTCATCGTACGTTGCGGCCGAAGCGGTGTATGACGCCTGGGAGGGGTCGGGCCCGAGCGGCGGCTGTAACGGGGGAAAGCCAAATGGCGGCATGGAAGGCTGCATGTTGCGCATTCTCGCCTCCATGTCCCGCATGAACGATTCGAATTGCGACCTGGGGTCTGCCTGGCGCGGGGCGCGAGGACCCGTGCCCGCGCGGGCATGCGATTGCCCAATGCCAAGCGTCAGTCCGGCCGCCAGCTTCAGGAAGTCTCTCCGCTTCATCTCAGCGTCCCTCCGTCAACAGGAACATGGCAGCTTTCAGGCCGTCGCCGCCTTCGGTCTGGTGCCTCCACGGCCGCTCGCTCGGCATGCCGTCGCCGTCGTCTTCTAAGCAGGGCGTCTCCGTGGGCAGTAGGCCCTGTTGGCGATACCACTGCTCGATTTCTTTGGCTGTCTCCGTGAAGGCTTCCAGCAGGGAAACCTTGCCGTCGCTGTTCGCATCGGTTTGCGGCTGGTTCAACGCGTGGATGAAGTGCGGGCTGAATCGCGTGGCCAGCGGCTGCGTCGCCGTCGAGGCACAGACGACAGCCCGGTTGGCGGCGGTTAATGCCTTGGCGGCCAGGCCAGCACAGGGACAATCAAGCACGATGAGCTGTGTGCCCGCCTTGACGGCCTTGAGCCGGTCGGCCAGTTCTTTCTGCGTCAGGTCCGGTCCGGGCAGGTTGAATCGCAGCTCGCCGCCGGCCGCATTCGCCTGGCCGATGTAATAGAAGACGAACCTGTCCCCGGGGCGGATGGCCGCTGCAAGCGTGTCCATTGTCCGGGCGATTTGGGAGGCTGTAGACTGGAGGCTGGAGGCCGCAGACGTGTCCGGCTGGTCGGCCGCCAGGATGGTGAGCCTGCGAGCATCGACGCCCATGTGCTTGAGCAGGCCATCTCTAAGATCGCTCACGGCCTGGGCCTTGTTCGCCTGATCGTTCGGGTCCTTGCTGATTCCGCTGACGATGAGGACCGTTGTCAGCGGCTGGTTCGCGGTTGGTGCTCCTCGCTCCGAACCCCCAAGGCAGATACTGCATGCGAGCAGCAGTGCAAGCATCATCATGTGCGGAGTTGTTTTGGCCATCATACAAGTCCTATGGATCGCCGCAGGAACCATTTGATCGAGAGTATCACACACAGCAGCAGGAGCAGGGGCCATCTGGGCCAGGCGCTCGTGACTTTCTTCGTCGTGCCGACCTGCTGCCTGGCGGTAAACGTCTTTGCGATTTGACCGTCGAGCCCGTCGATATGGAGGTACCGGGCGCCGAGCCGCTGGGCGAGGGCCTTCAGGAACGGCTCGTCCAGGTCGGTCTCGGACATTTCATCCTGGATGGGCGGCAGATGGGCGGCGAAGGTTCTCTCGCCGAGGAACGTGCCGTTCCTCTCCGCCTGGGCGACGGCGACGACGGATTCGGCGGGCCCCAGGTCAAGCTCGGCCGTGTAGCGTCCCTCGCCGGCCGGCTCCATCGTCACGACCTGGTTGCCGGCGCTCAGGAGCACGTTGGCCTCGCTGACCGGCTCGAAATTCTTGTCCGTGACATAGGCGTTGAACGCCGCACGCCTTGGATCGCCCGTGGAGCGCTCCGCGAAGAGCTCGATGCCGGTCCCGCCGGAGGGGGAAGCGCCCAAATAAGCGGCCAAGCCGCAGATCAGGTCGCCGAGCAAACCACCTTGCTGGTCCTCGCGATAGAGCATGAACAGCTTGGCGGCGTTGAGCAGGCACACGCGGCCGCGGCCGAGCCGGTGAGCCGAGATGATCGGCATGCCGCCGGCGGTGGCCAGCGTCGTCGCGGCGGGCTTGGTCCGGGCGATGTTGTAGTACGGCGAGATGGACTGGGCCGGGTTGGCGAAATCTGCGGGGTTGAAGATGCGGCCGATCTGCGCTTCGAAGGACAGCTTGATGGCATCCGGGCTCGGAGGCGAAATCCGTGGATTGCGGGCGTCGAGGATCACGGGCAGGATCGCGTCCGGCTGCTCGCCCTGCCAGGCGGCCAGTGAGGTCACGGTGGGGCCCGGCAGGAGCAGGAGCCCGCCGCCCCTGTCGGCGACGAAGCTGTACAACGCCTCTCGCTGCGAGGACGAGAATCGGCTGAAGTCGCACGGGCCCAGGGTGACCACGTCGAATTCATTGAGCGGCTCCCGGCTGTCGGGGAACTTCACGGATGCCGAGCCGGCGGATGCACGCTCCGCGAGGACCGGGTCGCGGATCATGTCCAATCTCAGATCGAGCTCGATCCGCTTATCCCAGGCCAGGGCCTGGCGGATCTTGCCGACGTCGAAACTCGCCTGCTGTGAGTACAGCAGGACGCGGAGCATCTGTTCCTGCGTGACCTCGACGGCTGTGCTGCGGGTGTTGTTGGCCGTGTTCGCCTCGTTCCCGTGCGGCACAACGCGGGCGGTGAGGACGTGCGTGCCGAGCTGCCGGGCGGGGAGCGTGAACTCCAGCGTCGCCTCGCCTGTAGTCGGCCGGTCGGAGGAACGCTTCAACTGGTCGCGGGCGATCTGACGCGAGTCCGTGACGTGGCCGTCGTGGAGCAGTTCGACGGTGAGCGGCTCGTTGGACGGGTTCGCGCCGGTGACCGTGACGGCCACGGGATACGCTGTGTCGATCCAGGCTCTCGCGGGGGCGGAGATCGACTTGACCGCGACATCCATGCGCGGCGTCCTGGAGCCTACACCCACCAGCAGCACCGGCGTGCCCTTCTCCAGCGAGGGTAGATAGCTGCGGACATTCCTGTCCCCAGCCCGGCCATCCGTGAAGATCACCGCGCCGGCCAGACCCCGGTCTTCCGTTCGGCCGTCGCGCGCCAGCAGCGCCAGCGCCGCGTGCAGGTCCGTCTCGGGGCCCCAGCGGCGCAGCAGCTCCGGCGAGCCACAGTGATACGCCTGGCGGTCGAATCCGTAGAGCCGGTATTCGGGGCCATCGGAATCGTCGGGATGGAAAGACGCTGTGAACTTCTCGACGGCCTTGTCCAATCGGGCGAGCTTTCGCTCGTCGGCGATGGACATGCTCTCGCTCGTATCGAACAGTGTCACGACGGCGTTTCGCTGGAAGACCTCGCTCGTTTGCAGCGTGGCGGGGTCCCACGTGATGACAAGCAGCAGGAGGATCGCCGCGTATTGCAGCAACATCAGCAGCCGGCGATGCCACCGGCGCGCCGGAACTCGCGTCTCGGCCGAGTAGAACGCGGCAAACGTCAGTAGGGCCGTCGCCACGGCGGCTGTCACGACGACGAGATGTCCCGGATAATTCGTGAGCGTCATTTGTCCACGCGCGGCGGCTTGAAATGCGCCGCTTTCTCAAAGAATTCCTTCTCTGCCTGGAAGAACTCCACATCGGACGGCTGCTCGACAAAGGGCTGGAGCTCCTTCTGCCTCGCCTCAATGGCGATCGACCAGAATTGCTTCGCGAGCATTCGCGCCGTCTCCGCGGGCGTCATGGTCCCGCCTTGCGTATAGACGAGAGTGCCGCCGGGGGTGCTGCCACCGGAGACGGTGGCCCACTGCGGGTCGGGGCTGTTCTGGAGCAGACGTTTGGCCGCCTCCAGGCGCTCCAGCATCCGCTGGCGGTCGGCGGGACTGAGGGACTCGTCGAGCGCCTCGGCGTCCTCGGCGAGCTGCTCGGCCATCTCCCGGGCCTGCTCGGCGGGGCTTTTCTGCTTGTCGCCCGCGAGCCCCTGCCTGATGGCCCGGCCCGCCTCGGCAAGCTCCCGGCTGGCGGAATCCGCCGGCTCGGACAACCCGGCCTTGTCCGTTGCCGCCGACTCATACCGTGCCTCGGTGAGCTTGCCCTCGAACTCCTTCATCTTCTCGACGGCCTGCGCCACGTGCTTCTGCGCCTCGTCTCTCGCCCGGCCGGGAGCTGTCACCTCCGTCGTGGGCACCTGCCCAAGCTCGGCCTGTACCTGCGACGCCTGCTCACGCAGCGCCTTCTGCTTCGCCTCCAGCATGCGCAGCCGCGCATCGATCGGCGTAGAAGCCTTTCCCTCGCCCTGCGAGCCGGGGGAGCGGGCCTCACCAGCCCTGCTGTTCTGTGCGGAGATGGGACTGCCGGGTGAAGAACCTTGTGGGGCACCCGATTCCTTGCCTCCTTGCGATTGTGCTTGTGTGGAGCGGGCCTCACGCGCCTGGCTGTCCTGTGGTGTGCCCGGACTCCCGGGTGAGGAACCCTGCTGAGTGCTCGATTTGTCGCCGGCTTGGGACTGTGCCCGTGTGGAGGTGGATGGACCCTCCGCCGTCTGACCCTTGGTGGAGCCTTGCTCGTCACTGCCTTTGCGGGCCTCAGAGGAGCCGGTGTCACCGTCTGCGTTCCCGTCCTTGCCGGCGTCCTGTTTGTCATCGCGAGTTTGCTGGGGTGTATTCTGCGTGGCGCTTTGCGTGTTCTTTGTCGGCTGGCGCTGTGAGTCCTGCGCCGTGCTCGACGAGGGTTGTCCGCTGTCGCCGGCACTTGAGGAGGATGAACTGCTCGGCTGCCCGCTGCTTGCGGCCTGTTCCTGCTCCATCGCCTTGTTCAGATCGGAGCTCAGGGACTTCTGCTCGCGGGCCAGCGACTCGATCTTGCGCCGCAGTTTCTCGAGCTGGTTCTCGACTCGCTGCTGATCCGCCTGGGAGCCCTGCGGCTCCTCCTGGAGCTTGACGCGCTCGGGCTTCTCCTGGGGTACGCTTTGGCCGCTCTGAGGCGGCGTCCATTTCAGGTGCAGCTCATCGATGAACTGCCGCAAGAGGCGATAGGCGTCCCGAACCGCCGGCAGGGCGGCGTTCGCGTCGTGACGCTGAAGACCGCTGCCGGCGGCGCTGTAACGCTCGCCGATCTTGCTGAGGGCCGCCTTGTCGGACTCGCTGAAGCCGTTCTCCGGATCGTCGCGTGTGCGTGTGAGCAGTTGGGCACAGTACTCCACATCGCCGCCAAGTGCGTCGAAGCGCGAATCGCTCTCCTGGGTCGGCGGCGGAGCATTGGCGAGCGCCCAGGTCTTCTTGAGGACCGCCCGGGTGTATTCGAGGAGGGTGATGAGGTCCTCGGGGACAGGCCCGGGAATGGAACTCGGCCGGCCGGCTGCCTCCGGGTGCCAGTACTGGCGATAGGGCCGGATCTCGATGAAATAGACCTCGCTGCAACTGTTGGCGTCCGCCTCGTTCTGCCCCGTGCCGATGTCCGTCGCCCTGGCGTAGAAGAGGACACTGTCGCCGACCCGCAGGTCGTACTGCTCCAATTCGAGCGTATGCGCCAGCGTGGCGCTCTTTGCGCCTTTCGCTGCTTTCGAGTCGATCAGGGTCGGGCCGCGATTGGGCAGCTCGCAGTAGAGTTGCACGGAGCCGAGGCCGAAGTCATCCGTGACCTCGAACCTGATGGGAATGCTCGCGACATCGGTGGCGAGGCAGTCGCCCTCGGGGCAGAGCAGCTTGAACTGGGGCGGCTCATCGCCTTTGAGCACGACGCGGAGTTGTTGCGGCTCGCGATTGGCGATGCCGTCGGTGCTGGTCAGCCTGAACTCCATGGACGAGGCGGCATCGGCGGAGAATCGGACACTGAACGTGTTGGTTCCGCGGGGGTTCTGCACGGCTGGGTGCCCGCTATGCGTGGCCACGCTCGCCTCGCGCAGCGGCGCCGTGCACTCGACCTGCAACTCGACGAGGCTGTGCGGCGGCACCTCGAGCGTGCCGTCTTTGACCTGTTGAGTGCGAGCCGCAGCGCCCTGTTCCTGCTGCGCCATGGGCAAGGACACTGTGGCCGTCACATTCTTGATCGAGGGCGGCTCGCACACCTTTATTGTATGCATCTCGGACGATGCATCGTCGGCCTCGAACCGGTAGCTGAAACGTCCGGCCGTGTCGAATGGCCTGGTTGTCGTGAGAGTGGCGTGGCCCTGCGAATCGACTGCCGGGCGGACCTCGACTCGCTCGGCCGGTGCGTTGGCGTCGTTCGGATCACCTCGGGTCAACACCAGCACGGCGGATTCGGGCGTGCGACCCTGGACAGCGGCCGTGAGTGTCACAGGGGCATCGCGGGCCACGACGATGTCCTCTGTCACGGACTCCAGAACGGTCGCGGGCACGGGCTCGATCTGCGCCAGTGGTCGGAACAGCCGGGACAGGTAGGACGCAAAGTACGACACGTTCTGCTGGACGAACAGGCCGACCACGGACAGGCCGAGAACGATGAGGCCGGCCAGCACGTAGCCCTTCCACTTGTCGATCGTGGAGTCGAAGCGGAACCCGCGCGCCGCCTCGTCCACCTGGAGCACCAACTGTTCGGCCAGCGTCCTGGAATAGGGGTAATCCTCTCTTCGCTCGAAGTACTCGACGGCGGCCACGAGCTGCTGGTCGAAACTTCGCCGGTTCTCCACGTAACTGGCCGCATAGGCGTACGTCATGCTTCGTCTGAGCGCCCGGACGAGGAAGTATGAGAGCGCGGCCAGCAGCACGAGCAGCACGAGCAA
>Ga0315274_10009309_pt1 | contig 14205 bp, 22 predicted proteins | sample YL17G02_20_MG_FD_203700 | JGI IMG/M metagenome (GOLD analysis project Ga0315274, IMG submission 203700) | Sediment microbial communities from Yellowstone Lake, YNP, Wyoming, USA - YL17G02_20 | ecosystem: Environmental > Aquatic > Freshwater > Lake > Sediment | place: USA: Wyoming | collected... | reverse complement strand
TCTTGATAGTCCGGCCGATCATTGCTTAAATCAGCTTGATATTTATCACCGGCAAACCAAAAACATAAAGCAATAATCGCCAAAACAAGAAAGAATCCGGCAATAGCCGTTGGATAATTATCGGGAAATTTCATAATTTTGTTCTTTTAAAAATTATAATTTCTGCCAAATAACTAAATCCCGATAAAGATTAAGCATTTGTTTATTATCTTTAGCTCGCTGAATATGATAAGCCTGATATTGCTGGGTAGAATAAGGAATATTTATTCTGATTATAAAATTGAAGTATTTTTCAAAAATCCGATAACATTTGAAACCCCAATCAATAAATTTATTATATTTTTGAGAGGCACCGATGATTAAAGCCACATAGCCGTTTTGCTTGATAGTTCCTTGACAATTTTGAGCCAATTTGTTCATTGTATTGTAAAATTCATCAAGAGACATATTAGATAAATCGTTATTCAGATTAGTATATTCACCTTTTTTTTGAGACCAATAAGGCGGGTCCAGAAAAATCAAATCGCAATCTTTTGCTTCATTTGGAAATCCAGTTGTAATATCGTGTTGTTTAATATCATTTCTAATTGGTTTAATATCATAAATAAGACATTGCCGATTATGTTTCTTACAAGCATCTAAAGTAGAACCGCCGCCTCCCAGAGGGTCAACCACTAAATCGTTTTCTTGAGTGAAATAATAAAGCAAATTTTCAACGATTTGACCTGGTATATTGCCTGGATGAATAATACCGAGTTCGGGGTCTCGTTCCTGAAATGACCAAATAGTAAAAAGTCTTGGTTCAAATATATTTCCTTTAGGCGATTCTATTAAAAGTTGGTCTCTTAATTTTCGCCAAGCTAATTGAGGATAATCTTTATTTGGATATTTCTCATAGAATTTGGAACATCGCTGAAGTTCTTTAAAATCAATACCAGTTTTATTTTCAAGAAATCTATAAGATTCTTGTGTCCCGCGGGACACAGAGATTTCTTTTCCTATATCCCATTTCAAATCTAATAATCCATTCAAAGCATTAACCTGAAATTTCTCTTTTAATTCAATTATCCTTTTCGCTATTTCTTCTAAATTTGACTTAATAATTTCTTTAGACATTGTTTTTTAACAAGAATAAACGGAGTGCCAGAACCTTGAGTTCTGCTAATAGAAACAATTTTTTTATCGGGATATTTCTTTTTATAATCTTCAATATCATTATCGCTTCTATCGGGCACTAACATTGTATCCCATTCTAAATTTTCTACAAAATTATAAGTAAAATCGCCAAATAAAATAAATATTTTAACTCCAATTTTAGACAATAATAAAGCCATTTCATAAGAGTTTTTTTCTAAACCGATTGTATCTTCGTTTCCGCAAGAACTTTTCAATTCACATAAATATATTTTTTTATCTTTAATAAGAATTAAAGCCAAATCTGGTTTATAACGAATGAATTTAGCGGTTATATTATCGCCGCATTGATATAGAGCATTGCTAAATTCTTTAAAGATATTAGTTTCTTGCCCATAAACATTTATTAAAAATCCAGCATTTTTAAATAATTCTATAGCCTTATTTTGAAATTCCTGATGTTTTAAATTTCTTTCCTTAAACATATAATTAAAACCGCCCCGAAAGGTTAGAGCTTTCAGAGCGGTAGAATAACTATTCTTATACAGCTCTAACCTGTTAAATTAAGAATATCATAACCAAAAACCTTGTCAAGCCCTATGCCTATAACCGAAGAAAAAATAAATAAGTTTAAAGAATTATTGAATCTGGCAAATTCCGGTTTGACCCGTGTTGAATTTACTCAATCTTTTCAGTTATTGATGGATTTGATTAAAAAAGTTATTTCAGTTTTGGAAACAAAATATCAAGCCGCGATTTCCAACATAGAAACCAAATTTGACGAACTCTCAAAAAAATTCATTGACAACGCTATAGAAGATTTTAATAAATTAAAAATTCAAATAGATAATAAACTGGCCCAAGTGAAAGACGGCGAAAAAGGGGCTGATGGACGGGACGGAATCTCGCCAGACCCCGCTTTAGTCGCTGTTTTAGCGACAAAATTGACCCAGGAGAGGCTTCTACCGCAAATTCCGACTATTGAGCAGGTATTGTCAAATATCCCTCAAGCAGGCGAGAAAATTAGGGACGGGTTGGAAAACTTGAAAGGCAATGAACGGCTGGAAATTTCTGCTATAAAAGACCTTGAAGAGGAACTTGAAAAGATTAAAAAAATAAAAACTACCAGACAATTATTCGGGTGGGGGGGATTTTCACGCCTATCATTAGAACAATATATTCTTGACCCTTATGTTCCCACAGGAACAATCAACGGAATAAACACTGATTTTATTTTAAGCCATACACCAAATCCAATGGTTTCTTTAAAAGTTTATAGAAATGGTCAGTTGCAAAGTATTACGGATGATTTCACATTGAACAATGTTACTATTACATTTTTAATAGCACCAGTTGTAGGCGAGATTATAAAAGTAGAACATAGAATTTAAACATAATGTCCATTGACAAATTTTTTTCCTTTATTTGTCGGAACGATACCTTTTTTGAAACTTCCAGAATTGGGTTTGGTATTATAGGCAGGATGTCCTTTTTGAAATCCCAATAATCCTTTATTCCAAGATATGCGATTGGGTGGCCACGGTTTTGGTTTATAGGGAATTTTTTTACCTTTTATCCAAGGTATGTGTCCTTTTTTAAAACCATTTCTTATTGGAACGTTATCATAATTTAAATGACACTTATGACATAAACGCCAAAAATTTTCCCGTTTTCTTTCATATTCTTTATCTTTAATTTTAGCCCAATCTATATTGCTGTCGCCGACCTTTCCGCATATTTCACATATATTGGGTTTTCCATAATGATTTGTTAGCCACGGATGAATAGCTCGGCGACTTATATTATCGCCCTTCCACATTCCATTTTTTTCACCTAAATTTATTCCTTTCATAAATTTTAAAACCCCGCTTCATAGTGTTTGAGGCACTAATCCACGGGGTAGATAAATTATATCAAATTATGTTGCCTCAAACAACATATTAAGTATAGCAAACTGAAATTATATGTCAATGATAAAAAAATATTTACCCTATATTGTCAGTTTTATTTTATCCACCTTGATGATCGGCGGTGGATATTTTTATTCGCAAAAACCAATAGAAATTGGAGCTTCAACAATTTTTCCCTATCAAGGAGGTACAGGTATTTCCACCGTCCCTACTTATGGCAAACTTTTAGTCGGAAATTCCGGCGGGACTTATACTTTAACGGCTACTTCGTCTTTAGGTATCACCGCAACTATGGGTTCTTTAGATGACCTTTCAGATGTTGTAATCACAGGAACTGATTATGGAAAACTTTTAATGTTTAATGGTTCTAATTGGATTAATCAGGCGACTTCCACTTTGGGAATTACGGGTTTAGGTACGGTTACCTCTATTGCTACAGATACTACCTTAACTGGAGGGCCGATTACTACCACGGGCACTCTTGGACTAAATCTTGCCAATGCCAATACTTTTTCCGTTTTGCAAACTTTTACTAACGCTTCCTCAACTCTCTTTTCCGCTTCTTACGCTTCGTCTACCTTGGGATACTTTGGCACGGCTTATATGCCTAATTTAGGCACGGCGGCAGGGACTTTTCTTGCTGTTGACGCCACAGGGCAAATTATTGCTACTTCAACACCTGCGGGAGGAGGTAGTGGAACAGTCGGGACTGGAACGATTGGTCAGTTTCCTTACTATGCGGCAAACGGCATAACACTCACCGCGACATCCTCTCTTTTTCTTGCAACTTCTGGCAACCTGGGCATCGGGACGACATCACCTTATTCTCTTTTGTCTATTTCCAACTCTGTCAGCACAGCGGCCAACACGCCATTATTTACTATCGCTTCCACCACGGCAGGCACGGCTACTTCAACTCTGCTGACGGTCTTGGCGAGTGGCAATGTGGGCATCGGCATAGCCAATCCCACCAGTCAGCTGACCCAGCAATCAACTTTGACTTTTGAATCCGCGCCTCTTGGTGCGGAATTGACGGATGATACGGGTTGGACAGCTCCGTCTGACCAGTGGACTGGCAGTTATGCCAATGGTTTTAACCACGTAGCCACCACCACGGCCAGCAATTTAATCAGAACCGTTACCATTTCCAGTGGCGCTTATTATCAAATATCATTCGCCATTTCCAATAACACGGCTGGTTCGTTTACCGTGGCTTTGGGTTCGGCTACTTCAACCCAAGCACTTTCCGCTGGAACGGCCACCACTACTTTAACTTGGGCTCCCAAAACTGCCAGCGCGATTGGCAATCTGGCGTTTATTCCAACTGCCGCTTTCGTCGGCAGAATCTCGGCTATTTCGGTTAAGCAAATCACGGGAACTTACAGTCCAACTTACGCTCTGCTTGATACCGCAGGCAACGCGGTGATTGAAATGCGTTCCGCTTCTTCCACCTTGCTCAATACCTTTATCGGCGTAAATTCGGGCGCTTATAACGTTACTGGCACATCCAGCACGGCAGTGGGCAATAATGCTTTGGCTTTCAACACTTCTGGTTCAAGCAATAGTGCGATTGGGACTAATGCTCTTTATAACAATATTACTGGTTCATATAACAGCGCGGTAGGAAACAATGCCCTCTACTCCAACACTACTGGCTACTTTAACTCAGCCATGGGTTATCAAGCCCTCTATAAAAACACCACTGGCTACAATAACTCAGCAGTGGGTTATCGAGCTCTCTACTTCAACACCACTGGCTACGATAACTCAGCAATGGGTAGGCAAGTCCTCCGCGCCAACACCACTGGCGCCGGTAACTCAGCCATGGGTTCTGCTGCCCTCTACTCCAACACCACTGGCAACTATAACTCAGCCATGGGTTATTATGCCCTCACCTCCAACACCACTGGCTACAATAACTCAGCCATGGGTTATTATGCCCTCGGTCTCAACACCACTGGCTACTATAACTCAGCCATGGGTGGTTATGCCTTCGCCTACAACAGATTGGGTTCAGGCAATTCAGTTTTTGGTTATCAAGCTGGATTGGGAGTTAATAACGCCACTAATCTAACTGCCAGTTCAACGATTATCGGTTATCAAGCGGGATATTCTCTGGGTTCAACTACCGCCAACATCTTAATCGGTTATCAGGCAGGTTATTCTTTGGCTGGCGGCACAATCTCTTCGGGTTCGGGTTCAAACAACATCGTTATCGGATTTAACACTGACTTGCCCTCCACCACGCAAAATTCCACTTTGGATATTGGCAATTTGATTTACGCTACTGGGTTGACTAATTTCAGTTCGCCGTCTTCGGCTGTTTCGGCGGGGAATGTGGGGATTGGGACGAGCTCTCCGCTCACTACATTATCAATTCAGGGCACGGCTGGGGCCAATGATGTTTTGAACGTGGCTTCCTCTACCGGCGCTTCAATGCTTTATGTCAATGCGGCGGGGAACGTGGGGATTGGGACGACGACGCCCGCAATGAAGTTTAGCGTTCAAGGCGATGCTTTAGCCGATAGTTGGAATGTTTATTCAAATATCTATCAAGGAGATGCTTTGACAAAATTAAAAGATATTAAAGCGGAAGCAGGAATGATTGGCGATTGGGTTTCGGTTGACCATAATTCTTTGCCAGAGGGCGTATTAAAAAATACTCCGATGACACATTACCAGAATTTTTACGAACTTTATGACCAAACAATAATTGACAACGCCACCACCACCAGATACATAAAACTTTCTGACAAAACGCTCATCACCCAAGACAAATACGACGGATTGCCAGCCGAGCAAAAAGGTAAAACGATTTTAGATTACACCTTACAGACAATGAGCATCAGCGGATTGACTATGTTAAATACAAAAGGTTTAATTCAGCTTGATGAAAGATTGTTAAAATTGGAAAAACCTCTCGGTTCAATCGGTTCTGACGGAAATTTTGCATTTGACAAAGAAGCATTAAAAAAAGAAATCAAGGATGAATTGCGACCAGAAATAAAATTGATGATTGACGAAGCAATAAACCAAAAATTAAATTCAATGAATTTCTGGGAAAAACTTAAATTGTTGTTTGAATAATTTATGGAAGAAAATAACCTATCAAAAATTTTATATAATCAGATTTCTCTGATTATGGCAGTGGGCGGTTTAGTTTTGGGAGTTATCGGGATTTATAAATTTGTCAATAATCCGATACAAGATTTTAATTTAAAAATTCAGGCGCTGGAAATGAAGCAGACCGAAATTACAAAACAGATAACCAATCTAAAGGATAATGACTTGAATGAAATTCATTTGACTCTTCAAAGAATTGAGGAAAGCGGAAACCAAATGGGCAAAGACATAGTGCGGCTGCAAACTTTATTGGAAGGCGTTTATAAAAAGTTTTATCCGAATCAGTGAAGTTCTTTTCAAAACGTTAAAAATAAAAATCGGAGGTGAGCGATGTGGAAAAAAATTTCTGATTGGTGGTTTTGGAAAATGCGGGATTTTAGAAGATGGAAAAAATTCAGAAAAGATTTTTGCCCGAGAAAAATGAGAAAATTGTTGTGGTTTTTGGTAGCCAGTTTACCCCTTGCTACGTGGGATGAAATGCCTCCTGAAATTCAGCGAATGACAATGCAGTATATCGGTTATGTCTTTTGCTCCCAAATTGAACCTGATTGCGCGGGAGCGAAAATAACCGTTTTGACTGATGGAGAAATAATTGTGTTTGATGTTGTATGCCTGGAAAAGAAAAAAGAAATTTGAACGGAGGCGGATATGTCCAAAATCATCATCATTGACCGAAAAGCGGAAAAGGCGCTCGAAGACTTGCTGGAGGCCGTTCACGATTTATATGAGGATAATCTCAAACTAATCGTGGAGCTTTCCATTAAGGCCCCGCCGCCCATTGATAAGTTATTCAGTAAATTGATTAACCTCAATGCGGCGGAGAGACAAATCATTTCTTTAGAACATCAAAAGTTCTTTCCTTCCCGTCCAGGCGGGATATAGGCGGATACAATCCGTCTGGGGCAATCAACGCATTGCCCCTTCTCTCCTCGGCTTTTGTGAGGCGTCATATTAGCCCCGTCGCGGTAGTCCACGCGTGGCAATCACTTGAAACCGCAGACAAAAGCCGAGAAGAGGAGGAAATAAATAATTAAGAACTGGGGGCGTTGAACGTGGGATAAAAAATACCACTGCGGAGCGAAAATGACCGCTCGCTGTTAAGTAATCATCAGTTGAGAGTCTGCGTGTCCGCCTTTGGTCAGGGGATAACGAGAATACGGAAACACGCCCCCAGTTTTTAGTTATTTATTATGAAACACCGATATTTTTCAATCTCTGACTTCAAAATGAAACAACTGGCAAAAAGACAAACTGAAATAAATCGCCAGATACGTGGAAGTTTTTATATTCAAAAAGTCAAAGATTGTCGGGATTTTTCCGACACCGAGAAAAAAATAATAATTGAAAATTACAACAGATTAAATATAAGGTAGGACAATAAATTTATGTTAGAAAAAAAGGACTTACTCAAAAATACCGGTTTTATATCGGCGCCGCCAGAACCCGCCGACTTTATCGCGGGGACGGTTAGCGGTATTCCCTACGAGATGAAAAACGCGGCGGGGGATTGGGTTGACGATTTACCGACCGATGAAGTCCAAAGCGGGGGTGGAGGCGATGCCCAAAATTGCGTTTCTCAATCGGCGGATAATGTTTTGGAAACTCAACTCAATAGATTTTTAAGATTGGGGCAAGTTCCGCTGGGTTTGGCCGATTGGTTAAAAGCCAACGGCTATTTTGACCTTAACGGCAAAACAAATTTCAGCGACAGATTCACCGCTAAAATGGCCAATACCGGCCCGAACGGCACGACGTTAAAAATCGTCTGCGATTCAATCAGGCATAACGGGCTTTTGCCTGAAAGCGACTGGACTTGGGATTGGACGCAACCCTGGAACAGAAATGAATATTATAAAGAAATCCCGCAAAACTTAAAAGACAAGGCTCTGTCTTTCTTAAAATTCTTTGATATTTCTTATGAAGTAGTCAGGAGCATTGATAGCAATAACGCTCCGATAAATTTCGTGTCGGAAGAGATGCAACTAAAACACGCCCCCTTGCAATATGCTTCCGCAACTTGTCCGCCTTGGGGGGATGGGATTATTTCACCCTGCGACGCTCCGGCTGGTCACGCTTATGAATGCTATAATATAGACGACCTGAAAAGGTGGCAAAATATTTTTGACACTTATTTTCCGTTTCGCAAGAAATTAGCCCCCGATTATAGCGTGCCCTATATTCAGAAAATCGTATTAAGTGTTAAGACCTTTGAGTTAACGACGGAACAAGCCAGATTCGCTTACTGTGTTTTGCCCGGCGTGGCCGTGGCCTTTCCAGGAAATAGAAGATTTGTTTCAGACGTTAATCCGGCTTATACTATTTATGACTGGTGCAGAAGATACGGAGTTTATCAATATCCCGAGGTATTTATAGACAATCGGCTGGACTGGTCAAAAGTTGACAGCGCCAGACAGGCCGAAGCGGAATGGTTGGCTCCTGAAATTCAAACTCCTAAAAAAAAAGTTTGGTTCGTGGTCGCGTTCCAATTTCTTAAAGATTTAATTTTTAAACAAATAAACTTATGAGCGAATTATATTCTTTTAATCAGGAGGATTTGCTGAAAATTCTCAAGGTGGCCGGCTATCTTGCTGCCTCAACGCTGATAACTTTTTTATTGAGTCTTATCCCCCAATTAAACGTGCCAGCGAACTGGGCGTGGATGCTGCCGATAGTTAACATTTTGTTGGTTGCCGCAAAGAATTTTTTCACAAACTCATCTGGGCAATTTGGCAAAGCAGAAAATAATAATTAACCAAATACCAAAAAAATGACACCAAAATTTTACGGAGTAGCCACTTTCGAACCTGAAGAGGAAGAGGAAGAAACAAAAATCCCGCCGCCAGAAAATCCCGATGACGAAAATGATATGCCTGAATAGGCAATCCAAAAATCGCTTTCCTGGAAAAGGGGAGCGGTTTTTGTTTTAAAAGTTATCCACAGGAGGGGGTATTGACAAGTATTTGGGGGGGATATATACTTTCAATATGACTTGGAAAAAATATCAATTAACCGATAAAAAAAGAAATCAAAAAATCCTCGCTTATTCTCGGAAGGGATTTTCTTCTTATCAGATTGCGGGGATTTTTCATTTAACTGGACAACGGATTCAACAAATTATAAAAAAACAAATTGAAAAAACTCGTAAAATAATTCGTAAACAGCAAGAAAAACTATGATTGAATTATTTATAAGATTTTTTGTTTTGATATTAGGAGCTATATGGATTTTTGTTTTATGTGTATTTGGAATAATTTATTTTATAAATTATATTATAAAAAAAATCCAAAAAGAAAGAGAAAAACTATGACAGATAAAAAATATATTTTGGATAAAAACCACGAACTAATAGAAACAGATTTAATAACCTGGGCGAGATTTCTTGAAGATATAAAAAATCGCCGAGTTGCTCAAGATTTTATTGGAGATAGCCGAAAAACCACCGCCGGTGAAATAGCAAAACTTATCATTATCTCAACCGTGTTTTTGGGCATTGACCATAATTTTGGCGAAGGCGAACCATTGCTTTTTGAAACAATGATTTTCGGCGGAAAAAGAGATGAAGAACAAGAACGCTGGCATACTTGGAAAGAAGCCGAAGAAGGACATCAAAAAATAGTTAAGGAATTTAAAAACAACAAGATATAATATGCACACGAATTTTTACGATAATTTTTATCACGCGCCCCGCAAAACCACCGCCGGTGAAATAGCAAAACTTATCATTGGCACGGTGGTGATCGGAGCGGTTGTTGGTCTGATTTTAACGGCTTTGTTTGTCTCAATTTTTAGTTAATTTTTAAAGAAGGAAAAAAATAAAATGAAAAAAATCCAATGGGCGTGGCACATCCATCACGATATTTTAATTGAACCTCTAATTGAACCTCTTAAAAACAGGATTGAATATATCAAAAAAAATAAGCCGATAGAAGAACAGCCGCTTCGTTTGCGTCTACTTAAAGAAGTCAAAGGCAAATTGCCTGGAATAAGAATAAGTATTATTGAGAAGGCATACACCGAGTGGAAGAAGGCAGACGCCAAGTGGAGGAAGGCATACACCGAGTGGGAGAAGGCAGACACCGAGTGGAGGAAGGCAGACGCCAAGTGGAGGAAGGCATACACCGAGTGGAATAAAAAATATAGACTTCAAATCCTGGCTCTTCACGCGAAAGAATGCCCCGATTGTACATGGAATGAAAAAAAACAAAGTATTTTTTAAACCCCCCATAGAAATTTAAAGGCCGACTATGGGATAAAAAAGGAGAAAATAAGATATGCCAAGAATAACAAATTTCAGAGCTTTAGAAAGAATTTTAGAAATTGAATGCGATAGTTGCCGGGAAGGGGCCAGTGTCTACCTTTGCCAATCGCATTACGATATGGAACTGAAAGAAGAATACGATAAAGGATTTAAAGACGGCAAAAAAGAGGCCGAAGAAGAGGCCAAAGAAGGAGACAAGGGAGTGGAACTTTAAAAATTAAAAGTTGCAGGCACTTGGCGGTGAAGAACACTATGAGGCAACTTTTAGTGTGAAATCCTCCTTTCACTTCGCCGCCAGTTGCCTAAAAAAAATGAATACAAAACAACAAGAAGACACAAAAGAAATTATTGTGTCCGAACCTAAAGAGTTAGAAACAGCGACTTTCATTCAGCAGGCGATACAAGCCAATTTGCCTATTGAAACAATGGAAAAGTTGTTCGCTCTTCACGAAAAATTTAAGGAAGGGAAGGCCAAAGAAGCGTATATCTTGGCACTTTCTAAATTCCAAGGCGAATGTCCGATTATTCAGAAAACTAAAAAGGTGCTTAATAAAGATGGGCGGGGTGTCCGGTATCAATACGCGCCGTTAGATTCAATTATTGAGCAAGTCAAGGAATTATTAGCCAAAAACGGATTATCTTATCGGTGGGAGGTTGAGAATAAACCGGATATTATTAAAGCCACGGCTATTATTACCCACAAATTAGGACATTCAGAATCCAGTTCTTTTGAAGTGCCGATAGATAAAGACGCTTATATGACCCTACCACAAACTTATGCTTCGGCCTTAACTTTTGCCAAGCGATATACATTCTGCAACGCCTTAGGCATTTCCACCGGTGATGAGGACACGGACGCGACAGATGTCGGCAAGGAGTCAGATGCTAAATCTCTAAAGGCCAAGATAGTATTTTTACTTCGCTCTTTGGGCCACGAACCAAAGACGACCAAAGAGTACGAGGCGATTGTCAAAAAACTGACGCAATTCCCCCTAACCGAAAAGAATTTTTTGGAAATAGTCGGTCGGCTAGAGATACTCGTTAAAGAGAAAAACGAATATGAAAAAAATACTTCTAACGCAAAATAGATTCACACTTGTGGATGATGAAGATTTTGAAAAACTCAATAAATATAATTGGTGTGTCAGTTCCGGATATGCTGTTGGGGGAACAAATAGAAATGGACATTTCAAAATGCATAGAATTATCTTAGGTGTGAAAAGGGGCCAAGAAGTAGACCATATTGATGGGAATAGATTAAATAATCAAAAGTCTAATTTGCGTATTGCTTCAAGAACTCAAAATCAAATGAACCGTAAAATTCAAATAAACAATCATTCCGGATTTAAGGGAGTGAGTTGGTGTAAAAGAACCAAAAAATGGTTAGTTCAAATCAGGGTTAAAACTAAAACAATATTTCTGGGATATTTTGAAGAAAGGATAGATGCGGCAAATGTTTACAATGAAACTGCTAAAAGATTTTTTGGACAATACGCTAAATTAAATAAAATATGATTACCAAATTCGAAAACGAAAAAGATTGGTTAGATTACAGACGGGGACGTATTACTGGAACTCGATTAAAAGATTTGGTTATTAAAAGAGGGAATGGTCTTAAAATTGGGTATTATGAATTGATTGCTGAAAGGATTGCTTTGCCACCAAACGAAGAAAATGTAATGGATAGAGGCCATCGTCTTGAAAAAGATGCCTGTGAAAGATTCGAAAAAGAAACTGGAAAAAAGGTTAATACAGATTTAGTTATCTGGCAAAGAGATGATAACGAAAATATCGCTTATTCTCCAGACGGTTACATCGGTAAAACTGAGACGGTGGAGTGTAAATGTTTATCTTCTGCCCTGCATATTAAGGCGTGGCTTACAAAAGAGATTCCATCTGAATATTTTGAGCAATCGTTGCAACCATTTATTGTTAACGATTCCCTGAAAAAACTCTATGTCGTTTTCTACGACCCACGAATGCCAAAAGATTTTTTTTACCTGACTGTTAATAGAAAAGAAGTTCAGGAAAAAGTTATTGAATATCTTGAATTAGAAAAAAGAGTGTTAAAAGAAATTGAGGAAATTGAAAAACAACTGACTTTCTAAAATTTGGAAACCGCATTTATCTCATAGTTAAAGATGAATGCGGGAATGCAAATTTTAAGGATAGTTTGTTAAAAGAGGGATTGATTGCAATAAAGTCGGATATAACGCTTCCGCTACCGCCGAAAGCTGGCAAGCTCGGCAATGCAATCTCCCTTTTAGTAAGTTATCGCTCCCACGCCTTCTACAATGCGATTTAAGGCGACTATAAGTGGTAAGGCGGGGTAAGTATCGTTATGGAAAAACTAATCCCCATATTTCAAGGCAATATTAAAGACGGCCGGCTAATTCTTAAAGACGAGTTAAGATTTAAGAATTACGTTAAGGCGCTGGCCGGCGAAGTTGATTTGACTATTCAAAAGCATCGCTCGGCCAGATCCCTCAAAGCCAACGCCTATTATTTCGGCGTGGTGCTGGCAGTAATTTCTTTTGACACGGGTTTTACGGTTGATGAAGTCCACGATATTTTTAAGAGAAAGTTTTTGTCTTACAGCAAAGCTTATAAGGGTAAAAATTTTCAATTCACCCGAAGCACCGCCAAATTAAATTCGTTTGATTTTTCAGAGTATATCGGGAAAATTAAAAATTATGTTGCGACCGAATTAAATATAATCGTGCCCGAGGCCGGAGAATTTGAGCCGGTGGGATACGACCCAGCCAGAAATTAAAATTGTGCCGTTAGAAAATTTATGAAAAAATTAACATTGGGAAGTTTCAAAAGAGAAGGAGCAGTCGGAAGTTTTGGGCATGTTTTTACTCATTGGTTAGCTGACGGTGGAGAAATTTGTTTAGAAAGTTGTTTGAATGGTTATGATGTGGCGATTTACGATAAGGAGAGAAATTTAATTGGCGAAAAAAAATGCACGAACATTAAAGAAATGTTGGAAATGCAAATTGTGCCTGGATTTTCTATGGGAACGGGCGAAGCATTAGAAAGGGCAATAGAAATCGCAAATAGAAAATTAAAATTATACCAAAGAGATGAGGCTGGGGATAAGTATACGTTTTAAGGGCTTGACAGCACTTTTACAAAATTGTAAGATGGGGGTATGAAATACGCAATCGGTAAAAACTTAATACCAAAGACCCCCAGCGAAAAAATCTTTACCGATTGCGTTTTGCTGGGGTTTTTGTTATTAAGCAAAAGATTGCCTAAAACGAAAAACTAATAGCTTTCGGGCAATCTATCCAACTTTGCCCGCCAATGGTTAACAGATAAAAGTGCCGGCTCTGCCGCCCCCCTGCAACCGGCCCCCGCCATCTGTTAATCATCTCCCGTCAGTTTTTCTACATAATTTACTTCCACTGCCAGATAGGTATGGCGGGGAAAAGGGGGGAAATGCGAGTAAATTAAATTTATGAAGGAATTGATAAAAGAAACTTGGTATCAGAATTTACTGGAAGATTTAAAAAAAATAGAATTTACCAGTATTGTTATTGGTAAATTGGCTTATGGAAATAGAATTTTAAAGGATGAATTGAAGTTTGGAAAGCCAGAATATGGAAGCAAAAGGATAGAGAATATAGCTAAAGATTTAGAAATTAGCATTTCAGATGTTTATAATTGTAAAAAATTTGCTGAAAAAGTAAGGGATAGTTCTGAATTTTCTAACAATGTTAGAGAATTACAATTAAATTGGCGTAAAATAGTTCTTGAATATCTTTATGATAAACG
>Ga0315274_10009308_pt1 | contig 14205 bp, 11 predicted proteins | sample YL17G02_20_MG_FD_203700 | JGI IMG/M metagenome (GOLD analysis project Ga0315274, IMG submission 203700) | Sediment microbial communities from Yellowstone Lake, YNP, Wyoming, USA - YL17G02_20 | ecosystem: Environmental > Aquatic > Freshwater > Lake > Sediment | place: USA: Wyoming | collected... | reverse complement strand
CGACCGGGCACGCGCAGCCCGTCGACCTGGGCCAGCGCATTCAGGATTTCCTCGGCGATCCCATCGGCGAAGTACTCCTGGTCGTGCTGCGGGCTCATGTCGGCGAAGGGGAGCACCGCGATGGAGGGCGGCGGGGGGGCGGGGCGAAGCCAGGTCCACAGGCCGAACACGGCTCCCGCCGCCGCGGCAGACAGGCCGAGGAGAAGAAGGGCAATGCGAAGGCGGGAGCGACGCGGCACTCCGGATGGCCGCTCGGCCGGTAGCGTTCGCTCGACCCCGGTGGTCCGGAGGTCGAAGGCCCAGGCGAGGCCGATGGCGACCGGAAAGCCCAGGCCGAGCAGGACCACCACCAGCGAGAGCACCCACTCCGGGAGGTGGAGCCCGTGCATGACCGGCTCGACGACCTGGAGGATGGCGAAGGCGGCGATGGAGTAGACCACCAGGGCGCGGAATACACGGCGACGCTTCAGCTCGGCGACGAAGGCGCCGAGGCGAGTCGCCCCACGCTGCTCGCCCGGCTCGGTCACGGCTTGCCTCGCGGGGTCGCGGCCTGCTTCTCCAGCCCCCGTCGCATCGCCTTCGCCTCGACGAGGAGGGGAAGGTCGGGGTCGGCGCCCTTCCAGAGCGCGAGAAGGCGGTCGAGCCGCTCGCGGGCCTCGGCGGGCCGGTCGAGCTTCTCGAGGCACTTCGCGCCCTCGAGCAGGGCCAGCGGCGCACAGACCGAAAAGTCCAGCACCGGATGGAGGCGAGCGACGCGATCGAGCTCCGTCACGGCCTCGCTGCAGCGACCAGCCTCCGCCAGCGTCAACCCACGGAAGTACGCGAAATAGGCGAGCATGGGGTTGGCCGAGGCTTCGGGGGCGAGACGAGCGGCCGCGTCCCTCTTCCCCTCGCGCCTCGCGAGCTGCATCCGGTACAGCTTCTCCCACTCGGTCCCGGCCTGAAGGTTCCTGGCCAGCGCCGCTGCGCGCTCCGTCAGCCCGAACTCCTCGTAGAACGCGGCGGTCCACGGACCCGGGTCAGGCCAGGCGGAGAGGGTCGCGCGCCCCTCGGCGCGCGAAGCGCCCACGAGCGTCGTGAGCACGAACAAGTCTCTGAACGGGTACCCCTTCCGGACGATCGCCAGCGCCGTATCCACGCTGCGGATGGCCGCCCGGCGTCGGCCGCCCCGGGTTTCGATCGCCGCCCGCATAAAGAGCAGCTGGACCCGTTCGGGATCGGGAACGCGGGGCGCGGTCCAGGGCTCGACCTCCGAAACCGCCTCGTCGAGGCGCCCCGCAGCGGCGAGAGCCAGAGCCATGGTCATCGATCCTGTTGCGTTGGTGCGGCTGCTCGTCGCCTTCGACTGGCGAGCCGCCTCGAGCGAGCCGGCCAGGTCGCCGGAAATCCCTCGCGCATAGGAGAGCATCTGCCAGGTTCCAGCGCGCGGACGGACGTCGACCGCCCGCTCGGCGAGCGGGACGACCCTCTGCATCTTCCCCTCTGCGCCGCGGTCCAAGATCAGACGAAAGATCGCCCAGACGAAGGACGGATCGAGCTCGACGGCGCGCTCGAGGAGCGCGTCGGCCTCTGCCATCGAGACTTCGGACACGGCCCGGGAAGCCAGATACGCAACCATCTTGTCCTGGGGGAAGTCGGCAGCGAGCTTCCGATAGCCCTCGACGGCTTCCGCCAGCAGGCCCGAGTGCTGCGCCACGAACGCCTGGACGAGCCTGCGCTCCTTGTCGGGGAGCGCGCCGGCGGACCGAGCCGCCCCCTCGAGGTGTGACCCCGCGTCCAGCCCCCCAACAGTCCCGTTGGCGGCCATCTCGGCCAGGAAGAGGTGCGCGAGCGCCATGTTCGGGTCGATGGCCAGCGCCTGCTGGAACGCCCGGACCGCCTCGCCGTCGTCGCAGTCGTCCCAGAACTGCACGCCTCGCAAGTAGTGCTCGTATGCCTCCAGGCTCGAGGTCACCGCCCTGCCGACCTCGACGCGGTCTTGCCGGATGGCGGTCTCGTCCTCCCGCAGTTCCCGGCGCACCCGCTCGCCGAGCCGATCGATGAGGCCGGGGAGGTCCTCCTTGCGGTTGGCACGTTCGCTGATCGCGAAGAGGTAGGCGTCCTTCTCCGGGGCGACAGCCCGCAGGTCCACCGCGTACGCCGTCCCGAACCGGTGGATGCTGGCGAGGATCAGGGCCCGGGCGCCGGCCTTGCGCCCTACCTCGCGGGCGATCCGCTCGTCGACGCGGGTCTCGGAGTGATGTCCGGCCTGGGCCGCGAGATCCAGGACCCGGCTCCGCGTCAGAACGGCCAGCTTCCTCGACTGCTCGAGCGAGGTGATGAGCAGGCCCGAGAGCCCGTCCATCTCCCGCTCCCCGGTCTCGTTGGCGAAGTCGGCGACGGCGACGGTGATGCGCCCATCGGGACCGGGCGCGGGGCTGCGACCCCACAGGTGCCACCCGGCGAGACCGGCGACGGCAGCGCCGACGAGCGCGCCGACCGCCACCAGCGCCACGGCAGGACGCACCCCCGCCCGCCTCGCCGCGGCCGCCGCCTCCGTGCCCTCGGGCGGCGCCGTCCGCTCGATACCCTTCCTCGTGAGGTCGAAGGCCCAGGCCAGGCCGGCCGTGATCGGGAATCCCACCGCGAGCACGGCGACGACCGCCTTGAGGAACCACTCGCCGAGCCCGAGCGCGTGCTGCAGCGGCTCGACTACCTGAAGGATCGCGAAGGAGAGCAGGCCCCAAGCGAACAGCGCGCGGATGACGCGCCGCCGTCTCAGCTCCTGGAGCCAAGCCGAAAGGTCCACGGAGCCCTCCTGGGCACGAACAATTCAGGCTAGCAGGGCCGTGGCACGGGTGTCACCCGCGCCCCACTTCACTTCGCCTGCTGCTTGAACCCCTGGCGCCCGAGATTGTGCGTGACGACGCCCACCACCGGCAGGTCCGGCTCCGACGGGATGCCGGCTGCTCGGTCCTGCAGCGCCTCGACCAGCCCGGTCAGGTGTTCGCGGTGGCGCTTCTCGATGTCGAGGCGCACCACGTGTCGGTGATCCCTTCCGGTGGCCCCCGCGAGTCGAGGCAGAGGTGAAGCAGGATGCGCCCGACCACGGCGTCATCGGCGATGAAGGCGATGAGCCGGAGCCTGCCGCCGCAGTCGGGGCATGCGAGGACATCCACGGCGAAGACCTTCTTCAGCAGGTCGGCCCAGGGGACCCGGTAGGTGCGAGTCCCGGTGTTCGCCTTCGGCTTGGACGAGGGCGGGGAGGGGATGGGTTCGGGAGCATCGGCAGACGCTGGAACGACCCGGGCCCGCGCCCTCGAGTTGGGTGCGAAGATGCCGTGGGATCGGACGGGCGAACCGCGCGGACGGGGATGCGGCAACTACAGGCTCTCGCCTTACCCACTCTCCATCAGTGAATGTCCAGGTAGAGGATTGCCGAGAGGAAGCGCGTGGCGTCGAGCGCGTCGCGGGCGGTGAAGACCACGGTGTTCCCACGCGGACGCTCCACGTCGTGGAGGTAGGACAGGACCTCGGCGTACACCGCCTTCTTGAAGGTAATCTCGAGCTTCACGGGCCGCGACAGCTTGTAGGGCTTCAACTCCTGGCGTCGGGCCAGGCCGCGCTTCACTCCCTCTCGGATGAGCCGCTGGGACTCCTCCGGATGAATCATCGTTCCGGAGAAGAACCCTTCGGCCGTCTTCACCACCGCGGTCTCGATGGGGCCGAGCAGCGCTCGGGCCTGGGCCGCGATGGCCTGATCACCCGAGAGGAAGACCACCGGCACGCCGAACTCCCCGGCGACGGCCGCCGAGAATGCAGCCTCTGGCACCGCCGTGCCGTTGAGCTTCATCTCGAACACGTTCCGGCCGTCCATCGTGTGAGCGAGCCCGGCGCTCGGCGTCCCCTCGCTCGCGTGATAGCCCACGAGGAGCACGGCGTCGAAGGTGGCGTCGATGCCTCCCATCATCAACAGAGGGCGGGGCCAGGCCCGCACCATCCGGACCCGCTTGTCGAGGAGCTCCGGGTCGATATTCTGCCCGTCCCAGTGGGAGTCGCTGACCAGCACCTCGGTGGCGCCGGCGTCGTAGGCCCCGGCGATGGCGGCATTCACCTCCAGAGTCATGAGCTTCCGGAACTTCTCGTAGTCGGCCCCCTTGGGACCGGCCTGCTTCTCCCAGGTGCTGATGCCCCCGATGCCCTCCATGTCGACCGAGACGTACACCTTGAGCTTGGGCGCCTGGCCAAGCGCGAATCCAGGGGCCAGGGCACAGGCTAGAGCCAGGATCAGGTTGCGCATGCGTCCCTCCGGGGAATGGCGACGACGCTGTCACGAGCCATGAGGCGTTCGCAAGGCGCGACGCGTAAGCGCTGCGCAGGCGCCCCGGGCGCCGCTTCATAGAAGAAAATTCAACCCGTCTTTCGGGTCGGGCAACCGCAGTTACGGAAACCGGTTGCCCTGGCCATCCCGAGGCGGACGCGCCGAATCGCGCCTCGAGGACGATCCCGGTCTCGGTCAGCGTGGGTGCGCCGATGCCCACCTCGTCCTCGGCGGCGAGGCAGTCCATGATCGCTTCATCCCCGGGCTCCTTCAAGAAGATGGCGAGGATGGCGGAGGTGTCGAGGATCACACGCCGTCCTTCCCGTATCCGAGGATGTCGTCGTCCAGCGCTGGGTCGTGGGGCCGCCCCAGCTGGTCGGCCGGGATGCGGGACCAGATCGCGTCCTCCAGGAACCGGAGCAAGTGGGCGCGCCGCTGTACCGGGGCGATTCACAATTCGAGGCGCCGTCGCCGCTCGAGCAGCGCCGTCCGGATGGCCTGTGTCTTGGATTCGCCCGTCATGTCGGACAGTTCGGCCGCCAGGCGCTCGACCTCGGGATTCTTGATGTTGAGGGGCACATGGGCTCCCACCGTTCGCTGGTATAGGTAGAAATATTCCATAAAGGTGTACTTGGCATCATCCAGGCGCCCGTGGCGCCGCCGGTCCTCAGTGTGATACGCCGGCCTCCCTCCGCGCTCCGGCCTCCCGAGACGCCAGCACCTGACGATACTGCTCGGCGAGGCTGGCCTTGCCCCAATGGCGGTAGAACGCGCTCATCCGCCTCAGGACGTCTCGCGTCCTGCGGTGGTTCGAGCCCTGAGAGGCATCGACGGCTCTCAAGGCATCGGTCAGCGCGGCCTCGTTCGGGGCAAAGCGTTCCCGGTCCGGATCGCAGACCGCGATCACCGACCGGACGAGCAGCACAGCCCAGGCAGGAAGGGATGGCTGCATGCGCCCCAGGGCTTGCTGCGCCATTTCCAGGCCCCGAGGGTCGGGACGAGTCTCGCAGAGGGCGTCGGCGAAGTAGGTGAGAGTCGGCGCCATGTCGGGCCTGTCCTTGACGGCCTCGAGTTCCCGTTCGCCGTAGGCGTGGTACAGGCGGACCGCCTCGGCATTGCGGCCCGCACGGTTGAGCTCGGTCGCGTACAGGACAGCATGGTGAGTGTACTGCCACGAGTCCGTCCCCGCGATCCTGGCGATCGTGTCCGTGGCGCGCTGGAGCAGCGGCAGGCCCTCAGCGAAGTTCGCGTGCCCTGCCTCCAGGTCGCCGAGATGCCAGATGGCTCGCGCCGTATCGACGTGTGACCCCAGCGACGCCTCCAGGAGCGGGATCGCCTCGTGGAGCGCCTTGCGCGCTCCGGGGTAGTCGTCCAGCCGACCCTTCGCGTAACCGAGCTCGGCAAGGAGACGGGCGACAGTGGGATGCGCGTCGCCCAGCGTCTTCCGGTCGATGGCTAGCGCCCGCTCGTATTGCTGGACCGCTTCAGGCGTCCGATGGAGCTCGATGAGCGTGAATGCGATATTGCCGAGCGTGTTCGCCAGCTCGGGGCTGCTCGCACCGTACAGTCTCTCGAAGATCTGGCTAGATTCCTGGAAGTGGCTGAGAGCCCGAGCCGGGTCCCCCGTGTCTCGGGTGGCGAGGCCCAGGTCGTTGAGCATGGTCGCGACTTCCCGGGTGTCGCGCGCGTAGGCTTGCGTCGCCAGGTTGACCGCCCTCTCCAGCGTGGAACGCGAGCGTGCGTAGTCGTTCTTCTCCCAGTAGAGCTCGCCCAGGTCGCCGAGCGCCATGGCCCGCTCCCTGGCAGCGTCGGATTGCGAATCGAAGTAACCGATGGCCTGGTCGAGGAGCGCCTCGGCCTGCGCGAGATTGCCGCGGTGCCGGAGCGCCGACGCAAGTTTCATCTTGATCCCGGCCCGAGTGCGTTCGCCGGAGGGGCCCAGGCCCTCGGCGTCCCCGATGGCCTGGGCCAGGAGCGCCTCCGCGGATCCGTACAGGCCCAGCCGGTCGTAGACGGTTCCGATGGCGGTCATCACCCGGACCCTCACCGAGGGCTGCGCGGCCAGGCTCCCGCGAATGCGAGCCGCGCCCTGGTCGAGCAGTTCACGGGCCGTGACATTTGCGCCACGCCCCTCGATCGGATCTGCGGTGCGGAACACGTCCACCAGGAACTCCGTGACCTCCCGGGCCGTCTCGGCTTCCTGGCGAGCGCGGTCGCGCTCGCGGGCCAGGCGTCGGGCCTGGTACCCGGTGGCCAGCCCCACGGCCAGCAAGCCCAGGAGGCCCGTGACGGCCACGGCGGTCGCGATCCGGTGCCGCCGGACGAACTTGCGAATCCGGTAGGTCGCGCCGGGCGGTCCGGCGAGCACGGGCTCGCCGTCGAGGTGGCGGCGGAGGTCTGCGACGAGCTCGAGGACCGACTGGTAGCGGCGGGTTCGATCCCGATCCAGCGCCTTCCCGGTGATCCAGTCCAGATCCCCCCGCAGCCTGGCCCGAAGCCCGTTCACCGTCACGCAGCGCGACCTGGCCGTGGCCGAAAGCTCCTCCCCCGTGCCGACCTGGCTGCTGGCGCGCGGAGGGTCGGTCTCACGAATACGCCGCAGCAGCTCGTCGAGCCCGAGGCGCGAATCCCGGTCTGAGAAGGGTCGGACGCCGACGAGCAACTCGTAAAGCAGCACTCCGAGCGAGTACACGTCGGTGCGGATGTCGACGTCAGCCGGCCCGAAGCCGGCCTGCTCCGGGCTCATGTACTCGGGCGTGCCCACGATCTGTCCAACCTGAGTCCGCGGGCCCCTGACCAGGGGCAGGCCGATCGCCTTGGCGATGCCGAAGTCGATCAGCTTCGGATGGGCGACGCCGCCCTCCTCACGCACCAGCACGTTGCTCGGCTTGATGTCGCGGTGGATGATCCCCTTCTGGTGGGCGTGGTGGATGCCCTCGCAGACCTTCAGGAAGAGCCGGATGCGGTCGTCCACCGGGAGGCGGTGGGTGTCGCAGTACTCGGTGATCGGCGCGCCGCTCACCAGCTCCATCACGAAGAACGGTCGCCCGTCCTCGGTGATCCCGGCGTCGAACACGCAGGCGATGCACGGGTGGCCCATCATGGCCAGCGCCTGCCGCTCCGATTCGAGCCTCGAGAGCGCATCGGGCGACTCGAGGCCCCGCCGGACGATCTTCAGCGCCACGACGCGCTCGAAGGGGACGGTCTGCAGGGCGCGGAAGACCTCCCCCATCCCGCCCTCCCCCAGCTTGGAGACGATGCGGTAGCCGTGGACGACCTGCGCGCCCGAGAAGTCCGCGGGGTCGGCCGGGTAGTGCCGCGTGGTTCGATCGGCATCGCTCATGGCGAACGCTTTCTCCCATCGCCCCGGTCCCCGGGGAGCGGCATGCGCCGAGTGTGGGCCCCGCGCGCCACGCGGCCGAGGGCTCGCCGGACACGGCACAGGAGGCTCGTCGACGCCTTGGAGCGGCCGGTCCCGACCCCGATCGACACGTCCTCGAGCGCCCGGGCCCAGGCTTGGCCATCGGGGAACCTTTCTCCCCTCGGCGGGGATAGGGCGCGGGCGAGGAGGCCGACCAAGGCCCGCCGCGGCGCGGGCTCGATACGGGCGAAGGCGATCGCGAGCCGCTCGCCGCTCGTCGGCACGGGGACGGGCAACTCGCCCGTCGCCATCTCGTAGAGCATCACCCCGCACGCGAAGACATCGAAGCTCGCATCCTCGTGTTCCCAGGCCAGCTGTTCTGGCGGAGCGTAGCCGGGCGTCGCCCGGGGCACGCCCCAGCCTCCTCTTCCAATGCGCGCCACGCCGAGGTCGAGGACCCGCGTCGCCCCGTTACGCTCGAGAAAGACGCTCGAAGGGCGAAGCGTCCCGTGGATCATGCCCCGCTCGTGAGCGCTTGCCAGACCGCTGCCGACCTCCAGCGAGATGCGCATGGCGTCCTGGAGCGGTAGCGGGCCGCGACGCAGGCGCCTCTCGAGGGTCTCCCCGGAGAGCCATTCCTCGACGAAGTACACCCCGCCTTCCCAGATCCCCTGGTCCCGTGGGACGACGAGGTTCGGGTGATCAAGGCCCGCCGCCCCCGCCAGGTCTCCGGCAAGGTCGGCCTCGCGCTCGGCAGGGTTGCCCGTGGCGATGGCCTTGAAGGCGACCAAGCGCCCAGTCCAACAGTCGCGTGCCTCGTAGACCTGCATGGGCGTGCCACCTTCCAACTCGCGCTGGAGGAGGTAACGCCCCACCATCGACCCGGGGCGAAGGCGAGAGCTTGCCTCGACCGGGCCTGGGACGGGAGCCGCGGCCAGTCTCCGGAGGAGGCCTCCCAGCGTCACTGGCGCGGGGTCCACTCGATCGGCTGGGTCCGACGCAGCCTCTCGCAAGGTGCACTGGACCCGCCCGATCACCACGGACTCTTCCGGCCGCAGCACGGCCTTGCGGGCGCGCTGGCCCTTCCACAACAGCCCGTTCCTGGAGCCCAGGTCGGCGAGGAACACCTCTTGCGCCCCCACCTCCAACTCGAGGTGACGCCGGGAGATGGAATCGTGATCCACCACCAGATCGCAGTACTTCCCTCGGCCCAGCACCATGCGGCCCGGTCTCAGGCGCAATGTAACCGGGCCTCCCGGCAGGTCGAGCTCTAGGACTAGCATGCGCGTAAAACATGAATGTTAGCACGCTCCCTAGGTCTCTCGGGCCCTCTCAGGAGCGCGAGACAAGATGGTTGGACCCGCAATCACGCGGAACGTGGGTTACTCCGGCGAGTCGGTGAACCCAACGGCGCAGAGCCACAGCGGGAGGCAGGTCCAACCATGGAAAACGTACGATTCGTCTGCCTAGATGTCCACAAGGACAGTATCGCCATTGCAGTAGCGGAAGCCGGCGGGGGTGAGCCGAAGGGGCTGGCGACCATCCCCAATGACACGGTACTGCTGCTGAAGCGGGTGCGACGGCTCGGGCAGGTGAGGTGCTGCTGCGAGGCCGGCCCGACGGGCTTCGGTCTGCACCGGGATCTGGTCAAGGCGGGCATCGAGTGCATGGTGATAGCGCCGTCGCTGGTGCCATCGAAGGGGGGCGACCGGGTGAAGACGGACCGGCGCGACGCCGTGAAGCTGGCTCGTTTCCTGCGTTCGGGTGACCTCACGGAGGTGTACGTCCCCGACGAGGCGACAGAGGCCATGAGGGATCTGGGTATCCGCTGCACGGACCCCGTCTGGCGTGAGCGGCACGGGGTGGGCAAACTCCTCGCGTGGAATCGAATCGCGAGCGAGCGGCGACGTCGGTGCGGTCAGTCCGCCGACGCCTGCTCGTCCGTGGGCATCGGGAGGGGCGGCGGGACGGTGAGCGGTCCGATCTCGGCGGCCAGCTGGGCCTGGTCGAGGCGGGAGCGTGTCCGGGCCCAGTACTTGGGGGCGAGTTCGAGGTAGCGGTCCTTGGGCCAGTGGGCGAGAACCCGGAAGAGGTCGCGCAGGTAGCCCTCGGGGTCGAGCTTGTGGAGTCGGGCCGAGGCGACGAGCGAGAAGACGTGGCCGAGCGCCACGCCGTGGTCGTGGCTGCCGACGAACATCCACCCCTTTCGACCGACGGCGATCCTCCGGAGCTGCCTTTCAGATCGGTTGTTCTCGAGGATCAAGCGCCCGTCCTCGAGCACGCGCATGAGCGCGTCCTTCTGGCGGACGGCGTAGCCGAGCGCCGAGCGGAGGATGCCGCGCTGTTCACGCACGCGCTCGTACTCGACCTCCGCCCAGGCAAAGAACGCCTCCATGTGGGGCCGGAGGTGCTGGCGCCGCATGCGCAGGACGACCTCGGGCGGGTCGGAATGCCATGCCTCCTCGAGCGCGAACATGTGACTGATGCGGGCCAGCCCTTCCCGGCCGATCTCGCTCTTCGCGCAGGCCGCCTCCCACAGCTTTCGTCTCGAATGGCTCCAACATCCAACCTCGACCCGGATCTCGCCCCCGTCCTCGGGAGGCTTCTCCGGCTCCCGGAAGAGCACGTCGTAGACGCTCTTCGCGTCGGCCTGGATGTACCCCGAGTAGCCCGCGAACATCTCGAGCAAGGTCGCGCTCGTCTCCTTGGGCGTGTACTCGAAGAAGACGTGGTCCCGGTCGGCGATGTGCACGAAGTAGTGGCCGCGGTGGCAGGACCTGCGCTTGCCGTCCGGCGGAACGCCGGGCTGGACGGCGATGCCGGTGGCGTCGGTGGCGATGCAAAAGGCGGTCTCCCACGCCTCGGTGCGCATGGCGGCGATCACCGTCGCACCGGCCGTCGCCCCCGCGTCCTCAACCCACCGGCTCATGGTGCCGCGGTCGAGCGGGAAGCCGTCCCGGCCGAGCCGGTCTTCGATGCGGTTCAGCGGGAGTCCATCGCAGCACTTGTCGGTGAGGATGTGGGCGAGCAGCGACGGCGCCGCCAGCGATCGCGGGAAGCACTCCGGCGGCATCGGCGTGGTCTCGATCATCGAGTCGCCGTGCGCATCGACGACCCGGTACTTGGCCCGGGCCACGACGAGCAGGCGGGCGCCACCCCGCTTCCAGGCCACCTTGCGGCTCTCCTCGAAGCCGAAACGTTCCGCCTTCCCCTGAGCCACGAGCGGCTCGAAGTCCTCGTCGAACATCTCGACCCGCTCCTCTGGGAGCGAAAGCTTGCGCAGGTCCCGCCGTCCCGTGGGCCTGGCCTTCTCCTTCGCAGGAGGCCCACCGGCCGACCACGGGAGCGGTCCCCCGATCTGGTCGAGCGAAGCGAGGGTGGCGGCGAACTCCATCTCGAGCTGCGTCGTGTCCACCCGCTCGGCCGTACCCACGAAGATGCGCCGGCGAAGGAGCTCCAACTCCAGGCGCAGCCGCTCGTGGGAGGCCTTCAGCCGGTCCCGCTCCAGGACGAGTTCTGCGACGCGATCGCGCTCCACGGCAAGGGCGGCTCGCTCGGCCAGGAGGGCCGCCCGCTCCGCGGCGAGGGCCGCCTCGAGCACATCGATCCTGGCCGCTGCGTCCTCAAGAATCACGATGTCACTAATAGTCCGGCACGCACGGAATGTCAATGGGGAAGTGCGGGCTTCGTTCGCTTTTTCACCTCCACATCGATGCCGTCGAGCAGGTCGTCGAGCGCGCGCTCCTCGATGGCGACGCTCGCCGCTCCGCCCTCCGCCTCCGGCAAACGGAACGTCCCTCGGTCGAGCCTTTTGTAAAAAACGCACATCCCCGAGCCGTCGAAGAACAGCACCTTGATGGCGTCCCGCCTCTTGCCGAAGAACACGAAGAGCGCCCCGCACCTCGCCGCCTGGCCGATGCGCTCCCCCACCACCCCGGCCAGTCGGTCGAAGCTCCAGCGCAGGTCGATGGGGTCGAGCCCAACGAAGATCTCCACGCCGTGCGGGATCATCGGCCGCTCCGGGCCATCACGACGTCCAGCACCCCCCCGAGCGTCGCCCGGTCGAACCCGGGCCGCACCACGATCCGGGCGCCCCCGACCTCGACGAGCAGATCCGGCACGACGACCGGGGTGACCGGCCGCGACCGCAGCGACGATACCCGCACCACCCTGGCCAGGCGCACTTCCGGCTGCGGACCCGTCAGTCCATGCGTGTGCGCCCAGTGGCGCAGTCCACCTGCCGTGAAATCCTTGCCCCGGCAGAACTCCGGCGAGGTCAGCCCGCTCGCCCTCCACTCCGCCACCCGCCCCGCCCACGTCGCCTCATCCGCCATGCCCCGCACTTTGCGGCGAACCCCTCACGTCCTCAAGACGGGCTCCGTGCAGCGGATACCACGTGCCGGAAGGCCATGGCCAGCGTGCCAGGTGGCATTGTCGGGCAGGTCTCGGAGCAGGGAGAACGGCCCCGGCCAAACGTTTCCATGTCGGCTGAGCCTTCTCGAAATCTCCACGGGGCGTCGATCCTGCGAGCGCGATCCGACACGGTGGGCCTCGCTACATCCGGTCGTACTTCGAGGCTGGCCCGCCTTCCCGCCGCCGGGCCAAGGCAGCCACATCCGTGGCGTCCAGCCAGAGCCCGATCGCCACCCGGACCATCCCGCGAATCTCCACGGTGGCTCGCTGTAGTCCCTCCGAGTTCAGGAGGTCTCGGGTCAGGCTGTCCGGGCTCTTCATGCCGATGGGACCGCAGGGCGCGCACGCCAGTTCCAGCGAGAGTTCCTCGAGGGAGGAAGGAGGCCATGGGTCTACTTTGCTCATGCGGATGAAGTCGTTCATCGAGCCGAGGACGGTCCGGCTTCGCGTCTTCCCGACGGCGACGGAATCCATCGCGCGTATTTCCCGTTCCACGACCGATTGCCGGACATCGAGCTTGATGAGCATGGCCGCGAGCGCGACACGGAAGCGGGGGAGCAGTGTCCTTGCCTCCCGTGCGGGAACCACGACCGGAAGAAGCGTGCGCTCGCTCACGACCAGGACGACCTGGAGTCGGGGCGCGTGAATGAGTGTCGCGTACCAGTCCCCAAGCACGGTGGTGGGCTGCTCCACACTCGCGGAAGGCGACGCCCCGAGTCGTCTGAGCAGCTTCCCCGTGCATCGGAGCGTGAACACCTTTCGCATCTACCACGGGGAAGGGCGTCGCGCACGGCACCTCGTCCACGAGCTTGACGCATGTCGAATCGGACATGATGAATGGGAGCAAATGGACCGGATGCGACGAAAGCGACTCGTGAGGGCGGGATGGAAGCTGGGCACCGGTGACCAGTTCTTGGCGCTCTCCCGCCTGGAGTCTGGGCTGGTCACCACCAAGCTCGCCCTCGGCGATCTGGTCCGGTCACTTCGCCAACGGCGCGGCCTTTCCCAGGAGGCCCTGGCAGAGCGGATGGGATCGAGCCAGTCGCGCGTCGCCAAGCTCGAGGACGGGGCTCCGGGCGCCTCCCTCGACCTCTACCTTCGAGCGCTCTTCTCCGTGCACCCTCCAGCCCAGGGGGACCTCGGAAGGCTCGCCCGGCGGTGGTCCGGGGGAACGAAGACGGCCTCGAGACGAGCGACTCGGCGAGCCGGCGCCGGCTCGGGACGCAGGGCACGGCCCCGAAGTGGATGACCTGGCCGGGGAATGTCGTGTTTTGCGGAGGAGCGCCGGATGCCGAACGACCGAATTTCAGGCAGTTACGTGGTCTTTTGCCGCAGCGACTTGCCGCGCTCACCGACCTCTGCGGCAAATCAACCCTTGGGGACCCAGCGGCTTCCGCGCTTCTTCCCGGTCACCTCGACCTTACCCTCAGCCTTCAGTTCCCGAAGCAGCCTGTGAATCGAATCACGGCTTCGGCCCGGTAGCGCCTGCTCAAATTCCTGGATGGTCGCCGATTCGAACTCCTTCAGGTGCTGCACGAGCAATGCCTTGGCGTGGGCCTTGTCGAGGCCACGGCGCCGGGTGTACTCGCCACGCTTCCCCACGAAATCATAGAAGCGGCTCGACAGCATCAGCTTCGTCCGGCCCCGCTTCTCGAGGACACCCTTCTCCAAGAGAAGCGGAACTCGGGGTGCGAGCGCCCTCGGGACAGGCTCGGCACGATGAACCAGATCGAGGACCACGAGATCGGTCGTCGAGAATGCCGCCTGGGTTTCCTGCCCGACTCGCTCGAGGAAGCGCAGGAATGCCTCGTCCTGCACCTCTCCGCGTAGGACTACCGACACCTGGTACTCATCCGTTCCGGAGAAGTCGGGACGTGGCTTTCCCTCTCGTATCGACTCCTCGAACATGCGATCCGCCCCCTGCCCGGAGCGCTCGACGAAGCCGCACCTGGAGAGCGCCTCGGCAAGGCGCCGATTCCGGGGAGCCTGTTTCCAGAGAATGTTCTCTTCGGTCACGCCGGGGGGAAACCCGCCCGGGCTCACCACCTCGATGCGCCGGGAAAACTGTCGAATGAAGACCGACCCGAGTTGACGGTAGTCGCGGTGGCTGAGAGCGTTCAGGATCGCTTCC
>Ga0315274_10009307_pt1 | contig 14206 bp, 8 predicted proteins | sample YL17G02_20_MG_FD_203700 | JGI IMG/M metagenome (GOLD analysis project Ga0315274, IMG submission 203700) | Sediment microbial communities from Yellowstone Lake, YNP, Wyoming, USA - YL17G02_20 | ecosystem: Environmental > Aquatic > Freshwater > Lake > Sediment | place: USA: Wyoming | collected... | reverse complement strand
CGCCCTCGACGGCGCAGCTCATCTGGTGGCGGCTTCGCCGGCCCCAGCGCCAAACTGCGATGCACTTCTCCTGCGGCGTCTGCCAGAGGTCCGTGGCCGACCGAACCAGCGATTCGAGGTCCGTGTAGTCGGGCGCATTATCCGTGAAGAGGTGGAGATTGTAGTCGGCGGCTGGAGCGGGCCTGCCGAATGCGAAAAGCAGAAGGCCGAGCAGAATGCTTCGGAAAAAACATCTCATTTCCACTTCGAAGCGCTCCTTTCGGGCTATGCTTTTGGAGAGACTGCGGAGTTCATTCAGAACACCGATGCTGGATACTGTTGACGTCGTCGGCTTGTTGGCCGTACTTCTCGCAGCGTCGGCGGCTCCATGCCGAGGTCGCCATCGCGCTACTCGTTTACACCCACGGGTGGCCTCTTGGCAAGACCGAACCGAGCTCCTCCACAAGGCGAGACGCCTATGTCACTTCCATCGCAACTCCCGTCGCGGGAAGGAAGGCAGGCAAATATGAGGATTCTGGTCGGAGACTTTCGAGCGTTGCTCTATCTGACCCTCCTTTTCCCAGCGGCTGCATCGAGCGGGGCCGACTGGCCGCAGCTCCAGCATGACGCCGCCCGGACGGCCCACACCGCGGAGGCGGTCCCGCCGCCGTTTCGGGCACGCTGGATTTGGATGGGCGCCGACCGCGTCTTGCGCAATCGGGAGTCCGGCCAGGGTGAGAAGTGGAAGAACGACCTGAAGAGCCGCCCCGGCTACAACTACCCCATGCCGGAGAAGGTGGCGTTCACTTTTGCCGGCTCGATGCAGCCCATTGCCGTCGGCGGCAGGGTATTCGTCGCCGATGTGCAAGGAAAGGTCTATGCTCTGAGCCTCGACGACGGCTCGACGCTCTGGACGGCGGACAATCCCGGCGGCTCATTTTGGCCGGGCGTGGCCACGGACAAGATCGTCGTCTTCCCCTCGCTGCTCGGCTACCTGACCGCCTACGACGCGAACACGGGCGCGCGGCTTTGGCAGTTCGACACGGGCAAGAGCATCACGAGTGCGCCGGCGCTGGCCGGCGACGTGATCTATGCCGCCAGCCAGTCCGGGCGCGTGTATGCAATCGGTCTGGACGGCAAGAAGAAGTGGGAAAGCGAGTATCTCGGCGCGCCAATCCAGGGCGGCCTGTGCGTCCACAACGGCAAGGTCTTCACCGGCACCGAGGCGATGGACGCGATGGCCCTCGACGCCGCGAGCGGCAAGGTCGTCGCCCGCCGGAAACTCATGGGCCAGAGTTTCCGTCTGGTTTGGCCAGTGGGAGTGAAGGACCGCGTGATCTTCACCGCCGTGCCCGTGGTCTGCGTGGGCAGCGAGTACGTCAACGACGGCCTGATCGCCGGCAAGAAGAACGGCAGTCCCTGGCAGAACGTCGGCTGGAATCCCAAGATCACGCCCGGCTACCCGGACGTGAAGGCCGAGCAGGAAGCCTTCCGCAAGTGGCTCGCGAGCGACGACGGCAAGTTCTGGGAAACTCACTTCGCCTTGCGGGCGGACGACCTCCAGAAGGACTACATCGTGGCCACGGGCGCCACGGAAGGCTGCGGCACACCGCCCGACCCGCCGGCGATAGACGCCAACGGCCGGCCGCTGCTGTGGTGGGCGTCCGGCTACGGCACGATCATCAAGAAGTGCGGCTTTGGGACCAACTTCACGACGGATATCAGCGCGCTGGACCTCGATTCGGGCGACCGCGTGCTGATTGATAACGGTCGTTACGCCTCTCAATCAACGGAGACCGACAATCTCTACGCGATGAGCGTGGGCGGGCGATTTCTCTATCTTCGCCAGAACTTCCGCGGCACGAGCGCCATTGACCTGACGACGTCCGAGCACTGGCGGATCAGCGCGGTCTATCGAACCCAGGACGGCGGCGGCTGGCAGTCTCCGGTGAACTACGCCGACAACCCCCAGGGCGGCGCTCGCGCGCCATCGCCCCCCGGAGGCGCGGCGGCCGGGCGCGTGCCGCCCATCATCGCGGACGGCAAGCTGGTGTTCACCGAGAGTTTCGCGGTCACCTGTGTCGAGACGGCCAGGTAAGGAGACGAACATGCGACCGAATCAGATGTTCATGGCGGGGGTTTGCCTGCTGGCGTCGGCCCGTTTCGCCGCCGGAGCGGACTACGAGGAATACCTCCGCCAGACGCCCCGTTCGACGAACATTGCCGCGGACAAGACGGCCGACATGGTCGCCGAGCTTCGGCGCGAGGTTCAGAAAATCCTCGACGCCGGACCGTTGGCGCCGCTGCGGATGGCCTACGCCGATATTCCCTTTGAGGCGTACTGGCTTTACTACGAGCCCGGGCGCGTCGTGACCACGCTGGCTTACGCCTACCCCCGCGTGACCGAGCCTCAGCAGTCGGGCATCCGCGAGTACGTCCGCCGCCTGTTCGAGGACCCCAGGCACCAGCCGTGGGCCTCCGGCATCTTGGGAAAAACCGATGGCGCGCGCCGCGAGCTCAGCGGCATCGGCTGCGTGGAGGGACGCTATTTCGACCCGCAGAACTCGCCGACGCTCCATACCCTCTACGGCGTGTGGCTGTACGGCGACCGGTCGGGCGACTGGGCGATGATCGAGCCGCACTGGGCCGACATCAAGAAGCGGTATATGAAAGCGATCGCCGGCGAGCCGAGGCTCTATGGGCAGATGAGCGCGCACATCGCAGTGGCCCGGCTGGCCCGACGGTTTGGCGACGCGGAGATGCAGGCGACCGCCTCCACGGAACTTCGGCAGGATTTCGACGCCGGCAAGGACATCGCCGCCATCGCCGCGCGCCTGGCCAAGACGCGCTTCCGCCGCTTCGCCGAGCCGCGCAATCGCCGGGCGTTTCCGGGCGACACGTGGGTCTTCCTCGACGCCTCCCCCGAAGTCATGCGTTTCGTGGCCGACCACGCCAAAGCCGACGCGATTGCCCGCGCCGACGCCATGCGCGACCGCTACCCCAAGTGGTGGCTGCTCCAGGCGCCCTACTCCACCCGCTGGACCGGCGACGAGGGCGTCGGCGTCACACCGGAGCTCATCGGCATGATCTACCCGGTCGAGCGATGGGTGAAGGCGACCCCGGCGGCGGAGCTGGCCTCGTACATGCGGTCCGTGCCCCTGGGCATCGGCGACTGCTACTGGCTGGAGGCGCTCGTGCAGACCATCGAGGCTTTCGGCGACGTGAAATGGGAAGAGGTCAAGTAGTAATTCGTTCGCTCCGGCGGCCTCCAGAAGAAGCGGCGGCTCGCTCATTGCACCTGGAAGTTGGCAGCAAGGCCGTGGACAAACAGCGACGCATAACCAATCTTGACCTCCACCACGCCGTCGAGAGGGCCGACCGGCTCCAGCTTCAGCATGATGCCGCCCAAACGGCCCATACAGCCGACACGGTCCACACGCCGTTTCGGGCTCGCCAATAGTGTGACGAGCCCGACGCAGAACCAGAAACACTCAACGATTCCCATCACTCAGATACAGCCCTGAACCGCAGCAGAACGTGGACGACAAGAAGTGGGAGCCTGCGGGCGTCCAAGTGCTTCGTCTGATAGGAGTGAGGCGGTGCGCCGGGGAGAGAAAGTTGACGCCACGCGCCATCGTCGGCAAGCCGGTGGTGCGTTGGTCTGGATTGTAGCTCGGTAGAGAGTTTGGCGGCCCAGGAGTCTTCGCTGCCCGTCTGCACATAGCCCAGCATGCCCGCTTCCTGATGCGTTGTCGAGTAATGGCCAACGAGGAAGGCTCCCAAGCCTTCGTCGCCCAAGTAGTCGCGAATCCCAGCACCGCGGCCAAGGCGTTTGGCTTCGAAACGCAGGCGCGGGCGCCGCCCTCGCTTGTGCCGTTCGAACTCGACGTCCACGATCGGGCGCCGTTTTCCAAGCTTGCCGACAACATTCGAGCGGACTTGGTCACAGACGGCGTAATGTTCTGTCCACGGCGGCGCGTTTTCGTCCTGCATGGCATCCTTCATGTGCCGCACCAACTCGCCAGTGATCTCGTCTTCTTCGGCGTCGGCAAACGCCGCAGACTGCATTCGCTGATACCCCAGCCAGACGAGCGCCAGTGAATGCTCTCGCAGTTGGATAATGTAGATTTGGCGGAGTTCCGGAGCATCGCCGTGCTGCTGTCGCGCTTCAACGCTCATGAGCCTCAGCCTTCCGTGAGGGTTTCGGCGATGATCTCGTCGGCGTCGAGGATTGCTTGGCGGCGGCTCCAGTGAATCCGTTGCATGGGTTTGAACTGGTAGAGTACGCCGTGGTCATAGATTTTGAGGCTGCGATCAAAATAGACCCACTGGCTGTGCTTGCGTCTCAGCCGATCGCGGACTGTGAGCAATGTCCGGGCTTCGGATTGGTCAGCAGCGAAAACGGACGGTGGGACTGGAGCGGAGGTCCGCTGGAGTGAAACCGAGAACAGAGCGTACTCGTCTGCCGTAATGGCCTCGATCTTGTGTCGGAAGCCCTGGCTGGAACTCAGGAAGCTGTCGAGGCAGTCCCGGAGGGTGGTCAGGTAGCGCCGTAGATCGTTGACTGTCGGTCTTCCCATCGCTTCTTGTGTTACAGTGCCCTGTTTCAAGCCCATGTTTAGATGCACGAAATCTTCAATCAGCCAGCGTTCGTGAGGGCGAAGGGCGAGGAGTTTGAACACGCGCGAATTGATCTCTGATAGAAGAGCCGCGAATCGCGCGTCGTCTGATTCCTGCCAGCCAAAAGGGGCGAATTTCTTGTCCGATAGCTGCACGAGTTCCCGATGGACTGCACTCCAATCTGCAATATCGGCCGGGGAAAGATGTTTGATTGGAACTGGAATCTTCTTGAGCGTGTCAAGGTCGGCAAGGTTTTGATCTATCCCCCACTTTGGTGAAACCAAGAACTGGTGATAGGTAGCGAAATCGGAGCTGAGGAAAAGAGCCAGCGCCCGGAGCAGATCATCGCTGCCTTTGGGTCCTGCAATGCCAATCTGTCTGGGAGGCACAAGTAGAAACTCTATCGAGAAGACTGCAAATCGCCGCGCGGCGTCGACTATGAGGTGCGGCGGTTTGGAAACCTCCAGACCGGCAAATCCGCCGCGCTTACGAACGTAGGCTTCTTGCCTCCGAATAGGGACCTGCGCCTCTGGTGGAAAGGTGAAGATTCGACCAATGCCCCTAAGCCGGTCAAAATCCAGCTTTAACCGTCCTACCAGTTCAGGCCTGTCCTCTAAGTCGGCAGATTGAGTTTCTGAAGACTCTCGCAACTCTGCTCCCTCGTGCATCTTGAGATCCGCGTCTCTGCAGAATCGCTTGAGAACAACCGGGCACTTGAGTTGAATCCTGTCCAAAAGCCGGGCGTCCCGGGATGATCCCCACATTGCCGATTTCCACGCCAATCCCGCGCCCTCAGCGGCAGAACGGTTCGGCACTTCACGCATCTCAGCGCCGTTCACCACAATATTCCAAGTTGGAACCTGCTCTCCGGGCTCTTGCGGACGATTGGCGATCTGTTCAGCAACGAAAGGAGAGAACGACAGAATTACGTGATTCTCCTCTGGGGAACTCGCCCTGTAGAATACTGCGGATGCGGGACTGCGGGCGCGGCGGGCGAACAACACTTCAATTAGGTTTGCGAAATTGGCCAGACACCACACTTCCCGCCGGCTGAAGAATTGTCTCCGAAATGCAACCGATTCCTTTTTGAACCACGTCATCGCGGGTATCAGAAGGCCGGCGATGCCCGTTTGGGCCAAGTGATCGCCGACTTTCCAAAGAAAAGCCTCGGCAATTTGGTTGCCGCCGGTCGGATGACTGGATTTGTGATCGGTCATCCATTTCCACACGTAATAATGGTCGTGCTCGGGCGGGGGCGGGGGATCGCTTTTTACCTCTGCCCACGGCGGATTGCCTACCACCCAATCGAATCGCTCTCCGCCAAACTGTGAGTGCCAGACGCCGTCTGCGTCGAAGAAATCGTCCTTAAATATATTCCCCTCCTTACGAAGATCGGGCAATTTGAACGTCGTGTTCTCCAGATCCGGCGGGCAGACGTAGTCGAGCAGCGTGAGGATGAGACTGAGCTCGGTGACGCGGCAGGCATCGTCGTCGCGGTCAATGCCAAAGATGTGTTCCGTGAGCAGCGTCCTGAGTTCCTCTTTTTTCAGCGACCGCTTCTCCGCTCGCAGTTTCTTTTCGATCAGACGCCGATAGCATTGAACCAGGAACACGCCCGAGCCGCAGGCCGGGTCGAGAACTTTCATGCCTTCTTCCAGCGGCCGTTTCTGTTCCAGTTCGGAGATCATGTAGTCCGCCAGCGGAATCGGCGTGTAGTAGGCGCCCAGCCTCTTGCCGCGCGTCTTTCCGCCGGCGTCCTTTGTATCGTGCAGAAACTGCTCGTAGATGCACGAGAGCGTTTCGATGGGAATGTGTGAGAAATCGTAAACCTTGAAGAGGGTCAGCTGGCCATGCGGCTCATCGCCGAAAAAAACGCCGGCGACAAGTTGAAGCTGAGCTTGCGTGATAGTGGACAATGCCTTGTCGCCGAGTTGAAAGACGGAACCGTTCAACCAATCCTGAAGCTTATCATTCACGGAGTGGAAAGCGTTGAGCGTGGCGTCGCGGCTGAACACAGCATCTGGCTCGATTCGCCACTTGTCCAACTTGCGGTCGGAAAGGATATCGCGGTCCTTGAGGTAGCGCAGGTAAACAAACTTGCCGATCAATCCATGGGATGCGTCGCGGCCCATTCCTTGCTTTTGGAGGAGTCGGTCCAGATCCTTCAGATTCCTGCGCAGCGACTCGTCTACGCGCTTCAACGGGTCGGCAGCGTGTCCCCACTCTTTCCACAGAGTTCCATCATCAATCGCCGTTGCGGTGAAGGCGGCAAGTTGGCCGAGGACCGCTTCCACCGATGCGGGAACGGATACCAGCGACTTGTCTTGATCGAGGCTGTAATCAAATCCGGGGTAAACCCGAACTCTGGAGGGTGATGCCACGATGAGGAAGGGAACCAGGTTCTGGTTCCAGACCATCCGGTGGATTTCCTTGGCCACCGCGTCGGTTTCGGTTTCGAAGAGATAAACAATCGGAACTGCGGGCGAGGCCGGTTCGTTCTGCAAGACGTATGCGCCGCGGAATTGGCAATTCTGGCCGTTGGCCGCCAGAGCCCTGCAAGCTTGATCGGTGCGGCGGAGCGCGAAGGAAAGTTCATTCGCTGGAAGCTCATGTGACTCCGGAAGGATGAACTTCCGCGACCGTTTGTAGCCGAGTGCTTCAAGCAGCGATGCAGCAGTCATTTTCCGGTCAACGTATCACTTGGCGCTGGGACAAGAAAATCATGCGCCCCGCCAAATGACATTGAGGAGACATCTGTCTCGTTCCATGTTCGGAAGCCCCCGCAAGGACGGCGAGACCGGCGTTTCCTCTGCCGCCTCGGGGTCGACACCAACCCTCCAAAGCGTATTGCGTCACGTAATCAGGAGTGCCGGGAATCACGACGTGTGCGAATCGGTCCATGATGCCCAAGTCAAGGCCAAAGGTGACACATGTCTTACACGGAATTTCGGTTAGTGTCCTCGAAATTCCGAAACTCCTGACCGAGGTCGCGCGCAGTCTCACGAAAGACGCGCAGCGGGTCAAGCGAATTGAGAAGTCCGACGGCGTCTTCTTCCGGCATGGTTGCCGCGTTCAGCGCACTCCGAAGTCGGCGGCGAGGCCGTGAACGAAGACCGGCTCGTACCGGACCTCGACTTCCGCCACCGCATTTTATGGTTCCTTCAGCAGCACGGTGCGCGTTGTCTCCGTCGCGGCGACGGTTCTGCTCAGGCTGGGTCGCCCCGGTTCGCTCCATCTCAGCGTACACTCGCCCGGTCGGCGCAGGCCGAAGAAACTCTCCGGCGAGTGGCCGCCGACCAGGTTCGTCCCGAGGCACACCGGCGGCGTCTTGCCCTGCCAGGTGCTGACCGTCGCGGGGCCGATCGCGCCCTTCGCAAGCCGGACGTGCAGGCCGGCGACGTTGGCGCTCTCGCTGTAAAAGACATAGAGGTTACCGTCGGCAAAGCCCGCCGCGAGGTCTTCGGAGCCGTCGCCGTTCCAGTCGGCGATGGCGAACGTCGCGACGCCCGTCTCCACTCCGGGCGGCGGATTTGGCGTTTCGGACAACTGGAGTCCGCCCTCTTCGCCGAAGCAGCGGTAGCCGCGATTGAAGTGATAGACAAACGTGCCGTCCGTGTAACACAGCGCGAGATCGGGCCGCCCATCGCGGTTCAGGTCGGCGGCGGCGCAATCGGAAACCCCCGCCGGCGCCTTGTAGGTCAGGCTTCCGGCCCGTTGGATCGCGTCGCGGAACCCGCCCGCGCCGTCGTTTTCCCAGAGATGGTTTTCCTCCGAGCCGCTGACGAAGATGTCCAGCCAGCCGTCCGTATTGAAATCGCCGACGGCAAACCGAGCGGGGCCTTTGGGGGCGGCAACGGGGGAGCGTGCGGGCCGCTGAAATCCGTTCGATCCTCCCCGCCAAAGAAGGCCCGCCGTCTCGCGCGGCTGAAGGACGTCCAGCCATCCGTCGTTGTCCAGATCGGCCACGATGCATGGCGAAGACGAACCGGCGTCCTTCTCGGGAGGCGGCAGATCAGTCCTGCTCCATCCCCCGGCGCCGCTTGCCCATTCGAGCAGGAAAGGCAACCGCGCCGTGCTCACGAGAACTCTCGCCCCGCCGCGAGCCGACGTCCCGGCGGGGGAGAGCTTCAGGCACGGCTCGCGCATGTCGAACGTCCGCGCCGCGTCGGCAGGGGCAAACGTGCCGTCGCGCGCGCCAATTCGCGCGGCAATCGTCCGGCCGTTCCACGTCACCAAGTCGGCCAGCCCGTCGCGGTTGACGTCCATCCAGACGAACTGGCGCGAATGGGTGCCCAGCCGGGCGGCAGCGGTCACGTCTTCCATTTCTTCGGCGTTCTTTTTCGGACGGAACAGTTTGTCTTCCGCGCCGTCCGAAGCGACAAAGAGACAGGGCGTTTCGTCGCCCGCGATCTCGACCACGGCCATGCCCGCAATCTTGCCGTCCAGCTTAGCGATCTTGCTCCAGGCCGCCCACGAGGTCCCCACGGCGACGGGGACGGTAGCGTTGGGGTCGGCCAGAATGTAGCGCGCCATGAGAGCGAGCATGTCGCTTCCGCCCGCATAGACCGCGCTCATGTTCGGCGCAAAGCTCTTGATCGCCCACTCGCCGGCTCCTCGCGGTTCCACGTTCAGCCAGGTTGTGTGCACAAGAAGGAATCCCTTCGTTTCGCCGGCCTGTGTTGCGGCGAAAAAAAGAGCGGGCGACTTCGCGGTGGTCGCAAGCAGTCGGCGGAGGTCTTCAATCTGGTCTTTGTCGGGCGAAGCGAACGTCAATATGGCCGCGCCGAACGACTTGCCCTTGATCGCTTCCACGTCCGACAATTTACACATATCGGTCTGCGACATGGCTTGAATCGTCCCGACCACAATCACGTCGGACTGCCGCACGAGGTCAATGGGAGTGAATTTGCGGTCTATGTATGCCCAGGAAGCCGTGGCGCCGAGGAAGAGAAGTGACATAACCGTCACACCCATCAAAATGTATCTATCTATCTGGCGCGTCGCAATCATGCTCATTCGCGTTCGCTCACTCAGGTAGAGGACTATCTGGCACCGCTCTGCTGCACCTTTGCCACTTCGGCCGCCATTTGGTAGAGCCGACGCGAACGTTCCTGCCAGCGATAGTAGTACTTCTCGAACTCATAAAGACACAATTTGTTCTGAAAGAAACTGGTCTCCAGGAAGTGCTGCGCGAGCACTCGGACGGCGCGCTGCGCCAGATCATTCGGCAGCCCTCCACGATCGAGCGCTTGCTCCAAGAAGATTCGCGCCTCGCTCTCCTGAATGCCTTCAATCAACGCCTCAAAACGAGCGCTCGATTCGGCCCCTGTCGGCCCAGGCCACAGCGTGAACAGCACGGGCATCCCCACGATCCACGTCGGAATCCGCATGCCGTCATAGTGGGTGGCCGCCCATTCGTCTGCCCCCACGCGGCAAATGCCGGCACGCCCCAGCGCCAGCGCATGGTCCACCAACACGCGGTAAGCGAACGGATAGGAGGTTGTGTGAATCGAGAGAACGCTGCTATCCACACGGGGGATGGCTAGATGGATAATCGGGCTTTTCCATCCCAGGTTCATTCGGAAGGTCGGCCAGCTGTTAAAGTATCGGACGGTTCCAAAGATCTTGTATTGCTGCGGCTCTTTGAACCCCGACGTACCAATCTGATGAGGCCCCGCAGTCCAGAAAACGTTCGGCACAGATTGGGCAAGAATCCGGCGCAACTCCGGGTCTTCTTCCCGATCCAGCGGATACCCCCAATACATAGCCTTATCCAATCCCCGGGTTTTCATGTGTGCATAAAGCGCCGTCGCGAAATTGTCCCATAGCGCCTGCTTTTGCTGCGGGGCGACATTCGCGCCACCCACTGGAATTGCGGACATCTTGTCGGCCGCTTCGTCAAACACATTCACTTCGGGAGCCAGCGGCGGCTGAAGCCCGGCCGCCATTCCGTGCATCACAATGAAATTAATCACACGCGGAACGCCCCAGTGTTTCACCGCCAGGTCGAGGTACTGGTCGAGCACCGTATAGTCGAATGTTAAGCTCCCATCTTTCCGGCGAACCCACCGGATCATGGAATCGTCGCGATTGCCAAACTCGGTGCGGCGCAACACGGGCACATTGAGCCAAGTATTTCCGGCGTGAGCCATTTGTTTGAAACTCGCATCGAGGAACCGAAAATGCTCGTCGGACCATAGTGTAACATTATACTGTTTGGCCACAGCGTAAGGATTTTCCTCGCAGGCGACAAATGTCTGAAACTGTCGCGGCTCGGGCAGCCGCCAGCCGACGACTTCCACCTCCACGGCTACACTTGCGGCATCCGTCGCCGAGGTCTTGACCGCGAGGCTTCCTCGATAGGTGCCCGGGGCGGCATCGGCAGGAATTCTCACGGACAGCCAGAAAGGCCGAGAGGTCCCGGCCGGAATTCTCGCCGAGGCAACGGCGGTGATGTGATCGAAAATGTGGCTCTTGCCCGATGCCGCCATGTTCTCAAGGCGCGATAATTGTGCCATATCTGGAAAACTCGCCGCAAGCCCCCGTTCATCGCCCAGCCGCTTCATCGCAAACTCCTCCGAGGGATAGGGCGCCATTGCGAACACCTGGATCGTCGAGGGCGGCAGTTCGGCGACGCCTCCTACTTGTTTGAGGACAGACGGAACCATCTGCACGGCGGCGATGTCCCGATCCGCGCCCACAATCACCTGCGCGGAATATGTACCATTTTGCGCGCCGACAATCCGGACCGTTCCGGCCGTTTCACCCGGCGGCAGGACTTCCGTCGAATCCGCGCGGTGGTGTATGTCCTGAACCCAAACCCGGAGGCCCTTCGACAGGCTCAGGGCGGGCGACCCGGCCCCAGACGCAGAACGCAGCTCCACCTTTCCCAGATGAACGTGACGCCACATCCCCTCCCTGTCGTGAAAAGCGTTCCAGGACCTCGAGGCTTGCTTGGTCACAACGATCGGATGAAGAAGGCTGGCGCGAACCTCGACGGCCAGAACGTTGACCCCCTGCCGAACGAGGTCCGGCGCGATCGTCACCGGCCCCAGCGTGCGATCGCGCAGCTCGGGCTTGTCATAGGCGGCGAGCGGATAGTCGTCGCCCGGCGCGTCGGGCGCCAGATCGCCCGGGGGCAAATGTCCGCGGGCGATTTCTTTCCCGTTAAGGAAGGCCCGCGCGCCTCCCCGATAAACCAGACGAAGCGTCAGAGCGCCGACCTGCGACGGCTCGTCCACGACAAATCGCGAACGGTAGTAGCACGACTGCACTCCGCCAAACACATATTGCAGGGCGTCGAGATGGACCTTGGCCATGTTGCCGGCGGTCATTTCCGGCGGCAAATCGTCGGCCATGTCGGGCTGAAACAAGCCCCGGCCGAAGACCCACGCACTGTCGTCGAACGCGGCATCGGCCCAGTCTGCGGGCGGCGGAGGCGCCGTGTAAGGGTCATAGAATGTGCGAACGAAAACGTAGTCCGTCCAATCGCGGGTCGCGCCGAACGCCAGCGGTTCTTCAAACGCCTTCTCTGTCCCGACGATCCTGGCTCGTTTGAGAATTGCGGCCGAGGGATGAAAGACGGCAAAGACGGTCTCCGATTGCGTAAGCGACTTTTCCGTGCTCGCGCGGAGCCGCTGGAATTGCGCCGGCCCCAGCAATGCCGTTCCTTCGGCGCGCAGCAGCGAAGGCGAAACGAGATCCACGCCGAACCGGTAGTACTTCCGCCAGTAGCCGGTCTCGTCGAGTGCCACTCCGTTGGGGTTCGAGAGCGCCGACTCCGCCCACGCGAGCGAGGAAATCAAAAGCAGCGCCATCAGAGGAACTGGCCGCATGTGAGTCTCCTTGACCTGCCTCTCAAGGCGCCGATGCCGCACTTCCTTTCTTGGAGGAAGAAGAGATTTGCAAGGAGAAACACCGACATTCGAGGAACCGCCGCGATTTCCTATTTCGCGTCTCACGCAAAAGCAAAAAGTCGCCAAGAGCTATGGTCTCGACGACAACGGAAGGATCGCCCTGTTCGGGTCCGTCGAAATCGGTTGGTGAGAAACGCAGGCGGGCCGCCGACCCGTCCGAACGTCAGCGCCCCGGGCCGGGCATCGAGCCGGCCATTCGGGCCACCGCGGTCTCCAGGGCGGCCAGACGGCCTTGCATCTCGGTGTTCTGCTGCCGGAGCGCGGCGATTTGATCCTCTTGCGCGCGCCTCTGCGCTTGCAGCTCGCCGATCTGGGCGCTTTGCTCCGAAATGATTTGGTGAAGCCCCTGGATGGCGGCCAGAGCGACGCCCTCGGCGTCCACCGTGCCGATACTTTTGTCGGAGTCGCCCAGCGCGAACGCGGCATAGAAATCCTGGGCCATCGGCCCCATGTGCCGCACGCTCTCCGGCTCGGTCTTGTAGTTCCAAGTCAGGATCGGTGTCGCGGCCACTTGCTCGAGAATCCGGCGACCGTCCACGGCGGCAAAATTGGTCTTGGCGGCGCGATCCGACCAGTTGGTCCATACCCCGCCCGCGGTCAGTCTCGCGCCGTTCCTCATCATGAGGAGATTGGTTGCGTCATTGGGCGTCAGAGAGAGGACGTCTGAACCACCGCCTTGGTAGTAGATATTGAAAACACCTCCACAAGTGGCTATATCCCAGTAATTTGCTTCGAAAGTTGAGTTGGCCATGCGCAGGCGGACAAAGTCGCCACTCTCTGCCTCCCACAGATACAACTGCGGCTTGGTCCCACCGCCGTTGCAGGAAACAAGGAGCTGCGATTCGTATATCAAGGGGAAATCGCCAACCACCATACCACCCGGTGCGCGAGCGAAAAACTGCCCCGGTCTTGTCGAAGATGCAACGAAGCTCTCATCACCGTTCCAGACGAAGCTCCGATCGTGGTCTGCGCGGGCATCTCGACCTGCGGCGAATGAGAATATTCCTTTTGCGGAGTTATTGATTCCACCGGCGACCGCGGCGAAGCCTCCGGATGCAGTATTCCATGATCCACCGGCGACAACGGCATGGTCACCGGATGCCAAATTACCGCGTCCACCGGCGACAACGGTCCTTAATCCGGAGGCAGCATTGTTTTCGCCTCCTCCCGTAAATGCGCATAAGCCGTTTGCGCTATTACTCGTGCCGCCGACGACCGCCGCACAGGCGCCCGCGAGGTTCCCCCAACCGCCGCCGACTATTCCGTAGCCTCCCCGGACCCAATCGGGCTTCAAGACAGATCCTCCACCGCAGACTGTCGCGCCCCAAATGCCCGGTATGAACCCATTGCTGCTGGCGCCCCCGATCAAGTTCACGCCAAGGTCCCCCAGGGGCTCGATCCGATGCGACTCCCACGCCGTGCCGGTCAGTTTCTGGCGCGGAGAGAACACCTCGTTGGCTTCAAGATTCCCATTGCGATTGACGTCAACGGTCACCTCCAGCCACAGGTTCGACGAGTATAAGAAAATGTTGGGCAAATACTGACCATCCCCCAGAATCGTCGAGAACAGCCCGTTAGCGCCCGTAAATAAATAAAGGTAGCAATTAGACCAATGTCGATTGCGGCCGAATGGTGTAATTCCAGTCCCCATGAAACTTGTTGCGCTCCAAATTGACTCGCTTCATTTCCTC